>Ga0137375_10003479_pt1 | contig 18722 bp, 19 predicted proteins | sample SagtaG_24_FD_104936 | JGI IMG/M metagenome (GOLD analysis project Ga0137375, IMG submission 104936) | Vadose zone soil microbial communities from Sagehorn Ranch, Mendocino, California, USA - Sage1_R_113_16 metaG | ecosystem: Environmental > Terrestrial > Soil > Vadose zone | place: USA...
CAGGTAGCGAACCGGGCGATCGGCTCTCAGCGTCTGGGCCAGCGACGCGGCTTTGACGGCTTGGCTGACTGACTCGACGTGCGCACCGAAATCCTTGAGCAGTATCCCGTTAGACCATAGATATCGGTTCAGGCCGTCCGCGTGGGCGATGCGTCGAAGCGTGCCGCGAACGACCAGGCGATCGAACCCGGAGAGCGTGCCTGCAATATGCGCTTGATGCTTGGCGATAAACTTCTGCACGGCGTTTCTGCTCCTTTCAGCGCTGCGTTGTTGACCAACCGCATCGTACGAGGAGCAGGGACGCCTGTTTGGTTGCGGCTACGCCGCGCTGTGGACGTTGCAGCGTGTGGCTGAGGTGATCGAGCGGGTAAGCGGTGTCTCGTATCACTCAGCACGCGTCTGGCACATCCTCCGAGAAGGCTTGGGCTGGAGTTGGCAACGACCTGCGCGGCGTGCGACCGAACGCAACGACGAAGCCATCCACCAATGGGTGAAAAAGCGCTGGCCGCAATTGAAAAAAGGGTGCGCCTAGACAAAGCCTCATCTATCCAGGAGGTGCAATTCCTTCGCTGTCACGGTCTAGCCAACCAGCAGCAATCGAGTCCTGCGCTGTTCAAGGTAACGCGTACGGCGAAGCGTGGAAAGAGCGACTGACGGGCCGCAACGCGAGTGAAGCGATTCAGCCCCGTAATCAATCATTAAGCGGAGGCCGACCGTGTCTTTTTGCGGGAAGGCAATAGTAGGCGTGGGATATGGCGACTGCGCCGGAGACTCCGCCGGGGTCAAAGAGCGCGGCACGCCAGGAGACGGATAGATGCAGGAACTAGGGAAGCCCCCGAGGCTCTCACCGCGCGGTGAGTAGTGGAAGCAAAGCCGCTGTGACGAGCGACCACGACGGCCTCAGGGGTGGCGGATCGGCCCGTAGTACCGAGGAAGCGGGGCAACGCCCGTGGAGGAAAGGGGCCGAGCAGGGCAGTTTGTTCGACGAGGGCTACACGGCTGCACCCGAGGCAGAACCGACCGTGTCTCCGAAACTCGCCGAGCTGGCCGCACGGGCAAGGAAGGAGGCTCGACTCACCAACGTCGTTCAGTTCGTGGACGAGGAGCTGCTACGACTGGCGTTCCGTTCCCTGCGCAAGCAAGCGGCGCCAGGCATAGATGGACAGAGCTACGAAGACTACGCGGTCAACCTTGACCAGAAGCTACGGGAGCTGCACACGCGCTTGAAGAACGGGTGCTACCAGGCACCCGTGATTCGGCGGGTGTACGTCCCGAAGCCCAATGGAAAACGCCGCCCGATAGGGATCAGCACGATCGAAGATCGCATGGTCCAAAAGGCGGTGGCGTGGGTGCTTAGCGCAGTGTTCGAGCAGGATTTTCTGGAGTGCTCACACGGATTCCGCCCAAACCGCAGCCCGCACACAGCGCTACATCGCATGCGAGAAGGCATGCGGTTGCACGGGGCGCGGTATGTGGTTGAGGCGGACCTGGCGAGCTACTTCGACTCGGTCAATTGGGACTGGCTGCGGAAGTTCGTACGGCATCGGGTCAACGATGGGGGACTTATCCGGCTCCTGAACAAATGGCTGAAAGCCGGCGTGATGGAGAACGGCGTCGTCACCCATATGAGTGAAGGGGTGCCCCAGGGCGGCCCCGTCAGCCCAGTGCTTTCGAATGTGTATCTGCACTATGTCCTGGACCTGTGGTTCGAACGACGCTTCAGGAAGACCTGCCGAGGCTACGCAGAACTCACGAGGTTCGCGGATGACTACGTAGCGACGTTCCAGAACCGCGATGACGCCGAGCGGTTTCGGCAGGAAATGAACGAGCGACTGGCGGCCTTCGGGCTGCGGGTCGTGCCCGAGAAGACGGCTCTGCTGCACTTCGACGGTAGCCTGTTGCAAGGTGGCGCCCGGCGACCGGCGGAAAAGCCGGACACCTTCACCTTCCTTGGCTTCACCCATTACCTGACGAAGACACGTCGCGGCACGATCACCATCGGCCGCACACCGAGCGTGAAAGCGCGCGAGCGCTTTGTACGCAAGGTGACGACGTGGGTCAAGGCGAACCGTCACCAACCCGTGAAAGCCCAGCAATCGCATCTGACGAAGATGCTCAACGGCTACTACCAGTACTTCGGTCTGTACTTCTGCACGGACGCACTCAGTGGTGTGCTGCGCAGAGTACGCGAAGTGTGGCACAGAGCGTTGCAACGTCGGAGTCAGAAAGCCAGGCGACGCACCGATTGGGCGACCGTGGCGGCAAAACCATGGTTCCAGCTCCCGACACCTCGTCTGACACAGGCGTGGGTCTAACCATCGAGCTTACTTGTGCGACCGATCTGTTCTGGGGAGCCCGATGCGTGAGTAGCGCACGTCGTGGTTCTGACCGGGGGGCGGCGAGGTGACTCCCGTCCCTACCGGACTCAACGAACTGGCCCAGGCGGTCGGAGGGTCTTCCGGTTAAGTGAGAAGCGTGTCAAGCTCGGTGTGTGTTGGAATCCGATGCTTGGGAGAGGCTCCGCCACTTCCGTCAGGCGCTGTACGACGACCTGGGCCTTCGTCAGGATAGCCTGTTTGAGTTGGTGGATGCCGTGTTGACGGCATCCCACCGCAGTACGTTGGTCCGCCTCAGTTTGAGTGTTGCGTTCCGTCGGCGGTGGCCAAGTACGTGCGACGCACTGGCTGATGGGTCGCTTGACCAGGTGGCGCTCCGCACGCTGTTCGCGAGCACGCTGTCGGACTCTGTTCTCGACGGTCGACAGTCGAGCAGTGCGGGTGATCGACGGGACCAACTGGCCACGTCCCGCGGCGCGCGCCAGCGCTGAGCGCACCTGGGAGTACCGTCCACTCCCAGGCTGGCCACAGAGCGGGATCGTGCCGGCGTGGGCGTACCAGTGGTTGGTGGCGGTGCCAGACGCGGCTGGCAGCTGGGTGCTCCCACTGGACGTGCAGCGTCGTGGGCCGACGGCCAAGTCGGCGACCGAGGTGGCTCTGCAGCAGATCGCCGAGGTACGCAACGCCCAAGGTGCCGAGACGCCGCGCCCGGTAGTGACGCTGGACAGTGGCTATGACCTGGAGACGTTGACCCACGCCACGGTGGACGCTGACTTGGTGGTGCGCTTGATCAAGAGCCGCGTGGTGTACCGCGCTCCCGAACGGCGCCCGGGCCGTGGCCGGCCACGCTTGCATGGCGCGCCGTTTCGCCTGGCCGACGAGCGCACGCACGGACCGCCGCGGCGTTCCAGTCGACTCGGCCACCCGCTCTACGGCTCGGTCCAGATTGATGTCTGGACCGATCTCCACGTCGGCGGTGCGCCGGATGCTCCCTTTAGCGTCATCCGCGTTCAGGTTGAGCGCTTACCCAACAAGAAGCTGCCACCTCGGCCGTTGTGGCTCGCCTGGATCGGCGGTCCGCTGCCAGGCGACCTCAGCGTGTTGTGGCGCTGGTATATGCGTCGTTTCACGGTGGAGCACGCGTTCCGCTTCTTCAAGCAGACGCTCGGCTGGACGACCGTCCGCCCACGTAGTGCCGAGGCAGCCGACCGTTGGAGCTGGCTGATTGCTGCCGCTTGCTGGCAGTTGTGGTTGGCCCGCGCGCTCGTCAGCGAGGTCCGCCTGCCATGGGAACATCCGCGACCGGATGGCTTGCTCACTCCAGGCCAGGTGCGTCGCCATTTCGCCGGAATATTGGTCCGGATCGATACTCCGGCTCGCGCACCTCGCAAGCGCGGAAAATCACCTGGACGTCAGAAAGGATGCCGACCGGAGCCTCCACTCCACTACCAAGTGGCACGTCGAGCTCCTCGACAAGCCGCCTGAACTCCCAATTTCTCACAATTTCTTGTCCAAACTCCAAAGATTAAAGGAGCCGTCGTTTATCTGCGTAGATTGGCAGACGCGGCCAAAGAATGAGTCTCTCTCGTTGGAATCTGACCTCTGTCAACTGACAAATGTAGCCGGCTGCTTGAGAATGACCTCCGACACATCATGCTTCCTTCAGATTACGGACTTGCTTCTCGGCGTCGTTTCGTTCGACTGGCGTGAAGCGCAGAAAGGCCCCAGCACGTCAACAAACGCGAGGTTGAAACGTGACGTGGCCAACTTCGTGAAGGCAAAGCTCGGAATGTCACCGTCAATGAGGTTCTTGGACGGCGGGCGACGCTACTACCGGCGCAGTGTCCCTATGCAGTTCAGCGTCTGGGCCCCAGACATCCGGCTGCTTAAATAACCAAGAGCCCGGGGCATGCACAGGGGTCAATCCCGAAAAACGGGATGACGTATCCCGGCACCGGCCGAGCTCTCAGCACTCGCAGTCTAACCTTTGACGTGGTGTGCGTCAAACGTTCTGCGGGGCGATAACCTTAGCACGGCTCGTGCTCCGAGAGTCTTGTTTCTGCTCGAACGAGACCGCTGAGGGCGTGATCGGTTCGTCGCGATGAGCGCTCCACCAAGACGCGGCGAGCCGAGCCAGGATCGCAGCAAGTAGCTCAAGCTCGGCTTCGGTGACTGAGCCGGCCGCGGTCTCGCCTAGTGCCACAGCACGCCCGTGTACTGCTCGCCATTGAGGTCCTGCCAGGCGGCAGTACCAAACACCGACGGCTCGAGCGCGTCGAACGTGGCCATCAGATACTGGTCGTGCCGATCGGACTCGACAACCCGACTCGCGACCTGGCGCAGCGTCTCGACGCGGCGCCGCGACTGCGTCAGGATCAGGACGTCGAACGTCTCGCGCTTGAAGTTGCGGCGGAATACGCCGTCGTCGAGCGCCGCCTCGAACGCACCAACCTTCCGTGCGAACCGGCGGAGCGTCAGGGTGCCCATATCGATCTCCACGACGTAGGCCTGCACGTCGCCGCCCGGGTACATGACGGCGAAGTACGCGTCGGGCAGAAACGGCAGCCAGCGATCGACGTCGGGCGCTCGGACCCGCATCCGACGGGCGCGCAGCTCACGCTCGCCGATCCACAGCAGCCGACAGCCGCGGCCGCGCAGCTGCGCCCTGACGTTCGCCCAGAGCGCTGCCGCCTTCAGGTCATGGTCGACAAACACATGGTCGAGCCGATCGAGGCGGCGCACCTGCACGGGCAGCGCCGCGGCGCCTGCGCTCAACTCGAGGAAGGGCAACGCCTGCCGCCCCAGCGCGTACAAGAACGGCCGCCGTCCGCCCAGCACTCGCGCAACCGGCAACTCAACGCGCTCGAGGTAGCCCCACAGCCAGAGCTCGCGCAGCCGCTGATACGCACGCGATGATGGCGAGCACCTGTCGGTCGACGTCGGCGGAAAGAACGCCAGCTCCACCAGCTCGGTCGTAAGGAACCCATGCAGGTGGACCCCTGCGAGGATCTCCACGTCGCGCGGTGTCAGGACGATGGGCGACCTGGTCGAGACATCCGCTGCCGTCGGCAACCGGCGCACCATGTGCCCGTGCAGTGCCAGTCCTGCTGCGCTGCTCATCGGACCACGAGCCCGGCTGCGAAGCGGTACAGACTAGATAGGACGATGAGCAGTGGGGCCGGCTGTGAAGCGTCTCCCAGCCGTCCCGCGTGCCCATCGGCGAGATTGTCACGCTCGTGACAGCCGCGGATCTGGAGGGCGGACCTCTGAACTCCGCCCCATCTTCCGCCCGCCGGGACGTCTCGGGAACGCGGCTCGTACCGCTGCGCCACATTGTGCTCGTCGCATCGTCGACGGCAGCTATCACAGCCCATGCCGCCATTCTGAAAACCGAGCGTGACAACGCCGGACAACTGGCGTGAAACGAGCGTGACAACCGCGAACAACTCCCCATCCATACCCCCAGCATGGGTGCGAGGCGTCCCTGAGCCGTCTCCGAGACGTTCCGGGAGATTCCCTCAGCCCGTGCCCAGCGTCACAACTTCCGAACGACGCGGCGACGACCTGCTATGCGGCGTCTTGCGTGACCTGAGCGTTCAAATCGACGAGCCACTGGCCCAGTTCCGTCCAGGTGACTTCGACCTCATACTCGCCAAATCCAACGCGCCGCATCCGCAAGCTCGCCACGAGTGGATCAAGCACCTGCCGCTGGTGTTGCAAGTCGGCACATCGCAGGACAGCCGACCAGCCGCCCGCTGACGAGAGGTCTGTTTCCAGCGACGGCAGCCGCGGAGTCGGCGTCAGGCGCGTTGCACCCAGGCGTTGACGCGCAGTGATGGCAACCAACAGAGATAGCCACGGTCACCGAGAAGCGCGGCGGGCACGCGGTCCCACTGACGGCCGATGTCTGGGATGCCGCCCGTGACGGAGCTGGCTCGTAAACACCGTCTGGGCAAGGGTCAGCGCGATTGCTCTAAGCGACTGGTCGCTACCTCGAGGGTGAGCGACGTCCGATTCTGACTCATGGCATCGCTCTCGGCAGTCAGAGTGTAGCCAACGCATGTGCAGTGGGTCGCTCACAAGACCAGCAACACCCGTCGATGTACCGGGTCGAACTTTGCGCGCTCGAGCATGTGACGTTTGATGAGCTTGACGCGGTCGGTGCGCCCTGCAATGGGCCGGAACTCCACACCCCATGGTTAGGCGGGCTTGAACAGCTGCCCTGTCGCGATGACATCCGCCCGGGAGGATTGGCGCGATCGATATCCGCTCAGGCCGCAACGCTATAAGCGCCGCTGCCACCTTGAGGCACGGTCTGTAACTCGCGAGGTCCGCCCAGACGCCCTATCGGCGCCGCGTACAAAAGTACCAGGGCTGTTGCACGGCCCGTTACGCATCCGTTACATTACCTGGCCGCGCTGCGCCGTCGAGTCGTTCCTCGCAGCAACATGAGCCGTCCAGGAAGGAATCCTTGGAAACACCCCGAATTCTGCTTGCGACAAACCGTCCTTCAGTCGAGACCTTCTTTGACGAGTACAGGGGTCAGAGCCCGGTCGCGTTTGCTCTTGTGTCGATTCCCCTCGACGAAACGCGACTGGACCAGTTTACGAGTGTGATCGAACAGGCGGACGCCGCGGTCATCGACATCGGTGGTGACCCAGACGGGGGCGTGCGTGTGTGCAACGCGCTGCGGACAAAGAGGTCTGAGTTGCGCATTGTCGCGATCGTGTGCTGCCCGAAACCAACGTTTGCCTGGCATATCCAGGCGCTCATTGATACCCGCGTCAATGAGGTCCTCGACGCCGAGGCAACGCCGTCAGAGATTTTCGCCGCTCTGCAGATGAATGAGATCCTGGATGGCACACGAATTCGTCTACAACGGCCGTACGCAGGTAGTGGAAGCGCTGCTACGGCGGCGACGGCGGACGACCGCGTCCTGCTCGGCTATGTAGCGCGAGGCTGGTCGGATCAACGGCTCGGAACTGAATTGCACCTTTCTGCTCGGGCCATTCGAGCTCGCCTGGAACGGCTGAGGTTTCAACTCGGCGTAACCACCCGCGAGGAACTGGCGGCTTGGGCGGGAGCTCACGGTCTGTACCACCCCCCGTTTTTGCAAACGGCAGGCGCCTAATAGCCCCCGTCCACCTGCATTTTCTGCCGAAACCGGAAGGCACGACGTCCGCATCTGACGTGCGACTCGGTCCGACCGGCGACTATGATGGCGCGCCGTTGAGCACTGATTTGCCTTTCGTCTCAGTGCAATTCGGCAGCCTGTTGGAGGCGCTTCATGCATCGGTTTTCACTCGGTTTTCGTCGGACTCCAGGAGTCATGCATCGCGAGAGTCACGCCCGTTTCGCAGTGCGGCTCGGATTCGCCGCTGCACTGTTATGCGGGTTAGTCCTCGGACCTGCACCGGTTCGCCAGGTTCCGTACGCAGCAGGTCACTCCGACTCTTTAGAAGCGTCATTGAGCGGCATCGGCGCGGCACTGCTTGAATCCTTGAAGCCGGCCTCAGTTGCCGAAGCAGCAGGCCCAGTGAACGTCACCGTCAGCGCAAACACAATCTGGTCGAATACAGCCCTGGCCGTGTCGCAGGGCGACACCATCACGCTGAGCGCGTCGGGTCAGTGGCGACCAGACACAGGTCAGCTCGTGGGGCCGGATGGTCGTGCTCAGCCATGGCCTGACAATTTCCTCAACCTAACGGATCTCGGCGCCTGCGCCTCCTGCGCCACCACCAACACCCCTCACTACGCAGCCCTCATCGCGTACATCGGCAGCGCCCCACCCGCGGCGGGTAGCTATACCTCGACCGCCGTCCTGCCAGAAGCCCAGAAAGTATTCTTCGTCGGCAGCAGCTACAGCTCGACAGCTGCCAATACCGGGCAGCTGTGGTTAGGGGTCAACGACGACGCGTACATCGGCGACACCGGGGACAACTCCGGCACCGTGACAGCCACTGTTACGACCACGTCTGCGTCGGTACCAACTCAACCGGCGCCACCCGACAATCCCAGCCTCGGAGGTCCCGGTGTAGCCCTGCCGGGCAGCGAATTCAGTCTTGACCCTGTGAACACGCTCACAGGCAGCTTCACGTATGTCCACACGGACGTTGCCATTGCTGGCCGAGGCCCAAGCCCGATGTTCGTCCGCGCATACAACGGCGCGGACAACAGGGGAACGCTGGCCGGCGCAAACTGGATTTCGCCGCTCGGACCGGGCTGGACGCACAACTATGCGATGCATCTCGCCAGTCCGGGCGACAGTACTGCCGATCTGCTACTCGTCGGGGCCCAGGGCCGCACAGATCGCTACACGCCCACTGGCGGCGGTGCCTTTGCTGCACCAAGCGGCGTCAACACGACGCTGGTTGCGAACCAGAACCTCACGTACACAGCGACGCAGTCGGACCAGACGAAATGGACCTTCGATGACCGCGGGCGGCTGATCAGTATCGCGGACCGCTACGGCAATCAGTCCAACATGTCGTATGACGCGAATAGCAGACTACAAACCATCACCGATCCCGCCGCACGCCCTGGAACAAACGCGGGACTGACGCTCGCCTACGACTCCGCTACCGGGCTGCTGGCGAGCGTTACCGATTGGGCGAACCGTGTCGTCCGCTATGCGTATGACACCAATAATCCGCCGCGGCTCCAGAATGTGACCGATCGCAACAACCAGGTTACGCACTTTGCTTACGACGGGACGAGTCAGCGCCTCACCAGCATCGCAGATGCAAACAACCACGTCGCCGTAAGCATGAGCTACGACGGCCAGGGCCGCGTTCTGCACCAATGGGATGCAGCCGGGTCCGATGCCGCCGGTCAGCGAACGGAATTCGCGTACGACGCGAGTGCAGCATGCCTCACTCCCACGTCGCCGAATCCACCAGTATGCACCACAACAGTCACCTACCCCACAACGAGTTTTGAGACGTTCGCTCCGCAGCAACTCGACACGTATTCCAATAGTCAGATTGCGCAGCACGTCTTCAAGCCCAGCGCTGCTGAGACGCTGACTACTGCTTATAGCTATACGACCAGCGGGTTCCCAAGCGCAGTCACCGACCCTCGCGGCAACAAGACCTCGTTCTGTTATGACACGGACTACGCGGGCGTGACCGTTGCGGGGAGCCGTGGCAATCTCACACGTACGATTTCTGCGCCGCCTGCGTCGGCCGAAAACCCGGTGGTTACGTTGGTCAAGTACGACGCCAAGAGCAACGTGACCCAGACAATTGCCCCCAAAGGCATCACGGTCACCAACAGTTCCGCGCTCCTCCAGAACCCGTGCGGTACGAGCTTTACAACGGGTCCGAACACTGTCGTTGGAACAATTGCCTCTAACGGGCTGTTCGTTACCGACCTGAGCTACGACGCAACCCTCGGCACCGAGCTAATTTCAGTCATACGCAAGTACATCGACCCAGAGCTCGGTGGTACACAGACGGCCACCACAAAGTTCGAATACGGCGACAGCACCAATGCAGGCTTGGTTACGCGAGTCATCCCGCCGCGGGGCAATACCGGCACGTCACCGGATTACACGTACGCGACCACGCTGGGCTACGGCACTTCTGGGAACCAGGCAGGCATGCTCGTTAGTGTCACGGATCCGCTCGGGAATCGGACTACCTATGCTTACGATGCCGTCGGTCGACGGACGTGTCTCAACGATCCGTTAGCAGCCGAGGCGTGCCCAACCACGGGCGCCCACACCTGGACCTTTGCTTATGATGGCGAGGACCGCCTGACGCAGGCGACAGCTCCCACGCCAGTCTCGGGTGGCGATGCCTTGACCACGTCGGCCACCTTTGACGCGGTCGGCAATCGGCTCACGCTGACCGATGCCAACGGCCAGATCACGCGCTATCAGTACGATCCTCGAGACAGCCTGCAACAGGTCATTCAGAGCGACAACAGACTCGATCCTCTCGCCGCTGGCGCAAACAAGATCACCACTCTGTACAGCTACGATCGGCTTGGAAACCTGGTTCGAGTTGATCGCGCCGGTGCTGGTAGCACGGACACCAGCCACGAGGAAGTGGTCGATTACGCCTATGACGGGCTGAACCGCGTCCGCAAGGAGACCCAGTACCCGCAGCTTCAAGCGTGCTGGAATCAGAACGCGCCAAATGGTTCGAACACGTGCACCACAATGCCACCGTTGGTGACGCAGACTACTTACGATGCCAATAGCAACCGGCGAACGCTTGTCGATGCGCAGACTCGGACAACGACCTTTGACTACGACGCGCTGAATCGACTCACCACGATCACCTACAGCGACGGTCAGACGCCCGGCGTCGACTATGGCTATGACGCAAACGGCAATCGCTCGAGTATGGATGACGGCACGGGCCAGACGACGTTCAGCTATGACGAGCTGGACCGGCTGCTATCCGTGGCGGGTCCTGGCTCTCAAACTGTTCAGTACCGCTATGACCCGGACGGCAATCGCCGCAAGGTAATCTATCCCGACGCGACTGCGGTCAACTATAGCTTTGACAAGGCCAGCAGATTGCAGTCGCTGCAGGACTGGGCCAATCGAACGACAAGTTATGGTTACTTCGCGGATGGGCTGCTGAACACTATTAGCAACATCAACAATACAAGCGCCACGTTCAGCTACGACAATGCGCGAAGACTGACCCAGGTCGTCAATGAGACCACGTCGAACGCAGTCATTAACAAGCACATCTACACTGCCGATGCAGTCGGCAATCGAACCGAGCTAATCGAGACGTTGGCACCGGTCGGGGGCGGAGCGCCAACCCAGCACACACTGAGCTACGCCTACGACAATCTGTATCGGTTGACGTCAGCATCAACAGGTTCGGGCACTGGCCCCGACCTGTCGGGCATTGTCCCCGTTGGAGTCAAGGCGACCAGCGCCACGATTAGCTGGCTGACCAGCGGCCCTTCCACTTCGCAAGTTGAGTACGGCACCACGTCCTCGCTCGGTTCAGGCACCACGCTGGACACCGCTCTCGTGAGGAGTCACGGCCAAGCTCTCACGGGCCTGAGCCCGGCGACGACGTACTACTTCGCGGTGGTCAGCAAGGACGCAGCTGGCAACCAGACGACTTCGTCCACGGTCACGTTCACGACTCAGCCCACAGCAGCCGTCGGCGATGCCAACGTCGAACCCAGCCTGGACTCCAATCCAGCCGGGACCGCGCAGGCGTTTCCGTATACCGCCGGCTCGACCAGCTCCATCAATCGGTTGTTCATCTACCTTGACGCGACCAATACCGCCAGCATGGTCGCGGTCGGCCTCTACAACGATGTGGGCGGCCATCCACAGACCCTGCAAACAGCGGGTTTGATCACCAATCCCGCAAATGGCGCCTGGAACTCGGTGACGGTGCCAGCCGTCAACGTGACGTCTGGCACACAGTACTGGCTAGCGGTGCTCACGCCGCCAGGCGGTGGCACGATCAAGTTCCGCGATCAAGCTGGCGCTGGTTCCTCGGAAACGAGCAACCTCACCAATTTGACTGGGCTGCCGATCTTGTGGGCGACGGGCCAAACGTGGACGACCGGCTTCGCCTCGCTGTTCGCCGGGCAGGTCAGCAACAGCTCGTTGGACACACAACCGCCGGCAGTCGATCTGACATCTCAGACCAACGAGCAAACCGTGTCGGGCGCGAGTGTCAGCGTGTCAGCTACTGCCTCAGACGCGGTCGGCGTGGCAGCAGTCCAGTTCCTGGTTGATGATCTGTCACTCGGCGCGCCCGATACGGCGGCTCCATTCACCGTCACCTGGGACACGACCGCGGTGCCGAACGGCGGCCACACGTTGAGCGCCAGGGCACGCGATGCAGCTGGCAACATCGGCAACGCCACGAAGGTGTACGTTGTCGTCTCGAATAGCGGCAATGCGCCACCCGCGGTGCTGCTAGGTAATCACGTCAAGGAAACAAACATTACCGATGAGTTGGCTGGTCAGGCGGATGCCTTCAAGTACACCGCGACGACCAATGGCATGGCTACGCAACTCCACGTGTACCTGGATGGCCTCAGCGCCGCGAGCCAGGTCCAGGTGGGTCTGTACAGCGATAGCGCCGGCCACCCGGGCACGCTGTTGACACAGGGAGTCGTGTTCGCTCCCATCGCCGACGGCTGGAATGCGGTGCCGGTGCCGGCTGTCAACGTGACGGCGAACACCAGCTACTGGATTGCCGTGTTGAGCCCCGCGGGCAGCGGCACAGCAAAGGTGCGCTACCAGGGCACTGGCTCCGGGGGCACGAACGACTCCAGCTCGCAGACAACGCTGTCGGCGCTACCGAGCAGCTGGTCCAGCGGCGCCACGTCAACGCAGCAGTCGATGTCGGCGTATGTGGTCGCGGTCCCGCAGACCGGTGGTGGCATCAGCACGAGCACGAGTTACTCGTACGACCCGACTGGCAATCGGCTGAGCAAGGTGCTCAACGGATCGTCGACGAGCTCTGACTACGATCGCGCGGATCGCATTACGTCAGCTGGCGGCGTCACCTACCACGTCAACGATGCGGGCAACCTCGACACCCGCGGCACCGACACGTTCGCCTACGACCAGGCCAATCGTCTGATCAGCGCAACTGTGGGCGGCGCGACCAGTACCTATCGATACGATGGCGGCGGCAAACGGACCAGCAAGACTGTGAGCGGGGCGACGACCAGTTTCCAGTACGACGTTGGTAGCGACCTGCCCATGCTCCTCGACGACGGAGTTCGCAAGTACGTGTATGGCGCCGCCGGTCTGGCGTACAGCGTCGAAAAAGGCACCGGCGTGGTGCAGGTCTATCATGTTGACGGCCTAGGCTCGGTGCGCGCGCTCACGGACAATGCAGGAGCAGTTGTCCAGGCGTACCAGACCGACGAGTTTGGCCTCCCAACCCTCAGCCAAGGCGCGAGCACGCAGCCGTTCGGGTACACCGGCGAGCAGCGAGATCCAGAGGATGGCTTCGTCTACCTACGCGCACGCATCTACGACCCAAGCATAGGCCGATTCATTCAGCGCGACATGATTTTCGGTTCGCCTGCCAGACCTGAGTCGCTCAACCGCTTCGTGTACGTTCTCAGCAACCCTGTGCGACTAATCGATCCCGCAGGACTGTTTCCAAGCGAGAACAAGCCAGCACCCCCGGATTCTTGGACTGAGTTTGGTCGGAGTGGCATTCTCATCCCAGGTGGCGCGGCTGGCACTCCCAAGTGCGACGGCTCGCCCGGCGGTGGACAGGGAGCCGAGTGGAACAACGTGCCGCGGGACCGCCAATATAACCCCGCCTTTCCCCAGGGCAGGTACGTGTGCGGTACGGTGATGCTCCCAGGCGGGCTCTTTGGTGGGCTGTTTTGGATGTGGATTAAGGTTGACTGAGTATGCGGCCGCCTTTTAGTGTGTGTCGTGCTTACCATGCCCAATTCGGAAGATTGAGTCAAACGTGGAATCAGCCGCTGGAAACGAATTGCTCGTGAGCCTGGTCGAGTGTCTTGTCAACTCGCCGTGAGAGGATGACGACTGCGGGCTTGTGGCTCAGGTTGTGCTGGTTGGCGGCGCCACTTGAAGGCTCCTCCGCGAACTCGTACGCGGCATTGTGAGCGCACGACAAAGATGCCTGGCGATCGCGCCGGTTTCACGAGTCCGCTCGTATCGAGGGCTCCCAGTACCTCGCCCTACAGTACTCGCCTCCGCAGGCGCCCGTGTTCCACCTTATCCGCAGCCACAGCGTAGACGGACGCCCCTTAGACGCCTTAGCTAGAGGTCAAGAATGTCCCACTTCGTCAAACTTACTCGTATCTTCCATAACACGCCGCAGACAAGTGACTGGCCTTTTTGGGTCAATCTCGATCAAGTCGCGCACATGACTATATACGGTGATCCGTCGATGACCCAGCTTGAGTTCGCGTTCCTTGGATCATTGGTGGAAATTACAGCAGGTGATCGTACGTATGCGCCCGAAGTCATTCATGTAAAGGAGAGTCCGGATGAAATTCTGCGCATGAGCACGAGAACGGACTGAGGCGCGTCAAGTCGATCTGAGAGCGGACTGCCGGCGAGGCCAGCGTCAATGTTGCCACGATTCGCTTGATCCGGGTGTGCCCTGACGCTAACGACAATGGTGGAGGGCCTACCACCGCGGTATGCCTGAGTTCGATATCGTCGAGTGGACTCATCCGCAAATCCGGTGAATGGCTTCCGGATGGCAGTGGAGCAGCGCTCGCCCAACGGTGTGTGTCAGGCTGCGCTGATAATCCGTCGCCTCAGGAGCCGAGTGGAAGCCCGGCCGTACGCCTGGCGTTTGAGCAACTTCACTTTGGTCACTGTGCCTTCCACTGGTCCGGTTGACCAGGGCAGCGTCAACCCGTTCACGACGGCGGCGCGATCCGCCTGAATGCCGTGCGAGTCCACTTGACCGGCCCGAGAAGCTTGGTGATGTCCCAGGACCACACCTCGTTCGGACCCGTGGCCAGCAGCTCGGGCTTGACGGTCGCGGGATGGCTGGCCTGGCGGCGTCGCTCACGCACTTCGCGCGCGGCTCGCAGCAGGCGGTACATGGTTGGCACTGAGCACAGGTAGAGGCCTTCGTCCAGCAGCGTGGCATAGACGATGGCCGGCGCCTGGTCAACGAAGCGCTCGTGGTGCAGCACGCCCAGCACCTCTGCGCGTTCGACCGCGCTCAGGGCACGCGGCTGCGAGGCTGGTCCCCGCCACGGCCGTGGCGGAGCCGGGCTTCGACGCCGATAATAGGTCGCTCGAGATCGACCCAGGGCGGCACACGCGGCCCGTGTGCCGCTGACTCCAGCCAGATCATCGATCGTCTGGTCGAGCATCACTTCGGCTCGCCGCCGCTCGCTCGCTGCGCGCTGCCCGTGGCGAGCTGCTCCAGCAGCGCGGAGAGTTTTCCTTGGACCTCGATCACCTTGTGCGCTTTGGCCAGATCGGCTTGAAGGCGCGCGTTCTCGCGGTGCAGCCGCGCCACCTCCTGATCGCGCGGATGCGTGGCTGGACGTCCCGGCGCAACAGCCAGCGCCTGCAGGGCGCCCTGGTCACGCTGCTTGCGCCATTCAGAGATGAGCGACGTGTACAGCCCCTCGCGTCGGAGGAGCGCACTTTTGCCGTCGTGGTCACGACGCTCGTATTCGGCCAGGATTCTGAGCTCGCACTGGGCACTGTAGGTCCGCCGGGATGCGCGTTCCGGGACCTCGGGCTCGACTGGCTCGGTCACCGGCTCAGCATGCCGGCCGGACCCCACGCTTGTCAGCACCATGGGCTATTTCCTCGGGCAGCACTCCGACTCAGTGATTACAGGTCTCGATCTGCCTCACCAAATGTAGACACGGAGGGTATCCAACCGACGTGCCCGACGCAAAGTGGGCGATCCTCGAGCCGCTGTTGCCGCCGGCTAACCGCCGTGGACGCCCAGGGGCTGACCTTGGGCAGGTCTTCAATGCCATCCGTTATGTGACCCGCAGCCTCGCCCAGTGGCGACTGGTCCCGCGCGATCTGGTGCCCTGGGGCACGGCCTGGTTCTACTTCCGTCGGTGGCGCGAGGACGGCACTTGGCACGATGCCTTACGAGCCGACGTACGCCGGGCCGCCGGGCGCAACCCGCAACCCTCCGCCGCCATTCTGGACAGCCAGACCGTCAAGACCGTCGAACGCGGCGGAGCAGAGCGCGCGTTCGACGGCGCCAAGTTGATCAAGGGTCGCAAGCGGCATCTGCTGGTCGACACGCTGGGCCTGGTACACGGACTGGGGTTGTCAAGTTTGAGGCGTGCGAGGATGACGGAGGGTGTCTGAATGTTCGCGTTTGGCCGCTCGGCGGCGCCTCATGGGCAGTTTCCACCAAGGGTGACAGCCCGCCAGACGTTGTGGCGCTCGGCGCGGATCTGTCGATAAGCGGATGCGGTTAGGAGGTGACGACGCGGGCGGAAGTGGTTGCTGACGGCACTGAATGGCCCCAGGAAACGCTGGGCGTGCTCGGCCGATTTGAACCGCTGAAGCACCCGCTCCCGCTTGCGAGTCGGCCGGTGCGAATTCTCAGCCCGGTTGTTCAGACGCTTGTGCCGTCGATGCTCGGAGTTGGGCAGCACTCGCCGAATCGCGGGCGGGTAGCTGGCCAAGTTGTCGGTGATTTGATGCGCGCTCGTAGCCGACACCATCGACAACCTGCCGAAGGAAACGCTCGGCCGCATTCTGATCTCGCCGCTGCTGGACAAGGATGTCCAATACGACGTCGTTCTGGCGGACCGCCCGCCACAGCCAATGTCGCTTGCCGCCGATCTTCAACAGCACCTCGTCAAGGTGCCACTTGTCGCCAGGTCGTGCTCGGCGCCGATGTAGCCCCTGGGCAAAGGTAGGCCCAAACTTGGCGCACCACTGCGTGATCGCCCCATGGCTGACAATGATGCCCCGCTCGGCGAGCAGATCCTGAACGTCGCGGAAGCTGAGGTGAAAACGAAAGTACAGCCACACGGCATGAGCGATGATCTCAGGCGGGAAGCGGTAGCCTCGATAGCGCGAGTGGTCGGACGGAGCAACCGCGACGGACATCAGGCGACGCTTATCGCCGATCCGCACTCAAGTTGACAACTCGACCTTTTGTCAAGCAACCCGGTCCGGCCAGTTGGGCCTATCAACTTGTCAATGCCTTTTTTACGGTCGACCACGATCGGCACGTCGTCGACGTCAGCGACATGTGCCCACGCGGCCAAGCCTACCATCGGCTCTGACTACTGAGGTGGGCGCGGTGCATCTCGACCATGATCTCGCGCGGCGCCAGCAAGGCATCAGCTTCAACCCCAATGTGCATCACAACGCAACCATGCCGAGACTGCTCAATGCCTCAATGGCGAGCGAAGACAGTTGCGGCGCGTTGCGGCAAGAGCGTTGCCGGGCGGTCCATGGCGTTCGGCCCGTAGCTGCCTTCGCGGGACGATTAGCTGAAAGAGGGGAGGGTGGTCATCGTCGGCTGGTTAGCACCGCGAACGTCTTCGCCCACACTCGTGATTGCCGGACTCAATCCCGAACCAGCAGTGCACTCGTGGAGGACACTATGAAATTGAAAATGAACTTGTCACTCTTGTTGGCCAGCGCAAGCCTCATCGGCGCGCTTTTCGCGCCGACGGTGGGCATGGCCGACCATATCTCAGGCTGTATCGACTTTGGTCCACTGCCAGACCCCAGCAACCCCAATAAGGCGACCCTCTGCCACTTCACCGGCTCGGATTCGAATCCCTTCATCATTAATGAGGTGTCTCCGAGCGCCGTGGACGCGCACACGAGCCATCACGGGGATTGTTTCAAGTTCTTCGGCCAGCCTGAGGTCTGCATCCCGTAGCACTCAGCTCAACAGGCGACCCCGCTTGCTGCCTGCAAAGCGACGCGGGGTCGCCCTACGGCTAAGGGAAGTAGCGACTGCATATCACCGCCGCTCGGGTTAGCAGCTGTTATCAGAGTCGAGGACTGGGGCCGTGGTCGATAGATCCGGTGCTGTCCACGCACCAGGCTGCAGACGCTGCGGTCCCGGGACCGTACCCCGTCTCCAGCCCCCGCTCATCAAACCGTGCATGCGCTTCTTACGCACACGGCTTTCCGAGGTCCTTCATCGCGCCGCTCTCGGCGCTGCCGTGTACCACTTGACGGTTCCCTACAAGGCGTAAACGCTCAACTTCTGGAAGTACGCTCAGTCATAGCGCTCTCGGTGCGGCTGTGGGACGGCAAAACCGCAGCCGGCCTCAGGCGGCTCGTTCGTACGCGTGATGCAATCCACTCAGCACTGGACGGGAGTAGATCCGACCAGTCGCTAGTCGTGGCCTCGGATCCGGTGTCTGCAATCCGAGCGTTCGATGTGGACGATCGTTGTTGTAGTAGACGACGAACTCGCGGAGGATCAACGACAGGTGGTGTTCATCCAGCACGATAAGGTGGTCCAGGCACTCGCGCCGCAGCGTCCCGATGACACGTTCAACGACCGCGTTCGGTCGGGGTGACCGAACGGGTGTCGCTATGGCGTCGATGCCGATGCGTCGTGCACGCTGACGGAAGTCGCGACCGTAGACTCCGTCGCGATCATGTAGCAGATGGTGCGGCTTGTGCCCCCATGGCGTCGCCTCGATCACCTGGCGCCACACCCACGCTGCCGTCGGGTTGGCCGTCACGTGGACATGCACCAGCTGACGCCGGCCATGGGCGATGAACACCAACACGTACAACGTCTTGAACGTCAGCGTCGGCACGGTCAAGAGGTCAGCAGCCCAGAGGTGATGCGCGTGGTTGCTCAGGAACGTGCGCCAGGTCTGGCTTGGTGAGCGGGTTGGTCCGCGCCAGCGATAGCGCCGAATTGAGCGATTGCTGACGACGATGCCCAAGTTGAGCAGCTCTCCCCGGATCCG
>Ga0137375_10003480_pt1 | contig 18722 bp, 16 predicted proteins | sample SagtaG_24_FD_104936 | JGI IMG/M metagenome (GOLD analysis project Ga0137375, IMG submission 104936) | Vadose zone soil microbial communities from Sagehorn Ranch, Mendocino, California, USA - Sage1_R_113_16 metaG | ecosystem: Environmental > Terrestrial > Soil > Vadose zone | place: USA...
GGCCGCAGTCTTGAACACAAACCCGGTGCCGCCCAGCCACCAGGCCATCACGTGGCCAGTGGGCACCTGCATCTGGGCGATTGTCTGCGCCAACGAAGCCATCGGTTATCCCTTCGATCCATCATGGCGGTGCTGCTCGTCGGAGATCTCGATATGCACATCGGGCCGCTGTAGTACCTCTTCGCGAAGCGCGGTTCCTAAACCGGGACGCTCCGGCAAGCTCAGCATGCCCTCCGAGATCGGCATCCGCTCGGTCATCACGTCGTTGTACCAGCCCTCGTAGTAGGCGCGCACGGTTTCCATAATCATAGCGTTGGGAATGTGCAGCATCAGATGTGCGGCCGACCAGAGCGCCACCGGGCCGATCGTATCGTGGCTGGTGATTGGCAGATAATAGGTATCGGCCAGCGAGCAGATCTTGCGCGTCTCGCTGATCCCGCCAGTCCAAGCCATATCCGGCATAATGATGTCGGCGGCGCGCTGCTCGACCACCTGGCGGAAGCCAAAGCGCGTAAACAGCCGTTCGCTGACGCATAGTGGCACGGTCGTCTCGGTTTTCAGACGCGCGTAGGACTCGATATTGTCCGGCGGCATAATCTCTTCGAGCCACAGCACATCGTAAGGCTCCAGCGCGCGGGCGATCTTGATCGACTCGGGCAGGTTCCAGCGGGCGTGCCCTTCGATCGCGATTTCCATCTTGTCGCCGACTGCCTCGCGAATATCGGCGACAACCTTCAGACCTTTTTGCAAGTTTTCTTTGCTGAGATAATGCCCGACTGGCCCAACCGCGCTGGCGCCGGCGCGACTGCCGACCGGCCCACCCAGCGAGATGCCGAACTGGTCGAAGGGCCAGACCTTCATCGCCGTAATGCCATTAGCGAGCAACTCTTCGGCCAGCGCCCCGGCGCGGCCTTCGAACCAGGCGTGAAAATCCTGGTGCGGCCCATGACTGACGCAGGTGTTGTAGATCCGAATACGATCGCGGCTGCGCCCGCCAAGCAGATGGTAGATCGGCTGGCCGTCGTACTGGCCAAGAATGTCCCACAGCGCCACATCCACGGCGCTGATCGCCCGCGTTTCGCTACCGCCGTAGCCGAAAAAGTTGACCGTCGAGAACATATTGTGCCAGTGCTGCTCAATGTCGAAGGGACTACGGCCGATCAGCAGCGTTGCGAAGATGTCGTGGATGACTGCGCTGACGGCGCGCGGGACGTAGAAGGTCTCGCCGAGGCCGATCAAGCCGGCATCGGTATGGATGCGCAACCACATCGTATTGGGCTGCTCGTCAATCCAGATCGTCTCGAGGCGGGTAATTTTCATCCGAACCTCTCTGTACGGAAGCTAACTTGTGACATTGCAAACTGATAATTGCTAATTGATAACTGTTAACAATAGGGGGTGCAACGAATACTACTTGAAAAGGGGTTAAATGTCAAGCGTCTGATTTTCGTAATTTACTGCTTGACAACGTCATGGTTTTGAAGTATAGTTCCGCCATCCCATTGTTAACAGTTAGCAATCGACAAAAAGTATGGATACAGATTTGCCAACCAGCATAGCACCGCTTCCACTGACGCCTGCCGTAAAGCGCAGCCTGGCAGATGATGTGGTCGATCGACTGCGTGACGCTATTTTCCACGGCAGCTTTAAACCTGGCGAGCCACTACGTGAAGAGCAACTCGCCGCGATGCTCGATGTCAGCCGCGGCCCGATACGCGAGGCGCTCGTGCAGCTTGAGCGCGAAGGCCTCGTGCTCGTCCGTCGGCATCGCGGCGCTACGGTAGCGCGGCTCTCGCGCGGCGACCTCGAGGATGTCTACAGCCTGCGGCTTGCGCTCGAGCGGCTGGCGGTGCAGCGCGCCGCACGCTATGCCACCGACCAGGACTTTCTGGCAATGGAAGCGGTGCTGGCGGCCTTCGATATCGCGCTCTCGCGCGGCCCATCCGAGAAAGAGGTCGCCGAACTTGACGTCCGCTTCCATGACCTGATCTACAAGGCCGCCCGCCACCAGCGCCTGTACCACTGCTGGGCCAATCTTAAATCGCAGATCTATATCTTTCTGCTGTCGCGCAACGTCGCGGACCCCGATTTCCGTGAGATCACCGTCAAGTCACACGCCGCCCTCCTCGAAGCACTTCGTACGCGTGACGAAACGCGTGCCACCACCGAGATCGAAGATCACCTACGCGGCGCTTACGACCGCGTGGTACGCGGCTATAGCGCCGCCGAGACGGATTCCGAGTGACGCATTGCAGAAAGGATATGTGTGGACAGCGAGCGTTTTCTGGTTACCGGTGCGCTGGGCTGTATTGGCGCTTGGACGGTCAAGCGGCTGGTGGATACCGGTGTGCCGGTGTGGACCTATGATCTCCCGGGCAGCGATCACCGGCTGCGGCTGGTGCTGCGCGACGAGCAACTATCGAGCGTGACGCAAATCGCCGGCGACATTACCGATCAGGCCGCATTCGAGCGGGCGGTGGCCGGCAACGACATTACCCATATTATCCACCTGGCCGGTCTCCAGGTTCCGTTCGTTCGCGCTGACCCAGTGCAGGGCGCGCGCGTCAACGTCGTCGGCACCACAATCGTCTTCGAGACGGTCAAGCGCCATGCCGGCCAGGTGCGCGGGCTGGCGTACGCCAGCTCGTTTGGCGTCTACGGCGCCGCCAACCTCTACCCGCCTGGCCCGCTTGCCCATGACGCGCCACTGCACCCACCAACACTCTATGGTGTCTTCAAACAGGCGAATGAAGGCACCGCCCGGATCTATTGGCAAGAGCACGGCGTACGGAGCATTGGCCTGCGCCCGTACATTGTCTACGGTCCAGGGCGCGACCAGGGTATGACCTCGACGCCGACCAAGGCGATGCTCGCGGCTGCGATCGGGCGCGCCTACCACATCTCGCTCGGCGGGCGGGCCGTGTTCCAGCATGCCGACGACGCGGCCGACGTATTTATCCGCGCCGCCAGGGCCACGAGCGATGGCGCACCGGTCTACAACCTGGGCGGCAGCGAGTGTTCGATGGCCGAAGTCGTCGCCGCGATCGAGGCCGCCGCGCCGGATATGGCCGGCAAGATCACCTTTGAGGCCACCCTGCTGCCGAACCCGGCGTCGGTCGACAGCCGCGCGCTCGACGCGGCGATCGGCCCGACGCATTGGGTTGCGCTGGCTGACGGAGTGCGACAAACCGTCGAGCACTTCCGCGCCGCGGCTCAGGCTGGCCGGATGAACGTCGAGCGAGCAATTGCCTGATACCACAAGAGAGGAGTAGACACACGCCATGAAGCTTGTGACGTTTATGCGCGACGGCGTGACGGGGTTGGGCGCGCTGATACGGCGCGAAGGCCGTGATGTCGTCGTCGATTTTCACAAGGCCGCGCCGCGCCTGCCGAACGACATGATTGCCTTCTTGAGCAATGGCGACGAAACCCGCGCACTGGCGGAGCAAGCGCTGATCAACCCGCCGTCCGAGGCTTTGCTGGATCGCAATGCTGTGCGGCTCACCGCGCCAATCCCGCGCCCCGGCAAGATTATCTGTATTGGGTTGAACTACCGCGACCACGCTGCCGAGTCGAGCCAGCCCGTGCCGGAGTACCCGACCGTCTTCGCCAAATACGCCAACTGCGTGATTGGCCCGGGCGAGCCGATTGTCATCCCACGCGTGACCAGCCAGGTCGACTACGAGGGCGAGTTAGCCGTCGTGATTGGCCGGCGCGCCCGTGATGTTTCCCAGGATGCGGCGCTTAGCTACGTCGCCGGTTATGCACCGTTCAACGATGTGAGCGCGCGTGACTACCAGATGCGCACCAGCCAGTGGACGATCGGCAAGACCTTCGACACCTTTGGTCCGTTCGGGCCGGCGCTTGTCACGGCTGACGAAGTTGCCGATCCGCATAACTTGGATCTACGCGTCACCATTGGCGACGAGATCTTACAGAGCTCGAACACACGCCACCTGATCTTCAGAATTCCCCAGTTGATCGCCTACCTCAGTGCGGTGATGACGCTCGAACCAGGTGACGTGATCGCTACGGGCACACCCGCCGGTGTGGGCGGAGCGCGCCAGCCACAGCGCTGGCTGCGGGATGGCGAGATGGTGCGGGTGGAGATCAGCGGATTAGGGACTTTGGAGAATCCGGTCGTAGCGAGCGACTGATTCTGAATCTGACTGCAGAGCAGTTTAGCCTCACCTACAATCTGAAATTCGTGGCCAGTTTTTCTGCGCTCAGCAAGCAGTCCGTCACATAGTAGCCCGCGGGCGCGAGCCGCAAAGCCGATTGCCCGACCAGCCATGGGCTGGTGGCGGGATTGTCGACGTGTCTTCCGAACAAGCACTGAAATCCGAAAGGCTCACTATCAAATGATCATCAACACCGTCAAACGGCGTATGCTGGCCGGCCAGCCGGGGATTGGCGCGACTGTTGGGCTAGGGTCGCCGACCGCGGCCGGGCTGCTGGCGCGCGCCGGTTTTGATTTTGTGCTGGTCGACTACCAGCATGGCGAATGGGATGATGGTGCGGCGCTGGCAGCCTTTCGCAGCATCTCGCTCCACGGCGCGATTGCGATGGCGCGCGTGCGCCAGAACGATTTTTACACGATCGGGCGGGTTCTTGATCGCGGTGCATTAGGTATTGTCGTGCCGATGGTCAATTCAGTGGCCGAGGCCCAGGCTGCGGCGCTGGCTGTCCGCTATCCGCCGCTGGGCGGCCGGTCGTTTGGTGGATCATTGGCGCTGCATTATGGCACCGATTTCGATACATGGATTAACGACGAGATCTTCCTGGCCGTCCAGATTGAGTCGGCTCCGGCGGTTGAGCGTGCCGAGGAGATACTGTCGGTGGAGGGTGTCGATGGCTGCTGGATTGGACCAAGCGACTTGGCCCGCTCAATGGGAGTAGCCCAGAATACGCCCGCCCATACCGACGCCATACTGCATGTGCTCGATGCCTGCCGCCGGACCAACAAAATCGCGGGAATCTCCGCTGCGGATGCCGCCGATGCCCAGCGCTGGATCGCACACGGGCTACGGTTTGTGACAGCCGGCGGCGATGGCGCGATGGTCGCCAGCGGTGCCCATGAGACATTGCGCTATTTGGGGCGCCTTTCCTAGCAAGACGAACAGGGCGTGGTCTTGGAGTATGTCAGTACATAGGAGTATGTTCATGTCACTGTACACCATCATCCTCACAGATTTCGGTGAACCCGATTGGGATCTGGAATTACAGGTGCTGCACGCGTCTGGGCTGGATCTCAATCTGATTCGCCTGCAAACCAAGGCGCCCGAGCAACTGATACCCCAGGTAGCCACCGCCGATGCATTGATCGTCCAATGGGCCAACATCAATGGCAAGGTCATCGAAGCGATGCGACACTGCAAGGTGATATCGCGTTACGGCATCGGCGTCGACATGATCGACCTAGCGGCTGCCAGCGAGCGCGGCATTATCGTGGCCAACGTCCACGATTATTGTATCGAAGAAGTCAGCACGCAAACGATCGGTTTCATTATCGCTCTCAACCGCCATATCGTGCGCATGAACGACCATGTGCGCGCTGGCAGGTGGGGAGTTGCACCCGCCCCATATGGCCCGCCGCACCGCTTGAACGGCCAGACGCTCGGCATCATCGGGCTGGGCAATATTGGCCGCGTGGTGGCGCAGAAGGCCGGATGCCTGGGACTCAAACTGCTGGCGTATGATCCCTATTCCAATCGGGAATCGCTGGCTGGGCTTGGCGTGGAACTCGTCGGGCTGGAGGAACTGTTGCGCAGGTCGGATTATGTGTCGATCCACTGCCCGTTGGTCGAGGAAACCCGTAAGTTGATTGGTGCGACCCAATTGGCCATGATGAAGCCGGATGCCTACTTGATCAATATGGCTCGCGGCCCGATCATCGATCAAGCGGCGCTGTACAATGCTCTGGCTGATAATGTGATTGCCGGCGCGGCCCTAGATGTGCTGGAGCAAGAGCCGCCCGATTCTAGCGAGCCGCTGCTGCAACTGGCCAATGTGATCATCACGCCTCACGCGTCGAGCTGGAGCCGCGAGTCGCTCATCCAGTTGCGGCGCGGCACGGCTCAGAACGTGGTAGACGTGCTCCAAGACCGTCTCCCGCGCTCCGTCGTCAATCGCAAGGCGCTTGGGTTGTAGCCGTTGCACGTGTGGCCGCCAATGGCTCACGGCGCATGCGCTGGCCCAGCGCTTCCGCCGGATGGATCGCAGCACGCCCGGTCAGGTTGCCGATCTGCCGGCGGCAGCTCACTCTCGCCGCGATCACCACAGCATCCGCTACGGCGCGTACGGCTGGGATGAGCGCCCGCTCGGCCATGGCGCGGCTGAGCGCATCGTGCTCGGCCTCATACCCGAATGATCCCGCCATCCCGCAGCAACTCGGGTCTACCTCATGAACGGCATAGCCACCCAGCGTCAAGGCCGCATGGGCCGTCGACGTGCCCGCCAGCACCTTCTGATGGCAATGGCCCTGCAGCAGGGTTCGCTATCTGGGCCGTAGCTCCAGCATCACCTGTTCCGCGAGCAGCCGCTTTGTTTCGATGTCGTTTCCGCTGACACTCGCAAGAAAATATTGCGCCCCGGCGTCGATCAGCGCCTGGTAGTGGGCGACTGCCGCGCGTGGTGTGCCGACGAACGGCATGTAGCGCTCCCTCGGGTTCAGCCGAATGCCGGACATCTTGGCCTCAACCGCGCTTTGGGTCTCAGCCAGCACCAGCAGCGGTGTGTAATAGCTGCGCAGAATCGAATCATACGGCCGCCCCACGGCCTCACAGTGGCGGCGCAACGCCTGGTACTTGCGCTGCACATCTTTAAGCGCAAAGGCGCTTCCGGTCCACTCGTGCGCGCCGAAGTTCGACATGTCGGCAAACTGCGCTACCTACTTGAGTGTGACGCGCTCGCCCCCGCCGGCGAGCAGGATCGGGATGTGCGGCTGCTGTACTGGCGGTGGCACGATCTTCGCGTTGGTCACTTGAAAGTGCTTGCCGTGGTAGCTGAATGGCTCAGCGCCCCATAGGCCCTGGATGATCGCGATAGCTTCTTCGAGCGCTTCCTGTCGCTCGCGCGTGCTCGGAAACGGGATGTGAAGCTGCACGAACTCCTCGGTGTCGTCGCCAATGCCGATGCCGAGCACAAGCCGCCCGTTGCTCAGCCGGTCCACGTCGGTCGCCATCCGCGCGATCATCGCTGGACTGTGATAGTAGATACAGCTGACGAATGAGAGCAGGCGGATCGTTTTGGTTCCCGTCGCCAGGGCGGCTAGGGTTGTCCAACAGTCCGATATACGTGTGGGATGGTCATTGGCCCAAACTGCGTCAAATCCAAGTTCCTCGGCCTGCTGCGCGAACTCAAGGCGTTGCGACCACTCCGGGAACGCGCCGCCGCTGATGGCGAAGCGGATCTTGTCGCGCCCCGCGGCAACCCAGGGGTGTGCCGGGTGTGTCGTCCGCGAAGAGTTGTCCACGACTATGCTCCCTGCTCTATCGTAAATGTGCCACCGCGCAGATCGTCCAGCGCGGAAAAGAGCATGTGTGGGGAAGGTTGCACCTTCCCCACACCCGTTTACGTAAGTCCTACAGATGTATGATGCCCTTTTACAGACACAATACGTTCATGCGCGGTAGACTAGATCTGGAAACTGTTCCTCGACAATCCAGCGAAATCGCTGAATAGTTTCATCGGGGACCGGCAGATACGGCCGTCGTGTCCGGTTGGCCGGCACCAAAAACGGCGAGGCAGCGGTCACGGCCTTGCCGACGATTCCGTGCAAGTTGCCGCTGCCGTGCAGGATCTGGGCAGCCTGCATAAAGCTGTGCATCCGTTGCTGCCGGTGCTTCGCCAAATCCCAGTGCTCATGCTGCATCTCCTCGTACCACTCAACCATATAGCGCGCATTGAAGTTCACGAACCACGAGTAGATTCCTCGCGCGCCGAACATAGTGTAGGGCATAAAGGCGTGCTCGCCCGTAAAGTGGCTGAGCTGTGGCGCGTCCTTCATGAGTGTGAGAAACTCTGGGAAATCAGCTCCGACGTGCTTGGTGCCGATCAAATTCGGGATCGCCTGCTGGAGGAGCGCGTAATCCGGTCCTCGCTGGTAGTTATGCACGCGCGGCGTGTTGTAGTGAATCAGCGCGAACCATTCCGGCACGGCCTGACGAACATCTTCCCAGAAGGTGCGATACGACTCTGGAGTCATGGGCATAAAAAAGGGATGGCCGACGTGAGCGCCCAGAATTCCGCGCTCGCTCGCATAACTGAGCCGATCAAGCATTCCGCGCGTGTTGCTCCATGTAACGCCCATCTGAGTAGGCACACCGAGCCGCTGGGCTTCATCCGCGAGCACGTCCGCGACACGTTTGAATTCGTCGAGTTCGATCGCATAGAACTCACCATCGCTGTCGGTGGTGTAGATGCCATGCACGCCAGCGGCATGCAGGCGCCGCATATTCTCGCGGAAGATGCCCTCGTCGAATCGATCGTCGTCGTCGAATGGCGTCGCGATCGCGGCCCAAACGCCATGAAGATTTTCGCGGGTCAAGCGTTCGCGCATTGGGGAGATCTTGCTCATTATTGTTCTCCAGGATGCGGTCGAAGGCACACTGGTGTGGTTAGACCGTCACGTTCAATCCAACTGCCAGCGCCTCGATCTCGCGCCACGTCTGATCGGGGATCGATATTCCGGCCTCCAGGCGCCGTTTACGCTCGCGTATCTCCGGCTCGCCGGGTAGCAGGATCTCGGCGAATCCTTCCGCTGGCGGCGAGGCCTTGATTTGCTCACACAAATCATTCGTTTGTTCCAGGAATTGCTCAGGTGACACAAATGACTCAATGTTAAAGGCAAGCAGCAGCGTACCATTACTGCCACTCTCCCCACTCATGGCGGATGTGCCATTGCCCGACAGGGCCCCACCCAGAAGCTCGATCATCACGCTTATGCCGTAGCCCTTGTGCCCGCCGAAGGGGAGCAGCGCCCCACCAGTATAGAATGCTGCGGGATCCTGAGACGGCCGCCCGGCACTATCCACGACCAGGCCGGCTGCTACCTGCTCACCTTTTGCTCGCGATACACGCAGCTTCCCTTCGGCCACGCCTGCGGTCGCGAAATCGACGATGAGAGGCGGTTGGCCTGCCCCCCGCGGCACGGACCACGCGATCGGATTGGTCCCCATGAGCGGCTTATACCCGCCGTAGGGAGCGACGCTAGGCCCGGCATTACAGAGCGCCATGCCGATCAGGCCGGCATTGGCGATCATTTCGACGTACTCGCCCAGGCGGCCGACATGGCCACAGCGCACGATCGTCACTGCCCCGACACCGTTCTCCATCGCCAGCTCGATCGCGGTCTGGGTGGCGAGGCGTGCGGCCGGTTGGCCCCAGCCATGGGCTGCGTCCACCTGAGCGTTGGCCTGCCGCCGTACACTGACCTCCGGCCTGACCTCAGGCCGCACATGCCCTTGGCGCACAAACTGCGCATATTGCTCCAGCCGGATTACCCCATGCGAGTCGTGCCCGACAATGTTCGCCTGGACGAGCGAGTCGCCGACTAACTGCGCGACATCGGAAGGTGTGCCCAACGCCTGCAGGATCGTCTGCGCAACGCGGCACAACGCTTCAGGGGAGAATGTAGGCATTTGGTAATCTCCTTATCTTCTTTAGGAAGGTCTGGGGCGGCGGAGCTGCTCCCAAACCCCATCCACTGGGATGATTTATTGCCCGTGAGTCGCTTAGAGGAAACCATGGCGGCGCATCGCCTCAGCCACGCGCTCCTCTTCGACCGCGCCGAAGCTCTGAAGTGGCTCGGCAACCCGTGTGCTGCGGATGACACCCTTCTGCTTCAGTCCGCTCTTGAAGCCGCCGAGCGCCGAAGACATGCCTGAGTAACGCGAGTCCCCCTGGGCGATCAACTCGTAGAAGCAGAGCAGCAGGCGTTCTTGGAGGCGTGCCGCGCTGTCCCACTCACCTGCCTGTGTTAAGTCATACAGCCGGACAAACTCGGCCGGAAAGAGGTTGGCCACGCCAGGAACGCCGCCGTGAGCGCCCATTCGGAGACACAGATCGACGAGCAGCTCCGAGCCTGTGAAGATACGAAAATCTGTACCACGCATGCGCAGCAGCGTATGGCGAAGCGCATCGATCACGCCGCTGCTATCCTTCAGGCCAATAATCACGCCTTCCTCGTAGAGCTGCCGAATCGTGGCGCCTTCAAGCTTGATAATGACGGTTGCCGGAATATCATAAGCCATGATCGGTAAGCCAACAGTTTTATGGATGCGGCGAAAGTGCTCGATTATCTCGGCCTGGGTGGTGCGGTAGTAATAGGGTGCCGCCACGACCAACGCGTCAGCACCAGCGGCTTTCGCGGCCCGCCCATATTCGATGCAGCGTTCCGTTGAAGTATCCATGACGCCGACGAGCACGGGAACCCGGCCCTTCGCCGCCGCAAGCACGGCCTCCAGCAATATTTTGCGCTGCTGGCCCGTCAACGATGTGCATTCACCTGTCGAGCCAAACGCGAAAAGGCCATGCACGCCATTGTCGAGCAAATAGTCGATCAGGCTATGAACCGACGGGATATCGATCGCACCTTCGCTTGTCAGCGGAGTGCAAATTGGCGGAATAATGCCGTGGAAGCGTGTAGGGTCAAGCATTGATCATCCCCTCGTAATGGGTTTAATCCCACGCGACAATCCAAACATCATGGTCGCGCCATCATGATCGGCCGGTGGCCATGAACCAGAACGTCGGTGAAGATTGGGACGGTCGCAGGCCGCCCCAACTCCGCTCTCGCTCAGATGCTTTAGCCGCGCGCCGGCTCGGCCATCTCCAGGCGGCGCTTGCGGCTAAGCTCGGCCATGTGCCCGTCGTTCGCCATGCACTGCTCCAGATGCGGCATGCGCGCGGGGCTGGCGGTGCGCACCATAACATCGCCATAAGCATGCTCGACCCAAAAGCGTGCTCCGCCGGCCATGTAGTCGCGGAGTGCCTGGAGCTTATCGTCAGGATAGCGCTGGCTGCAGTTCATCGTGAACATGCGCCGGCGTTGCGAGCCTCCGTAGGTGGCGTGCTTGAGATCGTGGTTGAAGACCAGGATATCACCTGGCGTTGTATCGAGGGCGATCGCCGGCACCTGTTGGCCAGATACCCCCCAAAGCTCTTCACTCGTGCGGATACTGCGCTCCAAATCGTCGGCGAAGGGCTCGCCGACGCGGTGGCTGCCGGGGATGACGCGTAGCGCGCCAGTCTCGCCATTCAGTTGGTCGAGGTAGAAGGCGATCTTGATGTGCCGCATCCCGCCGCGCCCGCCGTAGCCATCGGAGTGCCATCTGGTGTCGCCTGTGTAGAAGTTGCCATCGCTCCCCATGTAATTGAAGTCGTCGCCCAAAATGCTGGCGGCGATGCCGCTGATACGCGGATCATCAAGCAACGTGCTTAGGTACGCGCTCTGGTCGATGAACTGAACTGAACAGGATCGGGCGGTGCCATCGTGCACAGTGCCGTTGTGGCCGCCGCCATTGGCGGCCCAGATCGCCTCGAACTCATCGATAATCTTCTGAATGCGGTCGGCCAGCAGCCCAGGGAAGGACAAGAAGCCGAAGGTTTCGAAGAAGTTCAGTTGCTGGGCAGTCAGATGGGTGGATACCATTGCTCAGTCTCCTGTAACCGTTGCGATCGCCACGAGCGTCAACGATAGTCGATACGGTCAAGCTGAGTCGCAAAATCGTCTGGTAGAGCAGCCGGCGCGGCACTGTTCGCCTCTGCCGCCGCCCCGATCAGGTTGAGCAGCAGCCGGTCGGCCGCCGGATGTCGATCGATATGTTCCAGCACACGCAGCGTATTAAGAAAGAAGCGGCCCGCGCCAAAGCGATACGAGCCAAGGAGAACGCCCGAGGCATAACCGCCTGGGCAAGAATACCCCACCGCGAACGCCGCCGCCATAACATCGTCCGGCGTCTCCTGCCCGTCGAAGATCTCGTGCGGGATCACCGGCCCGTAATAATCCCAATCCATGATTCCTGGTGCTTGCACGCCTGCGAAGACCGGGTGCGCCTTGCTCACGCACTCCTTGTGGTAGAGCCAGTCGTGAAACGTGTAGCAGCGCCCTTTCTTCGCCAGCGGAAGCCAACCAAGTGGGTCGTCGCCGCGCTTGAAGGCCAGCGGTGAGAGAAAGATCGCCGTGCTACCCCGCGCGATGCGCCGCGCCAACTCGATCCAGTGGTCGAGATGCTCGGCATGCGCCGAAAGATCGCCCACTAGAATGACATCGTTACGATTCGATCCGGCGTGCACCAACGGCCGGCATGTCACTCCGTGCGCCTCCAGCCAGCGCTCGACCCGTGCCTCGATTCCCCACACCGCGACAGTTTGATACACGAGCGGCAGCGCAGCGGCATCTGAGACATGAAACGTCAGGCGCCCGCCCGCTGGCGCCGCACCGCGCTCCATAGTCGCCACGAGCTCGTAGACGCCGGCTGGACCGCTGAATGTGACATCTTCACACAGCACCGGTACGGCCAGCGGCCCATCCTGTCCGGCCTCAGGCTGCGGAATGCGCGCGACGGTCTTTTTCTCCCAGATGACACCTGGTGGGCCGATCACGCGCAGGCGAACCTGATAATCGCCCGGTTTCAGAACATCCTCACTGGCCAGCACCGCTTCGACTTTGAACACACGTCCGGCGTAGCCATGGAATGGTTCGACGAATAGGCACCAGCGCAGCGGCGCCCATCCATCCGCCAAGGCGTCCATTATTCCGGGCTTCCATTCGCGCCAGAACGTCCATACGCCCTCGCCGGTGAGGGCGTGATCGAGCATGCCGGTGAGGTTGTAGCCGCAGATCTTAGGATTCGAGCGGATCAGATCGAAGCCGAGCAGCCGCTGGCGAGCGTGTAGTCGCTGGCTGTCGAGCAGCATGTCTTCCGGGAAGGCGTACGCCTGGTCCATGCCGAAGCGCTGCCAATCGGCAACCAGCCGATCGGCCATGGCGCCAATCAGCGCCGCGTCGGGCACATCGGTTCGCGCGCCATCCTGCTCGAACATGCGGTACTCGCGGATGGCGTTGAACAGGCTGCCGATGCCATACTCCGAAAGAAAGACTGGTTTGGTATCATGGCCGATCGTCCGTAGGAGCCCGATCGTCTCGGGCGGGTGCGGCACAGGCGGGTAGATATGCGCATCGCCAGCGCCCTTGATATACGCCAGATGTACGGGTCCCCAATCTTTCGATACTGCATCAGCGTCGGGCGTCTCAATGCCCCAGACATGCTCCCAGTTTGCGCTGCCGGGGTTCGCGACCGAGCCGATACCGGGCTGAGCATCCCAGCGCCCGCTGCTCAGCAGCACCAACCGCGTCTCGTCCAGCGAGCGTACCAGCGCAAGCGTCTCGACGGCGTGGCGGAAGACCGGCCCGTCGAAGGTCTCGTTGAGCATGCCCCAGATCGTCAGGCTGGGGTGATTACGGTCGCGTAGGATCATCTCGCGCGTGGATCGGTCGTAACGCTCGGCCATGTGTGGTGAGTCGGCCAGGAGCCAGGCAGCCAGCGATTCTTCGTAAACCATCAGGCCGATCTCATCGCAGAGATCGAGCTGCTCGGGTAAGGCCATCCCCGAGATGAAACGTACCATGTTGAATCCGGAAGCCTTGGCGTAGATCAGGTCGCGCCGCACAAAGTCGAGCTCGCGGGCCCTACTCGCACCCATTGGGTAGTGATTGCCGGTGTGGGTCGAGCGCAGGAATAGTCGCCGGCCGTTGAGCCGGAAATAGCCATCGACCACGCAGAAATCACGGAATCCGCAGCGTGTCGCCTGGCGGTGTGTGAATGTGACCTGGCCTGGCCCCTGTGCGTCCAGCGTCACTACGACACGATAGAGATACGGATCATGGAGATCCCAAAGATGCGGTCTGCCGATCGACAATCGGAACTCGTGTAGCGTCTCGCCTGGGGTGAAGGTTGCCTCCTGGGTATTAGCGTCCAGCAGATCGCCCCAGCTCGCCGGCTCGATGGATGCTATAAGCCGGCCAGTCACGTGGGTGGGCGTGTCGTTCCGCACACTGATCGCGGCGCGAAGCTGGCCGGTTGCCGGATCGGGTTGGACAAACAGGTTGATGATCCGCAGCGCCGGCACTACAAGCAGCTCGACGGGCGCTACAATCCCACCGATATTGTAGCTGCGGCCCGGCTGGTAGTTTTGGATGGCCTTGTTGCGGTGTGGGGTTTCCACCAGCCGGATGCCATCGATTGGCTCATCGGTGGGGTTCAGCACCCGCACTGCGAGCAGGTTATCGCCACCTGGATTCAGAGTGCTGGTCACATCAAGGCTGAACGGCGTATCGGCGCCCTCGTGGCCGCCAACAAAAACGTCGTTCAGCCATACGTCGGCGAGGTAGTCGACTGCGCTAAAGTGCAGCAGGTAGCGCTCGTGCGCTGCGGCCAGGCGCGCTACGTGGAATCTGTGCCAGTACCATGCCACGCCGTGATAATCGGGGAAGATCTGCTGGATACACCCTGGGACGGCGGCCGGGCGCGCCTGCTCCCGAGCGCCGGCAAACCAGCGCTCCTCGCGCCCACAATTCGCCGGGTCGGTCGCCAAGGTCCACTTGTCGAGAACCTGCATCCGCGTTCCTCTTTTGTCAAGCATCGACCAGCAGACACCGACAGCATCGCAATGCTAACCTCTCAAGCGCTTACACGGGAACACACTGTGCCAAGGTTAGAGTTAAGATACATCAAACTATTTTGCGAATTGTCTACTGATAATTGTTAACAATAGTGCATCACTGGGATACTACTTGAAAAGCGATCACATGTCAAGTCTGTGTGTTGTCGTAGTTAGGATTGATACCTGCTAAAATTCTGCCAACGACTGGAGCTACGACCTGCTGGCCGCGCCGGAGCAGGCGATCTTTCACCGTCTGGCGGTGTTCGCCGGTGGGTTCACGCTCCAGAGCGCTGAGTCGATCTGGAGGTCACGAATCACGAGGATGACGCTGCGATCGGCGAGCGACGACGTTGGAGCTGCTGTCGCAGCTGGTGGATAAATCGCTCCTGATCGTGGAGCAGCGGAACGATACGATGCGCTACCGCCTGCCGGAGCGCCAGCGCAGTATGCGCGCGGTGTTTGACTAGTCGTGGTGCCTGCTAAGCGACGCCGAGCAGCAGGCATTCAGGCGGCTGGCGATCTTCCGCGGCGGGTTCACCCGCTAAGCGGCCCAGGCCGTCGCTGGCGCCACGCATCAGAACCGCCAGAAGATGTTGTGCCATTTTAGGGTGTTGTAACGCAACATTTAGAACACGACACCGGCGCTTATGACAAATTGGCACAGTGTGTGGCGACCTCTTGTCGTGGGCGACATCGGTTATACGATGTTCCTCATGCGGTATACTTCTTCACACCAACGACATAGTCCCGCCATCCCTTGGATGGCGGAACTGCGCAAGCGGCTGCTGATCCTGTTCGCGCTGGGTACCAACATCGGCATCAAGCGGATCGTTACCTCCGGCCCGCACGGGGTCACCGAGGCCCAGCTGCGCGGTACCCGCCGCAACTACATCTCCCGCGACGGGCTGCGCCGGGCCATCGCCGCGGTGGTCAACGAGACCATGCGCGGACGTGACCCGCGCTGGTGGGGCACCGGCACCACGTGCGCGTCGGACTCGAAGAAGTTCGAGTCGTGGGAGTCGAGCCTGATGACCGAGTGGCGCGCCCGCTACGGCGGCCCTGGCGTGATGATCTACTGGCATGTGGAGCGCAAGAGCGTCTGCGTGTACTCACAGCTGAAGAAGTGCTCTTCGTCGGAAGTCGCGGCGATGATGGAGGGCCTGATCCGCCACTCGGCCGACGTGGACTCCAACATCACCGCCAACTACACCGACATGAGCGGCCAGGCCAACCACGAAGCCGATCCCGAGGCTCCAGTGCAGGATTCGCGGCTCGGAAACGTACGGCCGCAACTCCGTCAGGTTCTCGCCAATCCGGGCCAGCTCCGCGTCAGTGAACGTGTGTGGAGCGCCCTTCGCTCCCGGTCCTCCGGTCATGATCGAACCTCCTGATAGCCAGTTCAGATCCGCGGCTTCACTGCGAGGCCGTCGGAACCCGCTTGAACAACCTGCCGGCGAGGTCGGCTCCCACGATCGCGCCGCCCTCGTCGCGGGTGAAGAAGCCGCGCAGCCCCTGCAGGCCGCCGCTGGTGACGATGTATTCGTCGGTGTCGCCGGGCAGCAGGCCGAGGTCGGCGGGCGGGAGGTCCGGGGGCAGTTCGGTGTCTGTAGCTGCACGGATCTCCGGTTTGATCCCGCATTCGATCGTCAGCCCGGCTCCATCCGTAGCGATGGTGAGCGTCATCATGTCGTTCTCGTAGCTCCCGACGACCTTCTGGGCCCGCGCCTCGTCATAGGGAAGCGGCTCCGGGTCCCGGTCGATCACCCCCAGATAGTGCTCGAGCGCCCACCGCACGACGGCTCGGTTGAAGGCGAGGCCGCCGTCCGGGCCAGCGTTGGACGCCGCGACGACGGCGAAGTTCCGTTCGGGCACGATGAGCAGCTCGGCGAACTGGCCATTCGCCGACCCGGCGTGCCCGACGGTGCGAACGCCGTCCACGTCGCGCAGGAACCAGCAGATGCCGAAGGCGTCGCCGAGCGTGCTGCCCCGCAATTCGACCGTCGGCTCCTTCATCTGCTGCAGTACCTCGGCGGGCAGCACACGGGCACCGCTTTCGGCGCGGCCGTCACCGAGATGGAACCGGGCCCAACGAAGCTGGTCCGCCACCGAGGACACGCCACCCCCACCGGGGTTGTTGCCGCGGGTGTCCTTCCACTGCCGGGCGATGGACAGCGTTCCGTCCTCGCCGAGATTGTGCCCCACGGCGAACCGCCGGGTTATGACATCATCGAGCGCGAAGAAGCTGTGCGACAGCCCCAGCGGCTCGAAGAGGAGCGAGGCGATGGCCCGCTCGTAGGTCAGCCCCGTGATCTTCTCGATGATCCGCCCGGCCAGGTTGTACCCCACCTGGCTGTAGGAGGCCCGGGTGCCGGGCGGCGCGATCAGCTCCGACTCGGCCATCTTCGCCACATAGCTCGCCAGCGCGTCGTCCCCCTCGCCGGTCTCGACGCTCATCCTCCAGTCCAGCCCCGCTGTGTGGTTGAGCAGGTGCAACACGGTGATCTCCGCTGCGGCCCGCTCGTCCGGGAGCACGAGCTCGGGGACATACCGACGCACCGGCGCCGCCAGCTCGACCCGCCCCTCCGCGACCAGGCGCATCAGCGCGGTCGCCGTGTAGGTCTTCGTGACCGAGCCCAGCACGAACAGCGTGTCCCGGTCGACGGGCAGCGGGTTCTCGACGCTCGTCACGCCGTGGCATGCGTAGACTTCCTGACCGTCCGCCCACACCCCGACAGCAACGCCGGGAATGCCGAACTTCGTGGCCGTCGCCTCGACGAAATCGGACAGTGTGACATGTGACATTCCATTTATCCTTTCCGCTTCTCTTTTTTCCGAAGACCCTTAGTTTACAGGGACGGCTCTAATTTCTGCTCTGCTGCCCGCTTCTCCAGCTGAGGTAGGCGGGCCTGGCGCAGGGTGAGTAGTGCTACGAAGCCTGACAACAGGATCAGCGCTCCCGAGATGGTCATCCAGGGTACGACTCTCAGGCTATCGCCGAGACTGCTGCTCAGTGTCATGCTGATGAGCATCGCTAGCGACATGACGGTTTCGAGGGTGCCGAAAACGCGGCCGCGATAGCGATCCTCGGCTCCGACTTGCAGCAAGGTATATAACGTGATGACGAGGCCAACGACGAAGATGCCCATGAGCCCAGTGAGTATCATGACCAGAATGAGCTGAGGGTAGTAGGTCATGGCAAGGATGGCGGCTCCTGCGGTCAATCCAGCCAGGGCGATCTGGTAGACAGGCCGTAGCCATTTGCTGATAACTCCGTTGAGGATGGCGCCAAGCATCGAACCAACACCCTGCGCGGTCAATATCCAGGCAAAGATCATCGCGTCGCGATGCTCGACGTTCCTGACAAAGACGACGAACATGACCAGGAGAATCCCCTGCCCAAGCATGAGCACTCCCATCGTCAGAAAGATGCCGAATAGATGAGCCAGAGCAGATCGGCGCTGTGCACCAGCAGCATGAGCAAGAGCACTGCGGCTCGCAAGAGATCGGCGATAAGCATTGTCCAGCGGCGATTCCAGCGATCTACGAAGACACCGGCAAGCGAACTGAGCAGGACACGGGGGAGCGTCTCTGCCACGACAGTGATCCCTTCTGCAAGATCGATCCGGTGAGCTGGTAGACGTAGTATGGCACCGCGATGAACAGAAAACTGTCACCGCACAATGAAACAATTTGCCTAGCCACAGCAATGTAAAATTGCGTTTTCTTAAGACTGCAAACATTGGGAATCCCTTCCTTTCCTCTATTGCTCTCCGAAAATTTCCTGAGTTGCTAGACGATATATCGTATTTTTCAGAACAGGATCGGGCTTCGGCGCTCACCTATGAGCGCTTGGAGCCCCATCTCGAATGCGCGCGGATCGATCATCCTTGTTGAAGCGTCTCGTCCCATGAACTTTGACCCTCGTAGGAGATACCATGCTGATCTTGCGCCATTTTCATGGGGTCCTGGTGGGAAAGGACAAAGACAATCTGAGGTTTGCCATCTTTGATGAACAAAATGTAAGCAGCATCATGGGCCAGGTCGATTGGTTGCCC
>Ga0137375_10003492_pt1 | contig 18699 bp, 20 predicted proteins | sample SagtaG_24_FD_104936 | JGI IMG/M metagenome (GOLD analysis project Ga0137375, IMG submission 104936) | Vadose zone soil microbial communities from Sagehorn Ranch, Mendocino, California, USA - Sage1_R_113_16 metaG | ecosystem: Environmental > Terrestrial > Soil > Vadose zone | place: USA...
GCTTGTTCCCCTACGTTGCGGGCGAGGGCACCCGGCTGTTCGACGGCGTCCCCAAGTCCTACCGGCTCGACCTGGTCTCCAGCACCGCCTCCAGCAACGGGATCCTCGAGCTGCGGTACCGCCGGCACCGCTAGCCCAACGGCCCAGTCCGCAAGGAGGCTGCGATGGCTCTGCCCGAGATTGTGTCATCGGCGGAATGAGCTTAGAGCCAGGCTCGCGCTGCTGGCCCTGGTTGAGCGATCGTGATGCTGGTCACTGACGCCGTCGCGACCGCTCTGACCGAGCTGGGCGCGCCGCGGCACGCAGACCACACGCTCAGGGGACATTCCCGAACACTGGCCCAAGCGGTTCTGGCCTCACCTGTTCACGCAGGCGAGTCGGCGCTATCCGCGCCCATGAGCGCGCGCAGTTCCGAGATCTTCTCCCGCCGCAGCTCGTCTCGCTCACCGCGCTCGAGCCGTTCCAGCAGCCCGCGGATGCGTGGGGCCAGTTCGAGGGGGTTGAAGGGATTGGTGATGTAGTCGACTGCGCCGAGCTCGAGCCCGCGGGCGAGTTCCTTGAGCTCGGACCGGGCGGTAAGGAAGACGATCGGGATCTCGCGCGTCTCCTCATCCTTATGCAGCTCCTCCGCCACGTGCCATCCGTCGAGCCCGGGCAAGTTCACGTTGAGCAGGATCAGGTCCGGCAGCTCGCGCTTTGCCAGTCGCACACCGGTCCGCCCGTCTGCGGCCTCGATCACTTCCATCTCGGCCTCCCACTCGAGGTTGACGCGGGCGAGCAGCCGGATCGGCGCTTCGTCGTCGATGTGGAGGACCCGGATCACGATCGCTCGGGAACTTCTCCCCGGTCGGGATCTACCTCAGACACGCGTGATGACGTCCCGCCGAGTAGCCGCTCGTCGGCAGACGGCAGTTGGCGCTTCGGCGGCCGAGGGATACCGAGCTACTGGGTCGGCTGGTTGAGGTCGATTAGGAGGTTGCGGAGTTGGGCGAAGCGTTCCGGGCCGATCTGCTGTGCCCAGGCGGTTTCTACTTCGCCGACGGCTTCGCGGATCACGCTGATCGCGGAGGTGCCGCGTGTGGTGAGGGCGACGCGTTTGGATCGCTGGTCGTCGGGGTCTGGCCGGCGCTCGAGGTAGTCGAGGCGCTCGAGTTCGCCGAGGAGGTAGTTGAGGGCCTGTTTGCTGATCCGTAGCCGGGTGGCAAGTTCGGTCGGCCTCGCACCCTGCGGTCCGGGGTACTGGAAGACGTTGAGGTGCGCCGCGTCGAGGTCGTCGAAGCCGCGCTCGTGCAGCCGCTCGAGCATGCGCCGTTGCACCGCCTCCCAGGGGATGCGCAGGAGCGCGCCGATCAGCGGCGGCCCGAACGGTTGCTCCGCCGCGGCTGCAGAGTTAGTAAAAGGACTTGACGGATTGTTCGCGACCATGTATCGTCAAGTCACTTTACCACCAACGCAAGAGAGAGGAAGCCATGATGGCAACAAAGACGGGCGAAGAGATCAAGGTCGGACAGATGGCGATCCGCTTCCTGGTCGAGGGCGAGCAGTCGGCAGGGTCGGTCGCGGTCTTCGAGTTCGACGTTCCCGCCGGCGCGAAGGTCGCGGCCGCACATAGCCACGACGGCTGCGAGGAGACGATCTACGGACTCGAAGGCGTCCTGACCTGGACGATCGAGGGCACGGCGACCGACGTCGGCCCCGGCGAGGCGCTCTGCATCCCCCGCAGTGCCGTCCACCACTTCGACAACACCCACGACGTCGACGCCAAGGCGCTCGCGATCGTCACCCCGGGCATCCTCGGCCCCGACTATTTCCGCGAGGTCGCGGCGATCCTGGACGCCGCAGCCGGCGGCCCGCCCGACCTCGCAGCGATCGCGACAGTGATGCGCCGCCACGGCCTCACCCCAGCGCCATGACAGCTGCCCCCTCCGAGAAAGGACCGCTCATGTCCGTGATGGCTACAACCCACATTAACACCCTGCCCGACGACGCCGACGAGGACGCGATCGTGCCGACGCCGCACGCGCTGGGCGCCGCCCGCCATGCCGCCTACGGCGCGAGCCCCGAGCACTACCCAGTCGTCGGCGCGGTGGCGCTCGACGCGATGGCCGCGATCGCGGGGCCGCCCTCGACCCCCGACTACGAGCGCGCGTGGAACGCGGCGTTCAAGATCGTCGCGGAGGCGACATTCGCCGGAGCGGCGGATGAGGAACTGGCGGCCGTCGCGTGAGCACGGCCGGGCCGAGGAGTGCGGCGTGCACACGGCGAGCTCGGCGAGCAGCGAGATCATCGGTGAGCGCGCTGGAGCCGCGAGCGGCCGGACGCGAACCTGCACCTGAGCCCACGGCACCGCACGGGGACGCGCCGATGGACGAGTTCTACGCGCGCCTGTTCGCCGCGGCGCCGTCCGTGCTATCGCTCTTCCCCGCCGAGCGGCTCCCCACGGCGCCTGCGGCGCTCGAGCAGCGGATCCTCGCTGTCGAATTCCGGTCGGCCGAGGGCAGGTACTGGAACGCGATCGGCGGCGGCGCGACGGTCGCGGAGGCGATCATCGACGCACGCGAGAGCTGCCCGAACGACGCAACCGGGGACGCCGTCGGCTGGAACGACCTGTATGGCGAGTAGAAACGGACGAGGCCCGCCCGCAGCGGGCCTCCGATTCCAGGGACGCGAGAATCAGGGCAGACGCCAGACAATGAATGCCGACGTCGACACCGGCGGCGTGATCGTCCCGATCACCGACGGGGAGGCGATCCTTCGCGGCGAGAAGCGCGAGATCAGCATCCTCGTCGCGCGCGAGGAAGTCACAATCACCCACGCGCGGTACTCGGCGGGCGAACAGGTGGCCGGCCCGCACGTTCACTACGAGCACACCGATGCCTTCTACGTCCTCGAGGGCGAACTGACCTTCGAGATCGGGCGCGAGGCCGAGACGATCACGGTCTCCTCCGGCGGATTCGTCGCCGCCCCGCCGCAGGTAGCTCACTCGTTCCGCAACGACAGCGACCGCCCCGCGCGCTGGCTCACCATCCACGCGCACGACGGGGGGTTCGCAGCGTTCATGCGCGGCGCCCGCGACGGCATGGAGGTCCAGTGGGACATCTCCGCGGTGCCCGCCAGGGGCGGCCTGCCGGCAAGCGAAGCGATCGTCAGCCCCGACGTCGACGGCGCCGGCTGGGAGTCCGGGCATCGGCTGTGCTCGCTCAAGTGCGCGCTACCCGACCTGTGCGTCGTCGAATGGCATCTCCGTGGACCGGATCCGGATCTGCCGCTTCACCATCAAGGCAGCCAGGTGAACTCGTTCTTCGTGATCGAAGGCGAGCTGGAGGCGACGCTCGCGGGGACGAGACACACCGTCGGCCCAGACACACTCATCTCGGTCCCGCGCGGTGTGCAGCACACGCTCAACCACTGCGGATCCGGGCCTGCGCGGATGCTGAGCCTCCACACACCCGACGGCGACGGCCTCGCCGACTACCTCCGCCGCGTCTCGGAATGAACAGTTTCACCACGCGATGGCTTACCATGCGCGGCATGGGAGCGCTTGTTGCGCTGATCGCTTCCGCCTGCATCAGTGCGCCGGTCTCGTACGGGGCTCCGCTCGACATCGGCGCGCCACGCATCCCGTGGATTCACGCAGGGTCGGTTTCGGGTTACCTCTTCTACTATGGAGCCAGCGGGCCGTGGAAGACGCAGCCTGACCGGGTACTGATTACTCCCCGCGGTGGCATCCCCGGCTCCTACGCTACGAAGATCCTTTGGCACGTCCGCAGCGCCTCGGCCACAGTCACGTTGGTCGGGCAGCGGCTCGACGGGATCGGTCGGTTCCGGCAGCGGTTCCCGGTAACGGGAGGGAGCGGGTACTTCCCCTCGATCGTGGTCGTGCCGAGCGTCGGCTGTTGGCGCATCACTGTCAGCAGCGGGCAGCGCACGGGTCGGTTCGCGTTCTTGGCGCTCGCTCCCTGAACACCGGACCCGCTCAAGGACGCAAACACTCGCGCAGGCGATGGTCGCCTACCCTCGGTCCTAGTGGGCGATCTCCCAAACGTGTCCGCCCGGGTCGCGGAAACTGGCAGTGCGTATCCCCCACGGTCGATCCATCGGTCCATTCAAGAGGTCAACTCCACGCTCTTTCAGCTCCTCGCACATCGCGTCGACATCGTCCACGCTGAGCGTGAACTGGAACCGGACCCCGGCGTCGCGGGTCGCCACGGTCGCCGGCTCGACGAGCCCGGGTGCCTCGCTCGTCTTCAGCAGATTGACGATCGTTTCGCCGAACCTGAACACCGTCGAGTTGTCGTCCTCGAACACCACCGGCAGGTCGAAGACCTCCCCGTAGAAGCGCTTCGCCGCCTCCAAGTCCTCCACGAACAGCGTGATCGCGGCGATAGCCCCCGGCCATGCTCCCCGTTCGGCGCCTTTCTTCTGAGTGACGTTCATTTGTGCATCTCCTGTCTCCCGATCGATCTCCGAGCGCGCAGGCGCACGCCCGACTGTGACCTCCGTGAACCCAACAGACTCGCCGGCGCCAGCGAAATCATCGGTGTTGCATCGAAGCCAAGCCCCACGGCAACCAGTCACCTCGACGCGTCATAGACTCGACGGGTGAATCCCGTCCTCGGCATCGTGCTGCGCATCCTCGGGATCGGCGCCCTCGTAGCCGGCGGGCTTGCCGTTGCGCTCGCAGCAATCATCGCAGCGATCCTGCTCGGCCCGCTGACGTTCTGGATCGCTTGGAACGTGCTCGACTTTGCATCCGCAGTAGGCCTTCCGGAGCTCGGCTTCTGGGGCATCGTCCTTGCGACGCTCTTCCTCGTTGTCGGCTGGTTCGGCAAGGTCGTGATCGCAGCCATCGTCTTCCTCGTCGACCCCTCCTGGTTCCACGGTGCTGCTCAGGTTCGCTGGCCGGAGCCAACGTTCCGCAACTTCGTCGCCTTCGCCCTGCTCGCCCTGCTCGCGTCGCGACCGCACGCGCATGCGCGCAAACGCACCCGCCGGGTCAAAGGCTGAACTCTCGCCCCGCGAGGCTCGTTCGCCCGCTATGTGTACGCGAGCCGTTCGGGTGCAAGACTCGAGTGGATGCGGTCATCGATCGCTGCGCTGCTCTTCGTCATGATCGTTGCCGGCTGCTCCGAGAGCGGCCAGACCGGAGCGGACCCGATGTCTACTCGCACCGTCGCAGCACCCCGCATCAAGCCACCCTTTCTGCCGACCTCAGCTCCTCCGGGTTCGGTGGCGACCTTCACGTGTCCGAAGCACCCCGTCTCGACGATTGAGATGCAGAGCTGCTCGGGTCGTCGCATCCTTGCCTTGAATGCGCGGATCAACGCACGCATCAAGGTGATCTGGTCACGTCTCGGAGATGCCACCGGCCGCAGTCATTTCGCGACTGGCGAGAGGGCGTGGCGCGTGTACGTCAAGAACGAGTGCATAAGCCGTTCGCGCGCCTGGATCGACCCTGCATCCCCGAACGTGTATGTGGGTGGCACAGCAGCGCCTTTGCAGTACGGGTTGTGCCAGGAAGGCCTGACCGCGGCTCATCTCCGAGAGCTCACCGAGACGGCCGCGGCGCTGGCGCCCCGTTAGGAACGCCCCGGCGTCGGGTCACGCAACTCGTACCTCTCGCTCAGTCGTCCGAGCACGACGCCGAAGAGCACGTGGCGCCAGGTCGCCTGCGCGAACGCACGCGGATTCGTCAGCAGTGGCGGGACGCCTGGCTCACCGCGCGCCGGGTGCCAGCGGTCGACGAAGTAGGAGAGCGGGTACAGGCCCACGTGCTCACCGAGGGCCATCCCAAGGGCGAGCCTGCGGGAATCGAGCCGGCGCCCGCGCCGAAGCTCGTGAAACACCAGCCCGAAGATGGCACCGTTCACGACGTGGATCGTCAGTCCGGCAACGCGCCAGCCCGGCCCGCGCGTCACCGCTTTGCCAAGGAGGGCAACGTCGGAGTAATCGCAGCGTAGGAGCCTCTGGTCGAGCGGCTCTTGCAGCGCCCAGACGGTTGCAGCCGCCGCCCCGGCCGCAGCGGATCGCGATCGCCCGCTCACGGGCCCACTCTGCCAGGATCGGAGAGGCCGGCCTGCCGTCGGCTTATTTTCCGGACTGTGGCGACTCTCGATCCCACAACGCTTCGCCACGGCAGCGTTCGCGGCCGCTACTTCAGAGAGAACTTCGCTCAGGCGGGGATCGACCTCACCCCAGATCGTCCCGGAGCTCCTGACCAATGCCGATGCCGCGATCGCTGCCGCCGGACGACGGCGCGGCCGCATCCACCTCCGCTTCGGCGCCCCGGATCCCGAGTCGTGGTTCTTTCCCGCGCCCGGTGACGAGCCGTACGCGTTCGCACACATGCCTCTCGACGAGCCGGCGATGCCCGCCGTGCGGCGAGCCTTCGGGATCGACCGGGACGGAACGCGCGTGACGGTGCCCCTCGCTCAGCGCCGGCTTCCGCCGAATGCGCGGCTCCGCGCCCTCGTGGCCAACCTCGTACAGCTTCGGCCGCTCCTCGAGGATCCCGAGCGCGAGCTCTTCCTCGAGCTCCCCGGGGAGCCGCTCGAGCTCGTCGCCTACTCCCCGCCCGAACCCGACCCCGAGCGTCCGGTCCTCTTCGAGGGCGAGGTGCAGGTTCAGCATGGGATCACTCGGCCGCCGTCCGCCTCGAAGCCCAGCTGCTCCGCCACCAGTTCCACGAACGCCTCATGCGGGCCTTTCTCGGTCCCGAAGTTTTCGAAGGGACCGTGTTCCTGACCCAGCCCGCCCCCTCCCTGCGGCTCCCATGAAGTCGCGGCCGGATTTTCTGGACCGTGTCCGTCGTCCCCTGCGGCTAGCGTCAGCGTGTGCCCCGACGGAAGGAGGAACTCGTGTCGAAACACGTCTACGTTCTCAAGGCGGACCTCGTTGGCTTCCGCGGCGTCAACCGCACGATCGCGGTCCGCAGCGACCAGACGCTCGTCGACGTCCATTACGCGCTTCAGGACGCGTTCGGCTGGGACGACGACCACCTGTACTCGTTCTGGTTGGACGGCAAGTTCTGGTCGCCCGCAGGCGACGAGTACACCCATCCCTGGCACGCCGCCGAGCCCAATCCGTTCGACCTGTTCGCCATCGGTCCATCTCCGCAGAGCGCCGAGATCCGCATCGACGCCCTCGACCTTGCTAACGGTCAACGGATCGCCTATCTCTTCGACTTCGGCGACGAGTGGCGCGTACGTCTAACCCTGCGAGAGATCGTTGCCGACGGTGGCGGGCCCTACCCACGCCTCCTCGCGTCCGTCGGCGACGCGCCACCTCAGTACCCGGACTACGAGGACCTCGAGGACGTCGCCTGAGTAGTCTCGTCGCTCGGCAGGGCACGGTCGAGGAAGGCGATCACGCGGCGCTCGTACTCCTTCGGGCGCGCGGTGATCCCGCCCATGTGTCCGATCTCGGGGATCCCCCAGATCGACTTCGGCCCCTGGGCGAGGTGGAAGTAGGTGGGGTTCATGGTCTCGGCGCCTCCATCCGTGGCCCAGATCAGCAAGAGCGGCTGATGGATGCGCGGCACGAGGTCGGACAGCTTGGGTGGAGGGGCGGTGTTCGAGAACACCGCGACTGATGCCGTCTTGACGGCGAGCATCGGGAGCGCGAGCCACTTGCTCGGGCCGTGAAGCTCCTCGAGCTCCTCCGCGAACGAACGGGTGCCGGCTCCGTCGGAGATGACCGCCGCCAGATCGTCCGTCTCGGCTGCGGCCTGCAGCATGAGCTCGCCGCACGACGGAGAGGCCGATGCCGGCGATGCGGCCGGGGTCGACGTCCGGCCGACTCTTCAGAAACTCGATCGCCGCCAGGATGTCCTTGTCGCCGCCCCAGCCGAAGAGGTTGCCGTCGCCGTCGCTCTCGCTCTCGCCGCGCCGGTCGAAGAGCAGGACGCCGTAGCCGTGGCGGGCGAGGAAGCGTGCAGGCTTTTGCGGACCATTGCGACCGGGAAAGGCGATCACTGCTGCGCCGTTTCGCGACGGGACGTACCAGCCGGATAGCTCGAGACCGTCGCTCGTCGTGAACGTCACGTCTTCGTACGCCGTCCCGAGGTTCGCGGCAGGCACGACCGGCCGCAGGATGTGCGTCGTTCCGTAGCCGAGCGCGATCGGGAACATGACCTCCGCGGCGACCACGAGGGTCGCCGCTGCGATGAGCGATCTGCGCAAATAGCGGCGGCGCCTGCTGTCGTGCAGCTTCCGCGTCTTCCAGAGCGTTGCGGCGCCGAGGCCGAGGAGCAGGAGCCCCGCCGGGATCGCCAGCAGCCCGGTGTAGTCGTCGCCGGCCGGGCCGACCTTCAAGGTGTAGTAGCCCGCCTCGGCTGTCCCGATGATGAGCGCGAGGAGCCCGAACACGAGCGCGAGCGCGGCACGGACACCGGCAGAGACGCGCGTATACGCAGCGGACGCGACGCAGATCAGCGCGAGCGGCACGAGCCCGCCGGCGAGGTGGTCTCCGGCCGACGTGCCCGGCTGCGGCTGGAGAAACGAGTCGTCGATCACGTGGAGCGCGAGGACGCCGATCCCAAGGCCGGCGAGTACGAGTGTGGTGCGACCGGAACTGCGGGCACTCGTCGCATCGATTGCGGACACGGTCATGAGAACGCTCCTTCGTCTCGAGAGAAAGGTGCGCCCCGGCCTCGTGAAGTCGAGGCCGGGGCGCGTTGGACGTTCGGACTACGCAGATGCCGGGACCGGCGTCGCCGCCGGTGCCGACTCGTGCTCGAGCCTCGGCAGCCACTGCAGCCACTTCGGCAGGTACCAGTTCGAGTCGCCGAGCAGCTTCATCGACGCCGGCAGGAGGACGGCGCGAACGATTGTCGCGTCGATCAGGACTGCGGCTGCGAGGCCGATGCCCATCTCCTTCAGGTCGACGTACGGCAGCAGGGTGAACACCGAGAACACGCCGACCATTACGACTGCGGCGCTCGTAACCGTTCCGGCTGTTGTCTTGATCCCGTGCGCGATCGCCTCGTCGGTGGAGAGGCCGCGGTCGTACGCCTCCCGGATGCGGCTGAGGATGAACACGTGGTAGTCCATCGAAAGCCCGAACAGGATCACGAACAGGAACACCGGCAGCCAGTTCGCGATCCCGCCGTTCGACTGGAAGTCGAGCAGGTTCTCGCCCCAGCCCCACTGGAAGGTCGCGACGAGCATGCCGTACGCGGCTGCGACTGACAGCAGGTTGAGGATGATCGCCTTGACCGCGATCACGATCGACCGGAACGTGGCGAGCAGCAGGCCGAACGCGAGCAGGAGGACGAAGCCGAAGACGAGCGGTATCGCCTTCACCTGCGACTCGTTGAAGTCCTTCGAGTTCGCCGTGAGCCCGGTGACGGCGTATTCGACGCCGTCGACCTGTCCGAGCGTCTGCGGCAGCAGCGTCCCGCGCAACGTTGCGAGCGCCGCGTTCGAGGCGTCGTCGGTGCCCTTCCCGTCGAGCGGAATCTCGACCTTGGCGACGGTTCCGTCGGGGTTGGTCGTGACGTCGATCGGCGCATTCATCTGACCGGTTGCCAGCGCCTTCCGCTCCAGCTCCGCGATCGCCTCGCGGACGGGTGCGGCGTTCACGTCGGCGGCCTTGATTGCGACCACGGCCGGCTCCGGCGTGCCCGGATAGGCCTTGATCACACGCTCGACCGGCTCGATCGCTGCGATCCTGATTCCCTCGGTCCCGGTCTGCGTGGTGTGCATGCCGAGCGCCGGCACTGCCAGCGCCACGAGCACTGCACCTGCGGCGAGGGCCGAGACGACCGGGCGCCGTAGCACCGCATCGAGGATCGAGCCCCACACGCGACTCTCGCCGCTTCCGCGGCGGAAGCGGTGCACAAACGGGATGCGACCCTTCTCGACCCGGTCGCCGAGCTTCGAGAGCAGGGCAGGCAGGACGGTGAGAGAGCCCACCATCGCGACCGCGACGACGATCATCGTCCCGACCGAGAAGGACATGAACTCCTTGCTGCCGGAGAGGAACATTCCGGCCATCGCGATCAGGACGGTGACGCCCGAGACGAGGACGGCACGGCCCGAGGTTGCGGCGGCGGCTTCGAGTGCGGCACCCTCACTGCGACCGGCTCTCCGCTCCTCGCGCTCACGCCTGAGGTAGAAGAGCGAGTAGTCGACGCCGACGGCGAGCCCGACGAGCAGGACGACCTCCATGATGTTCTCGCTCATCGGAACACCCTGGCTCGCGAATGCGATCAGGCCCGAAGCGGCGACGACGGAGGTGATGCCCAGCAGCAGCGGGATCAGCGCCGCGACGAGCGATCCGAGGACGATCATCAGGATGATGATCGTGAGCGGGATCGAGACCAGGCCGGCCGTCTTCAGCCCGCCCTGAATCGAGCTCTGGACGGCTTTCTGGGTGGAGACGCTGCCGGTCTCGTCGACGAGGAAGCCGGCGTGGCGGGACTCGACGTTGTCCACGGCGGCGACGATCGTGTCGATGTACAGGACCGCCTCTTCGTAGGTGCCGGTCGGCGTGTACTGAAGCAACGCCGAATGGCCGTCCTTGGAGATCAGATCGGCCTCACCGGGAGCAAGCGGCGAGCGCAGCTCGCGCACCTGCGGGAACCTGGCGAGCGTCCTCTCGACGTCCTTGATGACCGCCTTGAAGGCAGGATCCTTCGCGGACAAGGTCTTCGACTGGACGAGCACCATCTCGCCCTGCACCTTGATGTTCTCGCCGTTCTTGTCGAGGTTGAAGCCCGCGTCGTTGATGATCCGATCGGCGGCGCGGGACTGGCCGACGTTCGCGTCGTTCTGGTCGATGCTCTTGGTGCCGATCTGCATGCCCAGGAAGGCAGCGACGACGACGAACGCGAGCCAGCCGAAGACGGCTGTCTTCCAGTGGCCTGCGCTCCAGCGACCCATCCGGGCCGCGAGGTTCTTCGAGTGCTTGAGGGGTGACATCTTTGTGCTCCTTTTCAGCTCAGCGGCTGTAGATCGAGGGAATCGCGCGCCGCTTCGCCGAAGCACAGGCCCCGGGCAGCCGCATACGCGAACGGGTGGTAGAAGGCCGCAAGCGCGTCGGCGCCTGCGACGTCGAACTCGAACTCTTCGTCGAGCTTTGCGTCGGCGACCGCGACCTTCACCCGGTCGGCCGACTTGCTCCAGCGGAGCGAGACCTCGAGGCCATCGTTCTCGCGGGCCGCGAGCTCGCTCCAGTCGTTGTGCGCCATGCCGTCGCTCTCGCGGGAGGCGAGCACGGGGCCGGCGGCCACTGCATCTGCGAATTGCGTCGTGCTCATGAGGTCCTCCCCTTCGATTGACTGCATGGAGCGAGCTTGCGCCCACGCAGCCCTCGGGACATCGGGGCGCCTCCCTGAGCCGGCACCCTGAGTTCTCGAAGCGGAACGAGCTAGGAGGCGAGCTTGCGGTGCGGCCTGGCGATCGCGAGGTACGACAGCCCGACTGCTGCGATCAGGGCGAGGACGATCGGAGCCGCCCAGACCTGGTAGGCGGGCGCGCCCGGCGGCGCGAGCGACCTACGCGGCCAGGCGATGTTCACGGTCTCGAACGCGAGCCAGACGACGGCGAGCGCGTTGACGACGACGCCGGCGCGGCCGAGCTGCACCTGACCGGCGGGAACCCAGGTTCCGCGGACGCGGGCGATGAGCGCGGCGAGCGCGACGAGAAGGAACGCGACGTAGATCGCGGCCGTGCCGAAGGCGATGAGACTCCCGACGGCGGCCGAGCGCAGGCCGAGCAGCAGTGCGAGGCAAGCGACGGCAGTGGTGACGGCAATCGCGCCGATCGGCGCCTGGCGCCGGTCGACCGAGCGGAGGAAGCGGGAGGCGGGCAACACTCCGTCGCGGGCGATCGAGTAGATGGTGCGAGCGGTCAGCGCCTGGGCTGCCATGCCGCAAGCGAGAAACGCCACAAGGACGACAGCGGCGAACGGCTTGGACGACCACGAGCCGAACGACGTGACGACCGCGGTCGCCACGGGATCGATGTCACGCCCGGCGACGATGTCGGCCGGGTTCGGGTGTGCGAGCGTGGCGGCGAACGCGTTCAGGATCACGATGACGCCGACGCTGAGCAGCGCGACCCAGATCGCCCGCGGAACGTGGCGCGCCGCCCCCTTGGTCTCCTCAGAGGCGCCGACGCAAGCGTCGAAGCCGATGAAGACCCAGCCGCCGACCGCGAGCGCGGCGAGTAGCCCCGCACCGACCGACCCGCCGGAGAGCGCCTCTGCGCCGAGGGTGTGCGTGAAGATCGAGACGTCCTGCGTGCGGAACGCGAGCAGGAGCGTCAACCCGATTCCTACGGAGGCGACGGCTTCGGCCGCGATCCCCGCCTTGATCACCCGGCCCAGCACGTCGATGCCGACCGCGCCGACGGTCGCGCACGTCAGCACGAGGATCACTCCGGTCAGCACGACCGCGTTGGGCGTCGGCGTGATCCCCACGAGCGTCAGCGCCCACGGGGCGCCGAGGTAGGCGATCGTCGTGTTCGCCACCGCGTAGGCGCAGATCGCCACCCAGCCGCTCACCCAGCCGTAGACCCCGCCCATCAGCCGGCGGCTCCACTGATACGCGCCACCGGCGATCGGGAACTCGGACGCGAGCTCGGCGTACACGGCCAGCAGCAGGCACTGCCCGGCCAGTGCGATCGGAAGCACCCAGACCCACGCGGGGCCCGCCACGACGGTGCCTACGAACACGACGGCGTAGAGCCCGACGACCGGCGAGATCGCCGCGAACCCCATTGCCGCGTTGTCGAAGAAGCGCAGCCCGCGTGCAAGCTCTTGCCGGTAGCCCAGCTCCTCGAGGCGCGCCGCATCCGGATCGAGCGGCGGCGCGAGCGCAGTCACGTCTGCGTCGCGGCTTCGCGCTCGCGCCGATCGCGCTCCACGACCCGCGCCACCTCGACGCGGGAGGAAACGCCGAGCTTGAAGAAGACGTGACGCATGTGCGACTCGACGGTCTTGGCGCTGAGGAAGAGCGCCGCGGCGATCTCGCGGTTCGTCTTGCGGTCGGTCGCCATGGTCGCGATCTCGAGCTCGCGTTTCGTCAACGACGCGATGCCGCTGTCGCCCGAGGTCGCCGGCCCGCGTGGCTCGACGCGCGCCCCCAGCTTGCGCAACTCGCGGCGCATCTCGTCGCGCACGCGGACCGAGCCGCACGCGTCAAGCTCGCGCTCGGCCTCGCCCAGCACCGCGACCGCGTTGGCCCGCTCACCGGCCGCCGCAAGCGCACGACCCTCGAGGCTCCGCGAGAACGCCGCCTGGAGCCGCGCGCCGATCGCGGCAGCCGCGTCGGCGGACAGGGCGGCCGTCCCCGCCGCCTCGAGCGCCACGCCGGCGGCGAGCTGCACCGCTGCGCGAGCACGGCCGGCCAGCGCAGCCGGAAGCTGCAGCCCGAGCCGCGCCGCATCCTCCTCGGCGCGGCGAGCGTAGCCGTCGGCCGCTTCGATGTTCCCGACTGCGAGCTCCACGAGCGCGAGGCTCTCCCAGTCGAAGCAGCGCTCGACCGGCATCGTGCGGGCGACGTCCTCCCCTCCGAGCTCGAGCAGGATGTTCCGCCCGCGCTCGACCTCGCCGACTTCGAACCAGGCGACGCCGAGCGCCCAGCCGGGGCCGCCGCCCCCGTTCGGAATCGTGCCTCCGGCCAACCGGGGATCGATTCGCGAGCTCTCCTCGCAGGCCGCGATGGCGCCGTCCAGATCTCCCGCGTAGTACAGCGTCCAGCCCAGCTCGAAGAGCGCTCGATAGAGCTGATGCGGGCTGGTCGACAGCCGCGCAACCTCGAGCACCGCCTCGCAGCACTCGCTCGCCTCGGCCAGGCGGCCCTGCATCTCGAAGGGAAAGTTCTTGCCGAGCATCATCGGCACGAGCAGCCGTCCGTCGCCGGTTGCCCGCGCGATCCCGATGCCGCGCTCGAAGCGGGCGACGGCGTCGTCGTAGTGCTCCAGGTACGTCTCGGCCCAGCCGAGGTAGTACAGCGCCTCCAGGCGCGGTGCGAGCTCCACGTCCGACAGCCGGTCGATCTCCGCCCGAGCCTCCTCGCGGTATTCGCGCGCGCTGTCGATCCGGCCGGCGGCCGTCTCGCTGAAACACAACGCCGACACGGCCGCGGCGACGAGTGCACGGTCGCCGAGCGCCCGCGCGGTCGCCAGCGCCCCGCGACCCATCTCCGCGGTCTGTTCGAAGTCCAGCTCGTAGAGCCCGTCGACCGCCAACTCGATCTGCAATGCCGCCGCGGCCGCGGTGGAGCGATCGGGCAGGTCCTCCCACGCCCGGGCGAGCCGGTGGTGTGCGTCCTCGTGGCGTCCGAGCCAGTGCTCGACCGCCGCGCACAGCCCCGTCAGCTCGACGCGCCGCTCGCTCGCGTCCGCTGGGAGCAGCTCGATCGCATCGAGCAGTGTCGCGCGGCAACGCTCGAGCTCACCGACAGCACGGAGCGCCGAAGCGAGCGCCACGCGGACGTCCACCTGGCGCTCGTCGTCGGATGCTCTCAGCAGGCGCAGGGTCGCCTCGAACCAGCGGACCGCCGCAGCAGGCGCGCGCGGCGCCGCGGCGGCGCCCGCCTCGAGCAGGAGCACGATCGCGTCCTCGTCGCCCTGCCCGGCGGACTGCTCAACATGATGCGCGCGCTCCGCCGCGGCGGCGCCGCGCGCGGCCAGCTCGGCCGCCGCCCGCGCATGGGCTGCAAGCCTCCAGCCGCCCCGCGAAGACTCGTACACCGCCCGACGCACGAGCGGGTGGCGGAAGACGAACCGCCGGGGCACCGCCGTCGGTCGCAGGAGGTCGAGCTCGAGGAGGGAGTCGAGGGCGCCGAGCGCCTCCGCAGCGGACAGCTCGGCGATCGCCCCCGCGAGATCGGGCTCGAACGGCTCGCCGGCCACCGCCGCGGCCTCGAGCAGGGCGCGCTCGACCGGCGAAAGGGATGCGAGCTCCTCGGCCAGCGACGCCGCGACGCCCGCCGGAACGCCTGCCGCATCGACGCCCGCGCCGTTGCTGCCGAGGGTCGCAGGCAATCGCTCGTGTTCGGCCGCGCGCGCGAGCTGCTCGAGGTAGAAGGGGTTGCCGCCGCCGTGACGGTAGATCGCCGCCGCCGATCGCGGATCGAGCTCGCCCAGGAGCTGTGTCGCCTGCGCTTCACTCAGCTGGCCGAGGGTGATCCGGTGCACCGAGGGCGCAAGGAGCGCGGCTGCCAGTCGTGCAGGTGCCTGGCCCGGCCGGAACGCGAGCGCGAGCAGGAGCTGCGCATCCGCGCCGCGGCGCAGCAGCGCGCCGAGCAGCTCGATCGAGGCGCCGTCGCTCCAGTGCAGGTCGTCGAGCACCACCACGAGCGGCCTGTCGGCTGCGAGAAGCTCCAGCAGTCTGCGAACTGCACGGTGGGCGCGGTAGCGCTCGTCGGCGACCGCACCGGCGACACCGCCGGCGGTACCGCGGAGCGACGGGATGACCTCGGCCAGCTCGCCGACCGCCTCGGCGTCCCAGGCCTCGTGCAGGCTGAGCTCCTGCGAGGCGACGTACGCGTCGAGCGCATCGGCCCATACGCTGAACGGCACGTCGCGCTCGAACTCCGTCGCCGAACCAGAGAGGACGACGCAACCGCGGTCCTCCGCGCCACGCCGCAGCTCGGCGAGCAAGCGCGTCTTGCCGATGCCGGGCTCGCCCTCCACGGTCACGCACGACGATCGTCCCGAAGCCAGCGCGTCGAGCGCCGCCTCGAGCTGCGCGAGCTCTGCCTCGCGCCCGACCGTCGGCCGGGCGCTGGAATCGATGTTCACTGCCGTCCCAGCCTATCCCGCTTCAGGGTGCCGGTTCAGGGGCCGCCCCCGATGTTTCGCGACCGCCGCTCGAGCAGGCTGAACACATGCCGTTCTTCCTCCTCCACCATCGCCACGAGCCGGCCGAGTGTGCGGCCGCCTTCGCGGCCTGGTCCGGTTTCGACAGCCCGCTGCGCCACGCCCAGGCCGCATCGACCTGCCTGAGCGGCGGACACGCGATCTGGTGGCGCGTTCAGGCCGATGACCGCGCCGCCGCGCTCGCGCTCCTGCCGCGCTACGTCGCCCGCAGGACGGTTCCGATCGAGGTCCGGGACGTCGAGATTCCCTGAATCGCGCGTCTTGATGGCCGGGCCGGGTCGGCGTAGCGTCGCCTGAGTGCCCCGCGTCAGCCTGGGTCTGGGGTTCGCGTTCGCCGTGATCGCCGCGGGCGCTTCGGCCGCTCCTGCATCCGTTGCCGCGCCGGCGGGCTGTGCGCTCGGGACGTCGCTGCCGCCGCCGCCGCGAAACAGGCCGCACTATGACCTTCAGGTGCGTGTCGATGAACTGGGCGCTTCATCTACCGCGCCCGCCCGGCCTGCAGCTCCACGGCGGTCATTCGGCCCGACTGCTCTCGTTCTTCCCGCTGCTGGCGTGGAGCGGAACGGGCTGGGCGACCGAACCTCCGGTGCGGACCGACTCCTTCTGGTCGACATCGCCGACCGCCGATTTCGACGTCCACGTCACCGTCCCGGCGGGGCTTCGCGTGCTCGCGTCGGGCGAGGAGGTCAGCGCAGGCCACTGGCGCGCGCGGTCCGTCCGGGACTTCGCGCTTGCGGTCGGCTCGTTTCAGGTCACGAGCGCGATCGTGAATGCACCGCGACACGTCCGCGTCACCGTTGGACTCGAGCGCGGATCCATCTACTCGGCTCGGGATTTCCTCGCCTCGGCCATGCGCTCTCTCCGTTTCTATGCGAGGCGCTTCGGCGACTACCCGTGGTCGACCTACTCGGTGGCGGTGATGAAGGACTTCAACGGCTTGAACGGGACTGCGTACCCGACGCTCGGCTTCCTCGGAGACGGCAGCCTCGTTCTCGTTCCGCACGAGACGGCACACCAGTGGTTCTACTCGCTTGTCGGCAACGACCAGTCGCGCGATCCATGGCTAAGCGAAGGCCTCGCGACGTGGGCTCAGACCGGTCCCGAGAACTCGCTCTCACAGATGGTCGCGACACCGATCCCCGCAGGAGTCCGAAACCGAATCGGCGAGCCGATGAGCTTCTGGCAGTCACTGGACTTCGAGACGATCCGGCTCGGCGTGTATGTCCAAACTGTCCAGGCGCTCGCCGCTCTCGGCGACGCCGCGAAGGTCGACTGCGCGTTGCGGCGGTTCGTCGTGCGCAACGCGTACCGCACCACAGTCCCGCGTGATCTGCTCGCGGCGCTGGAGCCGTTCTTCCCGGATGCCGCGCAGAAGCTACGCGCGCGCGGCGCGCCCTTCTGACTCGCTCAGCCTCGGTGGCATGATCGGCCGGTGAGCGCGCGCGAGCTTCCGGCTGGAACCGTCACCTTTCTCTTTACGGACGTCGAGGGCTCGACGCGACTCCTCCAGGAGCACGGACCGGGATATGCCGGTCTGCTCGCCGACCATCGCCGGGCCCTGCGGGACGCGTTCACCAGACATGCCGGAGTCGAGGTGGACACGCAAGGCGATGCATTCTTCGTCGCGTTTCCGAGGGCCGCCGACGCCGTCGCCGCGGCCGCCGACGCGCGGCACGAGCTGGAGACCGGCCCCATCCGGGTGCGGATGGGAATCCACACCGGCGAGCCGATCGTGACCGACGAAGGCTATGTCGGCATCGACGTTCACCGGGCCGCGCGGATCGCCGCCGCTGCGCACGGAGGACAGATCGTCCTCTCCGACACGACACGACGGCTCCTGGACAGCGATGCCCCCATCCGCGATCTCGGCGAGCACCGGCTGAAGGACCTCACCGGAGTCGAGCGCCTCTATCAGCTCGGCGACGGCGACTTCCCGCCGCTCCGGACGCTCGACGCGACCAATCTCCCAGTCGCCGCGAGCCCGCTCGTCGGGCGAGAGCTCGAGCTCGGTGAGCTCGTCGCTCTGCTCTCCGACGGAACACGGCTCCTCACCATCACCGGCCCCGGGGGGACGGGCAAGACTCGCCTCGCGCTCCAGGTCGCGGCTGAGCTCGTCGGCACGCTGTCCGACGGTGTCTTCTGGGTGCCGCTCGCCGGTCTCTCCGACGCCGAGCTCCTGCCGTCGGAGGTGGCGCAGGCGATCGGAGCGCTCGACGACCTCGCCGGATTCCTCCGCGGGAAGGAGCTCCTGATCCTGCTCGACAACTTCGAGCGTCTCCTCGACGCTGCTCCTGCCGTGAGCGCCGTCCTCGCCGCGTCGAAGGGTCTGCGCGTGCTCGTCACCAGTCGAACTCCCCTTCGCGTGTCGGCCGAGCGTGAGTACCGGCTCGAACCGCTCCGGATGAACGACGCGGCGGCTCTCTTCGTCGAGCGCGCGCGTGCAATCGGGCGAGAGCTCGTGCCCGACGCAACCGTCGGGGCGATCTGCCGGCGCCTTGACGGTCTTCCGCTCGCGGTCGAGCTCGCCGCGGCGCGGACGAAGCTCCTCGCGCCCGAGCGGCTCCTCGAGCGCCTCGACTCGGCGCTCCCGCTCTTGACCGGCGGCGCACGCGACGCCCCGGAACGCCAGCGCACGTTGCGCGCCACGATCGAGTGGAGCTACGACCTCCTCGACGCCGCCGGCAAGGAGCTCTTCGCACGAGTCTCGGTCTTCGCCGGCAGCTTCTCGCTTGCCGCCGCCGAAGACGTCTGCGACGCCGACCTCGACGGCCTCGCGGCCCTGGTCGACTCGAGCCTCCTGAAGCCGATCGGCGACGACCGCTTTCTGATGCTGGAGACGATCCGCGAGTACGGGCTCGAGAAGCTCGCA
>Ga0137375_10003494_pt1 | contig 18688 bp, 15 predicted proteins | sample SagtaG_24_FD_104936 | JGI IMG/M metagenome (GOLD analysis project Ga0137375, IMG submission 104936) | Vadose zone soil microbial communities from Sagehorn Ranch, Mendocino, California, USA - Sage1_R_113_16 metaG | ecosystem: Environmental > Terrestrial > Soil > Vadose zone | place: USA...
CCCTTACCAAATCAATCAGGTCGAAAAGTTGCCGCCCGCTGAGTTGTCCTGCTTCATCGACAATCACGACTGCGCGATGTGGCAAATCGCGTCGCTGCAGACATTCGGCAACTGTCGCTGTTCCCGTCAGACCGTCGCGATTTAGAGCGAGGACCTGTTGTCGCTGCGGCGCGAGAACGACGGACGCGCTTCCTGCAGCATCGATTGCTTGTTGAACTCGCCTTAGAACAAAGCTCTTTCCAGTGCCGGCAGCGCCGCGAAAAAGCGTGATGAAATCGGCGGACCAAAGAATCGTGTCCAAAGCGCTCGATTGTTCCGGTGTCAGTTCATTGTCGGCTCCTGCGAGTCTCGGAGACAATGGCGCGTATGCGCCGATGCCATCGCGCGCGGCCTGCACGATTTCCCACTCTCGCGCGAGCACATCGCGATGTGCGACTTTGTCTTCGCCTGAACGCAGATACTCGCGCGATGCCGTTTCCCGTTTGATCTCGTTTAACAAGGTTGAACTCCCGCGCGCAGCCTCAAGCGCGTGCCGCCAGAGTTCGTGCTCGTGGACAACGGAACGTCGTTCAAACAAATGCCGCTCAGCCCACGTCACGGCTTCACGGGCTAAGAGCTCTCGCGAATCTTCACGCGCTCGGCTTTGCGGCCGTAACGAGTCCAGCTCTTCAATCGTAAGTTGATCCCTCCATAACGACCGCAGTTTCCTCGGGTCCGACTCATGGTTTTTCCTAGCTCGCTCCTTATGCGCGATGTGCTCTCGAATCGCCTTCTCGTTTCCGCCTCGCTTTTCGGGATGAGCGTTCAGGAGGGCGCGAGTCTTCTCATCAATTTCGCGATGACGTTTCGAGAAACGCTTGCAGATTTCCGGAGCGATCTCCGTGATTTCAAAGTCACCGCGTTTTGCATTCAGAATCGTATAACCGAACTCGCGTAATGACCGCGCCAGCTCGTGATAGTAAACGTTCTCGGCATATTTCTGCGCTGCGAGCATTTCGTAATTTTGAAGTGCTTTCCAACGGCTTTCAGTGTTGTCGTAGGTCGCGTTGAAAACGATGCAGTGCGTGTGCAAATGCGGATCGAGTGCACGTGAAGTCTCGTGCTGAAACAATGCGGCCACGATGCTCCCTGTTTTACGATCAGAATTACGGCCGCGACTGCGTAAACGGGCGCTCGCAAACTGTTCGAGTTCACCGAGCGCGACCTTCACCGCTTCGGCATGTGCGACCACGATTCGGTCGTCGGCCGCTACCAATGCAGCAACCGAAACGGACTTTGGAGGCGAGAAAGTGAAGTCGTAGAAGACGCGTCGAACTGCATCGTACCGTTGCGTCAGCCGCTTACCATTTTTCGGATGCTGATTTTCACAGAGAGCTAAGAAGTCATCTGCTGCGACCACGCCGGCTAATCCAAGTTTAGCGGCTCCTTCTCCGAGCCATTCGCCCTGAATCCGCGCATTCTCGCCGTAGTAATCACCAATACTTAAATGTTCAGCGAAGTAGCTCTTCGCATTTTTCAGATTCAGCTGCGTCTTTGGTGAGAGCACATCACCCGAATACCACGCCGATAGATTCGCCTTGCTCCACCCACGGAGCCGGTGACCGCAAATCTCATGAGATAACTGCGGTGCATGAACCAAGAGTTTTTAGGAAGGGACGCCCTACCCCGTAGCCATGCTATGGAAACCGACCTGTCGCTGAACGCCTGCCAAAAGTATGAATGATCTCACGGACATCGCAGCGCGCACGCAGCGGTTTCGCGACGCCGTTCGCGCATTCACGCCTCCATCACCGGCGCGTCACGCAAAGCTGATGCCACTGAAGGATGGCATCATCGAACTACGCGAAAAGGGCGCATCTCTGCGGCTGATTCGCGAGCTGCTCCTAACCGTTGACGTGTCGGTGAGCATGGACACCATCGCGCGTTTTCTTGCCGAAGTCAACGGCGAGGAACCGCCGCACCACTTATCGAAACGATCTCGCCGCCGACGTGCGGCCGCTCCGGTTTCCACAGCTGCGACGCCAATCAATTCACCGACGCCGCAGCCACCATCTTCAAGGTCAACGCCAACGTCGACTACCGAGGCGCCGTCCGAACGGACGCGCACGCGTGGTCCGCGCGTAGCCGACCCGCGCAATCTCTGAGTCAACGCACCTCTGTATGAACAAACAAATCAATCTCGTTATCAACGGCAAAGGCGGTGTCGGAAAGAGCTTCCTCGCTACGAATTTCGTCCAGTATCTCAAAGATTGCAGCATCGAACACCGCGCGATCGACAGCGATCACGAGAATTCGACACTGAAGCGATTCCATCCAGAAGCCGAGTTCATCAACCTCGAACACCGCCGCGAAATCGACCGCGTCTTCACTGCGGCAGAAACGTCCGATTTGCTCGTAATCGATTGCCGCGCGGCCTCGACCGATCTGTTCATCGAGTTCTTCGATGAAGTTGGACTTTCCGACGTGCTGCGCTCGTTCGACGCACGGCTCACTGTTGTTTGCCCGGTTAATCATGAAGCTGACAGTGTTGAGCAATTACGAACTCTGTCCGACGCGCTACATGACCGCTGCGGTTGGGTTGTCGTGAAGAACGAAGCGCACAGCGAGTCATTCAAGATTTACGACGACAGCAAGACACGGAGGCGGATTGTCGATGCGCTGCACGGACGCGAGATCACGATGCCGCGCTTGTATGACTGGCTCGTCACCGCACTGAATGAGCACAACGCCACCGTCACCACTGCGCTGCAGAATCCCGCATTCAACCTCCTTGATCGGCAGCGATTGAAGAACTGGCAAGCACGCTTCTATCGCCAGATTTATCGCGCGGCTGATCTGCTCTTAGCTGATCCACACGCGGCTGAGAGGTTCGCTACTTGAGCACGGATGATCCATTAGCGCGCGCCGTTGGTGAATGGCAGCGCAAGCATCACATCGCAGAAGGCGATCCGATGATTGCGGTGCTTGAATTGGTCCGCATTTATCTCCAGCACGCGCGCAAGATCGATGATGGCTCTGACGTAAGTCCGCCGAGCTTCGAAGATTTTCGCAGCACCGTCGAACTGCTCGACCGCCGTTCGAGAGCATTTATTCATCAAGCTACCGATCTCGTCGGTGAGTTGCGCCGTTTCGGGCACAACGTCAGTCGCATCAACCGAGCACGCTTCATCACGCATTGCGTATGCGCGGCATTTGGCGCGGCCGTGGGCGTATTAATTGATCGTCTCCTGTGAGTCCGAGTTTCAGCGCCATTATCGGAGCCTTTTTATCTCTTGGCGCCGCCGCGAGCCTGGTAATTCAACTTCTGCGGAAGCCCAAAAAGCACGTCGTTGTTCGGCTCGCCGGTTTTAGCTGGACACGAGACGATTTCTGTCGCGGCTGGTTGATCACCGGCGATACAGGCTCTGGTAAAACTCGGTCAGGGATTACACGTCTGCTTTACCAGGTCTTCCAAAACGAGCCGACATGGGGCGGCCTGTGTATCGACGACAAAGGAATTTATTGGGAAACGCTCTCTCAAATGGCCAAGCACTTCGGCCGCGAGGATGATCTCATCCTCCTCCAAGTCCGGCCAGATGAGGCATCGAGCACATGGCAGCCGCGCCATACTTACAATCTCACTTCCGATCGCAGCATTCCTTTCAACACGTTCGCCAAGGCGGTCGTGGACACGGCTGCTTCGTTAGGACAGGCCGGTGACAAAGCATTTTTCAAGAACCAAGCGCAGACTCATATCGCCGCAGCGCTGGAAACTCTGCGCGAGATCGGCGCCGATGTGACGCTGGAGAACGCATATCATCTGCTTCTTGATCAAAGCGATTTGGACGAAGCTATGACCGACCTCGCATCCGGTCATCAGACGATGCGGCGGCGCGAACTCGCCGAGCATTTCACGAATCGTTTTCTTTCTCAGCCTCCCGAGCAAATCGGCGGAGTGAAAGAAACGATCGCAAACTATCTTCAGCCGTTCATCACTCCGGAAATTGCTCAAGTCTTCTGCGGGGCTGGAAACAGCTTCGACTTCGCCGATTTAGACCGCGGCAAAATTATCTGCGTCGCGATGCCGCAAAAATTCCAGATGGAGCGCCGCTACATAAACACATTCCTTAAAATGCTGTTCTACACGCACGCGCTTCGCCGCTTCGACAAGCCCGCCGATGAACGTCAGCGCGACAATCTGCTGATCCTTTGGGCTGACGAAGCGCAGCGCTTCGTCACCGCGAGCGAGGACGGCATGAGCGACTACAACTGCATCGACGTGATCCGCGAAGCGCGCGCGACCGTTGTCGCGGCGGCACAATCTTCGAGTTCATTCATTCCACCGCTCGGTCGCGAGAAAGCTCGGGTGTTCACTCTAAACCTGCGCAATCGCCTTATCTTCAAGGCCGCCGATGAAGAAGGCGCTTTGGAAAGCGCTGACTTCCTCGGCAAAAAGCGCGTGATCAAAAAGTCATGGGGCTACCACAGCGGAAAAACGTCGCGAAACTACTCAGAGCAGGACGAATACAAGATAAAGTCACACCGACTGCGAAATTTGCCGAAACACCGATGCGTGTTGGTCCACGCTGAGCGGGGCCATCAAGTGAGGCTCCTTCCGCCGATCGAGCCCAATGGACAGGTCTCCGCGTGGTTTCGCTAGCAATATAGCTTTCTAACGCTGTCGAACCGCCTAGCGTCCAATGCCCAGCTTTTCGCTACGGCGCTGCTGGTTCAATGTCGGCTAGCGCGACAACCTCGACGGGTTTGATGCGCCAGTCGCAGATTAGCTGAATGTGGGCTCGCGGAATCTCAACGTCTCGGTGAATCTCAAGAACGCGAAAGCGGAACTTTCGTTCTTCTTCGTTATGCGGTCGCGAATATTTCACGACGTCATTTACTTCCAAGGCCGATGTTAGGTTTTGGACACGCACGCTAATTCCGTGTTGGATTGGAGGACAAATCGATAAGCAGTCCGAAATCTTTTTCGAACTGCAATTCAAGAATCTCGTCACTCCCGTCAGGAGTAACTGCCCACGCTCGATTATCCGCTGTTTTACCCAAACACACCCCCTCTTGGCCAACGTGAATACCAGTCGTGATGAAAACCCGGGCGCCTGCTAATTGTTCGCCACCGTTGCTGCGATACTGAAACATCACCAAAATCTATTTCGTATTTTACAGAGGCACAAGCTTAGTTCGCGAGTAGTTTTTGGATTCGACGGATCGATGAACCGGACTCGCGAACGCTGTGTTCCCAGATCCGAACAACCACCCAACCTTGCTTGCGGAGCGTTCTGTTAACGATTTTGTCTCGTTCAACGTTTCTTCGAAGCTTCAGGTCCCAGAATGCCGCATTATTTCGTGGCCGATTCGAATGGCCTTGTCTTGGGCAGCAATGCCAGAAGCAGCCGTCCACGAAAACGGCGATGCGCTGCCTTGGGAAAACGAAGTCTGGCTTGCCGAAAAGACGCGAATTGCGCCGCCAGCCGGTGATCCGCAGAGAGCGGAATACTTTTATTAGTCGAAGCTCGGTGTCACGGTTTCCACGTCCGCGAATTCGCGACATAACAAGCGACCGTTTTTCGCTGGTGAAAACATCGCTCATCGCAATTCGGGTCAGTCTTTAAATCCCAGTCGGCGTGCTTCCTCCAGCAATTTCAATCCCTGCCGAGCTTGTTTGGGAGATGGCGTCTTTCCTCTGACTAATACAGTGCCGATACTAAAAGACAATCCGCGCTGCCACGCTGCCAAATTATTCGTTTCCTTCGCCCAATGCGATACCTTGAACCAAGTATCGGCTGGAATGGATGAAATCATTTGCACGTCTTCGTTGGCACTGAAGTCACGTGATCCAGCGCTGTCGGATTGCCTGATTTCAGCAAGCCGATCAACCGTAATCAACTCTGCTTCCAGCGCGGCTGGAAGGTTGATGGTCGTTTTTCGAAAAGCTTCCCAGCACTCTTCCCGCTTGCACCACTCACTGGGGTTCCTTCGATTTGGAGGTGGATTGATAATGTGTCGATGCGCGAAGACACAAACGGCGGAAATTGCTTCTTCGAGTGACTTCGATAATTGTTGATTCTCCCAGATTTTTGCTAGGTCGATTCGTTGCGCGGTGTTATGCGACAGCCAAGCTAGAGTGTAGGTGACGATTTGCGCCCTGAAGCCGCCGAAATTTTGTTTCGATACGATTTTCTCAGCCGTTCGGAAGAGAATTGCCTTCGCAACCAATCGTCGAAAGTAAACATCATCAACAGTTGGCTTCCCGGCCTCAATTACCGACTCAGTAAAACGAAGGAAATTCTTCTCGGCTCCCAAGCTCACAAAATGCGGCAACTGACCCCACGTGTTTTGAAATTTTGCCAGATCGGTTTTTGTAAACTTCTGTGCTAATGGATTCTTCGCTTCCCAAGCTCGCATTTTAGCGGGAGTCCCTTCGTGCGACTTGTCGTCAAGATATGAACCTCGGGCGCGCTCATAATACCAATGGGTTTGTCGATCTGTCCCGGTTAGTGCCGGAGCCCAAGTGGCGCGTGACATCGCTTCAAGTTCTACATGGAAAGGACTGTTGGCCGACAGATCAGCCGCATTTACTTTGTTTTGACTGTTAGCGTATTTGGAGATTCGGCCGACAAACTCCCCGATTTTGGCGCGATCACGCAATTCGGTCAGCTTCACCTGAACCACAAGCTTGCTTACGTCCGCCTTGTCTTTCCGGCGTGTATGATAGATCGACGCCGTCGTCTGGCCGCCGTTCACGATCTGAAAATCACATGCGGATTTCAGCCTCAACGATCCATTGTGCGATTCCAGTTCGACCGCATCAGCAGTGGCAGAAATTCCATTGTTGTATGCCAAAAAACGATGTGCCTCAGATAAGATTGTTGTCCGAATCTCTCGATTGATCTTGCCGCGCGTGGAAAGAAATGAGCGTACATTTCGTTCGAGTAATCGAGGTCCGTATTTCGCATATAGCGCTGCGAGCAAACTGCCGGGGAAGAACGCGAGGAATGTTCTGTATTCGCCAATGCTATCGTCGCAGGCGAGGCAGGGAACAGCTCCGCCAAAATCCGTCTCAAAGTCGACCTTAATAACTTCCGGCTGCATGCCGGAAACGAAGAAGCGATACAACTCTTCGACGTCCCAAACGAAGTGCTGTACGTCGATGGCGTGAGTTGTGAAGTCGTCCTGAGGGGCCTTCTTTGCGACGCCGTCGGTGAGGAAATAAAGGCGGATTTTTGTGAGACTGTCGCGTTGCTCATAAATTTGGAGTGCAGCATTAAAAGCTGCCGAGGATTCTTCCAGTTTTTCGTGCAAACCTTCCAGTGCGCGCTCCAAAAACTCGCGAACCCATTTGAAATGATCATCGACCTCCGCCTTCGGTATATTCTCCGGTGGAACCACATTGCGGTAGCAGCAGACGAACAGATCGAGACATTCGCTATCAGTGGAGAAGCTAACCCCATTGAGTTTGATTCCTCTCGCCCGGTAATAACACGCCTCTCCATCGTCGGTCCTATTCGCCTCCTTGAGATGCTCCATCATCACCTCGGTAAACATGTCTTCGCGGAATTGCGGGGCCTCGTCATCGCCACATCGGCAAAGTACTTCCTGGCGAATCTCCTGAGCAAATTCGTCGAGTGTCATGCTTCGGTTTCTTTCAGCAGTTCGCGAACCTCAGTCTCTGAAACCTCGAAGCGCAAGCAGTCAGACAGCAAGATGGAATAATGCACGTCGCCGACTCCCCGGCGCAACTCGGCACCAATGATTCGAGGAAAGTCGGCTTTGACCTCGAAGAAATGTTGAGCTCGCATTTTAAAACGCGCATCGTAGCGCTTGGAATCAATATCAATATACCCTCGCTGAAATAGAAGCTGCGCAAAGCGCGTTGATGCCAAGCCATTGGGTCTCAATGATTCTCGAACCTCCAGAACAACTTCCGGAAGCGAGGAGCCCCCCGACAGGACACGCTCAAAAATACACCCGAACACAAAAAGCCGGCTGTTCTCGGCAAATTCCAGCTGGACCTCGCTGCTGATTCTAAAGCGCGTTGGTTCCTTTGTCGTCGTCGCCTTGACCTCAAAAGCCATTTTCGCAAAATGGAAATCTTTCGCGAGCGCTTTAGGTCCGGCCCAAGCCGCAACTGCTGCCTCGGGGGGGCATGTTTTCAGCAGGATATCTTTTAGGAACTTCAACTCAGCAAAAAGCCCTTGTTGATGTTGGTCGCTAAGGCCGGTTGAGGGCAGACTGTTAAGAAAAGCCTGCCATTCCGCAATTCTACCGGCGAACGCATCGAACGCTGCTGCCGGCTCGTTTAAACGAACGATATTGTCTACGACGTCATTTGCAACGACATCAAAGACATCTGCATAACTAGCGTCAGTAAGTTCGAACCGAAGCGAGAAGGGACCATCCGCGTCCCCCAAAGTTTCCATGAATCGGAGTGTAAATCCGACACCCTCCGGTAGTTCGTCGAATCGCCGCACAGGCGGAACATTCGATTTCAACATAAGTAATCGACGGCCGCTCTGCGAATCGACGGCTGCGAAAATGTCTAGTTTGGATTCTGGACACAGCCGCAGGGCCAGCAATCCGGCAATCGGTTCCTGAGCGCTGGACTCCAGCTTAGTCCACGCATTTTGAATCGACATCAGTCGTAATCCTCGTCATTCAACTCTTTCCCGATGTAAACGAGATTAGCTTCATATTCTACCGCGTTCGTTGGATTGAAGCGATCCCCGGGAAAACTCATTCCCATTCCGATTATTGGGACGTTGTGATCCAGCTTCGCCCACACCGCATCAAGCGGATAAAGGAGTAGTAGCGCCTTTTCCATTGGTCGTTGTTTTCGCAGGCTGGGTCCGGACGGGACTTTCGGTGATTCAGGGCTGCGGCTGTCCGAAGATCGATTCTCCCATGCCTGTTTCGTTTCTGCGAGAGCAGCCGAGATGCTTGACTGATCCAAACCGTATTGCTCATGTCTCGGACTTAAGAGGCGCTTGATCGTGTATTTGCTGGAGCTTACTGCAGGCGTTTCATTGGTCCGGCGAGCAAGGCGTACCGGGTATTGAAATCGATCTGTCGATTCGGCGTCTGGTGCCTCGCTAGACAACAGGACGATCGTCCACGAGACCAATTGCCCATTCCGCGAAGCCTTCTGCGAAATGTAGTGAGCTAGTAGAGCGCTATTCACCTCCGGGGCGTGCGGATGTGTCTTGTAATCTCTGAGGAAGTTCACAATCACATTCGCCGGCAGATCGCTCCAAACGTAATTCTGATCGCTCTTCTCCAGCGAAGCGCTGGGAAGCTGATTCAACAAACGCCGGGTGGCTTCCACATTTTGCTCCGCGAACGTTTGCGTGGTCGCAAAAATCGTGGTCTCGCATATTCGTCCGTCATACGAAGCTGCGAGCGTCACGCTTTCGCGCATCTTCACCATGCTCGTGATCAACAATCCATTGGGGTGACCCTGAACCCGAAGTCCATAGTCCATCGGCGTTAAATCAGCTTCGGCCATTATCTCGAACTCGCTACGCAGCTCAGCACTCGCAACGGCGATGTGGCGATACCAATCCACAAGCTCTGGCGTCGTATACAATCGACACAGATCCAAATAACCTGGCCTGTAGCCAAACCACCTTCCCATTTGCATGAGGGTGTCGTACATCTTCGAAGGGCGAAGAAAATAACTGACAGAAAGACCTTCTAGCGTGAGACCACGCGACAACTTATCTCCGCCTACGGCGATAACATTTGCTCCCGCAGGTGAGCGTTGATAATCGAGAACGTCTTCAGAGCCCCCGCTAATTCGCTTCACAACAATCTTTTGTGCCGCCGCACTCAGCAACGGCTCGATTTCATTCCAAGTCACATCGACGATTAATGGATCGGAAATTGCACTAACGACAGCGCTCGTCGTTGGTCTAAAATCATTTTCCCAAAGGTCCTTTAGTTCAGAAATGATTTGATTTGCGGACGCGCCGTCACCGTAGCGAATTCGCTGAACAACTTCCTTCAACTCTGCTTCAATCAACTCCCGAAAATGACGCTGCACCGCGATGAAGCGGGTAACGTGAACCAACATCGAATTGTGTTCGGTTTTATCCCCCCGGCGCATTCTGGCAGCACAGGTTAGTATGAAACTGCGAATCGCCCGCGTTAATGATGGCGGTAACGCCGAAGGAATAAAATCTGTCTTGTGCTTGCGTGGAATATAGCTTTCCGAATCCTCGACTTCCCTTATCAGGGGAAGACGATCCGTGTCCGATGATTCGTCGCTAATGCCGAAGATTCGATTCGGTCCGACGTAATTCGACGGCTGGGGTAAACTTAGAATGAAGCTGCGTGGGAAAACACCTTCACCGTAGGGAATGAAAATTTCAGCGGGCGGCTTTCCAATCGACCCTGACGAAGAGTAGTCATGTGGATGAACGAAGATATTGGCAAAGGGAGTCGCGGTGTACCCGACGTATGCACTCTTTGAAAAAAGAGTCAGGAGCTGGCGAATTTTGCCGTTAATCGCGGTTACATCGTAGTCGTCGAGAATTTCTCCCGTATCGGGATCTTTCGGAATCTCCTTTGTGTTAATTGACGAGTGGTCTGCCTCGTCATCAATCACAAGAAGCGCAACGTCGGGAAGTGGTCGCTTCTTCCTCGCGTCCTGTGGATCACTTTGCGCATAGCTCGCTAACCAGGTCAGCAGATTGCTTAGAATTGTCTTGTTCTTCTTTACGACGAGAATTACCGGATCTTTCACGAACGGACTTACGTTCAACCCGGCTGCGGCCGTGCGACTGAAATCACGGCGATACCCAGTGAGAGATATCGTTGGAGCTTTGCAGTCTGTTAAGAGTGTCCCGACTCCATACGGTTGATTCATTTGATACGAACTCGTCGCTTCTGCCGAGCTGTATCCTAAAAATCCCTCCTCGACGCGCATTTGGGTCTGCGACCGAAGGTTTTCATGAACGCCGGCCAGTACTACTATGATTCTGTAACCGGCATCAGCCGCTTTGCATATCAGACCGACGAAGTTTGCGGTTTTACCAGACTGCACCTGGCCAACGATCATCCCGCGTCGATCCCACGGGCCGTCGCGTTGAGGATCTTCAAATCGCGACAGGACCTTGTCAGTAACGCTGTCGATTGCATCAACTGCACTACGCGAGAGCGGCTTTGCTCTTTCCAAAAGATATCGCTTGTAGCGATCCCAAAATCGCCATTCGATTTCCGCTCTCCGGGATGGGAGCCATTCGACATGGTTTTCATTACTGTCCATGACGAACTCTTGACCAACCGTCCAAGAGACCATGCTCTCCAGCTCGCGGATCAGCTTTGCCTCGTCGATGTCTATTTTTTCCGGATCAGCCGCAGTGATTCTGACCGTCGAAATAGCGACGCGTGCGATCTCGGCAATCTGTTCCTTCGCGTACCGATGCTCCTGTCCCAGCATTTGCAGAGCTCGCGACAGAGCTTTTTGGTAGTCGCTCATGCTTGTCATGATTTGCGTGCCTCATCTTTGAACGTTTCCACAAGTTCGGGATATCGGTCGAAAGGTTCCATCACAGCCAAACGTTCGAGGGCTTCGGAAGGCTGCACCTTTGCTGAAAGCATTACGGCGTACACCTCCTTCATGAGTGCGTAAATTTCCTTCGCAGACGCCAGCTCAAAGGGCGCTGAATGCGTGTCCGGATGTTCAGAGTTTGTGATTGTCAGCAATGGAATTGGGACAGTCTCTTCGACAAATCGCAAAAGGGGGCCGATTATTTCCGGCTCAGCCTGCAGAGCCCGACGGACTAGGGGATGTTCGCGATTGATCTTGTAGAGAAATTTTCCACGTCTTTGAATTTGCTGCCACGCGAAGACAAAGTCTTGTGACGTTTTCCGCGCCACAACTTTTCCACGATGCCGATAAATCTCGCTGGCTCGCCGTCGTGTGATGTTCGCGATGTGCTTGAACTCCGGTCGCAGAGTGTCTGGCGGTGTTGCACGGGATTTCGTGACATCTATATCCCACTCATGATCCATCGAGTTCGGAATATCCACGAGGATTCGCGCGAGTTTGAAATGCTCCTCTTTTGCGAAAGGCAAACCAAGCCAGTCTCCAGCCACCAAAAGTCTCTCGTTCCGGTAAACGTAGAATCCTTGATGCGCATTCCACCCCTTTATCCCGCCAGCCTTTTGATGTTTCTCTGGCGTCAATTTGGATGCGTGAGGCAACACGTAGGGTACGATTCGGATTCGACCTTGAAGTAAACTTAGTCTTTCATCAGCAAGCTGTTGGGTCGCCTTCTCCGACGCAAGAAATGGATCCCAGCCCTCTACGTTCTGTTCGTTAATATGAATCGTTAGGCGCTTCGAAGACAAGAATCTGTGAAAGACCATCGCGAGATGAGCCTCCACGGAGGCGATGCGGTCATGAAAATGCTTTCTGTGTACGGCATTGTTCACTTGGTTGTCCGCGACCAGATGGTCCATGTTTTCCCATAGAACCGCCGTGCCGTGCGGAATTTTCGACAGCCGTGCAAAGTGCGTCTCCGCTGTTTCACCCGCTTCACGCAAAAGGAACCAGCGCTTTTTGAGAGCGACAAAATCAAGATCCCAGCACCGTGTCGCAAAAGTTTCTTTTTCTATTCGAGATCTCACTGCCAAGCGTCGGCACTGCGAAAATGATGCCGTTTTTAACCCAAGCCCATAACGTCCCAAGTCCGACGTGTCTCGCCTCTCCAACGGATTTTGGCTCCCAGGTCGCATCGCATTTAGGAGTTTTTCCTCCGTCATCCCCCGCCCGTCGTCGGTGACGCAGATTGCGGAGCTTGCGCCATTCCAGAAAAAGTCTATCCAGACGTTTCTGGCCTTTGCGAAGATGCTGTTGTCAACGAGATCTGCAATTGCGCTGGGAAGATCATATCCGAACGCTCGCAGCGCCTCTATCATCGCTGCCGGATCGGGATCAGCGATGTCGTACGCGCCGTCTTTTGCTATTTCCGATTTCGTCACAAAGGATTTTCCTGCGAGTACCGAAAAATTCCATCTCGGCAGCAACGATTTTCAGGTTATCCTGGCTTTAAAATGCGAGCGAGTCGCCCGAGAAATCGCATCCCAGTAATTGACCTCTTTGCAGGGCCAGGCGGCCTGAGCGAAGGCTTCGATCGATTTCGATTACCATCTGGAATCCAACGTTTCAAGGTTCTATTATCGATTGAAAACGATGCTTTTGCATACGCAACGCTATTATTAAGGAGTTTTTTCCGGCAGTTTTCCTGTAGGCAGGTTCCTGAAGAATATTACGACTATCTTCGGGGAAAGATCGATCGTGATGAGTTGTTTGAAAAGTACGCATGGGAGGCCGAACAGGCGTACCGCGAGGTTTGGCATGCCACTTTGGGCGGGCGCGGTCTAAAGCACAGCGTCGTTCGTCAGCGTATTCGGACAGCGCTCGATGGAGCAAACGACTGGGTTCTCCTCGGCGGGCCGCCCTGCCAGGCGTACTCTCTCGTGGGCAGATCTCGAATGCGGGGCATTGACTATGATGCGTACGAAGCGGACCACCGACACTTTTTATACAAGGAGTATTTGCGGATCATAGCGGATCACTCTCCGCCGGTCTTCGTTTTGGAAAACGTTAAGGGCTTGTTGTCTTCAGTAGTGCGCGGGGAGCACACATTTCAGCGCATTCTTGAAGACTTACGCAATCCACGCGCCGTATTTCCACATGCCGACGCGTTCAGTTCAGGTCTCACCTATGGGCTCTTTCCATTTTCTCATTCGAACACTCTCTTTGGGGGATTTTGTCACCGAGATTACGTCGTCCGTACGGAGGATCATGGCATTCCGCAGGCACGTCACAGAATATTAGTACTCGGCGTCCGCAGTGATATATTGGAAAAGAACGTACCCGGAACACTACAAAACGGCAAAGATCCGGTCCCTCTTGCAAAAATACTTCACGACGTTCCCCCCGTTCGAAGCGGTCTATCGAAACCGTCTTCGCGACACCAAGATTGGTTTAACTGGGTGCAGTATGCTGCACGCTCGCAATGGCTGCGCGATCCCATTCTTACACCGGCAACGCGGAGTGAAATTATCAAAACCGTTTCCGAATTGGACTCAACATTAAATACCGGTGGTGCTTTTGTTCCAAAATGCCGAAGGAAAATTCGCTTTGCCAGAAATTGGTTCAGCGATGAACGACTTGGTGGCTTTTGCAATCACGAAGCTAGATCGCACATGCCTTCTGATTTGCACCGTTACCTGTTTGCCGCCGCATTCGCGAAAGCTCAGGGCCGATCCCCGAAATTAAGCGATTTCCCGTCGCGACTTCTTCCCGACCATAAGAATGTTCAAAAAGACGTCGCTGAAACAATTTTTTCAGATCGTTTTCGAGTCCAGATCGCTTCTCGCGAAGCAACAACAATTACCGCTCATATATCTAAGGACGGACACTACTTTATTCACCCTGATCCAGCGCAATGCCGGAGTTTGACTGTACGCGAGGCCGCGCGCCTGCAAACGTTTCCCGACAATTATCTCTTTGAAGGTCCGCGGACGGAACAGTTTAAACAGGTGGGAAACGCGGTACCCCCGTTACTGGCATTACAAGTGGCAGAAGTAGTCAGCGCCCTGTTCCCACATCCCAAACCGCGTACCCAAAAAAGGCGGCGGGTAAGGTCCGTTCGCTGAAATCCGAAGTCGTTAACTACAAGGCCATTTCGTCGAAGCCCGACCTCGCAAGGACATTGAGCTTTTCCTTCCGGCCTTCCGCGCCGTGGCTCCTCCCTCCAAAAGCTCAAAGACTTTGCTCACCCATTCTTGAGAGATGCAGTCATCGCGCGTTGCTCCCTTGGCTCCGCTCCGGGCGGGCTACGCGGCACCGTATTCCACAACGCGCGATCACTGCGGTGCGCTCAGAATTTTCTTCGCGAAGGCACCGCAATTCACGTGCTCGAGAGGCTGGGTGGCAATTAGCGGCGGCTGGGCTAACATCACGGCCGTGGTGTCCATGCCGCCAAATCCACGGTACTGCACGCACATCAGACAGGGTACAGGCGACTGGTGTGTCCAGGCGTGCCTCGAATCCTTTCTGGCTGACAACAACCTGCGCAAGACACAGAGGGAAATGGTAGAATTGGGCATCCAGAACCATTTATGCGACAGCAAGGGGATCATTCCTTACGACAAGGCGAAAATCCCCGAGCACCGTAACTTAATAGAGTTCTGCTCTAAGATTGGCATTGATCTGGAGAAGATCGAGAATCGACAAATACCGCAGCGAATTGGAGCTGGCGAAGGCGTGCTGATTGCGACATGGAATTACAAAAACGCCGGTGGATGCCATTGTGCGCGATTCTGCGAATACACTTCCGATCAAAAACTTCGCGTTATGGATCCAGCGCCAGACCCTGATGAGTTTCCTGAGTGGGACAAAAAATATATAGACGAATGGAGCTGCGACGTTTTCAAAATTCGCTTGAAGAATCCAAGGAAGAATCCGCATCAACTGCCGGTCCTGGCTCCTTGAAGTCGCCCGCACTTCGGGTATCTCGGCAGATCTCACCGCAAGGCTCCTGCGCAGGGAAAAACTCTGGCCGCCTACGTACCGCGTGAAGACAACAGATATAGTGCGTTTATTGAAGAGCTGGTCGGAGTTTCCTCGTTTGCGCAGCTATAAATGGCAGTCGTCGCCAAACTATTGGCGCTTGAAACGCGCAAAAGAACGTCTTGCATTTCACTTCAAGAAACGCCGATTCAAAATCCGTTCCGTATTGCGAGGATCAATCGAGAGCACCTCGATTTTCGGCCAAGTCGTTCGCGTCGTTTTTTGGAGACTCGTTTTCTCCACAGCTCTCGTCTTCGCGTTCTTTTTGCTTGATCACATTCTACTTCGGTGGAGACCCGCGTGGATTCCAAGTTGGATGCATCTCTCGCTCGAGAAAGACGCGCAACGAGATTTGCTGACAACGCTTGGAGGCGTTGCTGCAGCGTTTCTCGCACTTTACTTCACCGCGATAAGCGTTGTTATAAGCACTGCTTACGCGCGAACTCCCGGCAATATCCGCTCGTTAATTATCTGGGAAGAAGTCGGAAGCGCCTATTTCCGCATTCTCGCGCAATTTGCAGGCGTAGTGACGGTGATGCTGGCGGCTCTCGCATTCGGCTATCCGATCGGGCCGCTCAACACGTTACTCGCCGCATTCCTTTGTTTGTTTTCCATTTTTGGCTTTGTTGTTCTTGGGGCTCGATCGTTCGGATACTTTGATCCGACTACTCTTGTTCACCTTTTGAATCGGCACATTCTGCGTGAGATTCAGGCCGTCACGCCTGCAGGATATCAGTGGGCCGACCAATCCTTCCAAAGTCATCATCAGCGCCAAGCGGAACAGTTGTTGGGCGGTTATTCGGACTTGGTCGCGATCGCATCTGAAAAGGAAAGGCTGCACAGCAAGGGACTGGTTGAACTTGGGCGGGGCTTACTCGCGATTCTCAGCCTTTATACCAAAGAAAAGGCTAGAATTCCGTCGTCCAGCTTCTGGTTCAAGCGAACCTACCGGCACAAGAACTGGCTTCTTACGTCACATAACGAACTCGAAATAGCTTGGACAACCGGAACTGTCGTTCAACCGGAGTCCGTCCCGGACCTGATGTGGCTCGAAACGGATGCCGCCCGCACTCTCAAGCGAGTCTTCGACGAATTGAGCGCTCGCGCAGAGTCCGCCAATATTATGGCATTGGCCACCAGCTTTCAGAACCACATCAGCCGGATGGGCGAATGCCTAGCTGTTTCAGAAGCGTTGCAGATATTCAGGGCCGTAGCCCCCTCATTGCGTTCTTACGCTGCCCGTACAGAGATCGGTGGGGCGGAGGACACGACAAAAGTGATGGATCGTTTGCCCATCGCCGAGCTGTATGCAGTGGCCCTGATAAGTCTGTTGCTCGGTTTATCGCGAGAACTCGAGCGGTTAAATCCGGCTTCGCTTGGAAAAATCGTCCAATCTACAAATCCGCTCAGACTGGAGACACTTTACACCGGCGTAATTCTTCCACGAAAAATTATTGAGGAGATGGAATTCGTCCGCGATCGACTCGAATTCGAATTCCTGATCGAGGGAAAGGTCGTAACCCCGCTGTGGTTCCAGTCGGAACTGGTGGCGCTTGGCTACGTTCGCTTCCTCGCGGAGGCGACGAGCGCAATCTTGGAAGAAGTTGAGAACACATTTGATAACGAGATTCGACAACAATTAGAGGCACAAAATCACCTTTTAGTGGCGGAACTTGTTCAACGCGGCTTGGAGACGTGCCAAAAACTTTCGAGCCATTTCGCCAAGTTCAAGAGTTGGCACGAGGATTACTGGCTTCTAAACCGAAGTGCTGAATACGATTGGCCGAAAATTGATTGGGACGGTTTCGAAAAGAGAATCGTCGCCCTCAGACAGAGCCTCGTCACGGCCTTGGCAAAATCCTCGGCAGAACTGGCGAAACTCCCCACGGTGGAGTCCTGGCCAGACTTCTTTGGCCATGCCTACACGGTGCTCTCTGAAGAATGTTTCACGGCGATGGCCGACGGTAACAAGGAATTATTCGGAGTAGTTTTTCCCGCCTTTTTCCAATTGGCACTCGAAGCAAACGAAAGACTGCGGCAGAAATTCTTTCGGGACACGCGCAATATTCAGCTAAGTATTGACCCCCTGGCGGATTTGATGGCGCTTTCAGGCTACGCTGCGGTCTTTTCAGAATTGGACAACAAGACCTTCTGGGAACTTGTTGAACATTGTTGGAACCAGTACTTCGCACTTTTCGCGGATGATGGTCAGAAACGACGCGTGATTCAATTGCTCTGCCTGGCCGTGGAACCCACCTTGCGAATGACTCCGCGCAGCGTGATGAGAACACGCTGGAAGCAAATGTGCGAGGGCGTTTTTGCAGCGCGCGGGCTCGTATCCGAGCGAGATTTTTGGCACGGGGCCCGGGATAGAAGAGTTAACCATCCCAGCGCACTGGTCAGGATTTTCAGTCGCTCAATCCATCTTTTCAATGATCCATGCGTTGTCTTCCTCGCCCTCTACGCCTTCAAACGGCCAGAAGCTACCAGCCTGGAGAAGCCGCGCCGTGTAATGTCGCTGGAGAGAGATTTACAGAGCCCAACAGGCGCCGATTTGGGTTCAGAAGATGAATAGCACGCGTCCACAGAGGCCGATTCGTAAGCGCCGGGGAATCTTTTATTATTCACCGGAGGACGAAGAACTTGGACCGGGATTTTATATGCATATGTTTTCCGAGGATCTGGCAGTGAGCATAATGCCGATTGGCGGACGCTCCTCACGAACGAATTTTCGAGTCACGATTTCCCCTGACGAGGAGCGAGCGAAGGACATCATCATGACTGGCCTTAAGGAACACGGTCATGGGCACTCGCTGGCAGATACTCTATATGATTTCTTTCAATTGGTTTCGGCTTATTTAACAACCTCTGAGCGGGCTGTTTTTGAGGTCGTTTACTTAGAAGAACAGCAGACGCGGACGCTCATAGGGTTTGAGTTGGCTGCCATCGCTGAGACGCAAATTGTCGAGAAAAGGGGCCAATTTTTTCAGTGTGTTCCGCCTCAAGTCGCAGTTGAGCGAAACGTGCCCGAGATGATTTCATTGGAAAAAGAGAATTTGATCATCTTCAGACCACCAATGGAATTTGAGAAACCGCTTCGACGCTTGAGAA
>Ga0137375_10003498_pt1 | contig 18683 bp, 17 predicted proteins | sample SagtaG_24_FD_104936 | JGI IMG/M metagenome (GOLD analysis project Ga0137375, IMG submission 104936) | Vadose zone soil microbial communities from Sagehorn Ranch, Mendocino, California, USA - Sage1_R_113_16 metaG | ecosystem: Environmental > Terrestrial > Soil > Vadose zone | place: USA...
AGGCACATCCGGCCGTTGCCCTCGGACTCGACCACGCACAGCGTGCCGGTCTCCGCGATCGCGAAGTTGGCCCCGCTGATCCCGACCTTCGCGGACAGGAACCGGCGGCGCAGGTGCGTCCGGGCCGCCTCGGTGAGCGCGGCCGGCGAGTCGGTCAGCCCGGGATCCACGTCGCCCATCTCGCGCAGGAAGATGTCCCGGATCTCGGCCCGGTTCCGGTGGATGGCCGGGACGAGGATGTGCGACGGGCGGTCGTGGCCGAGCTGGACGATCAGCTCGGCCAGGTCGGTCTCGTGGGCGGTGATGCCCGCGGCGGCCAGCGCGTCGTTCAGGCCGATCTCGTCGGTGACGATCGACTTGACCTTGACCGCCTCGGCGGACCCGGTCGCACGCACCAGGCCCGTGACGATCTCGTTGGCCTCGGTGGCGTCGCGGGCCCAGTGCACCACGCCGCCCCGGGCCGTGACCTGCTCCTCCAGCTGCTCCAGGTAGCGGTCCAGGTGGGCCATGGTCTCGGCCTTGATGGCCTGGCCGGCGTCGCGCAGCGCCTCCCAGTCCGGCAGCTCGCCCACCACCAGGGCCCGCTTGGCCCGGATGGTCCTGGTGGCCTTGCCCAGGTTGCGGCGCAGCTGGGTGTCGGCCAGCGCGCGGCGGGCCGCGGCCGGGAACGGCTCGGCGCCGCGCAGGTGCCCCACGCCGCGCGGCGCGGTGGGCAGGCCGAGGAAGGTGGGCGCGTTCACCGGGCACCCGCCTGATCCGGGGCCGAGGCCAGGATCTCGGCCAGGTGCACGGTCCGGGTGCCCGCCCGCAGCCGGGACAGGCCGCCGCCGATGTGCATCAGGCAGGAGCTGTCCCCGGCCGTGCACACCTCGGCCTGGGTGTCCAGCACGCTGCGCATCTTGTCGGCCAGCATGGCCGTCGACGTATCCGCGTTCTTGACCGCGAACGTCCCGCCGAACCCGCAGCAGGTGTCGGCGTCCGGCAGCTCGACCAGGTCGATCCCGGCCACGTGGCGGAGCAGCCGGAGCGGGCGGTCGCCGACGCGGAGCATCCGCAGCGAGTGGCAGGTCGGATGGTAGGTGACCCGGTGCGGGTAGTAGGCGCCGACGTCCTCGACCCCGAGCACGTCGGTCAGCAGCTGGGAGAGTTCGTAGGTGCGGGCGGCCACCGCCTCCGCGCGGCGGGCCAGCGCCTCGTCGCCGTACCGCCGGGCCACCATCGCGTGCTGGTGCCGGATCGAGCCCGTGCACGAGCCGGACGGGACCACGATCGCCTCACAGCCCTCGAACACCTCGACGTAGCGCCGGACCAGGGGCAGCGCGTCGCGATGGTAGCCGGTGTTGACGTGCATCTGGCCGCAGCAGGTCTGCGCCTCCGGGAACTCGACCTGGTGTCCGAGCCGCTCGAGCAGCCGGACCGTGGCCCGGCCCGCCTCGGGGAACAGCGTGTCGGCCAGGCAGGTCACGAACAGGGCGATTCGCATGACGTCAGCTTGCCGCCTCACTGGCCACGGGATGCTCACCGGCCCCGGGGTGGGCACCGGCCCCGGGGTGCGCACCGGCCCCGGTCCGGCTCGACGCGCGGATCACGAGGTCCGGCTCGAACACGACCTGCCGGTGCCGGTGCGTGCCGTCGCCGAGCGCTTCCTCGATCAGCAGCTGGGCCGCGGCCCGGCCGAGCTGATGGCGGGGCTGGCGGACCGAGGACAGCGGCACGGCAGCCGCCGCCGCGAAGTCCACGTCGTCGTAACCCACGATCGCCAGGCCGCCGGGCACCGCGATCCGGCGGGTGGTCATCTCCTGCAGCACGCCCAGCGCGAGCAGGTCGTTGGCGCAGAACACGGCGCTGGGCCGGGTCCCGGCGGGCAGGGCGGCCAGCGCGGCGCCCGCCCGCTGCCCCGCCGTCACGTTCAGCGCGGCGGTCTCGATCACGTGCAGCCCGGCGCCGTCCCGCCCGGCCCGCTCCAGGGCGCGGACCGCCCCATCCCGCCGGTCGCTGACCTGCCGGACGCTCATCGGGCCGCCCACGAACGCGATCTCCTCGTGGCCGGCCTCCAGCAGGTGGGACACGGCCAGGTCGCCGCCGAGCACGTCGTCCACGGACACGGAGCACTGGCCGCGGGACGGGGACCGGCTGTCCACCAGCACCACCGGGGTGCCGCGGCGCTGCACGCTGGCCAGCCGCTTGTCCGCCCCGGACACCGGCGTGATCAGGATGCCCTGGACCCGGTGCTCCTCGAGCACCTCGAGGTAGCGGGACTCCTTGGCCTTCTGGTCGTCGCTGTTGCACAGGATCACGGCCAGCCCGGCCTCGCTGGCCTCGTCCTCCACGCCCCGCGCGACGTCGGTGAAGAACGGGTTGGCCACGTCCAGGACGACCAGCCCGATGGTGCGGCTGCGGCCGGCCCGGAGCTGGCGGGCCGACTCGTTCCGGATGAAGCCCAGCTGCTTGATGGCCGCCTGGACCCGGGTGCGGGTCGGTTCGGCCACCACTTCCGGGCGGTTGAGCACGTTAGAGACAGTGCCGAGCGAGACGCCGGCAAGGGCGGCGACCTCCCTGATACTGACCGGCGTGTCCGCCACGGCTCCTCCTGTGCGGTCAGTGTCGTGCGGAGCACGGGAACGCGTCAACCGGACGCGCCCACGGGACCGACTGCCACCTGATGAGCCCTGACCAGCCCCGCAACCGCACCGGGAGCGGCACTGGCAGGCCAGCGGGGCCCGGACCTGGCCTGCACAATAGCGGCCACAGCGGCCACGAAACCTGTCTGTAACGATTCGGGCATCGCTGAGGACCTCTATTGACAGGGTCGGCACTTCGCTCGACACTGCTTCACATACTTGAAACGTTATAGCACATCCTCCTTCAGGCACCCCCGCTGGCCTGCTGCCGGATCGGGGCGACCCCACCCAGATCACGAGAGGGGACCGGGGTGTGACAGCTGGCGACGGCCACGGCGTGATCCCCGCGTCGCAGACCCCGGCGTCCGGGACGCCCGCGCCGGGCCCGGGCGGCCCGCCCGCCCAGACACCACCGGCCGCCCCGGCACCACCGGCACCACCAGCACCACCAGCACCACCGGCAACGCCGGCAACGTCGGCAACCGGCGCCAGCCCAGCCCCGGCGGCCACCCCGGCACCACCGGCAACCGGCACCAGCCCAGCCCCGGAAGCCGCCGCGGCCGTCGCGGTCCTGGCCCTGCACGGCGCGACCAAATCGTTCGGCGCAGTGCGCGCGGTCACCGACGCCACGATCGACCTCTACGCCGGCGAGGTGCACGCGCTGCTGGGCGAGAACGGCGCGGGCAAGTCCACCATCGTGAAGATCCTGGCCGGGGTGCACCAGCCGGACTCCGGCGAGCCGCTGATCGATGGCCAGCCGGTCACCCTGCACAGCCCGGCCGGCGCCCGGGACGCCGGGATCGCGGTCATCTACCAGGAGCCCACCCTGTTCCCCGACCTCACCGTGGCGGAGAACATCTTCATGGGCCGCCAGCCGCTGCTGGCCGGGCGGCGGATCGACCGGCGCCGGATGCACGCGGACTCGGCCGCCCTGTTCGCGCGGCTGGGAGTCAAGCTCGACCCGGGCCGCATCAGCCGCGGGCTGTCCATCGCGGACCAGCAGATCGTCGAGATCGCCAAGGCCCTGTCGCTGGACACCCGGGTGATCGTGATGGACGAGCCGACCGCGGCGCTGTCCGCCACCGAGGTAGCCCGCCTGTTCGATGTGGTCCGCACGCTCCGCTCGGGCGGCGCGGCGGTCCTGTTCATCTCGCACCGGCTGGAGGAGGTCTTCGAGATCTGCCAGCGGGTGACGGTCATGCGCGACGGCCGGCACGTCCTGACCAGCGAACTGGCCGGGCTGACCGCGGATGACCTGGTCCGCGCCATGGTGGGCCGGCAGATGGTGGAGCGGGGCGCTGGCGAGCGCGGCACGGCAGGCGAGCTCGTGCTCCGGGTGGAGCACCTGACCCGGGAGGGCGTGTTCACCGACATCTCGCTGGACGTGCGGGCCGGCGAGATCGTCGCCCTGGCCGGGCTGGTCGGGTCGGGGCGCAGTGAGGTGGCCCGGGCGGTGTTCGGCATCGACCGCTACGACGCGGGCCGGGTCGTGATGCGCGGCCGCGAGCTGCGGCGGGCCTCACCGACGGGTGCGATGGCCGCCGGGATCGGCTTCGTCCCCGAGGACCGGCGGCAGCAGGGCCTGGTCATGGACATGTCGGTGCAGCAGAACGTGGCGCTCGCGTCGCTCGGCCGGCTCCGCAAGGCCGGCCTGGTCCGCTCCGCGGCCGAGCGGGCGTTCGCGGCCGACTGGGCGGTACGGCTCAACCTCAAGTACGGGCGCCTGGTCGACCCGGTGTCCCGGCTGTCCGGCGGCAACCAACAGAAGGTCGTCCTGGCCAAGTGGCTGGGCCGCCAGCCCGCGCTGCTCATCGTGGACGAGCCGACCCGCGGCATCGACATCGCCACCAAGGCCGAGGTCCACCGGCTGCTGGTCCAGCTGGCCCGGGACGGGGTCGCCATCTTGATGATCTCCTCCGAACTGCCCGAGGTGCTGCACATCGGGGACCGGATCCTGGTCATGCGCGAGGGGCGGCTGACCGCGGAGTTCGGGCACTCGGACGCCTCCGAGGAGAAGATCATGGCCGCTGCGACGGGCCAGCTGCAGGAGGCCTCATGACGACCACCGTGACCGAGCGCCGCGAGCCGGCCGGCGCCCCGCCCGGCAGCGGTTCCCGCAGGCTCACCGAGCGGGTGTTCCGGGTCCGGGAGTCCGGCATCATCGCCGTGCTGCTGGTGTTCGTGGCCGTCACCACCAGCATCCAGCCCTCGTTCCTGAACCAGCAGAACCTCCAGTTCCTGCTCATCAACACCACGGTCTACGCACTGCTCGCCCTGGGCGAGACCATGGTCGTGGTCAGCCGGAACGTGGACCTGTCGATCGGCTCGATCCTGGGCCTGTCGGCCTACGTGTCGGCCTCGATGTTCGGCCACCATCCCGGCATCCCGATCCCCCTGGTCTTCCTCATCGGCCTGGGCATCGGGCTCGCCTGCGGGATGGCCAACGGCGTCACGGTGGCGGTCGGCCGGGTGCCGAGCCTGGTGGTCACGCTGGCCACGCTGTACATCATCCGGGGCATCGACATCCTCATCGTGGGCGGTAACGAGGTCACCGCCCAGACCCTGCCGAATTCCTTCACCAACATCCCCCGGGCCACCGTGGCGGGCATCCCCTACCTGGCCATCGCGATCGCGGTGGTGATCGGGATCGGCGCGTACTACCTGCGTGCGTTCCGGTCCGGCCGCGAGCTGTACGCGATCGGCTCGAACCCCGAGGCGGCCCGGCTGGCCGCCATCCCGGTCGGCAAGCGGATCTTCACCGCGTTCACCGTGAGCGGGGCCATCGCCGGGGTGGCGGGCGTGCTCTGGGCCGCGCAGTACCAGACCATCGACTCCACCGCGGGGACCGGCTACGAACTGACCGTTATTTCCGCGGTGGTGGTCGGTGGGGTGGCCATCTTCGGCGGGAGTGGCAGCGCGGTGGGGGCCGCCGTCGGCGCGCTCCTGCTCAGCAGCATCAACTCCGCGCTGAACGTGCTGGGATTCCCGCAGCTCTGGCTGGAGGCCATCTCCGGCTTCCTCCTCCTGCTGGCCATCACGCTCGACCGGATCATCTCTGTGCGCCTCACGACCGCACTGCGGCGAAGGAGCCCTGGCGTTGGAACCTGACCCGAACACGCGCGCCGCGCCCGGCCCGGCCACCCAGTCACCCGCCGCCCCGGCCACCGGGCCGGCCGGGCTGCTCGCGACCGCGGCGCGTGGCTCGGTGCGCTGGGAAACCGGCCTGGGCCTCCTGGTCGTGGCCATCATCATCTTTGGCGCCGTCAGCTCCCCCCAGTTCCTGACCAGCGGCAACTTCTTCAACACCGGCGTCACCTCGGGCGAGATCGCGATCATGGCGCTGCCGATGACCCTGATCATCATCAGCGGCGAGATCGACCTGTCCGTGGCCTCGATCCTGGGCATGTCCAGTGCCCTGCTCGGCGTCCTGTGGAGCCATCACTGGCCGATGCTGGCCATCTTCGTGGTCGTGGCGCTGCTCGGGATCGTGGCCGGCCTGATCAACGGGCTGCTGGTGACCCGGGTCGGCCTGCCGTCGCTCGCGGTGACGATCGGCACCCTCGCGCTGTACCGCGGGGTGGCCCTCATCCTGCTGGGCGCGAACACGGTCTCCAACTTCCCCGCCACCTACACCAACATCGGCGTGCTGCCGCTGCCGCACACCCAGATCCCCTGGAACATCGCGATCTTCGTGGTGCTGGCGGTGATCTTCGGGATCGTGCTGCACGCCACCGCCACCGGCCGGTCCCTCTACGCGATGGGGGCCAGCCCCCAGGCCGCGCTGTTCGCCGGGATCCGGGTCAAGCGGGTCAAGACCATGCTGTACGTCGTGTCCGGCCTGGTCTGCGCCATGTGCGGGGTGCTGTGGACGTTCCGCCTGGCCACCGCGGTGCAGAACAACGGGCTCGGGCTCGAGCTGGACGTCGTCGCGATCGTGCTGCTCGGCGGGGTATCCATCTTCGGCGGCAAGGGGTCGCTGGCCGGCGTGGTGCTGGCCGTGATCGCGTTCGCGGGGCTGCAGAACGCCCTGCTGCTCACCAACTTCAACCAGGAGGCCACCGGCATCGTGATCGGCGGCCTGCTGCTCGTCAGCGTGTTCGCCCCGAACGCCGGGCGGCTCTGGCGGCTGGGCCCGCCCCGGTGGGCCCGGGGCCGGGGTGGCCCGGCCAGCCACAGCGACCCGGGCAGCCGCAGCGGCCCGGCCGCCCCCAGCGGCCAGCACTCCCCCGCGGTCGGGAGCGGGACATGACCAGGCCCGGCCCGGGGGCACGTCCCGGCACGGCCGCACGGCACCAGGGCCGATCACCACGGCACCGGCCGAATCCCTCCACCGCCACGGGCCGAATCCCCTCCACCGCCACCGGCCCCGCCTACTCCTGGCACGGCTACCCCAGCACGGCCATCACTCGCACGGCTCCGATTGAAAGGATTCACATATGAGACGCTCAATGAAGAGAGCCCTCTGGGCACCTGCGGTGCTCCTGGTCGCCTCGGCGACGCTCGCCGCGTGCAGTTCGTCCGGAAGCGGGTCCACCAGCTCGTCGGCATCCGCCTCGTCCGGTTCGGGGGCCTCCGGCTCGCTGAAGACCGGGCTGAAGGTGTTCATCATCCCGAAGAACCTGGGCAACCCGTACTTCACCACCGCCGACAGCGTGAAGTCCGGCGGGGCCATGGCCGCCCTGCAGACCCTGGGCGAGAGCGCCACCGAGACCAGCGGGACGGCGGCCACGCCCTCCTCCCAGATCCCGGCCCTGCAGGCCGCGATCACCAAGGGCGCCAACGCCCTCATCGTGTCGGCCACCGACCCGAACGCGCTGTGCCCGACGCTCAAGGCCGCCATGGCCAAGGGCATCACCGTGGTCACCTACGACTCCGACGCCCCGGCCTGCCGGAACCTGTTCGTGAACCAGGCGTCCACCGCCCAGATCGGCACCAGCGAGGTGGACCTGCTGGCCAAGGAGATCCACAGCAGCGGGCAGATCGCGATCGTGTCCGCCGCCGCGTCGGCCACGAACCAGAACCAGTGGATCAGCTACATGAAGCAGGAACTGAAGAAGTACCCGAAGATGAAGCTGGTCTCGACCGTCTACGGGAACGACGACCCGACCACCGCCACCCAGGTGACCCAGGGCCTGCTGCAGCACTACCCGGACCTCAAGGGCATCATCTCCCCGACCACGGTCGGCATCCTGGCCGCCGCCCAGGTGGTCTCCTCGTCCAAGTACAAGGGCAAGGTCATCGTGACCGGGCTGGGCACGCCGGACTCGATGAAGAAGTACGTGGCCAACGGCGTGACCCCGGCGTTCGAGCTGTGGAACCCGGCTGACCTCGGCTACCTGGCCGCGTACGCCGCGGTCAACTACGCCTCCAAGAAGATCACCAACGCCTCGGGGCAGTCCTTCACCGCGGGCAAGCTCGGCAAGTTCACCGTCGGGTCGGACGACAGCATCCTGCTGGGCCCGCCGTTCGTGTTCAACAAGTCCAACATCAGCAACTTCAACTTCTAGGCCTGCGGGCCGCGCGCGTGATCATGGGATCAGTGTCGTTATACCAATCCCATGATCACGCCGCCGGGGCCAGCCGGGACCGGCCCAGCCGTTCTTCGCGGACCTCGGCGGCCAGCATCCCGACCGGGGTTTCCGGAGGATCGACGAGATATTTCACCTGGACTGAGCCTGCCGGGACCGTGTCCCCGGCACCCGGGGGCACGGTCCCGGTCCCCGGACCGCGCCCGCGGGGATCGCGAGCCGGACCAGATCTGCTGCCTGGAGATGACCTGAGATGCCTGACCTGACCGCCGTGAAGACCGCCCTGAGGGCGCAGCGGATCGAGCTGCCGTCCTGGGCGTTCGGGAACACCGGGACCCGGTTCAAGGTGTTCGCCCAGCCAGGCGTGCCGCGCACCCCGCAGGAGAAGATCGACGACGCGGCGCAGGTGCACAAGTTCACCGGGGTGGCCCCGACGGTCGCGGTGCACATCCCGTGGGACAAGGTCGACGACTACGCCGCGCTGGGCGGGCACGCCGCCGCCGCGGGCGTCGCGATCGGCACGGTCAACGCCAACGTGTTCCAGGACGACGACTACAAGCTGGGCAGCGTGTGCCACCCCGACCCGCGGGTGCGCCGCAAGGCCGTGGCCCACCTGGTGGAGTGCGTCGACATCATGGACGCCACCGGGTCCCGTGACCTGAAGCTGTGGTTCGCGGACGGCACCAACTACCCGGGGCAGGACGACATCCGGGCCCGCCAGGACCGGCTGGCGGAGGCCCTGGCCGAGGTGTACCAGCGGCTCGGCCCGGCGCAGCGGATGCTGCTGGAGTACAAGCTCTTCGAGCCGTCGTTCTACACCACCGACGTGCCGGACTGGGGCACGTCGCTGCTGCACTGCATGGCGCTCGGGCCGCAGGCCGAGGTGGTCGTGGACACCGGCCACCACGCGCCCGGCACCAACATCGAGTTCATCGTGGCCCTGCTGCTGCGGGCCGGGCGGCTCGGCGGGTTCGACTTCAACAGCCGCTTCTACGCCGACGACGACCTGATGGTCGGGGCGGCCGACCCGTTCCAGCTGTTCCGCATCCTGCACGAGGTGGCGGCGGCCGACGCGCTGCGCCCCGAGGCCGGCATCGCGTTCATGCTCGACCAGTGCCACAACATCGAGCCCAAGATCCCGGCCCAGATCCGCTCGGTGATGAACGTCCAGGAAGCCACGGCCAAGGCGCTGCTCATCGACACCGGCGCGCTGGCCGCCGCGCAGCAGGCCGGTGACGTGCTCGCCGCCAACGCCGCGTTCATGGACGCCTACAACACCGACGTCCGGCCGATGCTGGCACAGCTGCGGGACGACATGGGCCTGGACCCCAACCCGATCGCCGCCTACCAGCGCTCGGGCTACGCCGGCAAGATCATCGCCGACCGCGTGGGCGGCACCCCGGCCGGCTGGGGCAGCTAGCCGCGGCCGGGAAGAAACAAATTCACAGGCACGCAACGAAAACCGTCCCGGGTCAGTCCCCCGCCAACACTTATTAGGAGTCATGACATGGCCGCGCAGGTACCGCCCGAAGTCACCGAGCTGCTGCGGCGCAGTAACCGGCTCGGGTCGGATCCCCGCAACACCAACTACGCGGGCGGGAACACCTCGGCCAAGGGCCCGGTCACCGACCCTGTGACCGGCGAGCCGGCCGGGCTGCTGTGGGTCAAGGGGTCCGGCGGGGACCTGGGCACGCTGACCGCGGACGGGCTGGCGGTGCTGCGGCTGGACCGGCTGCGGGCGCTGACCGGGGTGTACCCGGGGGTCGGGCGCGAGGACGAGATGGTCGCGGCCTTCGACTACTGCCTGCATGGGAAAGGGGGCGCGGCCCCGTCGATCGACACGGCCATGCACGGGCTGGTGGACGCCCCGCATGTGGATCACCTGCACCCCGACTCGGGGATCGCGTTCGCCACCGCGGCCGACGGCGAGGCGCTGACCCGGGCGTGTTTCGGGGACCGGGTGCGGTGGGTGCCGTGGCGGCGGCCCGGGTTCCAGCTCGGCCTGGACATCGCCGCGGTGGCCCGGGAGCACCCGGAGGCCATCGGGGTGATCCTCGGCGGGCACGGGATCACGGCCTGGGGCGCGACCAGCAAGGAGTGCGAGGCCAACTCGCACAGCATCATCGCTTCCGCCCAGGAGTACCTGGACTCCCGCGGCGTGCCGGAGCCGTTCGGCCCGGTGATCCCGGGCTACGAGCCGCTGCCGGGGCCCGGGCGGCGGGCCCGGGCCGCGGCGCTGGCGCCGGTGCTGCGCGGCCTGGCCTCGGCCGACCGGCCCCAGGTCGGGCACTTCACCGACAGCCCGGCCGTGCTGGACTTCCTGGCCCGCCGCAAGCACCCGGCGCTGGCCGCGCTGGGCACGTCCTGCCCGGATCACTTCCTGCGCACCAAGGTCCGCCCGATGGTGGCGGACCTCCCGCCGGCCGCGCCGCTGGAGGACGTGATAGCCCGGCTGCGTGAGCTGCACGCCGCCTACCGGGAGGACTACCGGGCCTACTACGAGCGGCACGCAGACCCGGACTCGCCGCCGATGCGCGGCGCGGATCCCGCGATCGTGCTGGTCCCCGGCGTGGGCATGTTCAGCTTCGGGGCCGACAAGCAGACCGCGCGGGTGGCGGGCGAGTTCTACGTCAACGCGATCAACGTGATGCGCGGGGCCGAGGCGGTGTCCTCGTACTTCCCCATCCCGGAACGCGAGAAGTTCCGCATCGAGTACTGGGCCCTGGAAGAGACCAAGCTGCGGCGCCGCCCCAAGCCCAGGCCGCTGGCCACCCGGGTCGCGCTGGTCACCGGCGGCGGGTCCGGGATCGGCCGGGCCACCGCGGAGCGGCTGGCCGCCGAGGGGGCGTGCGTGGTGGTGGCCGACCGGGACGGCGCGGCCGCCCAGAAGGTCGCGGAGTCCCTCGGATCGGCTGACGTGGCGATCGCGGTGACCTCGGACGTTACCGACGAGGCCAGCGTGGCCGCCGCCTACCGGGCTGCGGCGCTGGCCTTCGGCGGCGTGGACCTGGTGGTCAGCAACGCCGGGCTGTCCATCTCCCGGCCGCTGCTGGAGACCAGCGTGGACGACTGGGATATCCAGCACGACGTGATGGCCCGGGGCTCGTTCCTGGTCGCCCGGGAGGCGGCCCGGCTCATGCAGGCCCAGGGCATGGGCGGCGACATCATCTACATCTGCAGCAAGAACGCGGTGTTCGCCGGGCCGAACAACGTGGCCTATGGCGCGGCCAAGGCCGATCAGGAGCATCAGGTCCGGCTGCTGGCCGCCGAGCTGGGCGGGTCGGGCATCCGGGTGAACGGGATCAACCCCGACGGCGTGGTCCGCGGCTCCGGCATCTTCGCGGGCGGGTGGGGCGCCCAGCGGGCCGCGGTGTACGGGGTGCCTGAGGAGGAACTCGGCGCGTACTACGCGCAGCGGACCCTGCTGAAGCGGGAGGTGCTGCCCGGGCACGTGGCCGCCGCGGTGGTCGCGCTGACCGCCGGCGACCTGGCCCTGACCACCGGGCTGCACATCCCGGTGGACGCGGGCGTGGCCGCCGCGTTCCTGCGCTGAGGTCAGGGTGATGGGCGCAGCGGCGGTGGGGGCACCGGCCAGGGGGGCGGCAGCGGTCGCGGCCGTGGATCTGGGCGCGTCCGGCGGCCGGGTCATGGTCGGCCAGGTCGGTGCCGGCCACCACGGGGCTGGCCGGGGTGGGGGCCAGCTCGATCTGCATGAGGCGCACCGGTTCCCGAACACGCCGGTCCGGGTGCTGGGCACGCTGCACTGGGACATCCTGGGCCTGTACCGCGGGATGCTCGACGGGCTGGGGGCGGCGGCCCGCTCGTTCGACTTGGCCAGCGCGGGCATCGACTCGTGGGGCGTGGACTACGGCCTGCTCGGCGCGGGCGGGTCCCTGCTCGGCAACCCGGTGCACTACCGGGACACCCGGACCGACCGTGTGGTGGACGACGTGCTGGCCAAGGTCCCGGCGGCGGACCTGTACGCGGTCACCGGGGTCCAGCAGATGCCCATCAACACGATCTACCAGCTGGCGGCCGAGGCGCGGACGCCGCAGCTGGCCTCGGCGCGGACCCTGCTGCTGATCCCCGACCTGCTCGCCTACTGGCTGACCGGCGAGATCGGCGCCGAGGTGACCAACGCGTCCACCACGCAGCTGTACGACACCCGGGCCGGAGACTGGGCGTGGGACCTGATCGGGCGGGCCAGCCTGCCCGCCGGGCTGTTCCCGGCGCTGCGCCAGCCGGGCAGCGTGATCGGGACCCTGCGGCCGGAGGTCGCCGGGGAGCCCGGGCTCGGCGGCCTGGGCCCGGACCGTGCGGGCGGGCCGCTGCCGGTGATCGCGGTGGGCTCCCACGACACCGCGTCCGCGGTGGCCGCCGTCCCCGCCCAGGGCCCTGGCTTCGCGTACATCTCCTGCGGCACCTGGTCCCTGGTCGGCGTGGAGCTGGACCGGCCGGTGCTCACCGAGGCGAGCCGGGCGGCCAACTTCACCAACGAGACCGGCGTGGACGGCACCATCCGCTACCTGCGCAACGTGATGGGCCTGTGGCTGCTCCAGGAGTCGGTCCGCACCTGGTCCGCGGCAGGCCCCGCTACGGATCTGGCCGCGCTGCTGGACGAGGCGGCCCGGCGGCCGCCGCTGCAGGTCGTGGTGGATCCCGACGACCCGGCGTTCCTGCCACCGGGGGACATGCCCGCGCGGATCGCCGGGGCGGCGCGGCGCACCGGCCAGCGGCCGCCGGCCGATCCCCCGGCCGTGGTCCGCTGCATCCTGGACAGCCTGGCCCTGGCCTACCGGGCCCGTCTCCGTGAGGTCCAGGAACTGTCCGGGCGGGCGGTGGACACCGTGCACGTGGTCGGCGGGGGGGTGCGCAACGCGCTGCTGATGCAGCTCACCGCCGACGCCTGCGGCCTGCCCGTGGTAGCCGGCCCGGCCGAGGCGGCCGCGCTAGGCAACATCCTGGTCCAGGCCCGCACCTTGGGCGCCGCCCCCGGCGACCTGCCCGGCATGCGGGCCCTGCTGCGCGCCACCCAGCCCCTGCACCGCTTCGAGCCGTCCGGCGATCCTGGCGCGTGGGCCGCCGCAGCCGGCCGGATCGGCCTCTAGAGCCGGCGGGCGCGCTGGTCCACGCCCATCTCCCCGTAGGGGTAGTCCGCGGGGCGCGGGTCGCTGGCCACGTCCAGCGCGACCAGTTCGTCGGTGGACAGGCGCAGGTCCACGGCGCGCAGGTTGACCTCGAGCTGCTCCGTGGTCCGGGCCCCGAGGATGGTCGAGGTCACCCCCGGCCGGCCGGTCACCCAGGCCAGCGCGACCTCGGCCATGGACACGCCGCGCGCCTTGGCGATCTCCTGCACCACGCCGATGACGTCCCAGGTGCGGTCCACGCCGCGCCGGTCCCAGGCCTCCATGCCGCGGTCCGGGTCATCGCCGAGCCGGGTGGCGCCGGAGGGACGCTGGTCGCGCTGGTACTTGCCGGACAGCCAGCCGCCGCCGAGCGGGCTCCAGGGCAGCAGCCCGAGTCCCGCGTCCATCGCCGCGGGGACGATCTCCCACTCGATCTCGCGTACCAGCAGGCTGTACTGCGGCTGCAGCGTGACGGGCGCGGCGAGGTTCATCTCACGGGCTAGGTGCACGGCCTTGGTCAGCTGCCAGCCGGTGAAGTTGGACAGCCCGTAGTAGCGGATCTTGCCGGCCCGGGCGAACCCGTCCAGCGTGCGCAGGGTCTCCTCCATCGGCGTGAGCGGGTCGAACGCGTGGACCTGGTAGAGGTCGACCGCGTCCAGACCCAGCCGCCGCAGCGACGCGTCCAGCGCCCGGGTCAGGTGCCGCGCCGACAGGCCGAGGCCGTTGGGCGAATTGTCGGTGGCGAACCGGCCCTTGGTGGCCAGCACCACCCGGTCGGTCACGCCGGCCGGGCGGGCGGCGAACCAGCGGCCGATGATCTCCTCGGAGGCCCCGCCGTTGTACACGTCGGCGGTGTCCACGAGCGTGCCGCCCGCCTCCACGAACATGTCCAGCTGCCGGTGCGCGCCGGCTTCGTCCGTCTCCAGGCCGAAGGTCATGGCGCCCAGGCAGAAGCTCGATACCGCGCAGCCACTACGTCCCAGGGTGCGATAGTCCATGCCTACTACCCTATGCAGGCTTACCAAGCATCGCCCTCGCGCCAGTCACAGGTCAGCTCGCGGGAAATGTCCGGCGGCGCAGACACGGGGAAGACGTAGATGGAGCCTTCCTCCTCGGGGGTCGGGACGATGCCCTCCGGGGTGAGCGCCGAGCACGGGCCCAGCCACCGCAGCCAGCCCCGCGCGGCATAGAAGGCGGCGCCCGCGTCGGTGGAACCCAGGGCGCCCACCTCGTAGGCTCCGCCGATGATCCGTTCCACCGCGTCCATCAGGGTGCCGCCGTGGCCGCTCCGGCGGCGGTCCGCGCGGACCGCGACCGCCTCGACGTAGCCGGTGCGCCAGGCGCGCCCGCCGTACAGCAGCTGCCGCTGGATCACCGACGCGTGACCGATCAGCTCGGCGCCCTCCCACAGCGTCGCGTGCATCCCGCCGAGGGAATGGTCCCAGTCCCCGTCGGTCATGTCGTCGAACACCTCGTCCAGCAGAGCGCGGGCCGTGTGGCGCGTAGCGTCATCGAGGTCGGCCGTGTGGGCGATGCGCAGCTCCGCCGCGGGTGTCATCGGTCCTCCGCGGGGCCGCGTGCGAGGTCCTGGGCCGCGGCCCGGCCGGCCTCGGCGGTCCGGCGCAGGAAACCGGCCAAGAGCTCCAGCTGCGCCTCGTCGTACTCGCCGATTATGTGATCCATCTCGGTGTTCATGCCGGAGTAGAGGCGCAGCACATCGGCACCGCGGCTGCGTTCGGCCCGGATCAGCACCGCGCGCCGGTCGGCGGGGTCGCGCTCGCGGACGATCCAGCCGCCCCGCTCCAGCCGGTCGAGGATCCCGGTCAGGGTGGCCGGGTGCAGCCCGGTCCGGCGGGCCAGGGCGCTCGGGCCGAGTGGCCCGTCGCGGCTGATCAGGTCGAGGCACTCCAGGTCGGTGCCCTTGAGCTCCAGCTGCCCCCGGATCTGATGGTTCAGCAGGGACAGCTGGATGCTCACGTCGCGCAGGGACGCCCGGACCTCCCGGTCCAGCCGCCGCCGGCGCCGCGTCGCCTCCGGGTTGGCAGGTTCTACTGGCTTCATATAATATGAGCTCCATATTGTACGGACTACAAGAGACAAGGTACCTCATGGAACTCACGATCTTCGGCGCAACCGGCGCCACCGGGACCCTCCTCACCGAGCAGGCCCTCGCCGCCGGGCATCAGGTCACGGCGGTGGTCCGCGATCCGGCCCGGCTGTCTGTGCCGGGCTCACCCCGGCTGCGGGTCATGACCGCCGGCCTGACGGACCCCGCCTCGATCAGCCCGGCCGTGGCCGGCGCCGACGCGGTGTTCGCCGCGTTCGGGCCTCGCGGCACCGGGCCCACCACCGTGCTGCGCGAGGGCACCGGGAGCGTGATCGAGGCGATGAACAAGGAGGGCACCCGCCGGCTCATCATGATCAGCGGGTCCATCGTGACCGACGAGGGCGAGGGGCCGGCCATGCGCTACCTGGTCAAGCCGCTGGCCCGTCGCACGCTGCTGCGGCACGTGGTCGCCGACATGCGCGGCGCCGAGGAGGAGATCCGGGAGAGCGGGCTGGACTGGACGATCGTGCGGCCCCCCCGGCTGACGGCTGACCCGGCCTCGGGGACCTACCGCACCGCGATCGACCGTAACCTCCCGCGCGGCGTCACGGTGTCCCGGGCGGACCTCGCCGCCTGCATGCTCGCGATCATCGGGGACCCGGCCACCATCCACCACCACATCGGCATCGCCCGCTGACGGGGATGGATCCCCGTCAGCGGGCGACGGACGGCCTGGCGGCGGGGTGGCTCAGCCGGCGGCCGAGACCTCCTTGGCGGCGGTCTCGATGAGCTGCACCACGTCGTCCGGGTGGGACACCATCGCCACGTGGCTGGACGGGATCTCGACGGTGGCCGCGCCCATGCGCGCAGCGAACTGGCGCTCGGCGTCCGGCGGATCGCCTCGTCGTTGGCCGCGACCAGGTACCAGGCCGGCTGTGACTTCCAGGCTGGGACCCCCATTACGTCCCCGAACGAGGACGCGGCCAGGGCCTGCTGCACCGCGTACATCACCCGGGCCCTGACCGGGTCGACGTCCGCCGCGAAGTGGTTCACGAAGTCGTCCTCCGACAGCCAGGTGAAGCCCTGCTCGTCGGTGATGAGATGCTGCAGCGCCGGCGTCACCGGTCCCTGGGCCAGCAGGCCGCCGAGCGACTCGCCCTCGTCGATCCCGAACGCCGCGATGTAGACGAGGCCCGCCACGTTCGGCGCGTTGGTGCCGAGCGCGGTCATGATCTGGCCGCCGTAGGAGTGGCCGGCGACGATGGTGGGGCCGTCCTGCGCGGCCAGTACCTGCCGCAGCCGGGCCACGTCGTCGGCCAGCGTGGTCATCGGGAACTGGGGCGCGGTCACGTGATAGCCGTCGGCCTGCAGCCGCTCGATGACCGAGCTCCAGCAGGACCCGTCGGCCCACGCACCGTGGACTACCGCCTGTTCAGCCAGATGGGCGCGCAGGGCTTCGCGGCCCGCGCCCGGCTGGAGCTGTCCGCGGCGGGCGGGACCGTGGGCGCGGCGGCCGCCGCCGAGGTCGACCACGGGCTCACCCCGCAGGAAGCCCGGGTGGCCAGCCTCGCCGCGGCGGGCGCGACCAACGGGGAGATCGCGGCCCAGCTTTACCTCAGCGCCAACACCGTCGACTACCACCTCCGGAAGGTGTTCCGGAAGCTAGGCGTGACCTCCCGCCGGCAGCTGGCCCCGGCGGCTCGCGCCGGAGCCGACACCGGACAGATCAGGGGTTCTGCATCAGCCCGATGATGTTGCCGTCCGGGTCCTTCACGGAGGCGATCAGCTTGCCGCCGCCGACATCCCGGACCGGCTGCAGTTCCTGCGCGCCCGCGCTGACCAGCCGGCTGAGCTGGGCGTCGATGTCGTCCACGGTCAGCGCGATGATCAGGCACGCGCAGCTGAGCCGCGACCCGGGCCAGAAGCCGGTGCCGGCCAGCGCGCTGATCGACGAGGCGCTGTCGATCCTGGCCATCCCCGGGTCCCTGGAGGCAGGCCCGGACGGTGGGCTCACCGCGGACAGCCCGGCCCCCTCGGCGGCTGGCCGCTAGTGGCCGCAGCGGCCGCCACCTGCTCGGCCTGCACCCGCTCGGCGTCGCCGAGCAGGCGGTGGGCCGTGGACAGGATGATGATGCCCAGCACGATCGCGCCGGAAGCGATGTAGAACGGCACATGAATGTTGAGCGCGATGACCAGCCGGCCGGCGGCGTAGGGCGCCAGGCCACCGCCGATGAAGCGGACGAAGCTGTAGGCCGCCGAGGCGACCGGCCGCTCGACCGGGGAGACGGTCATCACCGCCTGGGTGGTGACCGTGTTGTTGATCCCGATGAAGATGCCGGACACGATCACGGCCGGGATGAGCACCGCGACGTCCGTGGTCCAGATCGCGATGACCAGTACGACCACGGCGAACGCGGCCAGGTTGAGGTACATGGTCCGGGCGATGCCCAGCCGTCGCGGAGAAGTTGGCTTTTGACTTTCGCCGGTCCGCCCGTGAGCCGGGCTACCTGGTCAGAGGAGTTCCAGGATGGTGGCGTTCGCCTGGCCGCCGCCCTCGCACATGGCCTGCAGGCCGTAGCGGATGCCGTTGTCGCGCATGTGGTGGACGAGCGTGGTCATCAGGCGTGCGCCGGACGCGCCGAGGGGGTGGCCCAGGGCGATCGCCCCTCCGTTGGGGTTCAGCGCCTTGGGGTCGGCGCCCAAGTCGGCCAGCCAGGCCAGCGGCACCGGCGCGAAGGCCTCGCCGATCTCGAAGGCGCCGATCTGGTCCAGGGTCAGCCCGCTGCGGGCCAGGGCCTTCTGGGTGGCCGGGATGGGCGCGGTCAGCATGATGATCGGGTCGGAGCCGGCCAGCACGGCCGTGCGCACCCGGGCGACCGGGGTCAGCCCCAGCTCGCGGGCCTTGTCCGAGGTGGTCATCAGCAACGCGGCCGCGCCGTCTGAGATCTGCGAGGAGTTGCCGGCCGTAATCACGCCGTCCGGCTTGAACACCGTCTTCAGCCCGGCCAGCACCTCGGCCGTGGTTCCGCGGCGGATGCCCTCGTCCGCGGTGATCAGTTCGCCCTGATCGTTGGTCACCGGCGCGATCTGGCCCTCGAACCGGCCGGCGTCCTGGGCGGCGGCCGCTTTCTCGTGCGAGCCGGCCGAGAACTCGTCGACCTGAGCACGGGAGAGGCCCCACCGCTCGGCGACCATCTCGGCGCCCACGCCCTGGTTGGGGAACACCCCGCCGTAGCGTTCGAGGTACTCCGGGCCGAGCGGGTTACCGCCCTGGACCGAGGAACCCATCGGCACCCGCGACATGGACTCCGCCCCGCCCGCCACGACCACGTCATACTGTCCCGCGATCAGGCCGGCCGCC
>Ga0137375_10003499_pt1 | contig 18682 bp, 17 predicted proteins | sample SagtaG_24_FD_104936 | JGI IMG/M metagenome (GOLD analysis project Ga0137375, IMG submission 104936) | Vadose zone soil microbial communities from Sagehorn Ranch, Mendocino, California, USA - Sage1_R_113_16 metaG | ecosystem: Environmental > Terrestrial > Soil > Vadose zone | place: USA...
GCGCGAAACGCCGCGCCCTCCAAATTCAACAGGAGGTAACGGAGGAAACAGAGGACCGATTCCATCTCCGTTCCCTCCGTTGCCTCCTGTTCAAAATGCCCGCGCTGCTCAATTCCGCCGAACAGTATTATTGGGACAAAGTGCGTGCACGCGGTCGTGCACGGCTGATTCTTCCTACTCCCTCTGCCACAATGTATCCATGAGAGCAGATTTTCGCAGTTCTGTGAAGGACGATTCGCGCAACAAAAACCTGAAAGTCCTCGTCCGCGTCCCCTTTTCGCCCCGGCAATACTTTGGCCGCACGAACGGCCAGCCTTGGCCTATAGACGGTAGCCAGGCTTCTTTGACAAGGGTCTTCACGGCGCTGCGCAAGGCGTTGGTCAACGCAGCATGAATCTCGTGCTCCGCCCGGAGCGTGCGCGGGAGACGGATCGCGCAGGCTGCACTCGCCGGCTCCTCACACGCCGACCGTCGCCGCAAAGTTATTGATGCCTCTCGACCAGCATCGGGCGCATTCAACGCAGCATCGTTTGGGCGCTCCCGTTTGGTCCGGTCAAAGAATACGTTTTTCGTTAGGCGGCACGGTGCTATCCATAAGGCTTCCCTTCCAACGCGGGCTGCCGGTGGGTGCCCCAAAACCTCGGCGGATATAAACCGATAAGCCTCACCTCCCCAAACGCCTCCATCGTCGAATAATCCGCGAGCCAAATCTCCACAAAGCCGCTATCTGCGTAGTCGTCGGCAAGCGAAGCATCCCTGGCCCAAGCGAGTGAATCGAAACTGTAATCGAGAAGCTCGACGACACCATCCCCTTCCGCAGTCGCGGAACGAACGGCTCGCAGTCGCGGTACTAGCAGATCGGGACCACGCGTTTGTCGGCATTTGTCGCCAATTGTTGCGCCGAATTTGTCGGCTTTTGGCGCCATTCGCTCGGTGAATTTGTCGCCCGGTACCGGCAATTATTGACCGCAACAATCGTTGCCCATTCGGGCTCAAATCACAGTTTCGCTTAATCCCTCCACCTTTGCGCTTAAGTTACCCACTGCTAATTACCACCCCGGCGTATTCGTGAGTTATCCTCCTTTCCGATGACTGCGACCACGAAACAACCGCACGGTGGCCGGGCCTTCCACAGCATTCTGGCCCCGCACTTCGAGTTCATCCGCGAACTGCGCAAGCAGCGTAAGACGTGGAAAGAGATCGCCGAGTTGCTGCACCGCGAAAAGGGCGTTCGCGTTACGCTCTACGCGCCCTATTTCTTCTGCAAACGCCGGCTCAAACGAATGACCCGCCCCCATTGGGAGGATGAAGGCATTCTGAACTTCAACGGGACACGTTTGGGTCATCACTTGGCCGGCCGTCGGCCACAACTTGGCCAGAAGCGGGACACGCTCGGCGAGGGCGATTATATGGCGACGGTGTCCGGCGTCCGCTGCGCTCAAGGTATTGCTCGCCCCTTTGCCCCCTGCGCTCCACCTTGACCCCGGACACCGCCGCCAAGGCCCTCGCCTCTAGGTTCAGTCGCGCACCACCTGTCGCTGCGCGACCTGAAACGCCTTTCAGTCCGCTCTCAGAACCAATGCCTTGCGGCCGAGTTATCGTAGAAGATGAGGTACTTGGCCACACGAATCAAGCTGAACTTCGCTTCGCTCGCGAGCAGCGATTCAATTTTTTCAAAAAACGATTGCTGGCACCGCTCAGGACAATTCTGCTGAATCGTATGACAAAACCTAAAGCACAGAGAGTCTTTCGCGCATGACAAGACGGTCTGCTGACGGTGGGCAACGTGCGCAAGGCGAAAGGGCCGTCAAGATTGGAACAAAGCCAGCAGTCGAGATAGGCATATAGATTGCTCCAAGCAGTGTTTGCAGCGCGTCCAAAAGCCCGATGATAAACACGCCCGCGTCGAGTGTTTACAGATACTTTGGAGCGAAGACGATCAAGAGCTTCTTACCGTTCAACACGAGCACCACGGCGAGGAGAAGTAACGATGTATCGCCTCGCAGAGCAAGGAAGTCAGTGGTGGGTCACCGGCCGTTCATGCTTTCGAATCCGAGGCTGCGCGTCGTTTGCACTCAGCGTAAAGGGCGTCATAGACGATGAATTCGGAATTCAGAATCTCGTGGTCACTGAAGCCGAGCGCGCTGAAGCCGTGCGCAATCCAGCGCAAACCTTCGCCAGCCGGATGAGGCTTCGCGGGACGCGAGTCGGCGGCACGGACGATTTCGCCGAACAGCGTGAGCGCAGGGTCGGTGAGGTTGTATTTCTTGAGGATGGAATTGAATGACACGTCCTCGCCGTGGTGACCAAGTTCGCAGCCCTCGATATCAAAGGGCGTCGCGCCGAGTTCACGAGCTTTGGCCTCCACCAGATTCGCGGCGAAGAAGATGAACTCGGCCTGCGGATCAATAAACTTCTTGATGAGCCACGGGCACGCCACGCGGTCCACTTTAGCTTTTTCGCGTGTGATCCATTTCATTCTCATGAGTATGCCTCGCGTGAACGCAGGAAGCGCCTTAACTTTTATTCAGAATTGGGCGCTCGCCGGAACGCTCCAAAATGGCAATAATGCACGGCATCCGGTGAAGATCCTGGTCATCGAAGACGACGCGAAGACGGCCAACGCTATCCGCAACGGGCTGCAGGGCGAAGACTACGACACCGCTTTGGCGAGAACCGGTGAGGATGGATTTTTCCAACTCAACGCAGAGCCGATTGACCTCGTCGTGCTCGACTGGATGCTGCCTGGGCGCGATGGAATCGAGGTCCTCAAAACGCTTCGGTCTCGCGGCGCAAAGACTCCAGTGCTGTTGCTCACGGCCCGCGACACTATTGAGGACCGGGTGGTCGGCCTCGACAGCGGAGCGGACGATTACCTCGTGAAGCCATTCGCGTTTGCTGAACTGCTCGCCCGTATCCGGGCATTGCTCCGGCGGGCTGGGGATGCTGAGACGCTCCGAAAGCAAGTCGCCGACCTCACTTTGGACATGGAGAATCGTCGAGTGCTGCGCGGCTCACAGGAAATTGCTCTCACGCCGCGCGAGTTCGACCTGCTCGCTTATCTTGTGCGCAATCACGGACACACCGTCACAAGGCAGATGCTCGCAAAAGACGTGTGGCGTGAACCGCACCGCGCTACGCCGCTGGACAACGTGATTGATGTCCACGTCGCTCACCTCCGACGCAAAATTGACGAGCAACGCGTGAAACTCATCCATACCGTGCGTGGTGTTGGTTTCGTTCTCCGGGAGGACTCGTGAAAAACTGGTGGAAACGACGCACCTTGAAACTGCGGCTGACTCTTTGGTACGCGGCAGCGACGGCGGTCGTCCTGGCTGTGTTTGCATGGGTCGCCTACGAGATTGTCGAGCATCGGCTTGGTGCGGAACTCGACCGTCAACTCCGGATTGATTTCGATGTCATTGAAGCGCAACTCGACAGAGACACCACCGGCCAGATTCGCTGGCTGGTGCGCGGCGCGCACGGTGACGAAGGCTACGCCCGACTCTCCGCTTGGTTTGAAGTCTGGTCTGAGGACAAGCAATTGCTTTTCCGCCACTGGCCTGTGCGCGACGCAGACATTAAACGACCGATGTCAGCGCCGCTCGAATCCTCTCTTCGTTTTTACAGCATTGAACTGGAAAAGGACCTTCACGTTCGCATCATGGAACGTCCGGCGCGTGTGCATGAACTCGGCGTCATCGTGCGAGTGTTCCGCGATGAGACCGACACTCGCCGCACGCTGGCGCAGATTGTCGAAGTATTCGTGCTCGCAGCGCCGCTGGCGGTATTGCTGGCGGCTCTCGGCGGCTACTTTGTTGCACGACGTTCGCTCGCGCCCGTGGCTGCGATGGCCGAGCAAGCGAAACAGATCACTTCCGAGTCTTTGGCCGAACGACTGCCCAACCCGAATCCCCACGACGAACTCGGCCAGCTTGCTGCCGTGTTCAACCAGACATTGCTGCGCCTGGAAAATTCGTTCGTGGAACTGAAACGGTTTACGGCCGATGCTTCGCACGAACTTCGCACTCCCCTTACGGCCCTTCGCACCGTGGGTGAAGTCGCTTTGCGCCAAGGTGACAATCCCGCCGCTTTGCGTGAGACCATCGGCAGCATGTTGGAGGAAGCTCAGCGACTCAACGACCTCATCGAATCGCTGCTGACGCTGGCGCGCATGGAGAGCGGCAAGGTTTCTATTAAGACTGAGCCGGTGAAGCTCGCCGAACTCGTGAACGAAGTGCGCGACCACTTGAATGTGCTCGCAACGGAGAAGCAGCAAACAATCGAACTATCTGGCGACGACGGCCTGAGCGTCACCGCCGACCGACTCTTGCTACGACAGGCGTTGATGAACATCGTCCATAACGCCGTGCGTTACGCACCGCCGCAGACGCGTATCTCCATTCGCACCGCCTGCCGTGGCGGTGAAGCCTGCATTGAAGTTGCCGACCAAGGGCCGGGTGTCGCCGCGGAACATCACAAGAAGCTTTTCGAGCGATTCTATCGCGTGGACAAATCCCGCTCCCGCGCCGAAGGCGGCCATGGCCTTGGCCTGGCCATCGCCAAGCGCTCCATCGAACAGCAGAGCGGACGGATCGAAATGGAGAGCGAGCTTGGGAAGGGCAGCGTTTTCCGTATCGTGCTTCCATCAGTGTAGAAACATGAAGATGAATGCTTGAACTACTCTTCTCGAATGGGCACTCTGTGGCCGATGACGTTCCGTGAATTGAGACTGGCGAGCAAGCAGTCTCGCGCTGCCATAGGTATGGTCGCGCGGGGACTGATGGCCCTCCTGTTCATTTCTTACGTCCTGTACATCCCATTCCATCTTCTCAAAGAGCGGCATTTGAACGATGCCATGTCGTCAACACAGTTGGCTGCGGCTCAACTCGACGACCACGACGACACGGACCACGATTGCCACGGCAGACATCACAAGCCGCATCCGTCGTTCGAGCACTCCATTCAGATTCTACCGAAATCCGAGTCTATCGCACTATGCGTCGCTTTTTTTCCTGCGGTTACCACCATCGTCCTCGACGCGCTGCAATCGCACGTCCCAGTTGCATTCGTTGAACGTATCTGGCCGCCGTGCGAATCCCCCCCAGAGCCATCGCAGCCGCGCGCTCCGCCCATCGCCTAATTCCCTCTTCGTCGCAACGCGTCGACTCATTCGCCGCGTGACGCCATCTGCCTGAACGCCTCACAGGCGGAAACCATGTCCGGGCGTGTTCCTTTTGGGGCGAGACTCCGTTTTGCGTTTATGAATCAAACCATTGCTCAACTGCCCTGCCGCCGCTGGCTGGTCGCCGTCGCGGCGACGGGACTCAGCGGCCTCCTTCAATTATCCAACGCAGCGGAATCTCCGCCTGCGAACACCAATGCGCCATCCATCGCGCTCGATGCACTGGTTGCAGACGTGTTGGAGCACAATCCCGAACTGAATTTCTACCGCGCCGAAATCGCCGCAGTGAAAGGCGAACGCCGGACCGCTGCGACATGGGCCAATCCTGAAGTCTCCACAACGGTTGGGCAAAAGCAGGTGCGCAGCGGCGGGCTGTCGGATGAAGGCGTCGCGTGGTCGGTTTCTGTTCAGCAGACCTTTGAGTATCCGGGGCGGCTGGCGTTGCGAAAGGCCATTGCGAACCGGCAAATTGAACTGGCTGGGCTGGGCTACGAACAATTCAAGGGCGCGCTGGCGGCGCGGGCGCGCGAACTGGCTTTCAGCATTTTTATCGCACAGGAAAACGCGGAAGCCGCGCACGCTGTGGCCGATCGTTATCAAGCGCTGGCCGAAACCATGGTGCAGCGCGAGCCAGCCGGCGTGACACCGCTCCTGGAAACGCGCATTCTCGAAGCCAACGCTCTGATCTTCCACCGACACGCCAGTCAGGCGACGCTGAGCGCCCAATCTGAGGTGCTCGAATTGAATCAGCTTCGCGGACAGCCGCTGGAGTCCCCCGTCCGAGTCAGCGCGGCGGAGTTGAAATTTCCTGCGCCGCTCGAGATCGGGGTGTTGCTGGCGGCAGCGCGCACGAACAATTTTGAATTGCGCATGCGTCAGGCGGAACTGGCGCAACAAGGCTTCAGTGTTTCGCTGGCAAAAAATGAGCGGTTTCCCTCAGTCACCATCGGGCCATTTTTGTCGGAAGAAAGCGCGGCGGACAAAGAGCGGATTCTCGGCGTGGGCATTTCCGTGCCCGTGCCGTTGTGGAATCGCAACGCGGGCAAGATCCAAACCGCCAACGCGCGTTTGCAGCAGGCGCAGACCCTGTTGCGGGTGAGTCAACTGGAGGTCGAACGCGCGGTGACCACCCGGGCCGCGGCTTATCAGACGAAGACCGAGGAGATGTCGCACTGGCGCGCCGACGCGGTGCAGCGGCTGCGCGAGGCGGCGGAACTGGCCGACCGGCATTATCGGCTCGGAGCAGTGCCGATTGCGACCTACGTGGAGTTGCAGAAGCAATATCTCGACGGGCTGGAAGCGGTGCTGGAAACCCGGCACGAGGCGCTCGCAGCCGCGCAGGAATTGCAGCGGCTCACGGGAATTAATTTGAACGCTGCTCCGCCCGCCAAGGGTGAAAGCCTACAACCTTGAAGCCGGTATGATTGATCGCATTCTCGAATTTTCCTTGCGCCAGCGCGCCATTGTTTTGCTGGCCGCGATTGGGTTGCTCGGCGTCGGCTTGTGGTCGGCTACTCATTTGCCGATTGATGCCGTGCCCGACATCACGGCGCCTCAGGTGCAAATCAACACCGAAGTTCCGGCACTTGCGGCCGAGGAATCGGAGAAACTTGTTACGCAGCCTATCGAAATCGAAATGGCCGGCCTTCCCGAAATGGAAATCATGCGTTCGCTGACGAAATTCGGCCTTTCGCAGGTGACGCTTCAGTTCAAAGACGGCACGGACATTTATCGCGCGCGCCAGCTTGTTGCCGAACGTTTGCAAGGCGTGCTCGAACGCCTGCCGCCGGGCGCTTCACCGAAACTCGCGCCCATCACCACCGGACTCGGTGAAATCTTTTACTACAACCTCCAGTATCGCGCTGACGCCACGAACAAGCCGCCGACTGAACTGGAGCAACTCATCGAGTTGAGCGGAATCCAAAAATATGTCGTGAAGCCGCTGTTGCGCACAGTTCCGGGCATCGCCGAAATCAACGAAAGCGGCGGTTACGAAAAGCAATTCGTCATTCAACCCAAGCCGGAAGCGCTCGCGGATGTCGGCATGACGTTCAGCGAAGTTGCCGATCTCATCGCGCAAAACGTCGAGAACGCCGGCGGCGGCATCATCAGTCGCGGGGGAGAACAACTCACCATTCGCGCCGTTGGTCGGGTCAACACAATTGAGGAAATCGAAAACCTGCCTTTGAAATTTGGCGCGGCGGTGCAACCGCTGCTGGTCAAGGATGTCGCTCAGGTGAGGCTCGGCACAAAATTCCGCACCGGCGCGGGGACATTGAACGGCCATGAAACGGTCATTGGCACAACGATGATGCTGTTGGGCGAGAACAGCCGCGAACTTGCGGTGCGAGTGAAAGCGCGGATGAAGGAGATTCAAAGCAAGCTTCCGAACGGTGTGGAACTTCAAATTCAATATGACCGCTCCAATCTGATCGATCACACCATTGGAACGGTCAGAAAAAATCTTTTTGAAGGCGCTATACTCGTCGTTGTTGTGCTGCTGGCGCTGCTGGGCAACTGGCGTGCCGCGCTCATCGTTGCGCTGGCGATTCCGCTCTCTTTTCTTTTCGCCCTCATGGGCATGGAACGCTTCGGCGTCTCTGGAAACCTGATGAGTCTCGGCGCGATTGACTTCGGCCTCATCATTGATGGCGCGGTTGTCATTGTGGAAAACATCGTGCGGCAAATGGCGCATCGCCAGCATCACCTGGGTCGTGTGTTGACCGAAGAAGAGCGCGTCCACATCGTGCTCTCCGCGAGCAAGCAAGTCGGTTCCCCAATGTTTTTCGGCGTAATGATCATCACCGTCGTCTATATTCCCATTCTCGCGCTGACCGGCATCGAAGGAAAAATGTTTCATCCCATGGCGTTGGCCGTGATGCTCGCCCTCGCTGGAGCGCTGCTTCTGACGGTGACGCTCATGCCGGTGCTTTGCTCCTTTCTGCTGCGCGGCAAAATTTCCGAAGGCGATAATTTCCTGATGCGCCTTGCGAAGAAAATTTACGCGCCGACACTTAACGTCACGCTTGGCCATCGCTGGCCGGTTGTCTTTGGCGCGCTGGCGCTTTTAGCCGTGACGGGCTGGCTGTTCACGCGACTGGGCGCGGAATTTATTCCAAAACTCGACGAAGGCTCCATCACCGCGATGCTGTATAAACCAGTCGGCATGAGCATGGAGGAATCGCTCCGCACGGACATCGAAGTGGAAAACACCCTGTTAAAGGAATTCCCCGAAGTGACGCGGATTTTCTCGCGTATCGGCACCAGTGAAATTGCTTCCGACCCGATGCCGCCGAATGAAAGCGACGTTTACATTTTTTACAAGCCGATTTCGGAATGGCCGAAAACGCCGGCCCGCCCCACCAACAAAGCCCAGTTGCGCGAACAAATGGAGGCCAGACTCCAAAAGATCAATCCCGACTACAGCCTTCTTTTCGCGCAGCCCATCGAAATGCGTTTCAACGAAATGCTCGAAGGCACCAAAGCGGAATTGGCCGTGAATATTTTCGGCAACGATTACGACGTGCTCGAAAAACTGGCCGAGCAGATCAAAGGCATTCTTGAAAAAATGCCCGGCACCGCCCAGGTCGAGCACGAAACCGAAGGGCGCACGCCGCAATTGCAAATGAACGTCAAACGCGAGGCGCTTAAACTCTATAGCCTTCAGGTGGGCGAGATCAATAAGGCCGTCAATGCCGCGCTCGCCGGCCAGGAAGTCGGCCAAATCGTGGAAGGCAATCGGCGTTACGACATTGTGGTGCGGATGCCCGAACAACTCCGCGCCGAGGACGAGGAAATTAAGAAGCTGCCATTGCGCGTCGGGAATACCGGGCTTCTGCCATTGGGCAAAGTGGTGGAGTTCCAAACGTTAAAAACCGTCGAGCCGATTCGCCGCGATGCCGGCCAGCGCCGCGCCGCGCTGATGATCAACCTGAAGGTCCGCGACATGGAAGGCTACGTCCGCGAGGCCGAGCAACGCATCAACGAACAGGTGAAAATGCCCGAAAACTATTTCATCGAATTTGGCGGGCAGTTCGAGCACTTGAAGGAAGCTCGCGCCCGATTGGCGGTGGTTGTGCCAGCGACGCTCGCGTTGATTTTTGTGCTGGTGTTCCTGTCGTTTAGCAGCGTCCGGCAAACGCTGATTATTTACACCGGCGTTCCGCTGGCGGCGACAGGCGGTGTGTTCGGCCTTTGGCTGTGCGGAATGCCCTTCAGTATTTCGGCGGCAGTTGGCTTTATCGCGTTGAGCGGAGTGGCGGTGCTCGATGGTCTGGTGATGTTGAGTTATTTCAACCAATTGCGCGAAGAAGGCAAGAGCATCCGGGACGCCGTGATTGAAGGCTCACTTACGCGCTTGCGTCCCGTGCTCATGACCGCGCTCGTTGCGAGTTTCGGTTTCGTGCCGATGGCGCTGGCAACCGGCCCTGGCGCGGAAGTGCAAAAGCCGCTCGCCATCGTTGTCATCGGCGGGTTGATCAGCTCGATGTTTCTGAAACTGGTTTTGCTGCCTGTGCTTTACGAGTGGTTTGAAAAGCAGGACCACCGCGTCCAATCAACTGTTCCCGAACCCGTTGAAACAAAAGGATGATAATTCATTATGAACTCACATAACTCATGTCTGTCCCGTCGTCGTTTCCTGCAGCGTTCCGCTTTAGTCGTGAGCGCCATCGGCATTGCACCTGCAATCTCCACGCGCGCTGAGGACAAACCGCCGCTCTTCAAAATCTCACTCGCCGAATGGTCGCTCCATCGCGCGCTCAATGCGAAGAAGCTGACCAACCTCGACTTCCCGCGCATCGCCAAATCGGAGTTCGGCATCACTGCCTGCGAATACGTCAATCAGTTCTGGATGGATAAAGCCAAGGACACGGCGTATCTGGCCGAATTGAAAAAGATCACCGGCGGCGAGGGCATCACCAACGTGCTCATCATGTGCGACAACGAGGGCGATCTCGGCAACGCGGACAAATCGAAACGCAAGCAGGCTGTGGAGAATCACTTCAAATGGGTCGAGGCCGCAAAGACGCTCGGCTGCCATTCCATCCGTGTCAACGCCCGCTCGACCGGCAGCCCCGAGGAGCAGACTGACCGCGCCGCCGAGGGCTTGCGACAACTCGGCGAGTTCGCCGCGCAGCACAATCTCAACGTGATCGTCGAAAATCACGGCGGCCTTTCCTCCCACGGCGACTGGCTCGTGGCGACCATCAAAAAGGCCGGACTCAAGAACCTCGGCACGCTGCCGGATTTCGGGAACTTCACGGAATATGACCGCTACAAAGGGGTGGAAGAAATGATGCCCCTGGCTAAAGGCGTCAGCGCCAAGTCGCACGATTTCGACGAGCAAGGCAACGAGACGCACACCGACTATCGCCGGATGATGAAAATCGTCCTCGCCGCCAACTATCACGGTTTCGTCGGCATCGAATACGAGGGCAGCAAGCTCGACGAATACGCCGGTGTCCGCGCTACGAAGAAGCTGCTCGAAACCGTCCGCGAAGAGTTGAGCCGGGCGTGATCGCGGGAGGCTAAGACTGAGTGAACTCGTTTTCTGATTACCTGGCCCACGGCAACGCGTGGCTTTACATCCCCGCTGCCATCGTGCTCGGCGCCTTGCACGGTTTGGAGCCGGGGCACAGCAAAACCATGATGGCGGCGTTCATTGTGGCCATTCGAGGGACGGTGAAGCAGGCGGTGCTCCTGGGGCTGGCAGCTACGGTTTCGCACACGGCCATTATCTGGATCCTCGCTCCGATTGGGCTGTATTATTCCGGGTATTTCAACGTGGAGGAACTGGAGCCTTATTTTCAGGTGGCGGCGGGCCTCATTATCATAGGCATGGCGGCGTGGACGTTTGTTCGCACGCGACAAGACCAGCGTGCTGCCGCGTCGCACAGTCACAGCACACACACTCACGGCCCGCATGGCGGAGTGATGATTGATACCGGGCATGGGCAAATGGAAATCAGCGTGTTTGAGACCGGCGTGCCGCCCCGGTTTCGGCTTTACTTTTATGACTCGACTTTGAAGCCGCTGTCGCCGCCCACGGACGAGACCATCGCGCTGGAAACGATCCGCCCCGACGGCGCGCGACAATTGTTTGCGTTCGTTCACCGCGGCGAATTTCTGGAGGCATCCGAGAACCTTCCCGAGCCGCACGAGTTCGATGTGCTGCTGAAACTTGAACACGCCGGCCATGTTCATGCCTATAAAGCAAAGTTTGAGGAAGACCATCATCACCACCACGGCCACGAGCACGACCACCCATCGGGCCTGCCTGACGTGGGATCAGAAGAGTATGCCGACGCGCATGAGCGGGCGCATGCCATTCAAATCCAGGAACGCTTCACCAGCCGCCAGGTCACGACTGGACAAATCGCGCTCTTTGGTTTGACCGGCGGACTGATGCCTTGTTCTGCGGCGGTGGCGGTGCTGCTGATTTGTCTTCAACTCAAGCGGTTCGTCCTGGGATTCGCTTTGGTGCTCGCATTCAGCATTGGGCTGGCCATCACGCTGGTGACGGCGGGCGCGGTGGCGGCCATTTCCGTCCGCCAGGCCAGCAAACGGTTCAAAGGCTTTGGCGAACTGGCCCGCAAAGCTCCTTACTTCAGCGCGAGCGTGATGGGGATAATTGGATTGCTGTTTTGCATTCAGGGCGCAAGGCGCTTATTGCATTGAAGGAGCGGAAATATGCGGCGGAGCAAGGCATCGCTGAGGAAGAAGGCGTTGGGTTAAACAGATTTGACCGAGTTCGCAGAAAATTTTTACGCGAGTTGAATTTGAAAAGTTCTGCCCAGGTTGCATTGAATTATTGCCATTATGGCGATCCCGACAGGTCGGGCGTCCCGGCTCGACCCGCCGTGCTCGCGCGCTGTCGCGGCAGGTTGCCGACGCGAACCATCTGCGCGGCTTGCACACGGCGGAGCAGCAGCGTATTCTTCAGCCATGAGCACGATTTCAGTGAGCGACCTTAACAAAAAATCCGCCAAGCAATGGCTCAAATCGGCGAGCAAGGATGACGTGGTCATCACGTCCAAAGGCCAGCCGGTTGCGGTGCTGCTGCGAATCGCGGCGGCCTCGGTGGAATCCACCCGTGCGCTGGTGCGCAGTTTCCGCGCGCTCCAGGCACAGTCTGCGCTTCAACAAGCCGCCGCAGCCAGCGGCGCATCAGAACTTTCGATGTCCGACATTGATGCTGAAATCGCCGTCAGCCGTCGCGCCCGCCGTCGGAAATGAAAATCGTGCTCGACACCAACATCGTCGTGTCGGGCTTGCTCAAATCTCAAGGAAATCCCGCCCAGGTTCTCACGCTGGCATTGGCTGGCGCGGTTCAGGTTTGCCACGATGACCGCATCCTCGCCGAGTATGCCGAAGTCCTTGCCCGTCCGCGTTTCAAGTTTGACCCCAAGCGTGTCCGCGAAGTGCTGAACAAAATCGAGGCGGACGGATTGGCCGTTGATGCCAGCGGGGAATCGAACTTGGATTTGCCGGACGCGGATGATGAACCGTTTCTGGCCGTCGCGCTTGCGGCCTCAGCGGATTTTCTTGTGACCGGAAATTTGTCCGATTAGCCGCCCAACAAGCGCCGAGGTTGCGCGGTCGTTTCTCCTGCGGCGTTCATGGAACATTGGCGGAAGTTGCAGAACGAAGATTGAGATGAGTTCAATCAGTTAAACAGAGTTCGCAGCCCCGAAAGCTTTCGGGGTTACGCGATGAAAAGTTTTGCCCTCGTGCCGCGACGGGCGCGAGCACGGCGGAAGTTGAACCCGAGTTGTTGCCAAATCTTGATTTGCCGACCGGCGCGGGCAATCGTCTGCGCTTTGGGAGCGGAGTTGATTTTAGTTTTGATTGCAGTCTGGATTCGTGGGAAACCGAGACCGTCGAACCAAACACAAAATTAACAGTAATCCCAACGAACATGGCCTTACGACTCTTCAAAATCTCCCTTGTCGGCCGCCGCGTCCCTCGAATATCAGGACGCGCACGAGCGGGCGCACGCGTAGCAAGTGCGCGCCCGCGAAGCAAGCTGGCGCTGATACAACTTAACCGACCCGATTTATGAAAACTCCTCTCGCCATGCTCAAACGTCTCCTCCCGTTCATTGCCAGTTTCTGCCTCGCCGCGCCGTTGAGCGCCGCCGACAAAAAAATCGTCCTCATCGCCGGCACACCGAGTCACGGACCGGGCGAACATGAATTCAACGCCGGCGTTTTGCTTTTGAGAAAATGCCTAGCCGGCGTGCCCGGCGCGAAGGTCGAGGAACATCGCAACGGCTGGCCGAAACAGCCCGCCGCGCTCGATGGCGCCGACGCGGTGGTGATTTACTGCGACGGCGGCGGCGGTCTTAAGTATTTTTACTTCAACAAACCTGGCCGCCCGTCAAAACCATCGTCGAGTGGCTCGACTCCGAAATGAACGCGCTGAATTTGGAGAATCCCGGCCCCTTAGGCATCCGGTATGAGAGCCCAATCACCTGAAGTTGGACCAAAAAAGTCGGAACGATTTCGCCGACAGCAGCGGAAAGAACGGCTCATTCTGATCGGGGTTGTTCTCGCAGTGGCGGCTGCGGCTGCTTTGGGTATGTATCTGCAATATGAACACTTCATCAAACCTCGCGAGCACCAGCAGATCAAAAAATAATTCCTGCATGGCGAAAAACCGTCATCCATTTACTCGTGCGATAATAAGCACAAAATGAATCAGACCCGTCATCATCACGAAGGCAACGACTTTCACCGTCGTGCTGGTGACACAGTGGTTTTGGACAAAACCGGGACGCTGACGCTGGGTCTGCCGCGCGTCACCGCCATCCAGCCGCTCAATGGTGCTACGGAGGACGAAGTGCTGCAAACCGCCGCCATCGCCGAGCAGCACTCCGAGCATCCGCTCGGTGAAGCCATCGTGCGGCAGGCGCGCAAACGCAACGTCGCCCTGCGCGAGTATTCCGATTTCCACTACTACCCCGGGAAGGGGTTAAGTTGCGTTGACGGCGGCAGTGAGATTCTCGTCGGCACGCGCGCGTTGTTTGAAGAACGCGGCATTTCTTTTCCGGGGAAAGAGCAGAACGGTCCTTTCGTCGGCCAGGCGGGCACGACGGTCGTGCTCGTGGGACGCAATCGGCGCATTCTGGGAACGGTCACGCTTGCCGACCAACTTCGTGTCGAGGCCAAAGACACGGTCGCAAGACTGAACCGGCGTGGTTACGACACGATTTTGCTCACCGGCGACGCTCATGAAACCGCAAAAGCCGTGGGCACGGTATCTCCGTTTACGATGAATCTTCTGGCTACAAAAGCATGAAAGAAAAATGAGCCGCGTCAGGAAATCGTAAATTGAAGCGCACTTTGCGAATGAAAAGCAACTTAACCAGACACTTCCTGCAATCGCCATTCGCGCTTTGCCGGAGGCGGTCAGGCAAGTTGGCGTTGGCGGGGTTGCTCATTTTTTTATGGGAATTGTCCTCCGTGCTTGCAGCCAATCCCTCATTTCACAAGTGGTTGCATCACGATGCCAATCAGAACCACCATCAATGCGCGATACGACTCCTTGAAAAGCATCAGGTGCTTTCAAGTGATCCGATGGTTCCGCTTTCGCCGTTTTATTTCGGTCTGAATTATTGCGCCAGTTCCTGGCATTCTTTTTTTATTCCTTCAGCAGATATTGGTCTCTCTGACAGCCGCGCTCCCCCTGTCGCCTGACAGCCCTGCGGTGTCGTAAGTGAGCCATTTGGCTCATTGTTTTCCTTTGTAACCTGGCGCGCGACGTGTGCGCCGAAACTTTAACCAGAGAAACTATGAAAATTTGGAAATGTTTTGAGTGGTCTTCTGCCCTTTGCTTGAGCGCGAGGCTGCTTCAAGCCCAGTCCGCATTCGCCGATGGCTTCGGCGCGACCGCGTCGAAGCAAAGCGGAGACGGGGAGACAAATGAAGTAGAGCTGTTGAAGAAACAGATGCAACAGATGCAGCAGCAAATTGAAACGCTAAACAAAAAGATTGATGAGCTAACCAGATCACAAGCGCCGCCGCCATCCGCCGCCACAAAAACCGAGGAACAGAAAAAACTGGAACAGCAATTGTCTGCTGAACTGGCTCAAGGCGGCGCGACCAATGCGACCACCGCCGCAGAAACAAAGCAGCCCTGGTCGCCGGCACAGCCGATCACAGTCGCGCGCGCCGGTTCGTCCTACATGAACATCTCGTTCGACGGCCTGTTTGCCGCCGGCGGTTCAACCGCCAATGATATTGATGGCGGGACGCAACTTGGAGGACACGATCCCAAACAGCGCGGGTTCACGGTGCAAAATCTGGAACTCACATTCGACGGCAAAGTTGATCCATACTTTCGCGGGCAGGCGAACATCGTTATGCAAATTGACCCGGCAGGCGAAACAATTGTCGAAGCCGAGGAAGCCTATCTGGAGACGATGTCGCTGCCGTGGAACTTGCAGGTCAAGGCCGGCCAGTTCTTTACCGAAGTCGGACGTTTGAATCCGAGCCATCCCCATAGTTGGGCTTTCGTGGACCAGCCGCTTGTCAACGGGCGGTTTTTTGGCGAAGACGGCCTGCGCAATCCCGGCGCACGAGTCTCATGGCTCGCGCCAACGCCGTTTTACTCGGAATTGTTCTTTACCGTGCAAAACAGTCAGGGAGAAACGGCGCACAGTTTTCGCAGCGACCATGAAGGCGAAGGATTCCTCGGTCGAGTCAACGACACGGGAAGCGTGAAGAACCTCGGCGATATGCTTTTCAGCACCCGCTACGCCGCGTCGTTCGACCTTTCGGATACTCAAACGCTGCTCGCCGGAGCTTCCGCCGCATTCGGTCCAAACGGTTCGGGAGCAGACACGGACACGCAAATTTACGGCGTGGATTTGTATTGGAAATGGAAACCCACGAACTCGCGCGGCGGATTCCCATTTGTCTCATGGCAGACCGAAGCCATGCTGCGCCGGTATCAAGCCGGGGCGTTTTCGGAAGACCTTGATGGCAGCGGCACGCTTGATCCGGGCGAGCCGGACTTAAACGGCGACGGGTTGATTGATTCAGTGCCGCGCGAGACGCTCACAGATTGGGGCTTCTACTCCCAGGTCCTTTACGGCTTTCGCAAAGGCTGGGTTGCCGGTCTGCGGGGCGACTACGTGGGCCGCACGAGCCGGGCGAATTACGAAGGAGTTTATGGAAACGACACAGACCGGCTCGGTCGCTGGCGCATTTCACCGAACCTGACGTGGTATCCGAGCGAATTCTCCAAGATTCGGCTGCAATACAACTACGATGACCGCAATGGGATTGGCGTGGATCATTCCATCTGGCTGCAATTTGAGTTCCTGCTCGGATCACACGCGGCGCACAAGTTTTAATCACTAAATAGATACATTAAACTGAATTATTTTATGAAAAATCTGCTCGGATTGTTTGTTTTGCCGCTGCTTGTCGTCGCGGCCCACGCCAAATTAAACGTCGTCGTTACCACGCCTGATCTCGCGTCCATCGCGAGGGAAATAGGCGGCGATCAAATCGAACTCACCGCGCTGGCACGGCCCACGGAAGACCCGCATTTCGTGGACGCTAAACCCAGCTTCATCGTGAAGTTGAACAAAGCAGGCGTATTGCTGGAAGGCGGCGCGGAATTGGAGATCGGCTGGCTGCCGCCACTGCTCCAAGGCGCACGCAACCCCAAAATTCAGTCGGGCACGCCGGGCTATGTGCTCTGTAATGAGGGGATTACCATGCTGGAAGTTCCGGCAACGCTTGACCGGTCCAAAGGAGACGTTCATGCGTCCGGCAATCCGCACTTCATGTCTGACCCGGCCAACGGAAAGATTGTGGCGAAGCACATCGCCAGCGCATTCTGCCAGCTTGATCCAAAGTCATGCGACGTTTTCAAAGCGAACCTGATAAGCTTTGAAAACCGGCTTGATGCGAAGCTGAGCGAGTGGCGGAAGCTGCTCGCGCCGCACAAAGGGAAAGAGGTCGTCACGTATCACAATTACTGGATTTATTTCGCCAAAGCTTTCGATTTGAAAATGGATTTGTATCTCGAACCGAAGCCCGGCATTCCGCCAACCCCGGCGCATCTGGCCGAAGTCATCGCGAAAATGAGATCGGACAACATAAAGTTGATCGTCGTGCAGCCTTACCAAAACCGGAAGACCGCCGAAACAGTGGCGAGCCACACCGGCGGCGCGGTGCTGGATTGGCCGTCCTTTCCCATGACGAACAAGGAAACCCAAAGCTACCTAGACTGGATGGATTTCCTCGTGAAGTCGCTGGCGAAAAGTTTTGAAGAAAAGAAATAATCTGCCCGGCGAGACTCAGGAAAGTCTCCGGAGATGCCAGAGTCGCCGGAGTCTTACCACTCGAAAGGAATTATGATGGAAGTAATGAAATGGCCGCTGCTGGCGTGCCTCCTGTTGCCCGGCTTGCTCGTTTATCTTGGTCTGCACATCGTCCGGCGCGAAATCATCTTCGTGGATTTGGCACTGGCCCAGGTCGCCGCCCTCGGAGCGTGCCTCGGGATTTTGCTGCACTATGATCCAATGACCTGGCAAAGCTACGGTCTTTCGCTTGGATTTACTTTGATTGGCGCGGCGATTTTCACATTGACGCGAACGACCCATCATCGTGTGCCACAGGAAGCGTTGATTGGAATTGTGTATGTCGTCGCGGCGGCCTTGGGGATTTTGTTATTGAGCAACAGCGCAGAAGGCAATGAAGAATTGCGCCGCACACTGATTGGCGAAGTTCTCCTGGTGACACCGCGGCAAGTCGGGCGGACGTTCGTGCTTTTCGTGGTGATTGGCATTGTCCATTTCATTTTCCGAAAACAATTCTTAGCCATTTCATTCGAATCGGAGAAGGCGCGGGGGCTTTCGATTCGTGGGTGGGATTTTCTTTTTTACGCGATCTTCGGCTGGGTGGTGACGAGCTTCGTGCAAATCGGCGGCGTGCTCCTTGTTTTTTCCTATCTCATCGTGCCGGCGGTTTGCGCCAATTTTTTGGCAACGTCACTCCGTGCGATGCTGCTCATCGGCTGGGTAGCCGCAACGATCGCGAGCGTTGTCGGTCTGTTCGCTTCATATCAGCTCGATTTGCCGACCGGCGCGGCCATTGTCTGCGCTTTGGGAGGGGAATTGATTTTGGTGATCGCTTTCCATGCGGTCAAAAGCCGTCGAATGTTTGCAGCATGAACCCTAACGTTGCATAAAATTCCCAAGACAACCTTTTGTTGCATATGCAACAAAAGGTTGTCTTGGGTGTTTCTGGTGATCAGTGGTCGTTCGCAAGCGGCGCAAATTATCAGCAATGGCCTGCCTGGTAAGACTCAAATTGCAACAATAAGGTGAAGATAACCGAGGACGTGCGGAAATATGCAGCGGAGCAAGGCATCGCCGAGGAAGAAGCGTTGAAGAAGGGAATGGACGAAGAGTCCCGCGAGTTCACTGAGAAGGGAAGCGAGCTTTACGCGAAGGCGTAAGGTCGCAGACAGAGTTTTGTA
>Ga0137375_10003501_pt1 | contig 18675 bp, 9 predicted proteins | sample SagtaG_24_FD_104936 | JGI IMG/M metagenome (GOLD analysis project Ga0137375, IMG submission 104936) | Vadose zone soil microbial communities from Sagehorn Ranch, Mendocino, California, USA - Sage1_R_113_16 metaG | ecosystem: Environmental > Terrestrial > Soil > Vadose zone | place: USA...
ATATTGGCTGGCGCGTCGTACCAGGAACCTCCTCAAACGAGAGGTGTACGCGACTGTTGGCATGGATGACTCGTCCACTTCTGCCGAGGAAGCCATCCTTCGGAGCACCGCCGTTGGCCATTTCCCCGATCCAGCTACCAACGGTGCCCGGCGCACCGACATGTTCATGCTGCCGGACTCCTGGGCACCCGCTGGAAGTACGCCGATCGGCACCATCAATGATCTCCTTGCATTCGGACGGACCCATCTCGCCAACGGCATGTCGCCGTCGGGGAAACGCGTGCTATCGCCTGAGTCAACCGCACGCATGCAGACTGTGTCGCATGACATGCGAACCCCCAATGTTCCTCCTATCGGGCTCGGGTGGTTGCTCACGCCATTCGGAAAAACGACCGTGCTCTCCATGTCAGGAGCGTCGCCCGGCGGAGTGGCAGTTCTGGCCCTCGTGCCAGAACACGATCTTGCCTTCGCAGCCTTTGGCAATGATCCGCGGGTGATAGCACTCCATGATCAGATTCTGCTCTGGCTACTTCGGCAACACCTCAACGTCGAGGTTCCAGACCTCATTTCGGAGACACGCCCGGTAGGCGATCTCACTCCCTACGCGGGCACGTACCGCTCGAACCAACTTCGCGTCGACGTCAGTGTCGTGGACGGCCAGCTTGAGGGAGAAAGTGACCTACGAACCGCTAGACGACGTGCAGGAGCGGATCTTTACCGGGTTCGCAGGCGGCTCGGTCGCCGGGCCGCCGCGGCGCTTTGTACCCATTCGCGAGAACCTCTTCGCGCCGGCAGGGATGCCACTCCAGGCATTCAACGGTTATGGGCGCGCATTTCTCGTCTCATACCACGGTGTCAAGGATGGCCGTGCGAACTATCGGTCAGCGGGTGGTCGCATGACTCGAAGGGAGCATGCCGACTGAGGACCTATGCGTCCGCGCATCGCCCATGTCGCCGACGACTTGGGCACCCGGCGACCGGCTCACGGCGGCGATGAGCCCGCCGTCGGCCGCGCGCTGGCCGGCAAACCTGTAGGGCCCGGGCCGCGTTCCGCCGCGTTCCGCCGCGGTACCCGCTGACCCGATGAACATCTGGTACGGCGAGCTGGTCGAAGGGAGAATCGAAGCACACGACCACCATCGGCCAGGTCGCAGACTACGCCGGTCCCGCAGATCACCCAGATGCCGGGGTGCGCACGCAGATAGGCGTCTGCACTGGCCGAGCGGTCGACGGTCGTCGGTGGGGCGTACGTCCGCATACGTCGACGCATTTGGGGCCCGTGCAGCCGGACTCATTTCGCGGTTTCGCTGCTCAGAGCCGCGTCGGGAGACGTGGTAAGCGTCCCACCGGGTGGTGGGGTTTGGGGTGACCGGCGCGGCTTCGGCGACACAACCGAGGAACCGAGGTTCCCGCATGATGAACCCCTGGGTCAATGCCACGTAGCTTAAGCTGATCATGCTGCTCGGGGTGTGAGGGTGTGGATCAGGATGGTGGCTGGTCCACTGTGGCGGGTGCTGGCTGGTTCGCTGGGTTTCTTGACGCGGTAGCTGTTGTGGCGGCCGCGTTTGAGTGCACGTGGACAGGTGCGATGCCGGCGGGCGGGCAGGGGCTTGCGACTGATCTCGGCGTGGATCCTGGGTAGCGCTTCAGTCCAGTGCTGAGGGGGGGAATGTCGGCAGTCCCGGTTGCGGTCCGACGGATGATGCGCAGGGCGCGGGTGAAACTTATGCGGTCGGGATCTATGTCGGCGGCTTCGGCGGCGCGGGCGATGAGTACGGCGATCGCGTAGTGCACGGTCAGCCAGGCCCAGATCTCCTGGTGGGCCAGATCCGGCAGGCGCGAGCGCAGCACCCGACCGGGGCCGCGCAGGTGGGTCTTGAGCTGGTCGTTGCCGGTTTCGTGTTCCCATCGCTGGTGGTAGGTGTCGGCCAGCTCGTCGGCGCGGCCTTCGGCCGGGGCGGTGATGGTCGTGATCAGCGCGATCAGTTCGCCGGTGCCGTTGCCGACCCGGTCGGGCACGGTGTACTCGACGACCCGTACCAGGTAGCCGTCGGCCGGGTCGATGTCTTGGCCGGCTGTCGCGGCCGCGACGAGGGCGTCGCGGCGGGCGCGCAGCTTCGGGTTGGCCAGCACAGACAGGTAGGTCCCGTCCGGCAGGACCCGGATCATGGGCAACCGCAGCCCGGTGGGTGCCCGCCACAGCAACGCCGCCCCGGTCGCGACCGCGTCACCCCACGCCTGGAACGAGTAGAAGTTACGGTCCGCAGTGAGCAGCTCATCCGGGCGTAGCCGCCCGTACAGGCGTTGCGCCAAGGTCGCCTCGCCGATCGCGTACCCGGCGACCTCGGCGGCCAGGAACGCGTGCGTGCCACACTCACTGAGCGCGACCACCCGCGCCTTCGGATAGGCCGACCGGTTGTCTCCCGACCCGGCGTAGCCGAACTCCGCGGCGTTCGCCTCGGTGTCGGGCAGGTCGACGTCGAACCCGTCGATGGCCAGCACCCGCCACTCGTGCAGCATGGCGCCCCGCGTCAACATGCCGCCCACGGGCTGCGCCACACCCTCGAAGATCTCGGCGAACACGTTGCGGCCCAACCGTTTACGAGCCTGGGTAATCCCGCTGGACGTGGGCACCGACCACGACGCGTCCCAACACCCCCACCGGTCCAGCGACCCGGTGACCTTGGTCGCGACCTCCTCGTAGTCGTCGTCACCGAACAGACACAACCCCATCGTCAGGTACGCCGTCACGTGCGCGGGCAGCTTCCCACCCGAACGCCGGTCACCCACCCCACAAGCGGCCACCGCAGCGTCGACCACGTCCCGCGGAACCGTGGAGACCAGCACACCCAACGACACCTGATCCGGCGACACCCCAGAACCAGCCACAATGGACGATCATCCCGGCGCCATCCACACCGATCACCCACGACACGCCGACCGACCATCCACCCGGGGCACCCACATAGATCAACTTAAGCTACGTGGCATTGACCCCTGGGTACCGGGTGTTGTAGCGCGCTCGTTCGCTGAGTTGGGCGTTTGGGCCGGTCCAGGACTCGGGAGTCTGAGGTGATCGTGACAACTCAGCGAATCGGCGGCGTCGATGGGACCGGGGAGGGACTGGGGATGGCAGTGCAAACCTAGTCCGGCAGCTGGTCCGCTTGTTCATCCGTGCTTTGGAGATACCAGACGCCTCTGACAGCGCTGCAGCGTTCAGATTCGCACCATTGACTCCACATAGAACGGATCCGCTTGTTTGAGGACCGGCTATTTGCAACCTGCGGAATAGACCATAGGTGCGCGCCCCGCCCTGAAGGTGGTATCTGACTGTCGACACGCGGAGGCGGTGTCTGCCAGGCGTTGCCGGTCTATGTCATCCGACCACGAGGCGTAGCGGCTGCGGTCGGTGGCTGTTGAGGCGGTCGAGTGCGGCGGATGTTGCTGCGTCGGCGGGTAGGTGGACGATCAAACGCTGGTCGTGGTCGGCGGGGAGTTCGAGCGTCTCGTACGCGAGCCGGAGCATGCCTGCCTCGGGGTGGACCAGTCGGAGGATGCCGCTGGACTTCGCCAGCCCGGGAACGGTGTCGACTCGCCGGGTGAAGGTGTCGCCGGCGGTGATGGTCAGCTCGTCTGCCAGGGCGGCCATGTGCGGGTCTGCCCGGAACGGGCCTTGCTTGAGCGTGGCGATCTGTTCGTCGGCTATGTGGTCCCAGTCGGGGTAGGCGCTGCGTGCCCGGCTGTCGGTGAAGGCGAACCGGGCGAGGTTGGGCGGTGTCGTGTCCAGCAGGCCGATCGGTCTGGCCAGCCGTTCGTAGCCGGCGGTGTGGGCGAGGATGTCGCTGAGCTGGTTGAGCAGCACGGCCGGGGTGGGCTCAAGACGATCGAGCAGGGCCTGCACGGTCGGGCGCACGGTGCGGGCTGGGGTGGTGTGGCCCCGGCAGTTGAAGCCGGGGTCGGCCGCCTTGGTGAGGCGGTACAGGTGGGCGCGTTCGCCGGCGGTCAGCCGTAGCGCGTCGGCGAGGGCGGAGAGCACCGGCGGGGATGGTCGGCGGTCGCGGCCCTGTTCGAGCCGGGTCACGTACTCCACGCTGACGCCGGCGAGGGCCGCCACCTCGGAGCGGCGTAGCCCGCAGGCGCGTCGACGCGGCCCCGCGGGTAACCCCACGTCGGCCGGGGTGACCGCTTCACGGCGTGTGCGCAGGAACAATCCGAGTTCGTTGTCGCTCACCATCCGAACGTAACAGCGTCGGTGACCGGGATGGTGTCCCTGCCACTACCAGCCTCAGCCCGGCCTTCCTGACCGCCTACCGGCTGAGGAGAGTCGGGGAAGGCACTCGACAACGTCGAGCTCAACTCTTTGTCTGGTGGGAGCTGAAATCATGAGTCGTACGGTTGTGGTCGTCGGTGGAGGTTATGGGGGTGCGGCGGTTGCCAAGGCGCTGGAGTCCGCGGCCGATGTCGTCCTCATCGATCCCCGGGACGCGTTCGTCAACGCCGCGGGGTCGCTGCGGGCACTGACCCAGCCCGACTGGGCGCCCAACATGTTCTTCCCCTTCGCTACGTTGCTCACGGGGGGCACGGTGATTCGCGACCGCGCGGTCTCGGTAGACCCCGGCGGCGTCACCCTGGCCTCAGGTCAGCGTGTTGAGGCGGACTATCTGGTCCTGGCCTCCGGCTCCAGCTACGCCTACCCGGCCAAGCCCAACGCCAACTCCACCAGCACCAGCGAGGCGCTGGACGACCTGCGCCAGACCCACAAGGAACTGGCCGACGCCGCGAGGGTGCTGATCCTCGGTGCCGGGCCGGTCGGTTTGGAACTGGCCGGAGAGATCAAGGAGGTCTGGCCGCACAAGCACGTGACCATCGTCGACCCGGCCGGGCAGCTGCTGCCCGGCTTCCAGCCGCAGATGCGCCAGGACCTGCACCGCCAGCTCGACGAATTGGACATCCAGCTGCGGCTGGGTGCCGGCCTGGCAGCGCCGCCGCCGACCGAGTCCGGTCACGCTGAGACCTGCACCGTCACCACCACCGGCGGTGACGAGATCACCGCCGACATCTGGTTCCGCGCCTTCGGCGTGCAGGTCAACAGCGACTACCTCGCCGACGGCCGGCTCACCATTCGCACTTCGCAGGGACAGGTCCCCGTCACCGAGGCCCTCAACGTCCGCGGGCACGACCACGTCTACGCGATCGGCGACCTCACCGATGTCGCCGAGGCCAAGCGGGCGGGGTACGCGATGCAGCACGCCGAGGTCGTGGCGCAGAACATCACCGCCCAACTGCGCGGCGAGCAGCCCACGGCCACCTACCGGCCATTGCCCTACCCCATGATCCTGCTCCCACTCGGACCGCGTGGCGGTGTCGGCCAACTGCCCACATCCGACGGCCCGGCCGTCGTCCCGGCGGCGACGGTCGCCGAGTACAAGGGCGCCGACCTGTTCACCGGCCGCTTCACCCAACAATTCGGCCCCAGCGCCGCGTGAATGGGTTGGAACACGTGGAGTACACCCGCCTTGGCCGCAGCGGCCTTTCCGTGTCCCGGCTGGTACTGGGCACCATGAATTTTGGGCCGGATACCTCCGAAGAGGACAGTCATACGATCATGGACCGTGCGCACGAGCACGGCATCAACTTCTTCGACACGGCGGACGTGTACTGCGCGAAGCGGGGCGAAGGCGTCACCGAGCAGATCATCGGCCGGTGGTTCACGACAGGCGGCGGCCGGCGCGAGAAGACCGTGCTGGCCACCAAGCGCTACGCCCCGATGGGCGACTGGCCCAACGACACGTTCCTGTCCGCGCTGAACATCCGGCGCGCGTGCGACGCGTCACTCAAGCGGATGCGGACCGACTACATCGACCTGTACCAGATGCACCACATCGACCGGAACACGCCGTGGGAGGAGATCTGGGAGGCGTTCAACGTCCTTCGCCTGCAGGGAAAGGTGCTCTACTTCGGCTCGTCCAACTTCGCCGGCTGGCACATCGCGCAGGCGCAGGAGGCCGCGCGGTCGCGGCACCTCCTCGGCCTGGTCACCGAACAGTCGATCTACAATCTGATGACCCGCTGGGTCGAGCTGGTGCCGTAAGAGCGCTGCGAGGTTCGCTAGTGCAGGCCGAGTCCCAGCACCGCGGCCACGCCGTCATCGAACAGGTCAACGCCGAGCTCATCGACGGCCCGCTGGCTCACCTGCCCTCCGGCGACCTCCCTGCCAACGCCGCCTGGCTGGCCTGCGCCGGCATCGCGCACAACCTCACCCGCGCCGCCGGGCATCTGGCCTCCCGCTACCACGGCAAGGCCCGCCCCGCCACGATCCGCGACCAGATCATCAACGTCGCCGCGCGCATCGCTCACCGCGCTCGCGGCATCCACCTGCACCTACCCGGCCACTGGCCCTGGCAGCACGCCTGGGACAACCTGTTCACAGCCGTGCACGCCCACCCGCCTAACTGTCCACAACAGACAGTCCGGCCGCCCAACGCGGCGCACCCCTTGAACTCTGGCGACCTTCCGACAGTACCGCTGTTGTCGATCTTCCATTGCGCTTTGATCGATCGTGGCAGGCAGACCCTAGATAAGGCGGCGTGCCATGACCGTGGACTTGCGGCTCCTTCACTACTCACCGATCCCAGACTTCCGTCGCGCCGGCCGGGTCCAGGACGAGTCACCAGACACCGATCTCCTCCGACAGATCGAGGATGAGATCAGCGCGGCCGCCCGCCACAGCGCTGGCCGCCGGTACCAGGAGGCGATCGCCGCGTACCGCCGAGCGACCGGTCTCATCTGGACCGAAATCGACCCGGCGGCCCATCCCCGGGCCGGTACCGCGCCGCCGCCGAGCCGGGCTCGCTTCCGGCCGTTGCTGGAGGCGTCGCTCGGCTGGCTGAGTCTGCTTCCGGTGCCCGCTCCGGTGAGCCCGGTGGCGCCGAGTACGCCCGACGGCGTCGGCCACCTCGCCGCCGATCGGGTCGGCCTCGTCGCTCGCGCGGTCTCCAGCCCGGCGAGCCTCGCCGCTGCGAGCCGCGCCCGGCTCGCCGGCATCCTGAGCAAGCAGGGCAGCATCGACGCCGGCCGCGCCGCCGGCGCCGGCGCCGCGGGCCTCGACCCCGCCGTCGCTCACGCCCTGCTGACCGCCGTCACCGGACCCGCCCGGTCCGTCCCAGCGACCGCACCGCCGCCGCCCCCGGCGCCACCGCCCGCGCCGCTACCCGGACGCACGCCAGCGGCCGCGCCGTCCTCCCGCCTCGCGCCAGTGCGGCTACTGCGGCGACTCGTGCCATGGTCGGCTCGCCGCGAGACCCCAGTCGCCAGCGACGTCGCATCGGGGCCCGAGCGCGCCGCGGCACCGGCGCAGATGCCGCCCATCGTTACCGCGCCACCTATCGGCCCCGCGGCCCTGACCGCCCCGGCCGCCGCGCCGTCGGCTACGCCCGGCACGATCCTGCCGGCATCGCTGACCCAGCAGCGCCGCCTCGGAGTGAGCGTCGCCGAGCAAGGCACGGGCCAGGTACGCGTGGCGTCGTTCGACTTCACGGTCGGCTCGATCCCCGATCCGGCCGCGATCGAGCGCCATGTCTACGCGTCCCGGGTGCGCAACGCCGCAATGCCGGACATCCTGGCGCAACCGCTGCTGGCGACCGACTTCGTGCTTGCGCTGCCGCACTTCTACCACTACGTGATCCCGGTCGGCATGGCCGACTGCTACACCGCTCTGGGCGACTGGACCAATGCGGAGCTGGGCTACCTTCTGGCGGCCAGCTACGACTACCTCAACGAGGCCGTGGAGGCGCCGCAGCTCTGGGCGAAGCTGGCCACGCTCTACCTGCGCTGGGCGGACAGCCTCTACCGCGCCGACGATCCGGCCGGCGCCCTACCCATCTACGAACGGATCGTGACCCAGGGCGGGGCCGTGCCGAACAGCCGGCTCTACACCACGCCAGGCATCGGGGCCGGCGCCGAGCTGGCCCGTCCCATCATCGACACCCTGCCGAAGCCAGGCACCGAGCCCGGTGAGCTTGGTGGCGCACCGGAACCGGTGATCGCCGCACCGGTACTCGGGGCATACCTCAAGATCGGCCAGATCAAGGCCGGCCTGGACTTCCACGGGCACTGGGCGTCGACCGTACCCATCTGGACATTCGACTACCTGCAGCGGGTCGCCACCCAGTTCTGCCAGCTAGCGGTCAGCGCCGAGCAGAGCGTCATCACGTACTGGGACCGGGCTGATCAGGGCGCGTTGACGAGGCAGCAGCTGGTGCAGCATGCGGTGGACAGCGCCGCCGAGGTCGACGTGGCCACACGCCAGTGGCTGATCGCGAAGGCCGAAGAGCATGCGTACTCAAAGGCGTTCGATCTGGCCAAGATGCGCGCCGCGGACGCGCAGGCCAACCATGACGACTATCAGTCTCTGCACGGCGACGCGATCCTGTACCAGGCGTTTGCCGGCGCTGTGGCCTACGACCACGGCGAAGTCATGAACTGGTTGGATACGTACGCCGACCAGACCCTTCAGGGCTCGCGACCGGCAGCCCCCGACAAGGGTATGAAGGGACCCGGCCTTCAGCTCGTGGCCAACCGGTTGAGCATGCAGTACGAGCTGGCATCGATGCAGCGCACCGCGGATGAGCTGAAGCTCGCAATCGACCAGGCCGCCACGGAGTTCGTCGCGATGAGCGGTCGCCGCTTCGCCGCCGACCTTCAGCGCAACATTGCCGAGCTGCACCGGGACGAGGCCAAAGCCCTGTTGCAGACGTTCAACGAGGCGACCTTCACCCCCGAGGTGTGGCAGGCGATCGGGGACCGGCTCTTTGCGCTCTACCGTCGTCATCTGGACATGGCTCTGCGCGCGGCGAAGCTGATGCAGAGCGCGTACAACTTCGAGAACGACACCACGATGAAGGTGATCCGCGCCGACTACACCGGCGATGAGATTCGCGGCCTGCTGGGCGCCGATACGCTGGCCGCCGACATCGCGTCGTTCACCGACGCCCAGCTGTCCAGCGCTCGTGGCAAGACCCAACTGATCACCCACACGGTCAGCCTGGCCACCCGGCACAGTTACGCCTTCGAGACCCAGTTCCGCCGCGCCGGCCGGATGGCATTCGAGACCACCGCCGACGACTTCGACCTCGCATACCCCGGCACATACGGTGGCCGGATCCGCCGGGTCGACGTGACGCTGCAGGGACTGGTCCCGGTCGGCGGCTTCGCCGGCACGCTCACCTGCGGTGGGCTGTCGTTCTACCGCCTACCGATGGACGCGTGGAAGGATCAGAACAGCGACCAGATGCGCCGGCGCATCCAGCCGGCCGAGACGCTCGTGCTGAGCGATCTCGATCGCCGCACCGAGCCGGCCGACGCCGACGACCGGCAGGCCGGCATCTTCGCCGGCGCCGGCGTCATCGGAAGCTGGGTACTGGACATCCCGCCCGAGGTGAATGACATCGACTACCGGCTCATCACCGATGTGTTGATCACGTTCACCTATCAGGCCCGCTACGATCCGGCGCTGGCCGGGGCGGTCCGGGAGATCCTGCATAACCAGCCCGGCGCGCACGTGACCCAGCTCGCCCTTCCGCTGCGCTGGCTGTACCCGGACACATTCTTCAATCTGGTCAACAACCACACGGCGACGCTGCACATCGCAGCGACCGATCTTCCGCTCAACCACACCAACGCCACCCTCACCAGGCTGGGCCTGCTGATCATCCCGCGGCAGCACGCCGCGGACGGGCTCACTATCGAGGTGACCGCGCCGGGTGCGGCGTCCCTGGCCGCGGTGGTCACCGACGAGTCAGGGCTGGCCTCCAGCACATCGGCCGGCGGTGCGCTGAGTACCCAGCTCGGCCGTCCCGTCGTAGGGGACTGGACGCTGGCGGTGCCGGCGGACGGCGGCGCCGGCTGGATGACGGACGGCGCGATCGATCTCACCGACCTCGCCAACGTCACCCTGCTGCTGGAGTACCGCTATACCCCCCGGACCGCGGCATGAGCGACGCGGTGAAGCAACGACCCGGACCGCGACGGCGAATGATCGCCGAACCGCGAAGCGGAGGCTGGCGATGAGCGACCCGACCGGTGGGGAGGTGCTGCGGCTGCCGCCCGGCGGCGGCGCAGTGACCGCGTCCGGCACCGATTTCGACATCGACCTCAACACCGGGTCCGCCGGCCTGTCCCTGCCGTTGACGCTTCCGGCCGGTCCCAACGGGGTACGGCCGGACGTCGCACTGCACTACCACTCCGGCGGCGGCGCGGACTGGCTCGGTCTGGGTTGGTCGCTCAGCCTGGCGCGGATCACCTTGCGCCCATTACGCTCCGGCGGTCCGGCGCAGCCGGCCCTGGACGGGGTCGGTGAGCTGTGGCCCCGGCTCGACGGTGGCTGGGCGCCCGAAGTGGACAGTCTTGGCCAGCGAGTGCTCGGTGGGCCGGACACCGGCTGGCAGTTGGTCGACCTTGCGGACGCCGCGCACTCGCTCGGCGCCGGCCCGGACAGCCGGATCACCGACGCCACCGGGGCGACGGTGGCCTGGCTGCTGGACTCCGTCACCGACAGCGTCGGCAACGCGGTTCGGTACGCGTGGCAGCGCATCGACGGCAACCTGCGACTGGAGCGGATCTCCTGGGGCCGGTACGAACTGCACTTCGCCTACGAACCGCGGCCGGACACGCTGACCGACGGCAGCCTCGGCGTGCTGTTGCCGATCCGCAGCCGGCTGGCCTCGATCGAGCTGCACCGTCCCGACCTCGGCCCGTCTAGCAGGCTCCGCTCCTGGCTGTTCGGGTACGACGACGCCCATGGCGGCGGCCGCAGCCTGCTCAGCTCGGCCAGCCAGGTCGGCTACGCGACTGACGGCACCGCGATGGCCGGCGCGTCGGTCGCGTTCGCCTACACCCAACCGGGCCGGCCGGCGCTGCGCGTACTGCCGCGGCTGCCGGTCTCGGTCCGGCAACCCGGTACGCAGTTCGTCGACCTGGACGGCGACGGGCTGCCGGATCTGCTGGACCTGTCGGGCCCGCTCGCGCAGTACTGGCGAAACCTCGGCGGCGGAGCGTTCTCCGGCCCGCACCGACCGCACGCGGTGCCCAGCCCGGCCCGCGCGGCCGCCGGCGGCTTGGTCTTCGCCGATGCCGACGGCGACGGCGCCGTCGAGTTGATCGGGTTCGGTCGGCGGTTCAGCGGCTACTTCCCGCTCAACGCCGCCGGTACCGAACCCGCCAGCACGCAACCCGCGGCGGCCGTCGCGACGCCCTTCGGACAGCCGGTGTTCTGGCCCACGGCACCGTCCGTGGCCCTGGACGACCCGCGGACCAGGGTCCTCGACCTCGACGGGGATGGCCGCGCCGATCTGCTGCTCGAGCGTCGTGCGAGTTGGCTGGCGTGGCATCAGGACGGCGACGGATGGGCCCCGCTGCCGGGGCAGATCCCGGCCGGCGACCGGCCACCGGTCAGCCTCGCCGATCCACGGGTCGGCTTCAGCGACCTCAACGGAGACGGTGGCCTGGACGTGGTACGCGTGACCGGGGCCGTGCTGACGTACTGGCCCGCGTTGGGACCGCGGCGCTGGGGAGAGCCAATCTCGGTGACCATCCCGTACACACCGCCGAGATTTGATCCCCGGCGGACCCTCTTCGTTGACGTGGACGGCGACGGCTGCGCCGACCTCGTGTACCTCGACGAGGACCGGATCCTGCTGTGGCGCTGGGTCGGCACGGAACGGCTCGCGGAACCGGTGGCCGTCGCCGGCATCCCGCCGACCGGGCCGGGCGCGTACCGGCTCATCGACCTGGACGGCAGCGGCGTGCCCGGCCTGTTGCTGGATCTGCCCCGCGGTCGCCAGGGCTTCGTCGAACTGCTAGGCGGCAAGCCGTACCTGCTGGAGGCCATCGACGACATCGCCAGCACGACCCGGCTCGAGTGGCGTACGTCCACCCAGTACGCCACCGAGGATGCCGCGGCCGGCGCGCCGTGGCGCACATTTCACCCCACCCCAGTGCACTGCATCGCCGAGGTCACCACGACCGACGCCACAACCGGCGAGGTCCAGCGCTCCCGCATGCGCTATCACGAGGCGCGCTACGACCCGCACGCCCGCGCGTTCCTCGGCTTCGCGCGGGTGGACCGCGACGAGATCGGCGATGCCACCATCCCGACCCGGCGCACCACGACGACGTTCCATCTCGGCCTCGATCCGGACGACCCGACCCGGCCCCTGCCCGAGACGGAGCGTCGGCAGTACGGCGCGCTGAGGCGAAAGCCGCTGACGGTAACGATCAGCGACCCGGACGCGGACCCCCCCGCCGCCGCACCGGAGAGCGTCGTCCGCCATGCCTACGGCGTGGTGGCCCGGCCGCTGGCCAGCGGCCGTATCAGCCTGCTGCCGCATCTGCAGTCCACTGTGGAGGAACGTTGGGTGGGCCAGACCGCACCGGTGAGCACGCACACCATCAGCTATCTCGAGGTGGACAGCGACGGCATGATTCGGCGGCAGCGCAGCGTCGTGCAGCGACCGGGTCAACCGCCCGACCGGGACATCACCACCACCCGCATATTCGCCACCGGCGGAGCCAACCTGCGGCTGCCCTGCCGCACCCGTGAGGTCGCCGCGGACGGCACCGTTGTCACCGACAGCTTCACGTTCTTCGATGGGCCGGCCGAGGTCGGGCTGCCGTTCGGCACCGCCACCGAGGGTCTGGTGACGCGGATCGAGGACCTCGTCCTCACCGACGAGTTGGTTGCGCAGGTCTGGGGAGCGCAACCGCCGGACCTCGAAGCGCTCGGCTACCACCGCATCGACGGCGAGAGCGGCTGGTGGATGACGACCACGCGGCTGGACCGCTCCGGCCAGCCGACGATGCTGCGTACCCGCGGTCCGCTGGGCGGGGTCTGCCTCACCGAGCGCGACCCGACCGGGCACGACGTCATCGCGGTCACCGATCCGTTGGGGCACCGGCAGACCGCGACGTACGACCCGCGGGCCGGACAGCCGACCGCGCTGGTTGACTGCAACGGCACCACGCGACGCGAGTCGTTCGACGCGTTGGGCCGGGTCACCGGGTTCTGGGGCACCGCCGACCCGCTGGGCGAACCGCTGGTGACCTGGACCTACGACAGCGCGACCGCGCCGATCCGGGTGACGACGACCGGCGCCACCGAAGACGGCGGGCCCGCGGTATCGATCGCCTACCTGGACGCCGGCGGGGCACCGCGGCTTCGGCTGATACCCACCGGGAAACCGGACCAGCCTTGGCTTGTGACCGGCGCACAGCGGGTCAACGCGCGCGGGCAGCTGACGGAGGCGTTTCTGCCGTACCCGACCGACACGACCGGATACGTACCGCCCTTGCCCGACCTGCCGCACACCAGCTACGAGTACGACGTGGCCGGCCGGCCGCTCGTCGAGGTGCGCGTCGATGGGTTCCGAAAAAGCTGGCACCGCACCGGCGATACGACGGTGATCGCTATCAGGCCCAGCGGTGCGACGGTCGACCGGCCGAAGGAACGGCACATGACCGACGGCTGCGGACAGGTGTTGCGGATCGGCCGCTGGTCGGGTCAGTACTGGGTCGAGCAGCAGTACTCCCGGGACCACCGGGGCCGGCCGCGCACGGTCACCACACCGGACGGGGCCAGCCATGAGTTCGTCCACGATCTGCTCGGCCGGCTGATCTGCCATCGCGCCTCCGACACCGGGACCACCCGGCGGCTGCTGGACGTGCAGGGCAACGAGGTGCGCTCGGTACTGGCCAACGGCGCCACCACCATCCGCGAGTTCGACGCGGTGTGCCGGCCCACCCGACTCTACCGCTCGGGTTCGGCAACGCCTGACGTGGTGTGGGAGTACCTACGGCCCGACGATCCCATGCCGGCCGATGGCCAGTACAACCGGATCGGCCGGCCGTGGCGGATCACCGACCCGCTTGGGGTGTTAACGCTCGGCTATGACTCGAACGGGCGCCTGGTGCACAAGGCGCGCAGCACCCCGTACCTGGACTGGGTGGCGCAGACCGACGTGGAGTACGACGGGACCGGCCGGCTGCGGGCGATCGTGCTGCCGGCCGCGGAGGCCGGCGCCGCTCGGCGACGGGTCGAGTACGGCTATGACGTTCTCGGTCGGCAGGTGCGCGTCAGCGACGTGATCGATGACGTCGAGTTCGACGCGCATTGCCGGATGACTCGGATCGCGCACAGCAACGGCGTCGTGACCACTATGGGCTACGACCCGGTTACCAGCCAGCGCACCGGCCAGATCGTCACCGGACCGGACGGCACGGTACTGCGCGCGGACACCTACTCCTACGACGACGAGCGCCGGTTGTCCGGCATCGCGGGCGGGGACGGATCCGGCTGGCAGTACACCTACGACGAGTTCAGCCGGCTCGCCTCGGCCACCCCGGCCGGCGGCACGACCCGCGAGTACGAGTACTCCGACGGCGGTAACCTGCTCGCCGGCCCGCTGGGTGGTGCACAGACCTACCTGCCCGGTACCAGCCGGCTCGCCACGGCCGACGGCGGCGATTATGGCTACGACCTGGCCGGCCGGGTCACCAGTACGCCGTGGGCCACGCTCACCTGGGACTCCGAGGACAACCTGCTGTCGGTGACGACAACCGGCATGCTGATCGAGCATCGGTACGACCATGCCGGCGCCCGCGTGCTGAGCCAGCGCGACGGGCAGTCATACTATCTGCGCGCCGCCGAGGACCTCATCGTGATGGGTGCACAGGCGTCGGTACTGATCCGGTTCGGCAGCGCGGTCATCGCCTCGGCCGACGCGGCCGGACACCTGTGGTGGCTGCACGCCGACGGTCTCGGCCATGGCACCCTGGTGACGGATGAAACCGGCACGGTCGCCTCGCGGCTCACGCTGGACCCGTGGGGCAACGTGCTCGCCGGCTCGAGCACCCGGGTCGGCGCCGGGTTCCTCGGTGAGCCGACCGACCCCACCGGCCTGATCTGCCTCGGCCGGCGCTGGTACGACCCGAGCACCGGCCGATTCCTGTCCGCCGACCCGATCAGCAGCATCTACGTCGTCGGCGGCTGGAACGCGTACTCGTACGCCCTGAACAATCCCGTCCTGCTCTGCGATCCCGCCGGCCTGCTGTCGACGCTTGGGAAGATCGTCACTGTCGCGGTCATCGTCGCCGCACTGGTCGCCATCACCGTCGCTACCGGAGGCTTCGGTCTGGTCGCGGTGGGCGCGATGGCCGCCAACGGCGGGCTGGCCGGTGTGGCGATCGCGGTCGGCATCGGCGCGTTCGGTGGGGCGATCGCCGGTGGTATGGCCGCCGAGCGAGCGGGCAAGAGCTTCGTCGCCGGCGCCATCCTGGGCGGGTTCATCGGCGGCGGTTGCGCGCTCGGCGGCGGCATCCTCGGCTCTGCCATCGGTAAGGGCATGGCCGTCGGTTGGCAGGCCTACGCCGTTAGTGGCGCCGCCCAAGGCGCGGTCGCCGGTTGGGGCACGGGCATGGCCGCTGGTGTGGCCAGCGGAGGCAAGCTGTCCGACGTCTTCGAGAACAGTTGGCGTCCGGCCCTCTGGGGCGCGATCATCGGTGGGGTGGGCGGTTTCGTGGTCGGCACCACGTTCGCCAACCTCAAGGGCGAGCACAACTATTGGCAGGTCGGAACCTTCAAGGGCTTCGAGACCGGCGGATCCCAGGAGGCCGCCAGAACCGGCGCCGACGTCGCCGACAAGTACGCCTCCACCAGCGTCAGCGCGGAAGCGGCTGCATACCACGTCGACACCGGCGAGTTGTCCGGGGGAGACGTGAACCTCGGCTGGGCGACCACCACGGGGGACGTCGGGAAGGACTACGGCTTCATCACGACGGCGGTCGCCAAGGACCACATTTCTGGCGTCCTGCTCGCCGTGGACCTCAACGCGATGGCCAACGTCTATGCCTTTGGCGGCGGGGCGGCGGCGATCGCGTCGGCGAGCATCGGTGCCGACGCCGCCGGCGTCAGTTACGGCGATCAGACCGTGATGGGGCTGAAGATGTTGCCGCTCTGCATCGGCGCCCTGGTGACCTATGCCGACGCCGTTCACCAGCTGGACTGGCTGAGGCCCGGCGTCAACACGTTCTTCGGCAGTACCGCCGAAAGCTGACCGGTTCACCGGCCGCCGCTGAAATTCCTGCCTGGCCACGTAGCAGCCAGAGCACTCACCACACAATCACCGTCCACATGCAACAGTGCCTTTGACCTGAATACGAGACTTGACTCAACAATACGAGACCTGACTCAACCGTGACGGCTTTGCCGGCCCAAGTCCCCTACGCTGATCTTGGGACTTCGCCCAACATCAGTGGCCCCTTCGGGGCAGCTCCACCTGACGCCGGGTAGATGCGCCGGGACAGCGGCGGTTTCTACGGTTCCGGCATGGCCGATGAGTTCAGTCAGCGGTACGCGGACCTGGTGAGCGGCTCTTACGACTGCGTGGACCGGATCGTGCTCAATGCCTACTTCTCGTTGGGGCACAACCCGGGTGGGTTTCGGGTCTGGTGGCGGCGGCTGCATGGGTCGGATAATCGGCTCGATGACACCCATCTGATGCGGATGGCGGGTCGGCTCGCGCGGCGGGTCAAGGCCTGGGGCGCGGCGCGCGGCGTGCCGGTCATCTTTTGTAAGGCTGGTGAGCGCAAGCACGCCATCGCCGAGGACTATCTGGCCACCCACGAGGTCACCGGGCCGGGGGGTGTTCCTGGTCTTGGTCGCCAAGGCCCCGGCGACGGTGTGGAAGGTGAAACGCTCGGCGAGCGGGGCGATCACCAACCTGGAGAAGAAGTCCGAGTACGTCAATCACTCCTTCCACATCATGGACCCGGACTGGGGCCACGTGACGATCAAGATGTCCGGGCATCCACCGTTCGGCGCGCAGATCATCCTCAACGGCCACGAGTACGTGGCCTGCCAGGCGCGCCGGGCGCAGATAGCCTTCGGCAAGGACGGCAACTGCTTCACCGCCGTTGCCGATCCGGCGGGCCTGGCCCGGGTCGCAGGTGCCTTGTCGCAGCACGCGGCTGTAGGGCGCCTGGGCCAGGTCTGCAACCGGTGGATCTACACCGCGTGCCTGTGCTTCGCCCTGGACAGCGACGAGCAGCGCCGCAGCGGGTTCGGCTACAACTACTCGATCTACCAGGTCGAGTACAGCCGCAACCTGCTGTTTCTGTCCGGCGCCCAGATGCAGCAGCTGTTCGACCGCATCGTCGACCGCACCCGCTCCCGGCTGGACGTGCCCGCGGTGCGCACCATCTTCGGAGCCAAGGCACGACCGCACCGTGACCGGTCGGGCTCGGCGAGCATCGAAGCCGTGATCGAGACACCTCGCTACGACCTGACCTGGTTCAAGGTCGCCTTTGGGCGGCTTTCGGTCAAGGCGTACACCAAAGGCGAACACGTGCTGCGGTTCGAAGCCACCGCCCACAACACCAAGGACCTCAAGGTCGGCCGTGCCTTGGACAAGTTCACCCACATCGTCACGGCACTGGGTGGGATCGCCGAACGATTCTGCACCGCCATCGACTGCGTCGACATCGGCTTCCTCAGCGACGGCGTCCTCGACGACCTGCCGCACGCATCACAGCTTGGAGCGGTCCGTGTCGGCGGCATCGACCCGAACAAGCCCCGCATCCACGCCGCCCTGACCGCGGTGCTCGCCCTGGCCACCGCCCCCGACGGGTTCACCGTCGGGCAACTGGCCGCCAAGGTGCACACCATGACCGGCCACACCGACTACACCGTTCGGCAGGCCGCTTACGACCTGCGCAAACTGCGAGGTAAACGGCTCATCGACAAACCCGGCCGCTCCCGCCGCTACCAGCTACCCGCCCACGCCGCCCGCACCGTCACCGCACTGCTCAGCCTCCGCGACCACGTGATCGCCCCGATCCCGGCCGGAGTGCGAAGCCCACGGATGGGTCGCAAACCCAAGACCTGGACCGCCGTCGACCGCGACTACGAGCAGATCCGCATCAACATGCAGACTCTCCTCGGCCACCTCGGGCTCACCACCCCGACGGTCGTGGCATAGACAAGATTTTGTCGATCGGAAAGGCTCAAGCGCCTAGGACCACTCCTTCTTCGCCTGGGACTAGCGCGGTCGTGCCTACGGAACGCCGCCGCGAGTCTCATGCACCACCGCGTGGGTAGTCCTCGTGGGCCTTTTGTCGATTCGTAACTGATCAGGTTGTCGCCGATCTTGTCGGCGTTGTTCTTGCCGAGAATGTCATCCGGGCAGCTCAGGCGGCGTGTTCGTACTCGTGTAGCGCGCCGCCGAGTCGGTCACGTCGGTGGATGGTCAGGTGGGCGAGCCGGTACGAATCGCTGATCGGTTCGGGCAGCGGGGCGAGTGGACGGGCGTTGGCGATGCCCTGGTGTGGCCGGTGCTCGTTATAGAAGATCTCGAACTCGCGCAGCGCGTGGAGCAGGTGGCGTTGGTTCCAGATCAGCCACCCTGCCCCGGGGGACGCCACCAGGGCGTGAAAACTGTGGCGGTGGTTGCCCGCCGACGCCGGTATTCCCTCTGGTCGTTGAGGCCGAAGATCAGCCTGGTGTTGGGGCCCGACCTGAAGGGTCACACACTGTTGCCTTGAGCACGCCGGTCAGAATTTCGGTTCCCGACCGAGGCCCCCGGGCAGCCCACCACCCTGTCCTGTGAGGTTGAAGGGAGTCTTGTG
>Ga0137375_10003509_pt1 | contig 18653 bp, 22 predicted proteins | sample SagtaG_24_FD_104936 | JGI IMG/M metagenome (GOLD analysis project Ga0137375, IMG submission 104936) | Vadose zone soil microbial communities from Sagehorn Ranch, Mendocino, California, USA - Sage1_R_113_16 metaG | ecosystem: Environmental > Terrestrial > Soil > Vadose zone | place: USA...
GGACCCGGCGGGACGCCGCCGAAGCGCAACAGGCCGCCCGAGAGGCGGGCAGTGCTCACGCAACTGCGATGAGGGCCACCGCAAACGAAGCCGACCAGGGCAGGGCCCAGGCAGCGGCGGCCGGCGCCGCAGCGGCGGCCGGAGCAGGGATGAACAACGCCATGCAGGCAGGTCAGGCGGCCGGCGGCCCCGTGGCCGACAGCGGCGGCTCGCGTAGCGCGCCGATGGGCGGGTTGAGCGGCGGTATCCGCCAATTTTTCCTCGGCATGGGGCTAGGCGTTCGCCAGGGATCGCCGGGCGGATTTCTCGTCCCAACACCGGGCGGTTATGCGAGCGGGTCGGGAGCATATATGGACGAGCGGCGGGGATGGCGGCCATCGGAGCCGTCGAAGCGGCCATGGGCGGCCTCGGCATGATCGGCGGCGGTGGCATGGCGCTCGCCGGCGCTCCGACGGTTGTGGTCGGTGCGGCCGGAGCAGGTATCGCGACGGCGGGTGCAGCCGTTGGAGTCATGGGTGCACGGTCGATGGCGGGCGCGGTTGAGGCTCTGCGCACGGCTATGGCCAAAGGGAAAGGAGAAGGCGGCACGCCAAAAGATGCTCAAAAGGCAGTACAACGTGATCAAGGTCCAAGAGATGTGTTGCGCATCGACAAAACCGGAGCAATCGGTTCCGGGCAGTCAATGGCATGCCCATCAAGTCGACAAAGTGGATGGCAGAAACCCAGCGCTCAATCTGGATGGTACATCGCACGACGGGGCACCCACCTTCTCGCAAAGGACGTTGCAATGGTTGAAATCGTTCGGATGGAACATCGACTAACGAACCCGGGGTCGTCATCATGAAAAGCATCGATGAGCATATCGTTGACCTGATTAACGACGAGCAACTCAATGACTTCGATTCCCTGATCACTCCGCGGGAGTTGGATGAAGTGCCCTTCGTGAGTCGGCTAAGCAGAATCGGGTTCCTCAATTCCCTCGACGTAGAGGCGAAGAGCCGCGTCCTAGTTGTGAATGCAGTAAAGTACCTAGACAGACTTCTGAATTTCATCAAAACCGCTCGTCGTACCGACGTCCTGGCAATGGTGTCTGTGGTCAACTGGGAAGACCTCGTCGCCGATCAACCTGATCCTGTGATTCCTAATTTTTGGATTTGCACAAATGTGCAGCGTGACCTGGCCACTTTCAGGTTGAAACCTGCGGCCAGTGATGAGGCGAGGCTAGTCTCGAGCTGGCTGATCGCAGAGACTCTTCTTCAAGATCACGAGGTCTTCGATGCCGCACATGTAGTGACCGATCCGGAGCTGCGAAGGGTGTACGTTGCTCGTCGCAATTGTCGATTAATCGAGCAGTTGGTTGAACGCTAGCCCGACTTTTTCCAGATGGATCCCAACGGCGTCAAGACCGCGCTGGAATACGACGGCTTCGCACGCTTGCGAACGCAAGCCACCGATGTCGTGGCCCGGTCCACGTGAGCTATAGCAACGCCGGGCTGCCGCAGCCGGCTCTCGGTGCGCGCCTCACGGTACAGACCGACCAAGTAGGCGGCGGCAAAGAGTTCATCCTCTACAATGCGCTTGGCCACCCCATCCAGCATGAGACACGCACGCCCAATGGATCGTTCAGCGTCGTCGAGACCCATTACACGGGCAAAGTGAGCGGTCAAGTCGCCGCCGTGTCGCGCCCCTACTTCTTCGCGACCGGGCACCTCCCGACCTTCAGCTCACGACGCTCGAGTACGATCCGCTGGGACGCCTCACCAAAGAAACGCTGCCCGACACGAGCGCGACACGCTACGCCTATGCCGGTCGGACAACGGCGGTCACCGATCCCAAAGGCAATGTCACGAGCAGCATGCTCGACGAGCTGGGGCGTCTCGCGAAGAGGGACGAGCTGGTGTACGTCGGCGGCGGCTTGGGCGCCGGCAGTCCAAGCTCATTTGGAGAGTACGCCGGTGGCGGCTGGCTGAGCGGGACACTGACTTGCAGAAATTCCTAAGCGGATGGGGCATCAACCTTACGGGGGGTGGAAACTCGCCGTGGGCAGTTGGTGGAGCCGGCGGAATATTCTCGGGTCCGGGTGGAAAGTCATACGAGGGGGGCGTGACCACAGGCGCACCAGGGCCTAATCTTAGTCTGACTGGCAACTATACGTTGTACCTTTTCCGGTTCTGAGCGGTTCAACGATGCACACCCCCAAGACTGCGAGGTTCCTGATAGTCTGCCCCATGGTGGGTTGGCACGTGATTCTTCCCTTTGTCGTCATGGCACTGGCACGATTCCTGACCAAGTCCGAACTGGCTATGTGGATAGCGGTTGCCGTCTCAGTGGCGCTCCTGGTGAATGTACCAGCGCGTCTGGTCATCAGTTCTTTTGGGCTCCAGATTAGATGGTTGGGTCGCCGGCGCGCGGATATCCAGTGGCACGACGTTGCCGGGTGGCACGACGTTGTCGAAGCGGGCCCTTTCTGGTTACGCGGCATGTGGATCGAACTCAAATCGGGCCGGCGCCTTCTCCTTATGAGAAGTGTCAATACGAGGAGTCGTGCAGCGGAATTGCGAGATGCAATCGTTGAACAATTGGGTTCGCATGATCAATAATGCTGAGTCACCACTCATACTGTCGTCGCTCCGCCGTACGTTCGTCGAATGGCTGAGCGCGCGGTGCAAGGCACTCTCTCCAGACGACAAGCATGCCCACCTTTGCTACGTGGCAGCTCGCAGTAATTACATCAGACTCGTCGCGGGATTGCCGATAATGAATCGTCACGTCGCTGAGATGAGGCGACAGGACTCGCTCGAAGTCGATGAGCGGATTCGAAGGACGGAGGATTGGTCCAGTCGGAGCGGTGCCGGCGTTGCCGGATGGCGGGTCGGATCCACCGGTGCAGGTCCATTCAGCCCCGTGCGTCGAACTGCTGTCTCTGGTAACGTAGACTCTGCTTCTCCGGATATGGAGATGCCCTTATCGGATCACCGTCAAATGAAATCGACCTGGCTTGTCGCTTGCTTCGTCGCTGTTATCGCAGGGGGCTCATCGTCGGCAGCCTGCATCAAGGTGAGGCCGGGAGGAGAAGATCCGAGAGAAACCTCCCGTGGATCACGATGGAGTGAGCAAGCCAACACCTGCTCGGTGCAATGGAGGGGAGCCCCGAGCTCGCGCAGGCGATGGAGCAACTCGGTGTGAAGGTCCCGACAAATGCATCGGGCGCGCCGAAGGGGCTCTCCCCCGTAGGAGGAAGCGAGCGCCACCGCCCTCGAGCGTTCGCTCGTTTCGCCCTGATTACTTCTTGCGCGACTTCATCAGTCCGTGCTTGTCTGCGAGCCGTTTCTTGTAGCGTGCGACCCGGATTTCCTTTCCGTCAACCAGTGAATGGACGTGGAACGAATGCGTCAATCGGATGACCGCGCCCAGTCCTCCTCCGATCCCGCGTCGCTTGAGCATTTGCATCGGGTCGATCGGTCCTCGATCGTCACAGCCGTCCTCCAACGCCATGGCCAGATCGTGAAAGGGTGGCCCGAAATCACGTGCGACGACTGAGACGCCCGACCCTTCGGCATTCTCGATTGGTTCCATTTCCAAGCTGCCCCGCACGCCATACTTGATGATGTTCGAACCGAGCTCGGAAGCCACGATGGCGAGCTCATTGCATTCCGGATGCGTGAAGCCGACTTGGGCGGCCAGCGCTTTCAGCGCCCGGCGAGCTTGGAAAATGTCGATCCATTCTCGAATGTCATGTTTGGGCATTGGCCCCTTGTGAAAGAGGAAAGACAGGTGTTGCTCAGCCATGTTGGCCGATGACGTATTGCTGAAGAGCATCGCGTAAGCTCCTGTGGGTGACCACGTTGGTGAGGTCGAGACCCATGTGAACGACGGTCTGTGCGATATGAGGATTGATCCCGGTCAGCACGCAGTCGGCCCCGAGAAGGCGCACGGCTTTGGCCATCCGGATGAAATGGTCGACGGTTCGCGTGTCCATCACATCGATCCCGGTGATGTCGATGATCGCGCAGCGCGCCCCCTTTTCGACGACGGCGCGCAAGAGCGCGCTGGTCATCTCGCTGCTCCGCGCGGTATCCATCAGCCCCACCACGGGCACGCAGAGCAGACCATCCCACACCTCCATGATCGGAGTGGAGAGCTCCTGGATGGCCAACCGCTGCCGCTCGATCGTGGCCAGCTTCTCCTCGAGCTCCCTTTGGTACGATCGGTTCCGCTCGCCCTCCACTCCGAGCGACGCGATCATTTCATTGATGCCCTCGAAAAGGGTGACCAAGGGGGTCGCGGCCGTGTCCGGGATTTTGAGCCGAGTCGCGTAGTCGCCGAAGCCGACGTTGGACAGCGCGAGCAGCGCATCGGCCACACTTTCCAGAAGCCCCTCTTCGGATTGGTTTGCTTCGAGGGAGGTCATTTCCAGCTTACCCGGTATGCACTTCGTGCCGTGATGGCGTTGCGAGCGACAGGCCCGTCTACGTCATCTGGACATTGCGGTTGCCCATGTTGCATTTGGGCGTCGAAGTGTGGCCTTTCGATGAACGCAACGGTCTGCTTGATCGTGTAGCCTCGCAGCATCGGCGTGGTCATATTTTTCCTCCTTGTCGAGCCCTGTCTAGAATCCTCGGGCAGTCTCGGTCCCGTGCCGGTGAGGGTAGCTGGGTGATCCTTGCTGAAGAGTACAGGTCAGTGTTCTCCCGTCTGCACGATGTCGGCCTCGGCGCCGTTCTTCGGCAAAGTCGTCGATACGTATTTGCGAAGCGCGTCACGCATCGTCCGGTGGCTCTCGATACCTTGGAGATCGATACCCATGTCCACGATGGTCCGAGAAATGTTGGGATGAATTCCCGATAGGACACACTGCGCCCCGAGAAGCCGCACCGCACGCGCCATGCGAACGAAGTGGTCGACCACTTTGGTATCCATGACGTCGATGCCGGTGATGTCGATGAGCGCGCAGCGGGCCTTTTTCTGGACGACGGCAGCCAAGAGACTGCTGGTCATTTCGGCGGTGCGAGTGCTGTCCAGCACGCCCACGATGGGCACGCACAGCACACCCCTCCACACTTCGATGATCGGCGTCGACAGCTCCTGGATCGCTGCTTGCTGGCGCTCGATGGCCGCCAGCTTTTCTTGCAGCTCGACGAGGTAAGCCTGCGACTGCGCTCGTGCCTCGGCAAGTTCGTCCATCATCATGTTCACGCTCTGCGTCAAGGCTCCAATGGGATGCGCCTCCGGATAGCGGACCTCCAGACGCCGAGACAGGTCGCCGTTCGACACGTCGACCAGAGCCGCCAAGATTTCGCCGATCGACACGAGCAGATCGCCGTCGAGCTTGGGTCGCGACGCGGGAGGCGAAGCGCCGGGTTCCTTGTCCATATTAGCCTCCCGACCTCGATCGGGGAGGAGATGGTGTGGCGGCACCGTTTCCCGAAGCCTTCGCACCGGGTGATGTCAGCAACGCCATCTGCGGCGCGCTTCCATTGATCGATTTGTCTGCATCCAGTTGCAGCGTTGGTTTGCGGAACCCTAAACGACCCAGGGCCCCCTCGAGGTCGAGCGTTGTCGCTACACTTCCCAGCTGAACGCCCATCGTCTCCAAGGTGAGCGCGATTTCGGGCTTCATCCCGCAGATGATCGTTTTGGCTCCCATGAGAGAGGCCGCCGCGGAGAGCTGGGACAGTACCGCGCAAAGATGACTGTCGACAATCCACAGTCCGGTGATGTCGATGATGAGTCCCATCGAGGCGTCTCGATGAATTCGTGCGAGCACTTCGGTCATCAGATCATTCGCGAGATCGTCGGTCATCTCCCCCTGCAGGGGCACGAGCAACAAATCCCACAGCTTGATGATCGGTATCCGGAGGTACCCTTCTTCCATCGCATCACTCCACGTCTGCTATGAGGACGGTTGCGTCGTCGTGTTGGCTGCGGTGTGAACGCAGAATTGCCTGGCAGGCTCGCTCGGGCGCCAGCTGGCGGACGTCGGTCAGGGCGGGAGCGCCGGAGACGCCATCGGAAAACATCACCAGCCGGCTGGTAGGCTTGAGTTTCGCGTGACAAATCCGGAATGTCGAAACGCGAACGCCGAGGATGCCCGGAGATGCAATGAGGGGAACGTGCGCCTCGGAGCAGCGCAGCTCCACATTGCCCACCGCACAGGCCTGCATTTCGTAGCCGCAAATCACGCAGACCGTACCGGCTGCTCCCCGCGTCCCCCGAAGCGACTGATGCAGGCCCACCATGATGTCGAGCATGGGCTCGACCAGCGAGACCGCCTCGAGTTGCGCAATGGCGGCGCGGGCAACCTCGTCCGCACCGGGCCCGTGCCCAAGTCCGTCGATCAGTCCGAGCAGGATCCTGCCGTCCTCATCCGCTCGATAAAAAGCTCGATCGCCGTTCAACGTCTCTCCCGATTTCGGGGTCGATAGGTGGGCTACTTGGATTGCCAAAGCGCAACCTCAGAACCCCTCGACGAGCGCCCGCGGAGCGAGCGGCGACATGCCGTTCGCGGCGAACGACGTCCGTTCAGGATCGTTGTTCAAGCATCCTCCCCTGCCGGAGCAGCACCTAAACTACTTCCAGCGTACTCTCCACGGCTGGGACGCACGAGGACTTGAGGCGGGGGGGGCTGATGGGCAGGTTTGCCACAGCGGCGCAGGCCTAACTGCTCGGAATCCGAGTGCACGTCTTGCTCGACAACGTCCGTGAGCTGCCGCGATCGTGGCAGATTGGGCGACGCCTACAACTGGGAGGACCGCAAGGACAATCTTGTCCCACACGGCATCAGAGTGTCACACGGGCTGCGTTTCCAGGAGCTGAATCACGTAGGGCGTCGTGTGTGCTTTGACCAAGCGGGTCGGCACGCGCCTGAATCAAGAGGCTTTGGGGCAACCAAGGAACCCCAAAACCCGAAACATCGACTCGACAACTCTTACATTTAGCTGAGGCAACGAGCCACGCGCTGGGGCTTCAGTCCCTCACGCGCCGCAGACTTCTACAGCGAAAGGCCCAACGCCTCGTATGCTGCCACGACGCCGCGCGCCTTCACCGCACCGCAGTCGGACTCGACTCAAGTTGGGAGTCGCTCGCGCTGTACTGGAAGGTGGCTGCGTCGGTGCCGGGACATGAGTCGACCACGTGGAGTGTCGTCCCGAACGTCGAGAAGTTGGATGTATATCGCCTCTCGACTCCGCCGATGACGCCCGCCTCCTGCATCGTCACGCCCGAGATCATGAGACTGCGCTGGTCGTCTCCGCTACGGGTCCCGTCTTCCCACCTGCTCCGGTGTACTCGGTTGCCGCAGTGAACACCCATTGCCCGTCGGTAATGACACCACCAATTGGCGATTGGAGCAACAGTATCGACCATCTGCGGCGTAACGGTAGGGCCATCATTCGCCAGCATGTTGCACGCCGCGCTAGACCCGACCGGCGGCTGGCTGCTGGATCCATCTCCACACCCCGCGACGCATGCCGAAACACCCTTGTGGCACGAACGGCCTAGCCGGTCCACTTACGCCCGTCAGTTCAACATGCCGAGCCGGCGCGGGCGCCGGTCCGAGAAGGGTCCGCCGCTGTGTCGGAAGCTCGCGATTTCGTTGTCGGAATCGGAAAGGACCGGCACCAAACCAGTAGGCGCTCGGGGCACAAGCCGGGTACTCTCGGTGGTGCACCGTGAACAACGTCGAAATCGATTTTGCCGAAGTATCACGGAAGCTCGAGCTCGAGCGTCGTCTTCACGACACCCCGGCCAGCGCCCGTGTGCGCGGTGTGTTCGCGCGGCTCCTGCAGCAGAGCCTCCGCTCTCGTGGGTTTGGAAGCTCCCTGGACATGGCGAGCCTGCTCGGTGAACAGCCCCGTAGCTACCGGCTGTATCCGGCGCGCGAGATGCTCGTTGCGTACGCTCGAGCAGGTGCTCTCGTGAACCCGGATCCGGGAGAAGGGATCCGCACGCTTTTTCGTGAGATCGCCGACCCGTTTTCGCGAACCTGGTACGGCAGAACGCTCCAACGGCTCTTACGCTCCGATCCAATGTCTGCTCTCGAATTCCTCGAGCGCTCGCGCGACCACATGGTGAATTTCGGGATGTGGCGCGTCGAGCCACGCGGACCCGGACATGCGGTTCTGCATCTCATCGACGAATATTTTTGGATCGAAACGGCGCACCGCGGCGGCTGCGAAGGGCTGCTCGATGCATGCGGCGTCTCAGGAAGCGTCTCGGTCGAGCTCGACTCGCTCTACTGCGGACGCCTCGAGGTTCGCTGGCAGCTCAGGAACTGATCGGCGCCTGGTCTTCGCCGTCGACGGCGTCCGGCGGCGCGACGTCTTTGGGAGCCGTCGCGGAATCGGCGGAGGGCAGGCACAAGCGCACGATGGTGCCTGACGGAATGGATTGAAGGAGTAGATCGCCACCATACTCGCGCGCGCGTTCTCGAATGCTGATGAGCGCAGGGCTTCCCGGCGCAATGCGGAAGTGCGGGTGCAGAACTTCGGGACCAAAATCCGAAGACGTCGGCACCCCGTCGTCTTGGATCTCGATGAGGACCGTGCCCTCCTGATCGGCATGGTCGATCGCGCGCAGCTCGACCGTGCCCTGCCGGCCAGTCGCGCGGACGGCTTCCACCGCGCGCAGGATGAGCGCTCCTATCATGCAGATGAAACTCGGGCGCGGCATACGCACCGTGCATTCGCCCTCCGTGGTCAGACGAATGCTCGCCCACGGACTCACGTATCCCGCGATGAGGCTCCTCAGATTGCCGAGGGTCTCGGGTACTCGCACCGTCAGATCGGGACGTACCCCGCCCGACAGTTCGCTGAGAAGCGAGATGAGGGCATCGGCGCGGTGGACGACAGTCGAAATCTCGTGCAAGGCGCGCTGCACGGTATCCGCGGGGACGCGATTGCGCAGCGCTTCGAGACGATCCGGTTCCTGGTCACCCGCAACGAGCTCCGCCCAGTGCTCGAGTTGGTCGGTCGCCTCGTACAAGCTGCGAACCTGCTTCGATAGCTCCTTGCATTTCGTCGAAGCGTGGAGAAGCGGATCGCATAGCTCGTGCTCGAGGGCGCAAGCAACGAGTGTGAGGCCGACGGAGATGTCGCCGTCGAGGGGCGACGTGCTGGATCGATAGGCGGTTCGCATCCGGGCACGCGCTCGAGCACGCTGGATCGTTTTCTCGAGCGCGCCTTCGGTGACGTCTCCCGCATAGATGACGGCGTCGACTCCGAGACGGAGCGCAAACGTGGCATCCGCTCCGCCCGCGGTGACGACGACGACGGGCCCTTCGGCGAGTACCCCCGCCACCGTCGCTGCGAGACAATCGATGGAGACCGCAAGAAGTTTGGCTCCATGCGCGGCCGCCGATTTCTGGAGAACAGCCTGCTCGGCCTCGGGCGCTGTCGTCCAAAGAATGGTGAGCGGTTCCGCCATCCTCAAAAGCCTATTGGACCTTGGATGAGATTGCCAGCATCGGCGTCCGCTGTGAATCGAAATGATTCGGGCAGCACGCCGATTTCATACATCTTCGATGGTTTCCGTGTCTGCGCGTGTGCGCATAGACCTCCAGCCTTTCCGCGACTTAGGGCCAAGCGCAGAATGAGAGCCGGGAGGTGTTCCATGCAACAATTTGTCGTCGACCCCAGCCGAATGCTGCGGGTCAAAGAATCCCATGATGATGCAGCCCATATCCTCTTGCAAATGTTCGCGAGGTACGGCGTTCGTGCCGCGTTCGGCATCCCTGGCGGTCTCATTAGCCCGGTGTTCAGGGCACTCGCCGATGTTCCCCAGATCGAGCTCGTGTGCCCACGTCACGAGTCGATGGGCGTTTTCTGCGCCATGGGTCACTACATCGCCACCGGCGTGCCGGCGTTGGTGCTCACCACGAGCGGCCCCGGCGCGACCAACATCGTGACCGGGCTGGCGGCGGCGCTGAGCGAGGAGATCCCGGTGATTGCGGTGGCCGGCGAGGTGGCCACAGGTTCCACGTCGCGCGCCGCATTTCAGGACGCGACGACCAGCGCCATTGATGTGGTGGCGATGATGCGAACCATCAGCCGCTGGAGTATGCGGGTCGAGAGCGCCGCCGGGGCCGCGGGCGCGGCCGAGAACGCCTTTCGTGCCGCCGTCGGGCCAAGACCCGGTCCGGTGTTTCTCTCTCTGCCCGTCGACGTCGCGGCCTCTCACACCCAGCGGACCAACTTCGCGTGCACGCCGGCGTCACTCACGACGAGTGTGAACATCGAAGCTTGCCGGAAGATCGCACGAAGTCTCGCGCGCGCGCAGAGGCCGCTGTTCATCGTCGGCAACGGTGCGCGTGGCGCGGCGGGCGAGCTACTTCGCGTGGCTCGAAAGCTCGCTGTGCCCGTCATCACCACGGCGCACGCCAAAGGGATTTTCCCCGAATCCGACCCGCTGAGCCTCGGCGTGATCGGATGGGGTGGCCACGCGTCCGCGGCTGCCTACCTCGCTTCAGGTCCCGACGTCGTGTGCGTCGTGGGATCGAGGCTCGGCGAGATCGCGACCAACGGGTGGACGATGCCCATCGCAGGATCCGACTCGACGTTCCAGATCGACCGAAATCCGCAGTTCATCGGCCGCAATTACCCGGTCACGATGGCCGTCATCGCCGATGCGAAGCCGGCCCTGGTTGCGATCGCGGAGGCAATGTCTTTCGATGTCGTCCGGCCCGAGGCGCCGGCGAAGCCGGCGCTTCAAGTCGCCCCCATCAACCATCACGCGGGAGCCCGCGTGGTTCATCCGAAGGATCTCTTCGCAAGACTGCAGCTCGCTTTTCCGGACGCGAGCTGGGCGGTCGACATCGGAGAGCACGGCGTACTCGCGACACACTACCTCAAGATCGATCATCCGAACCGGTTCCGAACCATGCTCGGGCTTGGCTCGATGGGAAGCGGCATCGGCGTCGCCATCGGATGGAAGCAGGCCGACCGCTCGCGACAGGTGATCTGCGTGTGCGGCGACGGCGGTTTCATGATGCACGCCGGTGAGATCTTGTCGTGCGTCGAGCACGGCATCGGCGTCATCTTCGTCGTGGCCAACGACGGACGGTGGAACATGGTCAACCGTGGGTTCGACTCCGTCTACGGGTTCGCTCCGCCCTCGCTGCCTTCGCGGATTGCCGATATCGCGGGGGTTGCATCGAACCTCGGCGCGGTCGGCGTGCTCGTCGAATCGAAGAAGGATCTCGAGCGTTTCAAACTCGAGGCGCTTGCGACGCTCGGCCGCCCGGTCGTTCTCGACGTACGCATCGACCCAGAGATCGCGATGAGCGACCAGTCGCGCGCCCGGGCCCTCACGGATGCGGCTTTCGGAGGTGGGCGATGAGCCGCGCCGGGATCGTAGGACTGGGCCTGTGGTTGCCCGAGACGGTGCGTCGCAACGATGCGTGGCCGGAATCGTTCGTTCGTGCGTTTCGAGAAGAGCGCGAGCGACGGAAGACCGTGGATCTCACGCACGTGGATCGCGTCGACGGCGAGCGGCCGTTCGAAGAGCTCTTCCTACGGCATGCGACGCCATTCGACGATGATCCGTTCAAGGGCGCGGTCGAGCGGCGGATCGCCTCGTGCGACGAGCCGGTCGCCGAGTGCGACGCGCGCGCCGCACGCCTCGCGCTTCGCGACGCCGGCATCCGACCCGAGCAAGTGGACTTGATCGTGTCGAGCGCGGTCTTGCCGGATCAGGCGAGTGCACCGAACGCTCCGGCAATTCAAGAGCTGGTCGGGTGTCGGAATGCTGCGGGCATTGGTGTGGAGAGCTTCTGCTCGTCCAGCATTTCGCAGTTGGAGCTGGCGGCGAGCCTCGTCGAAGCAGGGCGCGCCAAGTACGTCCTCTGCGTTCAATCTCACATCGTCAACCGCGCGAACCTTCTCGAGTACCCGTCATCGCCGATCTTCGGTGATGCGTCGTCGGCGTTCGTCGTTGGCGAGGTCGAGCCCCAGCACGGTCTCTTACACGTCGTTCGTGGCGGGGATGGTTCCCTCTTCGGGGCGGTCACCTGGCAATACGCGAAGACACCGAACGCCGCATGGTGGCGCGATGCCGAGGGGCCGGTGTATCCGGGCACAGCCCATCGCGATCGCCTGCAAACGCTCGTGCGCAACTGCCTGCGATACCCGATCGAAACGATTCGCGGTTTGTGCATGGAGGCGAAGGCGTCGCTCGACGAAATAGCGGCGATAGCGACCGTTCAGCCTCTTGCTTGGTGGCAAGCAGCCGTAGCGGATGGTCTAGGCATCGCACGCGAACGTATCCCCTCCACCTACCGACGATACGGGCATCTCGGAGGAGCGGGCGTGATCGCCAATCTTATCGAAGCTCGCGAAACGGGCCAACTCCAGGATGGTTCGCTCGCCATCCTTTGCGCGCACGGGGCCGGGATCACGCGCTATGCGGCGCTGATCCGCTGGACGTCTCGTGCCCACCGAACCTCGTAAGACGCGCTGCTGCACGTCAGAAGGATTCATCATGTCTCTCGCCAATGATCTGATTTACGATTGGAACCAAGTCGGCGCCGCCACGCGCGCGCCAGTCAACATCGGCGTGTTCGACGACACGCTGCGCGATGGACTGCAAAATCCGAGCGTGGTCGAGCCATCGCTCGACAAGAAGATCGAGCTCTTGCACATGATGCCGAAGGTCGGCATCGACGGGGCGACGATTGCCTTCCCCGCTCGCTCGAAGCGCGCATTCGACGAAGCCGTCGAAATGTGCCGGGAGGTGCAGCGCGCGCGGCTGGCGCTGCGCGTAATCTGCACGGGGCGAACGGTGCTCGGAGATATTGCGCCGATTGTCGATGTGTCGCAGATCGTAGGAATGAAACTCGATGTTTACGCATTCATCGGATCGTCGGCCATCCGGCAGTTCGCAGAAGGGTGGAATCTCGATTGGATCGCCCGGCGGTCGGCGGACGCGATCGATCTCGCCGTGAGAGCAGGCCTGCCGGTGACGTACATCACCGAAGACACCACGCGTTCCCGACCGGAGCATCTGCGCACGTTGTTCCGAGTGGCGATGGATCATGGCGCCACGCGGCTCTGCCTCACCGATACCGTAGGCCACGCCACCCCCAAGGGCGTGGAGAACCTCGTCCAATTCACGCGCACCGTGATCGACGAACACGGAGCCAAGGTCGGCATCGACTGGCACGGACACAACGATCGCGGCTTCGCGCTCGACAATGCCTGCCGGGCAGTCGAAGCTGGCGCTGAGCGCGTCCATGCGACCGCACTCGGCATCGGCGAAAGGGTCGGCAACACCGCGATCGAGCTCCTGCTCATGAATCTGAAGCTCATGGGCATCATCGATCGCGACCTGCGGGCTCTACCTGCCTACTGCGAAATGGTAGCCCGCGCGACGAGCTGGCCCATTCCAACGAACTATCCCGTGGTCGGACGGGATGCGTTTCGAACTGCTACGGGTGTCCATGCAGCGGCCATCGTGAAAGCACTGGCGAAAGGTTATGAATGGCTCGCCGATCGTGTGTACTCGAGCGTTCCTGCGGCCGCGCTCGGACGGGCCCAGGAAATTGGAATCGGGCCGTCGTCCGGAGCTTCGAACGTCATCCACTGGCTGCGCCAACGCGGACTAGAGGAGCGGCCAGCCGTCGTGGAAGCAGTCCTCTCGTACGCGAAGTCGAAGGACCATGTCCTGTCGGACGAGGACATTGCCATCGCGGTACGGGAAGCGATGCATCGGCTCATCAGATCGCGTGCGGCGCGGCGCACGCGCGAGCCACGTGGTTCGGCGTTCGATTGAACCGAAGGCCAAGGAGTTGGATCACCGGTCTTCGGCGCGTCTACGCACCAGCTTGCGTGCTCGTGATCCGGCGAATACATGGGGCGCGGCGCGGGCACGCAGAAGCGCGACGGTCGGGAAGACTGGATTCGAACTACCGACCCTGGACCCCCGGTAGGCTCGCAGCTAGGCTTGCCTAGATCATCGGCCGCCGAGATCGCACTCCCGATGGCTGCAAACAGAGGTCATCTCTGTCGGCGTTGCCGCGGCCGCTGGACGTACCTGATGACCGTGATCTCCTTGCCCACTGTATGCTCGAGCAGCTCGAACGAATCAGTCAAACGCACGACCGCGCCCAAGCCGGCGCCGATACCGCCCCGTCGCAGAATCTTGGCCGGGTCGATGGGCCCGTTCCCGTCGTAGCCATCCCGCAGTGCGGTAGCAATGTCGCGGAAGGCGGGACCTTGATCGCGGGCAACGATGCGAATGGATGGATTGGCGTCACCAGGTTCCGTCACAATTTCGACACTGCCCGGGGCCGCATACTTCAGTATGTTCGAGGCAAGCTCCGAGGCAACGATGACGAGCTCTTCGCTCGCGCTGCGGTCGAACCCTGCTTCGAGCGCCAAGGTCCTGACGCCCTGTCTCAGTGCAAGGATGGAGTGGTCGTCCTTGATTGGATATTGGCGACGAGCCAATGCTACTCCTCGTCTTGTCCGTTGGCTCCGCTGACGAAATGTAGCAAGCCATTGCGCAGCGTGCGATGCGTGAGCACATCGCTCAGGTCGACGCCCATGTGAACCATGGTTTGCGCAATCACGGGGTTGACGCCGGTGAGCACGCATTCGGCGCCGAGCAAGCGGACGGCTTTGGCCATACGCAGGAAGTGATCGGCGGTGCCCGTATCCATGACCTGAATCCCTGTGATGTCGATGATGGCGCAGCGCGCTTTCTTATCGACGATGGCGTGCAGCAGCGCCTCGGTCATTTCCGCGCTCCGCCGTGTATCGAGCACGCCGACGACGGGCAAGCAAAGGACGCCGGCCCAAACTTCCATGATCGGCGTCGACAGCTCGCGGATGGCAGTTCGCTGCGTCTCGATGGTCTCCAGCTTCTCCTCTAGGTCTTTGCGGTACGCCTCAATGGTCGCTAGCTTCTCCTCCAACTCCTTGCGGTACGTCGCACTTCGCTCTTGCTCGGACGCGAGCGAGTCGATCATCTCGTTGATTCCTTGGTAGAGCGACCCCAAAGGATGGGTGTCGGGCAGGTCGGTACTGAGCCGCGCGCTGTAGTCGCCGCTGCCCACATCGGACAGCACCATCAGCATGTCGGCGACTTTCTCGAGGATTTCTTTTCCGTAGTCTTCGTCGCTCATGATCGTCGATCTTTCGATTCGCAGAGCCTTACTGCCATGTGATATCGAAGTACAAGTCTTTCGGGCCGGGTGTCGCGAGCGACCACCCGCTCAGTCTGCAGTCGAGACCCTGTTTGCCCATCCTTCCCATGGCGAAAGTGATCCAGCCTACGGCGACTGGCCCGACATGGTCGTAGCCCGCCACGTCCATTAGGTGCATGCGCAGGATGTTTTGGTCGACCCGGGAAAGATCGGCGGTGAACCGTCCGCTCTTGTTGTCGCGCAACCAGATGTCGGGAATTTTTTTGGCGAAAAGCGTCGGCGTCAGGATCTTCATGAAGAGTTTGAGGAAGGTGTTCGTCGCGAGCTCGGCGACGGATTGTCCACATCGCACCAGCTCCTTGTAAGCGTTCTGTTCCGTGGCTTGCAAGCTTGCGATTCCGCGCAAGAGCTCCACGAAGTGGATGCGGTCGTACCACTCGACTGGCTTGTAGCCGCCAATGGTATCCCGCACGACGGGGGACAGCGTGCTCAAAAAGCGATTGCGTTTGCCTTCATCGTAGTTCTTGTCCACGTATGCCATTGTACCGAGGATAGTGTAGCCGCGCGTTAGGTTCTCATTCATTTTTCCCTCCTCCTCCTGTGTGCGCTGTGTGCGCCGGCCAACCTGTGCGGTACCGGACCAGCAAGGCATCCGTCGAGCGGCTCCTCCTGCCAGCGCGTCGGCTGCTTTGCCGGCCTCACTTCTTTGATCGGTCTGATGTCGAGCAATGCGAACGCTTCTTCGACCATCAGCGCCGTCTTTACCTTGCCCAGATCGACGTCCATCGTCAGCAAGGTGAGCGCGATGTCCGCGCTCATACCGCAGATGATGCTCCGCGTTCCCATCAGGCTCGCGGAGGACGCGAGGGTACCGATCACCGAGCATAGGTGGCTATCGATCACCCAGACACCGGTGACGTCGATGATCAAACCTTCTGCGCCGGTATGGTTGATCACTTCGAGCACGTTTTCACGCAGGCGCTCGGCCAAGGCGTCTGTGACTTCCCCCTGCAAGGGAACCAGGATCACGTTCCACAGCGTAATGATTGGAAGTCGGTCGAACTCATGTGCCATGGTTAGCCTCCAGATCGGCTACCAGGACCGTTGCATCATCTTGATGCCGCCGATGCTGCCCGATGATCGCCTGACAAACCTCAAAAGGCGACATTACGCGAAAGTCATCGAGCGAAAAACGAGGCGAGATGCCGTCCGAGAACAGCACGATCCGGTCGCCCTCCACCAGAGATCCTTCCAGCACCCGTGGCGCTCGTACGCGGGCGCCGATCACACCTGGCGTGAGCATGAAGGGCGGCTTCGAGCTTTGGCAGCGCATGGCGACGTTGCCCACGCTGCACGTCTCGATCCCGACGGCGTTCCCGCTAGGATCTCTTTTCACGATGCAGATGAGCGCTGCAGCGCCGCGAGAGCGACGCAACTTCTCGTGCAGTCGATCGATAATGAAAAGAGGGCCTTGCGATAGAGGCACCGCCAAAAGCTCCTCCGTCGCTCGACGGGCGACGTCGGCTGCCTTCACTCCATGGCCGAGAGCATCGACGACCGAAAGAAGCGCCGTGCTCCCCTCGTCGCGAACGACCACCGCATCGCCGTTCACCCTCTCCCCGTATCGCGGCAGGCTTACGTGGTGCGTTTCCCGTATCATAAGGACACCAGCGCGTCGATCCGCGTGCCGTTCGGATCGCTCTTGATCGCGAAATGGTTCGCGAGTTTCTTGACACCCAAGAGCCCCTTGCCGAGCCCCGTCCGGCTCCTGTATCGACCGGACAGAACCTCTTCGACATTGTGGATGCCGGGCCCAGCGTCGCTCGCGTGAATCCGTATTTTTTGCGGCACGGAGTCGACGATGCCGATGGCGATTGTGCCTCCGCTCGTGTAGCTCACGATATTGCGTGCCAGCTCGCTGACGATCGTCGCGACTTTTTGCGCCGTTAGGCTCCTGGCGCCCGAATCCCCGGCAAACGCAAGAGCAGTCATACGAGCGTGGCTGATGTCTTCCTCGACATGAACGGGGATCTCGAGCGTATCGGCGCTGCACCTTGGGCCGCCGAAACCATCCAAGTCCTCCTGGAGCCGACGTTGCTTCTCGGGACCGATGAAAAGCGAGACAACTTGCTCCAACCGAGGCACGACGCGACCGAGCTCCCTTTCGGACAAGAGTGCTCTTGGAATTTCGCATTCCCGCAGAGCACGGTTCAGCGTTGCTTCGGCGTTGGGCCGTGAGAGATGTCTTTGCAGTACGTTGAGCAAGCGCTGATAAGTCGTGGTCATTTCGCCTTAACCGTTGCGCGGAGCGCATCGTCGCCACCAAACCGATGACTCGCGGAAGGGGCTGAGCATGCTCAGTTCTCCGAGATCGCGCGGCCATCTCGGTACGCCACGGCATCGATCCCGAGTCGTTTGAGCGCGTCATACACTTCCTTTCGCGTCTTCTGGGCAAGTTTGGCGGCGAGCGTGACGTTGCCCGTGGCCGTACGCAGCACCTGCGAATAATACTCCCGCTCGAATGTGGCCTTGGCTTCCCGGTAAGCGGCAATGAGCAGCGAGCTGCCATTCTTTGGAAGCAAGATATGGCAGGCGTCGATTTCCGGGCTCGGCGCGACCAAGAATGCTCGTTCGAGCGTATTGATCAGCTCGCGTGCGTTGCCAGGCCATGAGTGCCACAAGAGGCTCTCGACGGCCTCGGGAGTGAGTCTCGGGACGGGCTGGCTCTCGCGCGATGCGATGACGGACAAGTGATGCGCTGCAATGGGTGCGATGTCTTCCGGCCGTTCGCGGAGGGGGGGAATGTGAATTGGATAAACCCGAAGACGATAGTAGAGATCGTCACGGAAGCGACCGACTCGAACCTCCGCGTCGAGGTCGCGGTTGGTGGCAGCGACGATGCGGACGCTCACATGACGGGCGTCGTTCGATCCGAGGCGCGTCACTTCTCCCCGTTCGAGCACGCGAAGTAACTTCGCCTGCATGGATCGAGGCATCTCACCGATCTCGTCGAAGAAGAGAGTCCCGCCATGGGCGGCCTCGAACGCGCCGACGCGGGACGAGAACGCGCCGGTGAACGCACCACGCTGGTAGCCGAAGAGCTCGGCTTCGAAGAGAGTTTCCGGAATCGCGGCGCAATTGAGTGCGATGAACGGCGCGTCCGCGCGTGGGCTCGCGTAGTGCAGCGCTCGAGCGACGAGCTCTTTGCCGGTGCCGCTCTCACCCGTCACGAGCACGGGCCCCGAAGCTCGAGCGAGACGGTCCAGCGTGAGAAGCAGCTGTCGAGTTGCCGGGCTGCTTCCAATGATCATGTCCGACTTGCGACGTAACGACCGAGAAGACGGCGGGGGGGCGGCGGTTGCGGGCTGAACGGAGCGTCCGTTACCTGCCGGCGCAAACTGTCGCAGCAAGGCACGAAGGAACTCCGATGTTGGAGCCTCAGCAAACCAACAAGTCGGGGTGGCGTGGCGAAGCGCGTCCTTTCCGACGACGATAAGCGGAACACCGCTCGGAC
>Ga0137375_10003510_pt1 | contig 18651 bp, 21 predicted proteins | sample SagtaG_24_FD_104936 | JGI IMG/M metagenome (GOLD analysis project Ga0137375, IMG submission 104936) | Vadose zone soil microbial communities from Sagehorn Ranch, Mendocino, California, USA - Sage1_R_113_16 metaG | ecosystem: Environmental > Terrestrial > Soil > Vadose zone | place: USA...
TCGCCACTCGCGCCAATCCCCCGACCCAGGTCGCGCTTGCTGCTGCATACGGGCGGCTCTGCACAACCCGGACCAGCTTTATGTCTTTACCCGGAGCTCTTTAAGACTGCGCTACGTCCTTTAGAGCACCCTTGAGCTCATTCACGAAGACGTCCTCATTAGAGGACTGGAGCGGGGTCAATTCGAAGCGTGCGCGCGGACGACTCTGTGGGCTGAAGTACGTGAGCAGTTGCGGGTGCGTCGCGTTAGAGCACAGCCCCGTGAGCCTTACGTTTGATCCCATATCGTCGATTAGCCCAACGAAAGCTCTACCAAGCATCTTGCTCAGATTTCCGACGTAGAACTTGCACTCCCACCCAGCAACCAAGCTCCGCGCGGGAGGATCGTCAGGTTCCAGTCGGCAGCGGTCTGCGTCTTCGCCACGTATGACGGCCACATCGAGTTCGTGTGTGACGGTACTCGTGCCGCGAAACTCTACATCGGCATGGAGTTCGAACCGGCGCCCGTTGAGCGAGAATTCAGCGAAGCCGAAATTCTTCGACGATGAGTGAATTTGGCCAGGTGCGCCACGAAAAATAAAAGGCAGCGGAGGACCGGCGATTCCGCGCAGAACAACCGTTGCTCCGAGCTCACGTGCTGCTCGAAGGCAGAGCCCAAAGATATACGCCTCGTAGGCCTTGTCTTCCACGCGACGCACGAGCTGATACCACCCGAGTCCTAATGGGTGGTCGAGTAATGTGTCGATCGCAGCTTCAAGATCAGCGAGTGTCGCCATGGCGTTGTGCGCTCAAGCGTCGAACGTTACCAAGTGCCGCAGACGTTGCAGATTGTCTAGTTGCCCTTGGATGAGGCCTTCATCCACTTGCTTCAGGGCCATCGTCTGCTCGTCCTCCTGCGAAATTTGCGTTTCTGTCTGCAGTTCGATCTCCACTTCCTTGTCTTCGCCGACGTGTTCGTAAGCCAAAGAAGTCTCGTTGCTAGTTGTCGCTGACGGGAACAGTTGTCGCTGAACCGGTAACCCGATGGCCGTGAAACGAGAGTTCATCAATGCGGAGTTCACAAACAGCGGCTGCTCGACGAACACAGCGCGCAGAGAGTCGACCAGAGCCTGCAGCGCATCCGCGTCGGTCATTCGAACGGTGCGACGGTAGTAGCGGGGCCTGTCGGCCCGCCGGCCCTGCACTCTTTCCTGAATGTCCTTGCCTCCATCTATGACAGCTTGGATGCGGCCCGCGAGCTGAGGATCGCGTTGACGCAATCTCCCCATTATGAGGTCCAGCGCTTCAGCGGGGGTGTACTCGTTATCAGGCATGCGATGGGCGCGTATGGACTATCCGTGCAGTGGCCCGCGTTCGCAGGATGCCAAAAGCGTAAGCCGGTTGCACAAGGTTGGGCAACGCCTTCGCGAGCGTTTCTCTCAGGTACCCGGCTTGCTCCCCGTTGTGCGGCGCGGCGGGATCGGCCCCAGCAAGCGCCCGGGGCGCCGCACCTTGATGAATCGAGCTCTACACCTGTGCACAAGCAGCATGGGTTGTAGCAGCGAAACGCGCTACCGCGCAGAGCTTCGCCGGAGTTGCTTTGACGACGGTATTCACGCCGCTGCTACGCCGCAACTTGATCCGCTGGATGAATGGCAGCTCGCCAACCGGCGAGTTGGAGTCATCAGCCGTGCCTTTCAGAACAGACATGTTCAGGTCAGAGTCAGCTCCACCTAACGATCGGTATGGCTTCGGCTGGCCTTTGAGTGCGGTCGAGCGGCCCGGTTTGCCGACATGGTGTTCGTGTTCACGACTCCGACGAAATTGGCCCGCGGATGCTGCAGGGTGGTGCGGACTACCGGGCTGCAACCGGATGATCTCTAGGGGCCTGCGCGCCGTGGTCGGCCGCGGCGCACTTGCGCCAGCTGGATTGTCCGACTGAGCGTCACCCCCCTCCTTTATACGACTTTGCGAAGTGTATCCCCCCAATGCATGTAGTCCGCTAATTTTACCACGCAACTGACGCTAACCGCACTGCGGGTAACTCGGTTGAATACCCCCAATCCGGAGCGACTGCCGCACTTTTATTCACCGCTATCTTCACCATAAAAGATGCGCCGGATGCTTCGAGACGCCGCTCGTTCTCAGCGTCGGGCGGACTCGACGCGCCCTTGAGTACGGTTGACGCGCCGCGGACTCTAGTCCCAGCGCGGCGGTTCGCTGAGATTTGATTCCGAGCGCGGTCTTGCCGATGATCTCGTGCGCCAGCAGGGCAGAACGCGAGAAACCGGTCTCGTCTACGGCGTTGAGCCGTACGAAGCAGTGTCCTCCTGGGCGGCCCCACGGCGGTTCGGGGCTATGTGAAGCTCACGCTCGGTCGGGATTTCGGAGACTGTCGGTTCACCGACAAGCCGCTGCCCCGAGGCCGCGGCGTGGAACACGACGGGCAAGAGGTGACTGACTCGCAGATGCCGGAGCGGGTCAGTACTCGTTCTTGATCACGAAGAAGGAACCGCGAATAGTTCCGGCCAGCCTCGACCTCTGCCTCGCGAACTTGAACTGCGAGGCGAGCTCCGCGGGGACGTCCATCCCGTCGGAGAGCTTGAACCCGACCGCCCGCTTCCCGGCGGCGTCGACGGTGTACATCACGTTGATCGACAGCCCACTCTCGTAGAAGACGTAGGCCATTCGGATGTTCTCGACCTGGAAGGCCGTAGCCTCGAGCGGGCGAGACGAGATGACGATGTCCCGTTCTTCTTTGAGGATCCGGTGCACCCAATCGATGGTCGTCTTGGCGTTGCTGGCAGGCTCCACTGTGAAATCGTGGTCGTACTTGTTCTTGAAGTAGCGGGCCTCGTTCGCCCGCAGACCAGCGAGCGCGGCCGCGACGGGCGACGACTCCAGGCCGACGGTCGAAACGGTGTTGAAATCCACGGTGTAAGGCACGATGCACTCCCGAACGCCCCAAGGTACGTCCATTCACATCGGGACGGAGGCTACCTCAGCCGTGAAGTCCGCGGACCTGACTTCGGCACAGCCGACCTCGTCGATGGTGAAACCTAGCCCGACTGGCAGACGCAGGCTGGTGAACGACACTTCCTCGTCCCGCGCAGGGTCGGCATCGAGAGCAAGGTCACCGCGCAGCAAGGCGCCCTCGGCTTCTTGAAGGCACGTCACGTATTCTCGCCATGCGCTCGGGCAAGGCACCCCGAGCCGCTCATCTCGGGTGCGACCGAACATGGTCGCCGTCGGGCCCGGAATCGGCCCACCGAACCGACGCCATGTTGTTGCGGCGGTCCTGCGTCGAATGGCTTTGGGTGCGCGTGAGCGAGGCGAGAGCGGGACAGGCGGCAACAACATGCCCGACAAGATCTGCCTCCGCAGCTCGAACTTCGGGATCAGGTCGTAGATATCGTAGGCCGGCAGCGAGGCCGTTCCCGCCACGGCGAGCACCTCCGCGAACTTGGTCTGAGACGACATGATGGCCGTTCGTCAAGCGCGCAGCTGGGACATGCGTTCCTCGACCGTCCAATCTTGGGGTAACGATGCTGGTCGAGTTGGCACGCGTGTGACCCGCACCTCGTTGTGCTCAGGCGCTGAGGAGGTCGTGGAGATATATCAGATTTCTTGACACGCAGCTCGAGGAGCATGCGCAGTCGCCCGTCCATTTCGAGGGTCAACTGCGCCGAGAGGATCCCCAGCACCTCGCGTCGCTGCTCGAAGCTGAGCTGGGCACAGCCCGAGCCGACTCAGGCGTGGGTCACTCCTGAGTACGAAGCGCGAGGTGGTTGCGCTCTGCGTAGTCGGCGCCAGGATAGGGTACACCTGTCGTACACGCGACGTGTATAGTTAGTGTATGGCACGCACTCGGACGAACATCGAAATCGACGAGGTTTACGTTCGTCGCATCATGGATCGCTACGGCATACACACTAAGACCGAGGCAGTCGATCTCGCCCTGCGGCATCTGGCGGGCCAGCCCATGACGCGTGAGGAGGCGGTGGCAATGGAGGGAGCACATGCCATCGGAGAAATCCCGCCGGACACGGCGCCCGCTAGTTAGCCAGCATGATCCTGGCTGATACGTCTGCCTGGGTCGAGTACGACCGAGCTACAGGCAGCGCAGTCCATCGGCGCGTGGCTGAGTTGATCGCATCGGACGGTCCTCTGTCGGTAACCGAACCAGTAGTTATGGAAGTACTGGCGGGTGCGCGCACCGATCAGCGAGAGATTGATCTGCAGCGTCTCTTGCTCCGTTTCACTTTGCTCCGGTTCGATGCCTCTTCCGACTTCGATGCCGCCGCACGCATCTATCGACGCTGTCGCGCCGCCGGTGTCACCCCGCGCGGCATGGTCGATTGCATGATCGCCGCCGTGGCGTGGCGCCATGAGGCCGTGCTGCTCGCTCAAGATGTGGATCTACAGCGCGTCGGGCACATCATCGGACTGACGCTGGACCAAGCCTCGCTACCGACCTGAGCAGCAACTACCTCAGCCGAACCGTTCGGGTCAGGGTCATCCCATCCTGTATACGACGTTGCGCCATGTATCCCGGTACGTGTAGCGCGCTGAGTTTATCAGGCCGATTGCCTCAATAACGCGGGGCTGAACCAGAGGTAACTGCGTATTTAGTGCGCTTGTTATGGCCCGCAATTATATCCGCATTGGGCGTTGAATATTGTGCTTCAAGCGCGGACCGGGCAACGCCAGAGGGAACTGGAAGCGGTGGAATATTTTTCCAAGGGACGAGAGCAGTACGCGGTGGCGGTGATGACAAGTCAGGCCAACCCGCTCATGGGCTTAAGGACTTCGTGGCCCAGCAGCAAGCCTAGTGAACAGAGCTGCCAGGCAGCACGTCTCGTTCGGTCGCTTGTTCGCGGCAATGGCAACAAGGGCGTTTCATATATGGAACGCGCAGCGGCCGACTGTATCCGGCACTCGCTGGTCTGGGCCCACACGCGTGGGCTGTCGAGCCCTGGACGAGCGCCCGAAGTGGCTATACGCTGGCACTTCGAGGTCTCGTGAGTTGTCGGAGGAGTGCCATCGTGCCCATATCTAATTTGACGGTGAGCCCCGAGACAGCCGAGGCGAACAAAGCGCTCGTCCGCCGCTGGTTCGAGGAGACGGACCGCGGCAATCTGGACATCATCGACGAACTGCTGCCGGAAGACTACGTCGACCACAATCCCCCGCTTCCCGACCTACCGGCCGGTCGGGAAGGGGTCCGACGCTCGGTGCTGCTACTGCGGTCGGCCTTCCCAGACGCAGTACACACCATCCACGACCAGATCGCCGAGGGTGACAAGGTCATGACCCGACTGACCACGCGCGCGACCTTCTTGGGCGAGTGCCTGGGCTACCAGCCGACGGGCGACGTGGTTCAGATCTCAGGGATAGCGGTCCATCGCGTGGTCGATGGCCGGCTCGTCGAGCACTGGGCACACATGGATATGACCGGATTCATGCTGCAGATTGGCGCTGACGTCGGAGACCTCGCCTAGCCCTGCGTCACCAGCCAGCGCAGCGCCGCCTGGACGTTATCCTGCTCGGCCGCATAGCGCAGCCGCTTGGGTGAGCCAGCGAACAGCAGCGCGCCTGTCGCCTCAAGCAATGCAAGAAAGTAGCGCGCGTGCGCGTGCCGAAGCACCGCCTCCTCTGCGTGCGCACTGAGTCGTTCCATGGCGAAGCTGCGGATCGTCTCGAGCATGAGGAACCGCGGCTCGCCGTCCGGCCCTTCGCCTTGCTGGAGGAGGCTGTTGTCAACCAGCGAGGCCAGGCCGACCACCATGTTGAGAACCTGCTCTTCACTGGTCGCGGGCTGGCACACCGCCTCGACCGCCTCGACCGTACAGCCGCCAGCAAAGACGGCCAGCGAGCGGAATAGCAGCTGCTCGGCAGGCGGCAGCAGTTCGTAGCTCCAGGCGATCGTGTCACGTAGTGTTTGCTGCCGGCGAGGCAGGTCGCGCGCACCACCGGTTAGCAGGTCCAGGGACGTGCTGCCCGTCGTGTCGACCAGCCGCGCGACGAGTGCTGGCGGAGGCAGCGCCCGCACGCGCGCTGCCGCAAGCTCGAGCGCCAATGGCAGGCCGTCAAGCCGAACGCAGATCGCGACCACGGCTGACGCGTTGTCGGGCGTCAGCGCGAAGTCTGGCCGCACTGACGTCGCGCGGTCCACAAACAGCCTGATGGCCGGGTTGCGCGCCAGCTCGTCCACTGGCGCACGATCCGTCAGCACCGGCAGCGGCAGCGGCTGGATTGGGAAAACGTGCTCGCCGGAGACACGCAACGGAGCGCGACTGGTCGCCAGGATCTTGACGCCCGGGCACGCGCGCAGCAGCTCGACCACGATCGGTGCCGCCGCCAGCAGCTGCTCGAAGTTGTCGAGCACGAGCAAGCAGCCACGATCGTCGAGCAGCTCGACCAAGCTGGCGGGCGTTGTCCGTCCTTCGGCGTCGCCAGCGCCAAGGGCACGCGCAATCGCGCGAACGACCAGGTCGGCGCCACTCACTGGGGCCAGTGTCACATAGCACACGCCCGCGGGGAAGGCGCCGAGTGCGGCCGTCGCCAGCTCGATTACTAAGCGGGTCTTGCCGGTGCCACCGGCCCCGGTCACCGTCAGCAGGCGCACATCCGGCCTTCGCAGCAGGTCAGCGGCAGCACGCAGCTCACGCTCGCGGCCGATGAAGCTCGTGAGCTGGATCGGCAGGTTGTGCGGCGGGCGCCACGCATCCTGGAGTGCCGTCCGTCGGCCGGCTGCTGCCAGGGCGGCGCGTTGCTGGGGTGCCAGCGGCAGCGCTTGGACCAGGAGCGCCAGCGTCTCCGCACGCGGGGCGCGACTCACGCCACGTTCCAAGTCGCTGATGGCACGCGCACTCAGCGCCGCGCGCTCGGCCAGGGCCTCGTGGGTCAGCCCCGCAGCCAACCGATAGCGCTTCAGGAGCGCTCCAAAGGCAGGCTCTTCCCCCAAAGTTGGCGCCAGCGTAGCACGCCGGTCCTGTGTGTGATCTGTGCGCTTCCTTCATGGAAGACAGCCAGTTACCTGGGCACACTGCCGACGAAATCCGTCGACAGAAGGGACACCACCGTGACGCAGACGAACCATGAAAAGTCGCTGTACGAGCGCCTGGGCGGCTACGACGCCATCGCCGCGGCCACCGACGACCTGTTACTGGGGCGCTTGGTCAACGATCCGGAGCTGGGGGTGTATTGGAAAGGTAAGTGTCAGGACAGCCTACGCAACGACCGACAGTTGATCGTTGACTTCCTGGTCGAGGCATCCGGTGGCCCCGCCTACTATCGCGGACGCGACATGAAGACCAGCCACACTGGAATGGGGATCACCGACCGTGAGTGGGAGATCTTCATGCGGCACACCCGGGCCATGCTGGCCCACCTGGCAGTCCCCGAACGCGAGAGTCAGGAGGTCGTCGGATTCCTGGAGAGTCTCAAGAGCGACGTCGTCCAGCCGCAGCCCGTTCCAGCTTAGGCGTGGTCAGGCGGCACGCGATGGATCAAGTTTGATGCTTCGCGGTCGCCAGCTCGCCGCGGCCGGCGTGCTCGTGAGTCAATCCTGAAGAAGCCTGAACTCTGACGCCGGCAGCGAGACCGCGCGTTGCGCTCGCCGGCGGTGCCTTGGACATGCGGGCGGTTCGGCGCTAACGCGAACGACCACGGCTGCGCGATGGCATGTTGGACGCCCGGTCCATCAAGTACGGGCCTGCTACCGGCCCGGTTGCGCTTATCTGCGGGTCGGCCGCCGACACTTCTGCCAGCCGCCAGCGGTGACAGTCACGCTGCGTGCGCGCGCAGAATCGCGGCAAGCACACCGATACCTTGATCTTGGAACACACATGCCAATGCATGTGGCTCGGTGATCAAAGTTCAGGTAGCAACCACCGCACGCAGCGCCTGAAAACCTTTTATGGCACAGACCATGTACATGGTCACGTGAACGACCTGAGCATGTACTGCTGTTGCCACGCCTTTTGTCCCACGCGCTCCGGGGCAGCGTGGTCCGGGCACGGTTCACGGCTGGACCGCGAGATCGGCAAGCAGCTCCGCAAGCACCTGCTCCTCTTCGATTTTCCGACCCACAGCCATCATGGTGTCGCTCAAGTCCGGGTCCCAGCTGGCCTCGACGCGATTTCCGCGCAAGGCTGACCCACCAGAAGGTGCGGCGGCGCGATAGGAGGCCGCATCAAACCGCCACGGCCGAGCCCCGAACCGGGCGACGATGCCATTGGCGATACTGAGGCCCGGCCAATCAAAGTCGCCGTGGTACCGGAGCTGAGCCCCAGACTCCGCCAGTGAACGCAGCAGCAGCGTTGCCGCACCTGCTGGATGGCCGCTAGCGCACACAAGTGGAGCGCTGGCAGCGCCGAGGACGTTGGCTGTTTCGGCGACGACGGTTGGATTTTCACAGACGTACACATGCCGTCCGTTGAGCGAGCGGAACCCCGGCGGATCGCGCAAGACCTGGCGCACGGTCAAATAGGTGGGTTGCCCTACTTCCGCCCAGACGGCGAGACCCCGGCCGGAGACCGTCGCAGGGTCCGCCCGAAGGTTCAGGCACAAGACCGGACTAGTGAGTTCGCTATAGAGGACGCCCACAGATGCCCACACGGTCCGCCGCCACTCCGCCCCCTCGCCGTCAGGCACCCCACCCAGTTGTCCCGCGGCCCGAATGACGAGGGCATATAGCGGTCGGCCAGCGTCGAGGCTGTGACCGTCACCTGTTACCACACTAGCCAGTACGGACAACGGGACCCCTGGAGAGGGCAGTTGAGAAAGCACGCGCGCCGTAGATTGCGCCAGACCGAGGCCGGCCGTTGGCTCCGCGCGCGCCAACCGACGCAGCAGCCCAGTCGACCGCACACTTGCGAGCCAGACTTCGAGCACCGGCCGCTCAGCGCAGAGTGCCTCTAGCGGCTCGAACGCCGTCGCCCAGGCTCGATCCCTCACCAGCCTGGCCGCGGATTGGTCCTCCACCGGCCCGGTCAGTGCTTCGATGGCACTGCGCAGATCGGGCGCGACGCCAGCCCGACGCAGGCTGACCTGCAAGGATTCAAGCCGCACTGTGACAGACTGGCCGGGTGCGACTGGCCGGCCCAGCAGTTGTTCCACCGCCCGTTGCTGAGCCGGAGTCGCATTCTGCAGAACGATCGGGCCCTGCAGTGCCAGGCCGCGCTCCAGGCGACGGCGTGACCGTTGCACGAGCCAGCGCAGGTCGTCGTGCCCGAGCAGGCGCTGCAGACGCGCCGCGTCAGTGCTCATTGGCCGCGGCCATTGTGGACGTGCCCGTTGGTGCCGACCCCGTTCATCTGCGGTGAGGCCGACGCCGGCGTGCGGTCGACTCTGGACCGCACCCGACCATCCCAGGTCCATTCCGTGACGTGCACGGCGTCAATACCTTCGCGACGTGCGAGCTGATAGATCGCCAGACCCGGCAACGTGGCGTAGCAGCCCCACTCCCGCTCGCTCGTCATGACGAAGTCGAGGTCAAACGTGTCCAGAAGTCCGATGCTCTTTGAACGACTGTCGTCGTCCACGCCGGCGAAAACTTCGTCCATCAGAACCAGTCGGGGGGCCAGCGGATGAGCGGAGCGGTAGTGGGCCGACGCGGCAGCAAACAATGGCAGCGTCACCGTGAGCACCTTTTCTCCGCTCGAGGCGGGGCCCGATGCTGCCCGCCAGTGACCGTCCTGCCGCCGCTCAATGCTGAAGCAATGCCAGCGGCGATAGTCAAGCGCCTCCGTCAGATGGTCCAGCCACGTCCCGTTCTCGTTCGCAGCCCGCACCGCATCGATCTGCGCCTTCAAGAACGCGCTCACCGCCGCGCGGTCGTCGACGGACCAGGCGTCCTGGACCTGGCGCATCAGCCGCGCACGCGCCTCAGGTAACCCGGCGGGGCCATCTGCTCGCGGCATCCAGCGGAAACGCAAATGCATGCCGGTGCTGGTCGGACGCTGCGACAGCTCCTGGTTCATGTGATGCACCTGGACCTCGGCATCGTGGATGAGCTCCTGAAGATGACTGGCGATCTCGTTCACCAGGTGCTCCTCCAACAGCTCGCGTTCGCGGGCGCTGAGCAATCGCTCGCGGTGCTCAATTTCGTCGGACAAGAGTGCAACCAGCTCGGCAGGTGACCGCTGCTGACCGTTGAAGGCGATAGTCACGACGTGCCAACCATCAACCGGATCAAGGATGGCTGAGTATCCGTATCGGGTCATGCCGTCCTGGAGGTTCTTGAATAACGTGGAGATCTCGCGCCGGAGTCGCTCCCATGCCTGGTCGTCGTCGTCCACGCTTTCCAGGGTCTGCTCAACGCGACGGGCGAGCCGAGCCGCTGGATCCGGCGACCATCCGCCCGTCGGCAGCTCCAGCTCAGGTACCGCTGCCAGGAGCAAGCCGTTCGCCGCGAAGCGTTCGAGCGTACTGATTGCCGTCGAGCGGCGCCCGGCCTGCTCACTCAGGCTCCGCTCGATTCTGACCTGGCTGTCCTGGGCACGGCCGAGGCGATTGGCGCAGGCCCGACGAACCTCCTCGAGGCGCTGGGTTTCGTGCTCCAGGGCTCGCATGCGTGCCGAAATGGTCTCGACTTCGTGCTGAATCTGCTCGACGGTGGCACCGATGCTGGCGCGCAGTCCCTCCCATCGACCACGCTCTTCCCTGGCTCCGCGGCTCGCCTCGTCCGCTCGACGCGTGCGCTCGTCCCTCGCGGATTCGGCCTGCTCGAGATCGCGAATGGACTCATGCATCTGGCTAAGGCGTTCGACTAGATGCCGAACGCGCGGCCAGAGCCCGGCTGTCGCGACACCGTAGTCACCGATCGCCTGGCTGACAGTCTCCAGGCTCGCCGCGGTTGTGGGGAGTTTCAGATCAGCTGCTGCGTCGTCGCGCGTAATAAACGCGGCTTGGGCTAGATCCTCGAAGTTGGCCACTACGCGCTCATGGTCCGTCGTGCGGGCTTCGCTGGCCGCAAGCCGCCGCTGCGCTTCACTAGCACCGCGATGGCGCTCGCGCAGCGTGTCGGCGCTGGGCATGCGCGCGAGCTCTTCGGCAAGTGTGTGCTGGCGTTGTTCAATCCGCATCACCTCCAGTCGCGCACCCTCAACACCGCGCTCGGCCAGGTCGATCTCATTTGCGAGCTCGGCGATGCGGTGGCGTCGCGCCGCGTCGCGCGCACCTCGACCGATGAACGTCGCGTTTGGCTTGTTCCATCTGCCGTCGAGGATCCCGAGTCGCCAGTGGCCGGATTTGTCGACCCAGATCTCAGACGTACCTTCACCACGGCCGATACTGCTTAGCAGGCGTTGAACCGTTTCGTCGCTCACGGCGGCTGCCCCAGGTTGCGCCCGGTCGATGGCCGGCTCGAGCACGGCAATCAGGCTGGACGCGGATTCCAGCGGAGCTCCGGCAACGAGCATCACGTCGTGGGTGTCGTGTGCCAGCAGTTGTCCATCCGGCGTCAACCAGGCGTCGACAATGCCCGCGGATTCCAGCGCCGCCTCGAATCCGGCGCGGTGCTCGTCCACCACCTCGGGTCGAAAGTCGATGAGCTGCCACAGCGGTGCACCCGCGCGTGCGGTCCGCGTTGACGGATCGCGCGTATAAGGGGTTGGTGGCACCAGGATTTCGCCCTGGAGAAGCCGCTCGCGTTCGCTGCGCAGAAGTTCCAGTACCTCGGTTATTTCGTTCTGGTGGGCCAGCGCCGCGGCGCGCAATTCGGAGAGCGCGTTGCGCGCGCCATCCGCGGCATTGGCGGTGAAGGCTGCGCCCGGATCCGGCCCATCAAGCGTCTCTGACCAGACGGCGATCCGCTCGAGGACGTCGTCGCTCGCGAGTCGAGGCACTTCTGAAAGGGAGCGGAGATAACTCCGCCAGCCATCCACGTACAGCGACGTCGTGACCTCGAGATCCTGGCGGGCCGAGCTCAGCAGATCGGTGGCGCTGTCGCGCTCTGCCATCAGCTCGTGGAGCCGCTTGCGCGCGATCTCCACCTGGTCCATGGCGGATACGTAGCGCTCGATCAGCATGCGCATGTGCCGCGTCGCTTCGGATCGTCGGCGAGCGGATGCTGCCGCGAGATTCTCCGCGGCGGCTATGCCGGCGTCCGCGGCGGAAACGCCGGCGGTGGGGCTCAGTCCCGTGACCAGTTCCGGTGGTGCGGGCGGCAACGTGGCAACCGCTGCTGCCCGGTCGACTTCAGCGAGCACCGGCTGGAGCTGCCGTTCAGCATCCTTGGCGGCAGCGCGCTGCCGCTCCAGGGCTGCGCGTTGGCGATCGAGCTCGCGCATTGCTTCCGCCTGGAGCACGCCGGCGTGGTGGGCTTGCTGCGCTGCCATTTGCGCCAGACGTTCGGCGGCATCGAGCTCGCGCACTTCGCGACTGTCGCGCAGCTCCGCGGCGCGGCCGCGAGCGCCCGCCAATTCCTCCTGGACCTGCCGGCGCGCCTGCGTCGCGGACTGATCCTCGGCCTCCGCACGCTCGAGCTCCTGACGGATCTCGGCCAGCTCTCGCTGACTCGCCTGAAAGGTTGAATGACTGGAGCGGACGTCGCGCGCCAGTCTTCGCGCCGCGACCGATGCGTAGCGGCGATAGCCGCCGAGGAATCGATCGACCTCGGTATGGGTCTCGCGTAGCGCGTGCAGGTCCTCGCGCTGTTGTTCCAGATCGTGGAAAGCCGCTGCAACCACGTTCAGAATCGCCTGATCGACTGGCTTCAACGATTCGGACAGCGCCCGCGAAAGCTTGTCCTCATCCGGCCGACGCGACAGTTGCGGCTGCCGAAGCTGGATCAGCAGGTTGATGAGTGCGTCATAACGGTCCGGGCCCAAATGGAACAGGCGTTCATCAATGGCGCGCCGGTACTCTTCGGCGCGTCGGTAGACATGGCCAATGCCCTCGAGTGCTTCGGCGAGCCGCTCGCGTGTGTGGGCGCTACCGCCCGGTCCCACAAGGGTGAATTCACGACCGATCCGACCTTCGCTTACGAAGAACCAGCGGTCGACAATTCCGCGCCCACCGACCGCCTTGATGCCACAACCAACGGTCAGGAAGAGTGGTGCACCGCTGTCGTCGCACCGCCCGAACTCCAGCCACGAATAGCCGAGCCGTTCGGGGTACCGGCCGTCGACCAAGAGGTTCCACTCCATACGCTTGCTGGAATCGCCGTCTGGTTCGACGCGCGAAGCGGATAGTTCGCCATCAAGCAAGAACGGCAGCGTCAGGGCCAGGACTTTGGATTTACCAGTGCCATTGTTGCCGCGCAGCAGGAGGTGTCCATCGCGGAACCAGAACTCTGCCTGGTCATACAGGAACAAGTCGACCAGACCGAGCCGCTGCGGCTGCCAGCGTTCACGCGCGGGCAGGGGCAACTCAGTCCGAGTCACGCCTCAGCCTCCAACAATTCCTGGACGACGGCCGGTTGGTAGCTGAAGCGCGCCAACGCCGGCCGCGGCACAACTCCGTCTGGAAACACACGGACCAGGCCCAGCCCCTCGAGCCGGTGGAGTGCGAGCGAGCACAGCTCGATGTGCGCGCCCGGCTCACGCGCGCCCTTGCGCCAGTGAGAGTGGTGCTGTTGTACCCACGCCGCCATCTGACGATGCAGCGCGAACACCGGTATGGGCACAAGGCCGTCTGCCTTCAGCATCCTGGCGAGATACTCGGCCAGTAGCAGCGTCGCATGTCCATCGGTGCCCTCCTCAGGCATGCTCAGGTCGGTGGCATCCCCGGTCGGGTCCAGCAGGACCAGACCCTCGGCACGGACCTCGGCGAGCCAGCCGGTCGCCTCGCAGATGCGCCGCACCAGGAACGGACGCTGGCTGGCGAGATACGCCTGCTGATCCTGGGTGAGGTCCTCCACATACACGACGGGGTCGTCCAGTAGCCGTCGCACCAACGCGTGCCGGACTGCCTGCCTGCGCGATTCCGCCGTATCCGGCACCGTGTCCGCCTCTAATCGATCGAGCCGTGCTGCAAAATCTGGTGCTTCTATCTGTGATGGCCCACACGGAGTGACGAGTAGGCCGGCCATGGCGCGTCGATTGACGTCGTACAGCACGTCACTGTTCGGTGCGCTGTTGACAAAGTCCTGCTCATCACCGGCAACTCTGGACAGCACACCCATGTTCTGTAGAAGTCGGACGACAGTGACCAGGTCTGAGCGTTCATCGCGTGTCGCGATGCCGAACTGCAGGCCGGTTCGGGCAAGCGAGGGCTCCGCTGCGATAGCGATCACCCGTTGAGCCACCTGACCCAGCGTGACCTGTGCGTCAGCCCGCTCCAGGACAGCCAGACCAATGCACAGGAGCGCGTATCGGCGGCGACTGAACGGCGAGCCCGAGCGGTCCGCCACCGCTGGCCGAGTATGGTCAGTGGAGCCAGGCACACGCTTCTGGAGTCGAGCCAGCCCGTTATCCACGCGGAGCGACCAGCCCGCGACCTCGGCAAACCACTCGCGCAGCCAGGGCGCGTGTCGGCGCACGAGCTTGAACGCATTCGGATCGGGCCTCCCCGCCGTCAGCATCGGGTGCCGCAGCAACGCGCGAACGGCGGTCTGGCGCTCCTCTAGCTCGCGCCGTTCCAGCGCGTCCATCATGCCGCCCGACTGAACGCTCACTAGTCGGCTGCCACCGTGCCGGCGAATGTTGCAGGCGCTGGTCTGAGGAGGTCGACGATGGTAATCACGTGGTCCTGGCCACCAAAGATGCCGTCGGGAGTTTGAATCTCGGCAACGGCGCCATCGCACGTCGGGACCAGCTGGATCTCCAGTGTGCCATCCGATGTCACGGTCCGTGCGCCGTCCGACGTGAGCGCGCCAGCCGAAAGTGCGTCTGCCAGCAGATTGAGAAACAACGCGAATTCCTCACGATCCAATGTCTTGAGGTCTGACAGTCGCGTAGGCGTGCCGCTCGCCAATCGTTGACGGGCTGCCTCGGTTTGCCGATGCTCGGCCTCGAGTAGCTCGCCGAGCAGGCGTCGGGCAGCGCTGCGGTCGCCGACCGGCGGCATCGGTCCGGGCCGCTGGTAGCGACCTGTGGTGCGCAGGCGTGCGCTGATAGGGACTGCCGGTCCAGCGCGCCAGCTTGTGGAGGCCGGTACGTGACCCGCTTCGATCGCATCCAGATAGGCGCTGTCGGCGGTCAAATGTCTGGCCGAAGTCAACCCGAATGCCGCGCGCCACAGTCGGTGTGCGGCAGCGTCGTCGGGTGCTTCGGCGAACCACACCGCGAGGCTGCGAAAGTCGGCACTCCGATCACTGCGGCCTGAGCGGCGCTCCTGCAAAAGCATCACCGTTTCGAGCAGCGCGGGGATCGACCCCCGCGCATGCTGACGCAGCAGCGACGCCTGAGAAGGACGGCTACGTTCCCCGACAAACCACGACCGCACACCTGACCAGCGCCCGCGCCACTCGGCGAGCTTCGTGTCGAACGCCGCATCAGGATCCGGCGCTTTGTCGTGTGCTGCATCTGGCGCGACGTCCGCGGCTTCACGTGTGGCGGCGATCTGTAGCAAGCGGTCAGCGTCGAGTGTGTCGAGCTGGTGGAGTGCCTCGGCGATGTCGGCCGACTTTATCTGCAGGTCGCCGACGAATCGCTCCAGGTACCGAATCAGGCGATCCTTGTAGGCGATGAACGCCTCTTCGTCGATGTCCTGGAGCTCGATCGTGCGTTGCAAGCTGCCCATGAACGCGCTGGCGTTGGCCGCCAGATTCTCGAGCAGCGAGGCGAGCTCGCGCAGCAAATTGTGCACGACGGCCGCATCAGGGTCTGCCAGGCGGGCTTGCTCGAGCAGGCTGTGGGCACGCACGCGGATGTCCTCGAGCGCGACGGACTGCAGCTCGCCACGCCGACCTAGCGCCTGGTCATACGCGTCGAGCGCGAATTCAGCGGCCTCGCCTTCGGCCGTCAGCTGATACAGGTAGCGGGCGCGGTAAAACTCTTCGACACTGGTGACCCGGCTTGTGTCTGGATCGGCGCGCAGGTTACCCCACTCGACAAGGGCATTCAGGGCGCCCTCGGCACTCCCATCCTGCATCGCGTCGGCAATGTCCTCTGGTCGGAGGTGGACCAGAAAGCGGCGCTTGGCGTCGACGAAAGAGCGCATGATACGTCTGTACAGCGCTGCTTTCGGCGCATGTACATGCGCAAACGGCAGTGGTTGCTGAGTGCGCTCGCTCGTAAGCCGTTCCCTCGAGTGGACGGCAACCTAACAGAACAGATGTTCTCAGGTCAAGTGTCAGTGGCCGGCAGTTCGACGGCGCGATCGCTTCATGGGCGCCAAGTACAAGAGTTGGCCGGTGTTATGGCGCCGGTGCCATAATAATGTCATGCGCCGCACCACCATCGTGACCCCTGAGCACCTGCTGAAGCGGCTGCGGCAGATGGCCGCCGAGCGCGGCACGTCAATGGCCGAGCTGATTCGCGAGGCGCTCGAGGAAAAAGTCCGCTCGGATCGCCCGCGCCCGCGCAGCCTCGGTTTGGGTGCATCCGGCCATGCCGACACTGCCCAGCGTGCCGGCGACGAGCGAGCTGCGCCGCGGTCGTGGCGCTAATCCTCGATACGGGCCCGCTCTACGCTACGCTCGACCGTGACGATGCAGCGTACCGTTCCTGTCAGAAGCTCGTCGTCGAAGCAGACGAGCCGCTAATCATCCCAGCACCGGTCCTGGTGGAGGTGGACTACTGGATCCACCAGCGCTTGCATCCGGGCATTCTGCTCGCTTTGCTGGACGATGTGGATACGGGGGCGTACCAGGTTGAGGATCTCCGCGTGGAGGACTACCGGCGCGTGCGCGAGCTGTGCGACCAATATGCAGATGCAGATATCGGGTTTGTCGATGCCGCAGTGCTTGCGATCACGGAACGTCTGCGCGAGCCAAAGATTGCGACGCTCGATCGACGGCACTTTGCGATGCTTCGACCGCGACACGTTTCCGCATTGCGGCTATTGCCTGATTGATCACTGGAACGAACCTGGTGCTATGCGGCAAGGCGCCTACAGCGAAGCAATGGTGCCGTTGCTGGGTCCGATGCCGCCAACCACCTGTCCGTCGACGATGATCGAAAGCCGCCGCCCAACAACTTTGTGCGCGCGCCGTCCACGCGTTGTCCAAGACAACTCGACACCTGCGTGGCGCGCGCCATCCATGGTGGCCTCTGCTTTCAGCACCGCAGCCTCGTCATACAACCGCGGCGTCACGCTTGATGGCACAGGCCGCCACAAATCACTTAACCAGGTACATCGTCGACTCTCTCGTGACGCCGAGAGGATGCGCCCGCGCATGCTCGCCAGGATCGCGCGGGTGACATGGCGCAAGCCCGACGATCGCTGAAGGCGGTGATCCTCGGGTGCGCGCCCGCCAGGCGGACATCCCAAGCGTCGCATACGCTGGACTTATGGCTCGGGCACACATCGCGCTGATCAACGACGACACTGCCTTTCTCGATTTAATGCGTGATCTTCTAGTGGCCGATGAGGGGTATGAGGTCAGCATCTGCAAGGAATGGGACGGCGCGTACGAATTCGTCAAGCGTGCCCAACCCGACCTGGTCATCCAGGACATCACCATTGGCGGCGAAGAAAAGGGCTGGACGATCCTGAACCTGCTGACCCTCGATCCCGCGACGCGGCCGATCCCAGTCATCGTCTGCTCAGCGGCAGTCCAGTCGCTGAATGAGCATCAGCCGATGCTCGACCGTTTTGGTATCACAGCGCTGCCGAAGCACTTCGACGTGAACGAGCTGCTCAGTACCATTGAGCGCGTTATTGGGGAAGGCCCCGCTCGGCAGAGCTAGACCGCAGGACCGCGTCCCGGAACTCCGTGGATCACAGGTGCCAACGCGTCAGGGGTCACATGCTCTGGCAATGCGCTGCCGTGGCCTTCACTCTTGTATGCAGAGGTTGCGGCTAACCGAGACGCGCGCACGCATACCACTCCGCGACGCGTTCTAACGCATGTTGTAAGATGATGCACTAAGTAGCCTGAACGACGAGTCAATCGGGGCCGCGACCTTCGGGGCCCGCCTTGCGCATTACCAGGACTCCGGACACCGAGCGCGCGCCGAGCTGTGCGGGGTGGTCACACGACCGTAGACCCCGCTTTGGAGCGCCTTAAAAACGTTGCTGACATCACCACAGGCGTGACTGTCGGCGCAACTCCGAATCAGGCTCCCGGTGACGAGTGCTACTCCGCAGCCTCACACTCACGCAACACGTCGACTTGGGCGCGCAGCAAACCCTCCGCACCCGATGATGGGAGGTCCTGCGCGAGCGTTCCCAGGATGTCTCGCGCGCGCGCCTGCTGAGTTCGTGCGGCGCTAGTCGAACCGACACGCTGATGCGCGCGTGCGAGATCGCGACAGATGATCCACTCCTCACCCGGCAGGCCGAGACGCGCGGCGATCTGGGCGGCTGTATCCAGGTGCTGGATGGCGCCACCCGAATCGCCCCTGGCCATCGCCAACCTGCTGCGTGGCGGCCATACCGATGAGGCGCCACAATCGTTGCCGGGCGATCGTTATCGGATTCCGATTCTGCGCACACGCAGCAAGATGGCGATGGCCGCAGGCGATTCGGTGGCGCCATCCAGCACCTGGATGCAGCTGCCCAGATCGCCGCGCGTCTCGGCCTGCCGGGTGAGGAGTGGATCATCTGTCGCGATCTCGCA
>Ga0137375_10003525_pt1 | contig 18611 bp, 20 predicted proteins | sample SagtaG_24_FD_104936 | JGI IMG/M metagenome (GOLD analysis project Ga0137375, IMG submission 104936) | Vadose zone soil microbial communities from Sagehorn Ranch, Mendocino, California, USA - Sage1_R_113_16 metaG | ecosystem: Environmental > Terrestrial > Soil > Vadose zone | place: USA...
CAGAAAGCGATCATGCCCATTAGGGACGGGAAGAAGACTGGCCAGAAGTGGCTGCCCCAGCCGAGGCGGGAGGGCTCGGAGAGAATACCGCCGAAACCGTTCGCTTTGATCACCATGAAGATGAGCAGCGCGACCGCCACCACAAGCACGAAGGGCGCGGCCCAGTTCTCGAACCGGCGCAGCGTGTCCATGCCACGCAGGATGATGGCCATCTCAAGGACCCAGAAGATGCCGAAGGACAGCCACTGCGTCCAGGGATAGGCGCCCAGGTGCGACGCCCCGGTCCAGCTGTGGCCGACGATGGCGCCGGTGAGGGTGAAGATGGCCTCGCCGCCGATCCACGTCTGGATGCCGAACCAGCCGCACGCGATGACCGCCCGCAAGATCGCCGCCAGGTTGGCCCCGCGCAACCCGAAGGACGCGCGCGCGAACACCGGAAAGGGGATGCCGTACTTGGTCCCTGCGTGGCTGTTGAGCAGCATGGGGACGAGCACGATGAGGTTGCCAAGGGCGATGATCATCACCGCCTGTACCCAGTTCATCCCGATCGCGATGAGGCCCGAGGCAAGCAGATAGCTCGGAATGTTGTGGGACATTCCGATCCAGAGCGCGGCGTAGTTGTAAGTGCTCCACGTCCGGCGCTCGATCGGCAAGGGCGCGAGGTTGTGGATGTCCCCGACCCAGAACCGCTGGTGTGACGTCCTGATGTGCCGTGGCGCTGGCCTGGTAAACCGCCACTACCACCCGCAGCAGGTCTTCGCGTACACGATCTCCGGCAAATGGGGATACCTGGAGCACGATTGGGTGGCAACGGCCGGGGACTGGATCTATGAGGCGCCCGGTGAAGCGCACACGCTCGTGGCCTATGAGTCGCCAGAACCTATGAAGGTCACGTTCAACGTGACAGGTCCGCTGATCTGGCTGGATGAGAACGGCCAGCCGACGGGTCACTTCGACGTCTTCGACTACATCGCGTTGTGCAAGGATCACTACGAGAAGGTGGGCCTGGGCGCCGACTATGTTGAGCGCCTCTTCCGCTGACTCGATGCCTCGTGCCCCAAGGGCCGCACCGATCCCAAGGCGCCCGCACCGCCCAGCCACGGTCCTATGGCTCGAGGTCGGTGACGACGGCGAAGTGATCCGACGGCCACACGCCGTCGACCGGTGCGATGCCCGCTAGCCGCGTCGTCCGCACGCGGCCGCGTCCCTGCTGGGGCAGGCCGACCAGGATGTAGTCGATGCGCGAGTCGGGGATCATGCTATTGGCCTGATAGCCATTGCGCTGGTCCCAGGTAAAGCCGGGGTCGGCCGCGTCCGCGTAGCGCCAGGCGTCGACGAGCACGAGTCCCGGCACCGCCGGCGCGGTGAGCAGGCCGCTGAGGAGCCGTATTTCGTCGGAATCTGGTTCGGCGTTGAGGTCGCCGGTGACCACCGGGGGGTAGGGGCACCCCGCCATGTGCCCATCGACAAACGCGGCGAGCGTGCGCACTTGGGCGGCGCGCACCAGCGAGCCGCCCGGCCGGTAGCTCAGGTGGGTCGTGAACATTGGCAGCGGCCCGCCCGGCGTATCGATGCGGGCATGTAGCGCCACCCTGCCCTCTGTCATGCCGGCCGTTGGCAGGTGTTGCTCGGCATGCGCGGCGATCGGCCAGCGGCTGAGTACGGCGTTGCCGATGAACACCTCGTCGTGGGAACCGTCAGGAGCACGGTGGGCCTGCGCCGCCACCGCCCAGCACCAGTGCAGGCCTAGCCGGTCGGCGAGGTCCGCGGCCAGGTTCCGCTCCCGCGTTCCCCACACCTCCTGCAGGCCGCAAAGATCGGGGGCGACGTCGTGCATCGTCGCCGCGATCGCGTCGTGGCGACGTTGCCATGGCCCATAACGCCACCACAGGTTCCACGTCAGGACCCGCATCGCCAGGCCGTCCTCTTCGGTTGCCATCCGCATCGCGCACTCCGCGCGCCGTGGCCACGATCATGCCAGGGCGCAATCGCCCCATGACACCCTCAGTGGGCGACAGTCATGGGACTAATCGCGAGGAAGCGACGATCAGGCCCGCCAGGTCGAGATGACGGTAGAACAGCGGAAACTCGACGATGAGCGGAACCGGCCGGTCATCGTGAGGCCGGGAAGGGAACCGCCGTTTCGACGCGCGCCCCCTGCCGCAGGTCGAGTTCGTAGACCTGGGCTGTCAGCTCCACGCCAAAGCTGCGATGCGGCGCCTCCTCCACCAACCGGAATCCGCGGGAAAGATAGACATGCTTGGCGGCCACAAGCGGATGGTTGGTCCAGAGCCTCATCAGCGCAAAACCTGCCCGCCGCGCGAAGTTGACGCATTCGTCGACCAGCCGGGCACCAAGGCCGCGTCCGCGCGCCGACGGATGGACGAGCAAGATCCTGAGCTGGGCAGTGGTTTCGTCCGCGGCGACGCAGAACACACAGCCAACCCGGCGGCCGTCCACCTCGGCAATCCAGGCCGCCTCGCGGGCGGAGTCGTTCTTGGCGGCGTAGTCCGCGACGATCTGGGCGACGAGCGCTTCGAAGCTCGTATCCCAGCCGAACTCGGACGCGTAGATCTCACCGTGTGCCATCACGACCCAGCCAAGGTCACCCGGCCGGCCCAGTCGGCGCAGCTCGATTCGCGGGTCACTCATGGCTATCGCCCTCTCACAAATGTGGTTCGGGTCAGAGACCGCTAATCTCATCACTGAAACGACCGTTTCAGTGATGAGATTAGCACCATGGACGAGACCGCACGAGCCCGGTCGCCGCGCAAGGAGGAACTACTTGAGCGCGCCTATGGCTACGTCCTCGAGCACGGGATAGCGGACCTGTCACTCAGGCCGCTGGCGGCCGCGATCGGGTCCAGCCCGAGGGTCCTGCTATTCCTGTTTGGGACCAAAGATGGCCTGATCCGGGAGTTGCTGGCGCGGGCCCGCGCCGACGAGTTGGCCTTCCTCGCGCGGGTGTCCGACCACGGCGGACGGCACGACCTGGCCGCTCTGGTGCACGCCACCTGGGAATGGCTGGCCGCCGAGCCCGTACGGCCGTTGCTGACCCTCTGGGTCGAGGCGTACGCGCGATCTCTCACTGAGCCCGGCGGGCCCTGGTCGGACTTCGCCCGGCAAACCGTGGACGACTGGCTCGCTGTCCTGGCGGCGGCGCAGCCGACGGGACGCCGGACCGGCCCAGCCTTGGCCGCCGAGCGCACCCTCGCGCTCGCCGTCCTGCGAGGTGGGCTGCTTGACCTACTCGCCACCGGCGACATCGACCGTGTCACGGCGGCGGTCGATCAGCATCTGCGGTTGGCCAGCCTGCGTGACCCGTCCGATGCCGCCAGACGGCCCGGACTGCCTTGATCCCAGGCCGCCTCAGCGGATCTTGCCGAGCTTCTCCAACGTGCGCTCAAGCTCGTCAAGCAGTCCGCCCATCACCTCGGCCACCGGGCGCACCTCGTTCATCCGGCCGACAATCTGGCCGACCGGCATGGCGACCACGTCCGGGTCATCGGACCGGGCAATCCGCTGATGCGCGTCGTCGCACAGAAGGTTTTGCAGCGGCAGCGGCAACGGTTCCGGCGCGTCAGGCGCCGACCACGCCTGCGTCCATTTGGTTTTGAGCAGCCGCGCGGGCTTTCCCGTGTAAATACGCGACCGCACCGTATCAGCTGAGGTGGCGCGGAGCAGCGCGCGCTGTGTCGCCGAGCCGACGCCGCCCAGGGCGTACTCCGCGGTGGTCAGCCACACCGACCCCGTCCAGACGCCGGCCGCGCCAAGAGCCAGGGCCGCGGCGATCTGCCGCCCCGCAACCGATACCGCCCGCCGCGAGCACGGGTACGCGGTCACCAACCGCGTCAACCACCTCGGGCACGAGCACCATCGTCGCGATCTCTCCGGTGTGCCCGCCGGCCTCGTATCCCTGCGCCACGACCAGGTCAACGCCGCGTTCGACATGACGCCTGGCGTGCTCGGCCCGGCCCGCGAGCGCGGCGACGAGCACACCCTGGCCGTGGGCGCGTGTCACCACGTCGGGGGGCGGGGAACCCAGCGCGTTCGCGATTAGCCGGACCGGGTGGGTCAGGGCGATGTCCACGTGCGAGCGAGCGATCGAGTGCAGCCAGCCAAGCACACCGCCCTCGGCCCGGGGCCCGTCGGGCAACGGCGGCACGCCCAGCTTGATCAGCGTGCGCTCGACGAACTGGCGATGGCCCTCGGGAATGAGCGCCCCGAGGTCGGTGTGTGTGCCCTCCGCCGGCACCGCGGCCGGCATCACCACGTCCACGCCGTACGGGTGCCCATTCGTATGCTCATCCATCCAGGTCAGCGCGGCGTCGAGGTCGGCGGCGTCGTTGAAGCGCACACACCCCAGCACGCCGAGTCCGCCCGCGCGGCTGATGGCGGCCGCAACATCCTCGGAGGGGGTGAAGCCGACAACCGGATGTTCGATGCCAAGCGTTTCGCACAGGAGTGTCCGCACCAGACGTCCCTTCGCGCTCATGACCCGCGATGTGAAACCAGTTCTATACGAACGAGACCGTGCGCCGCACCGCCTGGGCCACGGTGAAGGGCTGTGACACGCCAGCGGCAGCCGTTTGGGAAAAATATGCCGAACGGCTCACGCGTCGCGACACGGGCCTGCCCTGCGGGGCCACTCGGCCCCGGGCCGGGTGCGGTCACGGCCGCCCGTGACGCCACTTCGGCTTGCGCTTGTCGAGAAACGCGCGCATCCCCTCACGCGCTTCAGGCAGCTGGCTGGTCGCGGCCATCACCTCGATGGCGTAGGCGTACGCCTTCGGCTGGTCAAGGTCAATCTGGGCGTAAAGTGCCTGCTTGCCGATCCCCTTGCTCTCTGCCGACCCGAAGGTCACGCGCTCAAGGAGGTCAGCCACAGCGGAGTCGAGTTGCTCGGCGGGAACCACCCGGTTGACCAGTCCCCAGTCGAGCGCGGTTCGCGCGTCGATAACGTCGCCGGACAGGGCCATCTCCATGGCCCGCTTACGGCCGACGTTCCTCGCGATCGCCACCATCGGAGTGTGGCAGAACCAGCCACCCTTGCCGCCGGGAGCGGCAAAGCCGGCATTCTCGCTGGCCACCGCAAGATCGGCGCTTGCGACGAGCTGGCAGCCCGCCGCCGTGGCGAGCCCATGCACCCGGGCCACAACGGGCTGCGGCACCTGCTGGACGAGTGTCATCAGCTCGGTACAGGTCACCAGCAACGAGCGCACGGCCGACAGGCCGGCTTCCGCGACGTCGGCGAAGTCATGCCCGGCGCTGAACACCGGGCCGTTGCCGGCCAGCACGATGCCAAGGGCGTCGGTGTCCCCGATATCGCGCAACGCGGTGATCAACTCCCGCATGTGCTGCAGCGACAGGGCGTTGCGCCGCTGCGGCCGGTTCATTGTGACGGTGACAAACTCGCCGGACCGCTCGACCAGGATGTGCTCGAACCCCATAGCGGCCACCTCCTCCAGACCGCAGCCTACGTCGCGCGTAAACCGGCTTCGAACGGCCAACACAGGCGACGCCGGGCGCGACACGAGCAACCCGCCCCACCTCCTCCCAAGACCCCACCCAACCTCGCGCAGAAACCCCGATCCGAACGGCCAAACAGGCGACGCCAGGCGCGAGGCGAGGAACCATGTGAGGGTAGTTTGACTGGCGTGAGCTTTCTTGTGACCGACCGCCTGAGTCACCGGCTTTTGGGCTCGCGCTGCTCGCGACGGGCGTCGCGGTGACGGCGGGTCCTTATGCGGCCGCGGCCGACCTGGTCGCGCGCTCGGCCGCCGCCTTCGTGTCGGGCGTGCCGGAAAATCCCGCGGATGATGGCCTGTTCGGGCCGGGCAGCGTGGCGTGGCGGGTGAGCACGGATCTGGCCAGCCCGATCGCCGCGCTGCGGTCGCTGCTCATGCAGGCCTTGCATCCGCTCGCGATGGCCGGGGTCGACCAGCACAGTGGCTGGCGGCGGGATCCCGTCGGCAGGCTCGCCGCCACCTCTGCGTACCTCAGCACGATCAGTTTCGGCGAGCGCGCCGCGGCCGAGCGGGCGGCCGCCGAGGTGCGCCGGATCCATGAGCACGTGCATGGCGTCGACCCGGTGACCGGCCGCCCCTATGCTGCCACCGACCCCGCGCTGCTGCTGTGGGTGCACGCGGCTCTGGTCGAGTCCGGCGTGGCGGCCGGGCGTCTGTTCGGTACGCCACTGTCGCCGCAGGACGGCGACCGCTACGTGGCGGAGATGGTGGTCGCGGCCGAACTCGTCGGCGTACCTCGCCATCTGGTCCCAGCAAACCTTGCTGAACTCGGACGATACATCGCCTCGGTCCGGCCCGAACTGCGCTGCACGCCCGCAGCCAGGGAGTCGATGGCCTACGTGCTCGATCCACCCGGCCTTGACGAGGACGTCGCAGCGATCTGGCAAGACATTCGCGACGGCGCGATCGCCGCAGTTCCCGGGTGGGCACGGGAGATGTACGGCTATGGCGCACCATCGCTGACCGAAGACCGCCGGACGGAAATCCGGCAGGCGCTCGGCGTCCTCGATGCCGTGTTCGTTGGCGAGCCTGGCGTGCTCGAGGCGCGGCAGCGGCTTACCCTGCGGGTCCGTGCGGAACGGCCGGCGTGAAAAAGCTCGCCGCCGCCGCGGCCATCGGCGGCGCGGCCGTTGCCCTGGCCCTGGCCCTGTTGCGCCGCAGGCTCGGGCGGCTGCGATCGGATCGCGGGCTGGCCGCGCTACTGCTCGCCCTGCGCGGCGGTGTGCGCTACGCGGGTAACGCGCCGCGGCTGTTCGCGGCCGCTGGCGAGCACCGGGAGCGGCTGCGCCACGATCTGGCCCTGCAGACCGCGGAGGACGTGGCTGCCACCCTGGGCACGATGAAGGGCGTACTGATGAAGATCGGCCAGATGGCGAGTTACGTCGATGACGGCCTGCCGCCCGGTGTCCGCCGCACACTCAGCCGACTGCAGGACAGCGTCCCCCCGATGAGCGCGGAACTCGCTTCGGGCGTGGTCGAGGATGAACTTGGCCTGCCACCGGACCTGGCGTTCGCCCGCTGGGATCCGCAGCCCATCGCCGCTGCGTCGATCGGGCAGGTGCACCGTGCGATCACGCTCGATGGCCGCGCGGCCGCGGTGAAGGTGCAATACCCCGGCATTGCCGAGACCGTGGCGGCCGATCTCGGCAACGTCTCCCTGCTGCGCCGGATGTTGCGTGTGACCGCGCCCAGCCAGGATGTGGATGCGCTGATCGCGGAGCTTCGTGATCGTGTCCTTGAGGAGCTTGACTACCGCCGGGAGGCCGACAACCAGCAGCTGCTGGCGGCCTACTTCGACGGCCATCCCACCGTGCACATCCCCAAGATCATCAGCGAACTGTCCGCGCGAAGGGTCGTGACCAGCGAACTGGCGGACGGGGCCCGTTTCGCCGAGCTTGCTAGCTGGCCGCAGGAGGAGCGCGATCTGGCCGCCGAAACGATTTACCGCTTCGTCTTCAGGAGCCTGTACGAGGTTCACGCATTCAACGGCGATCCACACCCGGGCAACTACCTGTTCCACGGCGGGGGCAGGGTCACGTTCCTCGATTTCGGGCTGGTCAAGCACTTCACCACTGACGAGCTGCGGCCGCTCATGCAGATGGCCCGCCACCTGTGTGTCAACCGCGATCCCGAGGCGTTCCGCCGCAGCATGGAGGACGCCGGGTTCCTGCGCCCTCACGCACCGCTGAGCACAGAAACGATCGTCGACCACCTGGCCGTGTTCTATGACACCATCCGCGAGCCAGGAGCCCTGACGATCACCGAGCAGTACGCGTCCGCGGTCGTGCGCCGCTTCTTCGATGTGCGGAGCCCGGTTGCGGCCTACGTGAGCATTCCGCGGTCCTACGTGATCCTGCAGCGCATCAACCTCGGGCTGTTCGCCGTGCTCGGGAAGCTGTCCGCAACCGCCGACTGGCGGGCCATCGCCGAGGAGATCTGGCCCTTCGTCCAGGGCCCCGCATCCACTCCGATGGGGGAAGCCGAGCTCGCATGGCGGGCACGGAACCGAGCACAAGTCACCATGTGCGGACCGTAGGCCAAGCGGAAGAACCGCCCGGGCCCACCGTGTGGGGCAACTACGCCGCGGCGAGGACCATCCCGGAGGTGGGCACGCCCGTTCCCGCGGTGACCAGGACGTGCCGGGTTCCCGGTACCTGGTTGACCGCGGTCCCGCGGATCTGGCGGGCCGCCTCGGCAATGCCGTTCATGCCGTGAATGTAGGCCTCACCGAGCTGGCCACCGTGCGGGTTCACCGGGAGCCGACCGTCCAGTTCGATCGCACCGTCGGCGATGAAGTGCCGGGCCTCGCCGCGGGGGCAAAAACCCAGCTCCTCGAGCTGGATGAGGACAAACGGGGTGAAGTGGTCGTAGAGCACGGCCACGTCGACGTCCCCGGGGGCGATGTGTGCCTGCGCCCACAGCTGCCGGCCCACCACACCCATCTCTGGCAGGCCGGTGATGTACTCGCGGTAGAAGCTCGTCATGGTGAACTGGCTGGCCCCGCTGCCCTGCGCGGCGCCTGCGATGACCACAGCTGGGTGCGGCAGATCCCTGGCGCGTTCGGCCGCGGTAACCACGATCGCCACCGCCCCGTCGCTCTCCTGGCAGCAGTCGAGCAGCCGCAGTGGTTCGACGATCATACGCGAGGCCTGGTGGTCGGCCAGGGTGATCGGCCGACCGTAGAACCAGGCCGCGGGGTTGGTCGCGGCGTGCCTGCGATCGGCGACCGCGACCCGGCCGAAGTCCTCGCTGGTCGCCCCGTACTCATGCATGTACCTGCGCGCCGCCATCGCCACCGTGGCGGCGGGCGTGACCAGGCCCGCAGGATAGGACCAGCTGCCGTCCACGCTGGCGGACGTGGGTGCCAGCGCCGCCCCGGGCGGTACCCGGCCGAAACGGCGGCCTGAGCGCTCGTTCAAGGCCCGGTAGCACACCACGACGTCGGCCACGCCGCCGACGATGGCGAGCGCTGCCTGCTGCACGACCGCGCACGCGGCCCCGCCGCCGTACGGAATGCGGCTGAAGAATGTCAGCTCACCGACGCCGAGCTCGCGGGCTACGGCGATTTCAGCGTTGGCATCCATGGTGAACGTGACAAGCCCGTCCACAGCGGACGGCGCCAGCCCGGCGTCCGCCAGCGCCGCACGCACACATTCCACGGCCAGGCGCAGCTCACTGCGCCCCGAGTCCTTGGAGAACTCGGTCGCACCGATCCCGGCGATCGCAGCGACCCCGGACAGGCTCCGGGTCACGCCGGCTCTCCAGAACGCGGGCCGCCCGTCCCAGGAAGCGCGAGCTCCACGGTGCCGGTGACGTGGTCGCCCAGCCGGCAGCGGCCCGTCACGGCCACCACCACCTCGCACCCCGCGTCATTGGAGCGGGTGGCACAGTCGCTAACCCGGCCGGAGAACACCAGCGTGTCACCGGGGTAGCAGGGCACCCCAAGCCGGATAGCGATTCGCTTCACAAGCGCCTGCGGGCCTGCCCAGTCCGTGACATACCGCTGAACCAGGCCGGTGGTGGTGAGGATGTTGATGAAGATGTCCGTTGACCCGCGAGCGCGGGCAGCGTCCGGGTCGTGGTGCACGTCCTGGAAGTCACGGGTGGCGATCGCGGTGCTCACGACGAACGTGGTGGTCACCTCGATCCGCAACTCGGGCAGCGTCACGCCGACCTCGATGCCGGCCGGCCACAGCGTCGGTGGCAGCGCTCGTGGGACGGCGGCGCCGGTCACGATTCCTCCGGCCGCCACGCCGGCCGCATCACCCCGTCGCCCGCGGGCACGAATGTCGCCGTCACCCGCAGCCCGATCCGTACCTCCGTGGGCTGCGCGCCGAGCAGCTCGCCGAGCATCCGCACTCCTTCCTCAAGCTCCACGAGCGCCACCACATAGGGTGGCCGCTTCCCGGGCACCGGCGGATGATGGTGCACCACGTAGCTGTAAACGCGGCCCCGGCCAGTGGACACGACATACTCGGGCCGCAGCGCTCCGCAGGCCGGGCAGGCTGGCCCTGGGGGGTGGCGCAGCTGACCGCACGCACCGCAGCGCTGGATGCGCAGTTCACCCGCTGCGGCGCCGGCCCAGAAGAACCCGGTGTCACGGCTCACACTCGGCCTGGTGATCCCCTCACCTGCAGACACAGCCGCCGACCTGAACTTGAGCACGCGAAACAGCATTTCGGCGACCACCTCGCCGTCCGCCATCCAGGTGCTCTGCGTGGTCACGAACCACCCCTCCCCCAGGGCGGTGCATTTCGGCCCGGCCACGTCCGCCAGCCTGGCGGTGACAGCGACGTGCTCTCCCGGCCGCAGGTAGCGGTGGTAGGTCTGCTCACAGTTGGTAGCGACCACCGAGGTGTACCCGGCCTCATCGAGCATGGTCACCATCTCGTGGAGCGGATCCGATGCCCCGTCGCCAGGTGGCGCCAGCCCGCGCATCGTCCAGACCTGGATCATGGCCGGTGGCGCCACGAGGCCTCCGTGGATAGACATGACGGCGAGCGCGGGGTCGGTATAGACGGGATTCGTGTCGCCGATGGCTTCCACCCAGTTGTTCACCATCGGTTGGTTGACGGGGTCGCGCGCGCGGCGCGGCGCGCAGTCACCGCGCCGCACGACCCGCGCGGCGGCGTTCCGTATTGCCGCGTCCGCATCCGTCGGCACCACCACGCGCCGCTCCGATCTGAAACCCGTTCTAGTCTCAGGGACGATCGGCGCGCTCGCAACCGGCTACGGTGGCTGCCGGTTGCGAGGACGTTGGCCATGATCCGCTGTAGTGGAGACTTTTCAGCTACCTGTACTGAAATATCTCCGATGCAAGGGATCATGGCGAGATGTGGACGCGCGAAGCGGTCGTCCACGACGACACGCCACCATTCGCCGCAGCTGCGCCACGGCTAATCGGCTGCGGTGCCTGCCGCCTGGCGCAGGTCGCGCATCTCATCGCCGATGCTTTCCGCCATGTGGTCGAGATCCGGGACGAGCTCGCGGCACGCGAGCAGGCCAAAGAAGACCGTGCCGCGATAGCTCAGCACAGTGATGTTGAGCCCTTGTCCGTCAGCGATCGCGGAAAGTGGGTAATAGGCGAGCAACTCGGCGCCTGCGTAGTACAAGGGAACGTTCGGGCCCGGCACGTTCGAGATGATCAGGTTGAACAAGCTGACGCGCTCGACCAGGCGCAGCCGGGCGGACAGGCGCGCGGCCTGCCCGGCCAGGGCGGGCATAGCAAACTGTGTCACGTCAGCGAGTAGACCCGCGGGAATCGCCCCATGTTGCTCCTTCGCCACACGAGTGGCCTCATGCGCGGCGTGGAGACGATCAAGTGGGTCGGCGAGGTTGGTCGGCAGCACGGTCAGCATGGCCGAGACCTTGTTGCCCAGGGTGCCCTTCTCCGCCTCGGTCCGCACTGAGACCGGGACCGCGGCGATAAGCGGGCCATCGGGCAGCGCTTCGTGGTCGAGCAGCCAGCGTCGCAGGATGCCGGCGGCCAGGGCCAGCACCACATCGTTGACCGTGACCCCGACCGCATTCTTGACCGCCTTGACGGCGTCAAGGGAAACGTCGCAGAACGCCCACCGCCTGTGCTGGGTGATGGGAGCGTTGAACGGAGTGTGGGGCGCCCGCAGCCCTGGCTGGCGCGGCAGCAATGCGCCGGAATCACGGTGGACAAGCCTGTTCACCACCGGCAGCCGCGGCGCGCTCGTCCAGAGCAGCGTCGGGGCAGCGCGCAGCAGGCCCGCCGAGACCCGCACAGCGCGCACCGGGTTGCGCGGGAGGGAAAATGCGCTGAGGGCGAGCAACCCCAGCGGGCCGGGCGGCCGCTCAGGCAGGAACGGCTCGGCTCCGGAAATGTCTCTGCCCTCGGGTGACAGGTCAAGGACCGCGGCGAGGATCTCGTTACCTGACACGCCGTCGATCGCGGAATGGTGGACCTTGGTGTAGATCGCGGCGCGGCCGCCCTCCAGCCCCAGGATCAGGTAGATCTCCCACAGCGGCCGTGTCCTGTCCAGCGGCCGAGCGTGCAGCCTGGCCACCTGCTCCTTGAGCTGACGTGCGTTGCCGGGCGCCGTAAGGGCGAGTTCGCGGACGTGGAACTCGATGTCGAAGTCCGGATCGTCGATCCAGTAAGGGAAATCGAGCCCAAGCGGCACCTCGACCAGCCGACGCCGGAACGCGGGGACCAGTGGCAGACGGGATTGGATGACCTTGCAGATGCGCTCCAGCGTCACCGGCTCGGGAGCGGTGGATGGATCAACGATGCAGACGCTGCCGACATGACCGTAAACGGTCCGTGTCTCCATGGCCAGAAAGGCGGAGTCGAGCCCGGTCAGCTGCTGCATCTCACATCCCTGTCAGGTAAATGGTGAAGCCGCCGCCCACCATGATCGGCTGAACCCGTGCCGCGCACTTCGCCGGGCTTTCATGCCGCGCCCGCGCGCCCCGGCGTGGGCGCCCTAGCCAGCAGTCTTCTTTTGCTATCCGGAACATCATGCTGGCTCAACACCTCAAAGCCGGCCGGGAGCAGTGACGCCGGCTCACCGGGACCAAGGCACCAGTCGCTCGACAGGCTCGGCCGGTCGCGCCGCGCCTGCGCGGTGAACGCTTCCCAGCCGAGCAGGCCGCCAGGGGCCACAGCGGCCGCAGCGGCCGTGAATACCGCGCAGTCCCAGTATCCGGTGCACAGCATCAGTGCGTAGCGGCGTGGCGGCGGGCGCCACACCCCCAGATCGGCATGCACCAGGGTGATGAGATCGCTGAGCCCGCGCCGCTTCGCCTCCTGGCCGAGCAGGCGCAGTGCGACCTCGGCGACGTCCACCGCTGTGACCTGCCGCCCAGCCGCTGCGGCCAGCAGGGCGCTACCCGACGGACCGCTCGCCAGATCGGCGGCCGGCCCATCGGGAGGCGGTATAGACAGTGCCCGCACCGCGAGGGGATGCGGAACGAACGATGCGACGAAATCGTTTCCGTACCTGCCATTCCACCGCAGCCGGTCCGGATGACCGACGAGTTCCTCCGGCACATGCTGCACGCTGGCATGGTAGAGCCAGGAGCGAAGCGGCCGGGCGGTCAGGTAACCACTCGCGGCAACTGCAATGCTTGGCGGATGGCCGATGACTCGTCTCCACCTGACACCCGGCTGGCGCGCTTGTGGAGGGCGGCGGACAAGCGCGACATCCCGTTGCGCACAATCCTCACCACTGTTGCCGTCGTGGTCGCCGTCTACCTGGCGGGCAAGGTCGTCTACCGCCTACGGGATGTTCTGCTGCTCGTTGTTGTGGCCGGGTTCATCGCCCTGCTCCTCAACCCCCTGGTGGTCGCGCTCCAGCGCTGGAAGGTACCTCGCCGGGGCCTGGCCGTCACCATCGTCACCCTCTGGGCCGTACTGGCCTTCGCGGGGCTCGCCGTGGCCTTCGGCTACCCGCTGATCAACGGGATCACCCACCTGGCCGACCGGTTGCCCGATTACGTGGCCAGCGCGGAGCATGGCCAGGGATGGATCGGCCACCTGGTACGCCGGTATCACATTCAGACGTGGGTGCAGCAAAACGCGCCCAAGCTGGTGGATTTCGGTAAGGCGCTCGGAAAGCCCGCCTTGACGGTGGGCAAGGGCGCGGTGTCGCTGGTAATCGCGCTGGCGACCATCTTCGTGCTCGTGCTGCTACTGCTGCTCGAGGGCCCAAAGCTGCGCACCGGGATACTGGGCATGATGTCGGCTGGGCGGGCGGCCCGTTACACCAGGGTGGCGAGCGAGGTGAACCGCTCGGTCGCCGGCTACATGCTCGGCAACCTGCTGACCTCCCTCATCGCCGGAGTGGTGGTATTCGTCACGTTGCTCATCCTCGGCGTTCCGTTCGCCTTCCTGTGGGCGTTGTGGGTTGCGCTCGTTGATTTCCTTCCCTTGATCGGCGGCGCCCTGGCGGGCATCCCGACCGTGTTGTTCGCGGCCGGCCACTCGCTCACCGCCGGCATCATCACGCTGGTCGTGTTCCTCCTTTACACCCAGATCGAGAACCACATGCTGAACCCGGTGGTGATGAGCAGGACGGTGCGGATCAACCCACTGCTCGTTCTGGTGTCCGTCCTCGTCGGGGCATCGATCGGCAGCTGGATCGGTGGGCTATTTGGCGGCTTTGTGGCGGCTCTGCTCGCCATTCCGGCCGCTGGCGCGCTCCAGGTCGTCGTCCGGGAGGTGTGGCAGGCCACCGCGACGCCGACAGAACAAGAAACGGTTCCTGCCGATCGGACCGACCCGCCATCACCGGTCCGGCGCGGGGCCACGCCGAGATGATGCGAATACGACACTGACGCCAGGAGTTACCAATGCCGCCCATAAGGCGCCCGGCGGTGGTAGTGGCCAGACTCCCAGGTGCGGCGCATCCGCCGCCGGAACCGGCCAGCCACCAAGATCCCAGCCACGCAAGCAACGAGGAAGAACACAAGAATCAGCTTGACGAGCACGAAGAACAGCCACCCGGCACCTGGGATGATCAGAGCAGCAAGCAGCGCCAGCAGGAGGAGGGGCAGCAGCCGGGGACTGCGGCGGCGGAACATCCACGGCGGTGCGACCCGCGGTGGAGGCGGTTGCGCCCGAGGCGGCACCGGAACGGGCTCGGGAAGATCTGCCATGACACCACGGAGGTCACCGACGGTCTTGGCGGTCAGCGTGGCGGTGATCCGCTCGTCGAGCTCCTCACTCGTGAGCCGCCCCTCGGCGAAGTGGTCACGCAACCGGGCGGTCACTCGGTCCCGGTCGGCGTCTGAAATCCGGATGCGTTCGTCCATTGCTCGTCCTGCTCGTCTTCACCTATTCGTAGTGTGCGGCTCGTCGTTCTGCTCGTCGTCTCGCTAGTCGTGCTGCTCGTCGTCTCGCTCGTCGGCCAGGTCGTCGTCCTCCGCCAGGATCTGGTAGAGCCTGCGCCGGGTCTGTTCCAGTAGCCGTTCGGCCGCGCGGATCTGGTCGGGTGTGCCCGCATGGGCCATCTGCACGATGCCGGCGCCAAGCCGGGCAGCCTGGGCGAAGAGACCGGGTATCTCACCGGGCTCGTGCTGGGCCACCGATTCCCAGGCGCCTCGCGCCATCTCAGGGTTCTCCTCTACATAGGTGCGGCCCGCGTCAGTAAGGCTGAACGTACGCCGCCCGCCGGATTCCTCGGCCACTATCAGGCCTTCGTCGGCAAGCTGCTGAAGCGCCGGATAGACCGCGCCCGGGCTGGGCCGCCAGGCGCCACCGCTGCGCTCTTCGATCTCGGACATGATCTGGTATCCATTGCGCGGGCCCTCCCGCAGCAGCGCCAAGATCGCGGCGCGCACATCGCCACGGCCTACCTTCGGGCCCCGCGCCCAGCCCGGTGCGCCGTGCGGCCCTGGCGGGCCTGGCCACCAGCGGCTCGATGGGCCGCCGAATCCTCCCGGCCACTGTTTCGGGCCTCTGGCGTGCCCGGAATCGCGATCCCATGGCCGGTCCCACGGCCCTTTGCGAGCGCCCGGTCCATGACCGCCGTGCATGCCGCGCACTGCGCCGTGGACCTGGCCGATCATCTCTCGCATGCAACTGAGCACATCGAACAGGTGCGGATCGAAATCCCCGGCTCGAGAACCCGCTGTCGGCATCCCACGCTCCCATCCTAAACCCGCTCACGATACGATCAAGATATATCGACATCATAGGCCGCATCGCGGCCAATGACAAGATATAGCTCGATTAGACTGTTCCCCGGCCGGGCCGTCCCGGCCAGGCGCTGGGTGCCACCAACCAGGTTTCAGGGTGAATCCCGCGTGCGGCGGCGGTCCGTGCGGGTGTTGACTAACGGTATGGCCGTTGACGGTGAGTACGAACCGAGCCCGCGCGGCTGGGTCCGCGACCAGGTCGAACTATATGAGCGCTCAGGTGGAACGCAGGGGACGACGTTGCGCGACACCGGCCTTCCTGTGGTGATCGTCACCAACCGCGGGGCACGCAGCGGCAAAAAGCGGAAGACACCGGTGATGCGGGTGGAGCATGACGGCCGCTACGCTGCGGTGGCGTCGCAGGGCGGCGCCCCAACTCATCCGCTCTGGTATTACAACTTCCGCGCGAATCCGCGAGTCGAGCTGCAGGACGGCTCGCGCAAGTGGGAGATGACCGCCCGAGAGGTCGCTGGCGAGGAACGCGCGCAGTGGTGGGAGCGCGCCGTAGCCGCATTTCCACCGTATGCCGAGTATCAGGAAAAGACGGCGCGTCAGATTCCGGTGTTCGTCCTGGAACGCGTCGGCGGGGGTTGACCCGGGCAGAGTCGCAGCCGCCATGCATTACTGCCATCGACGTAGCGCGCCGCCGCGGTCGTGGGGAGGCGAGCGGCAATGAGTTACATCGCCGTTACAGCATTGAGCCACGCGGGAGCGGTGCGCGACCAGAATGAGGACAGCCTGGTGATCGGGCCATGGACGTTGTGTGCGACCGTCACAGGCAATCCGCAGACCCTCGTGTTCCCGCTTGGCGCCCCACTCGTCGTCGCGGTCGCCGACGGGCTCGGCGGCCACCCGGGCGGTGAGGTGGCCAGCGCCTTGGTGACCCGCCACCTCGCGCAGGTCGGTTCGTTGATGGACAGCGAAGAGGCGATCGGGGAGGCGCTGGATGAGTGCAACCACGCCGTGCACGCAGCGGCGTCGCGCAATCCCGCGCTGACCGCAATGGGCACGACCGTCGCCGGCGTCTCGGTCACCACGGATCGCGTGCTGGCTTTCAACGTCGGTGACAGCCGGGTGTATGCGGCCGGCCCCGGTGACCTCCGCCAGCTGAGCACTGACGACCGGCCGCCCGCTGAACAGCTTCCATCGGGCATCGTCACCCAAACGCTCGGCGGGAACGACGCGGTGACCGCCGTCGACCCCCATGTGACCGCCTCGCCGCTGTCCGGCGATGGAAGCTACCTGATCTGCACTGACGGCCTGACCGACCCCGTACCCGCCGCCGTGCTCGGTGACGTGTTGCGCCAGTACCAGGACGGCGAGGCCGCGTTCAAACTCTGGAAGGCGGCGATCGAGGCTGGCGGCCCCGACAACATCACCATCGCGCTTGTCCGCATGAGCAGCTAACTGTTCAGTCGTCAAGCACCACGGTGGTGGCCGATGAGTTTTCGTGTGCTGCCCGGTACGTACTGGTACACGCATGCGCGGAAGTCCCCAGTCTTGATTCGCGGCCGGGAGGTCACGTGGTTCGCAACGGAAGGCAACTGTCGCCGACACGGGCGCGGCGGTGGGTACTAGCCCTTACGTCGCTGGCGTCGTTCATGGTCGGCCTGGACATGCTGGTGGTGACAACCGCCCTGAACACGATCCGGCTGAACCTCGGCGCCTCGATCGAGGAGCTGGAATGGATGGTCAACGCCTACACGCTGACCTTCGCCGTGCTGTTGATGACGGCGGCCGCGCTCGGTGAGCGCTTCGGTCGCCGACGCCTCTTCACCGCCGGCCTGGGCCTGTTCACCGTATCGTCGGCGGCGTGCGCGCTGGCGCCGGGCATCGGCTGGCTGATCACGGCGCGCGCGATACAGGGCGCAGGCTCTGCCATGATCATGCCTCATGCGATGGCGCTGCTCAGCGCGGCATTCCCGCCCGAGCGGCGGGCCAAGGCGCTGGGAGTCTTCAGTGGCGTGACGGGGATGGCCATCCTGGCCGGCCCGATGGTCGGCGGCGCGGTCGTTCAGGGGCTGGCATGGCAGTGGATCTTCTGGCTCAACGTTCCGATCGGGTTGCTCATCATCCCGATGGTCCGCAACCGGATGAGCGAGAGCACCGGAACAGGCGCCGCGCTGGACTTCGGAGGCCTCGTGCTCGTCACGGGGGCTGCGCTCGGGCTCGTATGGGGCCTGGTGCGCGGCAACGTGGCCGGCTGGGAGAGCCCTGAGGTCGTGATCTCACTGGTGGGCGGGGCACTGCTGGCGACCGCGTTCGTTGCCTTCGAGTTCCGGGTCCGCGAGCCGATGCTGCCGATGCGGTTCTTCCGTTCCCGCGCCTTCTCCTCGGGCAATGTGGCCAGCTTCCTCATGTACGCATCGATTTTCGGCGCGGCGTTCTTCTTCGCTCAGTTCCTGCAGACCTCGCTGCACTACGGGCCGTTGGCGGCCGGGCTTCGCCTCGCTCCATGGACCGTCACGCTTTCGCTTGTCGCGCCGATCGCCGGTGCCCAGGTGCGGCGGATTGGCGAGCGGCCGCTCATTGTCGGCGGGCTCGTGCTGCAAGCCGCTGGATTCGGCTGGATCGCGCTGATCGCAAAGCCTGGTCTCGCCTATCCGGCCATGATCGCCCCACTGATCGTGGCCGGCTGTGGCGTCTCGATGGCCATGCCAGCCGCCCAGAATTCCGTTATCGGCGCCGTGCCGCCGGCCGCGATCGGCAAGGCGTCCGGCGCCTTCAACACGCTGCGCCAACTAGGCGGCACGTTCGGGGTGGCGATCCTCGCCGCCGTGTTCACGGGAACGGGCGGCGTACCGGCGCGGCGATGATGGCATCCATCACGCGCACGCCCTGCACGTGCCGACCATCACAGGCGCGGGCATTTCGTGGCTCGTGGCGTTCCAGGACCCGGACCTGTTCCCGATCTTC
>Ga0137375_10003559_pt1 | contig 18521 bp, 18 predicted proteins | sample SagtaG_24_FD_104936 | JGI IMG/M metagenome (GOLD analysis project Ga0137375, IMG submission 104936) | Vadose zone soil microbial communities from Sagehorn Ranch, Mendocino, California, USA - Sage1_R_113_16 metaG | ecosystem: Environmental > Terrestrial > Soil > Vadose zone | place: USA...
CCACCTGAAGGGCTACGACGCTCTTCAGAGCGGCCGCATCGAGCAGCAACACGACTCGCTCATAGTCGACGACGAGGCGGTTGCACGAGGCGTCGACGAGGGGACGATGGTGATCGACACGCGTCTCCGCGACGCGCTCCGCACGCTCGCCACCGAAGCAACGGGGCGTCGCTTCGCCCTTCCGTCGGAGCGCGGCGAGCGGCTGTTGTTCCCACCATCGACGATGGCTGAGGATGCCGCGTACGCCGTCGAAGCCGGTGTTCTCAGTGAGGCGTACGTGGTCCGCGCGCAGCGCCGACTCGATGGGCTCGAACAGCGGCTGCACTCACTAGAGGAGCAATGACGCAGATTGTCGGCAGCGTCCTCGTTCGAAACGAGGATCTATTCGTCGAGCAGTCGATTCGCAACGTCGCGGAGTTCTGCGACCGAATCCATGCCGTCGACCATGTCTCGACTGACGGTACGTGGGAGATCCTGCGCGCGCTGGCGATGGAGTTCGACCACCTCGACGTTCGCCGTTCCCGAAACTCGGGAACCGCACATCGGCTGCTCGCGCCGTACGCGGGCACAGAGACGTGGGTGCTCGGTGTGGACGGCGACGAGCTCTACGATCCCGCCGCGCTCGCGCACCTTCGAGCCGATTTGCTGGGTGGCGCGCACGCCGATGTCTTCAGGGCCAAGGCCCACGTCCTGAATTGCGACGACCTGGACCTCACAGGCCGGCGGGCGTCGGGATGGCTCGCGCCGCCGTCGCGTCCCGTTACGAAGCTCTTCAACTTCGGCGCCGTCCAGTCATGGACGGAGAGTCCGGACCCCCTTCAGTCAGGCAACGTCGTGTTCAGACCCGGGCAACACTGGGAGTCTCGTCGGGATCTCGCGGCCGACACGACCTGGGACACGGATCCGCTGCGCTGCCTGCACGTCTGCTTTCTGCCGCGCTCGAGCACTGACCGGGGAGACGCCGTGAGAGGCCGGAGGAGCCTCCCCGAATCCGGTGAATACGACCGGGGGCCTCTCGGGGCGCTCAAGCGGCTCGTCCGGCCGCCCACGCGCCGACGCAATGGCACGAACTGGAAGCAGGAGTGGTACGCCCGCGGCGAGCGCGTGACAGTCGACGCTGTCCCCTTCCTAGGTCGCTAGGGTTCACGCGGTGCATCGCACACGGACAAAGTTCGCCGCCCGAGTGCACCGCGTCGCGAGCGGGCTCGAGCGCCGCGGCGTGGTCGCCACGTATGAGCTGCACGACCGATTGCTCGCGAACCGCGCGAGCAGGCGGCGCTACACGCAGGACTCCCCGGCGCTGGACGACGTGCAACGCCGGACACTCGACCGGTTGCGCGAGGAGGGTTACGCCTCGCTTCTGTTCTCGGAGCTGGTTCCGGACGAAGGCGTCTGGGATGAGCTCGAAGCCGATGCCGCGCGCTTCGTCAACGAGACGGAAAGCGGGCTCGAGCGAGAGCGAGAGGGCGGCGAGTCGTCGCTGCGCCGCAGGGCCGGCAAGGAGTTTCTCGTCCGCAAGTTCTCGTGGGGAATCGAGCTCGGCCTCGACGATCCCTGGCTGCGCCTGGGTGTCAATCCGCGCCTGCTCGACCTCGCCAACGCCTATCTCGGGATGCGCTCGAAGCTCGAGTACGTCGACGTCTGGTACACGCCGCCCGCCGGCGGCGAGGAGCGCCAGTCGTCGCAGCGCTGGCACCGCGACTTCAACGACCGGCACCTGCTCAAGGCGTTCATCTACCTGGTAGACGTCGACGAGCAAACGGGCCCCTTCGAATACGTCCCGCGGAGTGCGCCCGGCGGCGAGCTGGACCGCCTGTGGCCGTGGCGCCCGCTCGGCGACAACTATCCGCCGGAGGACGAGTTCGGCGACCGCGTGGACGGCAACTCCGTCACGTTCACGGCACCGAAGGGAACGATCATCTTCTGCAACACCGCGGGCTTTCATCGCGGCGGCTTTGCCACGCGAAACCCCCGCGTGCTCGCGACGCTGACCTGGGACTCGCCGGCGTCGCTGAAGGCGTTGTCGGAGCGGAACTACGTTTTCGCTGCGACCGGCGACGCAGAGCTGAGCGCGACCCAGCGCTACGCCCTGACCTGACGTGTTAGGGACAGCGGTGGACGCGTTGGGGCGCGTCTGGGTGCGCGCGACGCGACGGCCAGAGGACGAGGCGCGGATCCGTCAAGCGGCGAGAGATGTGCGGGAGCATTCGCCGCGCTCGCTTGACGCCGCGCTCGACTATGCCTTTACGGCGAGACCCGGCTCCTTGGAGCTTGCCCCAATCCAGGTGCGCTCGGAGCTGCGCGACTTCCTCCTCCTGGTGCGGCTACTCACGCTGAGAGCGGTGCTCGAGATCGGGACGGCACGCGGCGGGACGCTGTTCCTGTTCACGCGCGTCGCGGCACCTGATGCGATCCTCGTCTCGGTCGACCTCTCGCCGCCGAAGGATCTCCTTTTCGGCGGCGGGGACGTCAAGCGCCGCCGTCCACTCTTCGAGGCGTTCGCGCTCGACCGGCAGCGTGTCCATTTCCTCGCAGGTGACTCGCACGCTGTCGACATGCGCGCGCGCGTGGAGCACAAGCTGCACGGTCGCGAGGTCGACCTGCTGTTCATTGACGGCGACCACACGACGGAGGGCGTCAGGAGCGACTTCGAGCTCTACGGCGACCTCGTGCGTCCCGGGGGGGTCATTGCCTTCCACGACATCGTCGACGGGAAGGCGAAGCTCGTCGGCGGCGTGCCCGATTTCTGGCGCAGCATCAGGACCGCGGACGCGGAAGAACTCGTCGAGGATTGGTCGCAGGGCGGGTACGGCATCGGCGTCCTGCGTCGCTAGAGAAGCTCGTCCGGGTCGATCTTCCTTCGCACCGGATGGAAGGCGCGCCACCCGTCCGGCTTCGCCAGCTCGGCCTTCATGGCGCTCAGCTCGATCTCGCTATTCCTGAAGTGGAAGAAAGGATGCTCTCGCTCACCGCGCCAAGGGCCGCGCAGCCGCGTGTCCGCCAGCGGAAAGCCGAGGATCTGCGCGAACAGCGGGAGCCGTAGCTCGTCGTTGCAGAGGACGGGCGGATCGATCGCTGCGTACGTTTCGAGGAACGATCTCGGAAGGCAGGATCCGCCGGCGAGACAACCGTACGGCGTTCCGTCATAGCCCCAGTCGCTGCGCGCACGAGCGAGCAAGGCCTCCCACGCCCGGCGGTTCGCTTCCCGCCTCAGCCACGTCCATTCCTCCTCGAGCTCCGAGATCGGCGTGAGCGCCGTGACGCCAACAGCGCCCGCCGGAACAGAGGTGTAGAGCGACTCCAGCGGCTCGAGTAAGAGCAGATCCCACTCGACGAGATGCAGGACATCGAACGGGAGACGGTGGCCGACTTTCCGAAACCAGGCAGCAGCCGCGAGATCGTTGTGTTGCCAATTCCACCGCGCGGGTTCGCCGGACGAGTGGACTCCGTCGAGGCCGACGACGCTGCGGAGAGCGGCAACTGGCACGCGGCGCGGCCCGCCGTACAGCCCGTAGATCGGCACGTCGGGATTCAGCCTCCGGAATAACGAGACGCGCGAACGGCAGACGAGCGGCGCCTTGTGGAAGCGGAAGAGAACGAGGCGCCTAGGCGAGACCGACGTGCGATGCGGGCGTGCGCTCGCCAAGAGGTCGGGTCAACCAGGCCGCTTGGCCGAAGCCCAAGCGGCCCTTTCGGCGGCGCCGCCGATGCGGCGCCTTAGTCGATTCGGTCGACCGTCCACTCGAGCAGCGGCCGCACGGCGCCGCTGAGCTGGCCGGTGAAGCGTCCTTGCGCGCTGTCTCCGTCACCGGGATCGAAGACTGTGAACGAGACCGCGTCGTATCGCTGCGCGCGCTGGTGCAGCTTCGGCGCGTTCAGCGTGCAGACCGCGACGTCGACCTTCGTCATTCCCTCGGCGAGGAGGTTCGCCGGAATCCACGCTGTCGAGGTGAAGACACCCGGCTCTGATGACTCGTCTGCGTGCCGTGCGGTATCGAGCGCGTTGAAAGCTGCGCTCCCGCGCGGCTCGACGACTCGAATCTTCGCGAAGACCGGCGGGCCCGTCCGAAGGACGCGGTAGCGAATCTCGATTCCGACGGGTTCCCGGACGTCGGTCGTCTCGACCGAATTGCCACTGTCGTCGACTACGCGAACCGAGAGGAGTCGCGCTAGATCATCCCCCGGCGCCGACTCGTCGTCGGGCCATGAGATGTGCGCACCGCTCGCGTACGGCGTGCTGTGCAGGTAGTGCGTGACGACCCGCGACGGATCGCCCTCATCAACGATCGTGCCGCCGTCGAGCCAGATCGCGCGGCTACAAAGCTGGTTCACCGTCTGCATGTTGTGCGAGACGAACAAGACCGTGCGGCCCGTGCCGCTGAAGGTCTCCATGCGGCCGAGGCATCGTTGCTGGAACTCGGCGTCCCCGACGGCGAGCACCTCGTCCACGAGCAGGATCTCCGGCTCAAGATGCGCTGCAACGGAGAACGCCAACCGCACGTACATGCCGCTCGAGTAGCGCTTCACCGGCGTGTCGATGAACTTCTCGATGCCGGAGAACTCGACGATATCCGGGAGTTTCTGCTGAATTTCCCGGCGCTTCATGCCGAGGATCGAGCCGTTCAGGAAGACGTTTTCCCTACCGGTCAGCTCGCCGCTGAAGCCCGTGCCGACCTCGAGCAGGCTGCCGACGCGGCCTTGAATCGTCGCGCGGCCGGTCGTCGGCGCCGTGATCCGCGTGAGGATCTTCAGCAGCGTCGACTTGCCCGCACCGTTGCGCCCGATCACGCCCAGAACCTCGCCTTCGCGGACGGTGAAGCTGACGTCGCGGAGGGCCCAGATCTCTTGCCGCTCGTGTGGATCCACGCGACCCGCAAGACGCGCGCTTGCACGGGCAACCGAGTCGCGCAGCGTGCCGTAGGCCGCCTGCATCTGCCCGATGCGGTAGCGCTTCGAAAGCTGCTCCGCTTCGATGGCGATCGACATCAGATGGTGTCCGCGAACCGTGGTTCGTAGATTCGGAAGGCGGCAAGCCCCAGGGCGAAAAGCAGCAGGGCCACCGATACGCTCACCGTCGTTTGTCCCCACTTAGGCGCGGTCTCGCCGAGCATCGCCCAGCGCCAGCCCGCGATCACGCCGGACATCGGATTGACCGAGAACAGCCATTGCCATTTCGTCGGAATCTGGTCGAGTGCATACATCACGCCGGAAACGAGCGGCAGTATCTGCAGGAAGACCGGGATCATGTACGGCACGTCGCGCCAGCGCGCCGTAAGCGTAGAAAGCAGAAAGCCGACGCCGAGCGCGGTGATGAACGCAAGCCCGAGAAACACCGGCGCCAGCGCCACGGCAGCGCTGTCGGGCCAGGTGCCGTACACCGCCATCAGAACCAGCAACACAGGCAACGCGATGAGGAGGTCGACGAGAGGCACGACGACTGCCGCCAGCGGTAGCAGGGCACGAGGAAAGTAGACCTTCGTCACCAGCGACAGATTGGAGACGAGGCTCATGCTCGACGAAGACAGCGCCGACGCGAAGTACTGCATCGGAATGACACCGGCGGCGGCAAGGCTGGGATAGGGGGTGTTGCCGTGCGGGAACTTCGCGAACTTGCCGAAGACGATCACGTAGACGGTCGTGGTCATCGCCGGCACGAGCAGTGCCCAGGTGACGCCGAGGAATGTCTGCTTGTACCGCACGACGATGTCGCGCCAGACGAGCGTGAACATGAGCTCGCGGTAGTGCCACAGCTCACGCAGATCGAGGTGCGGCCAGCGCCTTGCTGGCCGGATGACGACCGTCCGCCGGTCGGGCTGTAGATGCGCCTCGTCGTATCGAGGCTCAGCAAGGATCTCTTCTGTCCGCGGTCCGAGCTTGGTCTGGCTCACCGTCGCGATGCTAGATGACCCTGCCCCCGGCACGTACGATCGCCGCATGCGCCTCCATCGCCCGGGTGTCCGGACGCGCCTGCGGGCCGGTGCACGCCGGCTGACCGAGGCGCCGCACTGGCTCGTTCTGCGCAGGCTCGGGAAGAGCCATGGTCGGGAGTACCGCGACTACCTTGCGACCCAGCTGCGGAGAACGTTGTCGAAGCGCGAGACCGATCCCGGCGTCGGCGCCGTGAAGCTGATCGACCAAGCCGCCGAAGGCCAGCCGTCCGGCGGAGCCGTTCTCTGCGTTGGCTGTCGCAACGGGCTCGAGCTCGACCGGTTTCGGGCGCACGGATTTGAGGACGTGGTTGGCATCGACGTGTTCTCGCGGCGGGCCGACATCCTCGTGATGGACATGCACGAGATGTCGTTTGCGGACGACTCGTTCGACGTCGTCTACGCCTCGCACTCGCTCGAGCACTCGTACGACGTCGCCCGTGTCGTGCGCGAGATCGGGCGAGTCGCCCGTGAGGGAGCGGTCGTCGGCGTCGAGGTCCCGGTGCGCGCTCAGGCGAGCGCCGCCGACCGGATCGTCTTCTCGGGACTGCAAGAGCTGCGTGGCGTCTTCCAGCCTCAGATCGGAGAAGAGCTGCTCGCAGAGGAGCAGCCGCCCCACACTGCGACGAATGAGCAGGGGACGGATATCGCACGGCTCGTCTTTCGGCTGCGAAAGGAGAGTTAGTGCCCCTCCCAGCAATGCGGCATTACTGGAAGGGGCACTAGGTGCCGACGGTGTTCTTCGCCTTCCGGGACGCGCCGGACCGACGGGCTGCGCTTCGTGCACCAGAGGCGCTCGACCGCTACCGCCTCTTCGGGCTCGACGAGGTCCGCGCTCGCGGCGCTCAGGTCAGGCACAACCTCGAGCGCGAAGGCGCTCCGCCGCTGTGGGCGCGCGCCCTGGCCAGTGCCGTGAACGGCTTGCTGCGGTTCACCGGCGGTTACGGAGGCGACTTCGCGTCTGCCTTCGCCTCGTTGAGGAAGGCAAACGCAGCCGACGTCGTCTTCGCGACTTCAGACACTGTCGGGATTCCGCTGATCCTGCTCAAGCGGGCGGGTCTTCTGCGGCCGCCCCTTGTCTACGCGGCGGTCGGCCTCCCCGAGCGCCTCATGGAGCTCCGTGGCCGGGCGATGCGCCGGCTTTACGCGGGTGCGCTTCGCCAGGCCGCGACCATAGTCGCCTACGCCGAGAGCGAGGCGGAATGGCTACGGAAGTGGCTCGCCCCCCGTGCGCCGGCCGTCCTCTTCCTGCGGTTCGGCGTCGATCTGGTGGCGTTCGCGCCAGACTTCGGCCACGGCGAGGACGTGGACGTGGTCTCGGTCGGCGCCGATCCTCGTCGTGACTTCGACCTGCTGAAGGCCATCGCAGCGCATCACCCCGAGCTGCGCTTCAGAATCGTTGCGACGAAGGATCACGCTCGGTCGCTCGGGACGCTGCCGACGAACGTTACGCTCGAGACCGACCTCTCGCTGGAGCAGGTCCGAGACAGGCTCGCCTCCGCCCGTGTTGTTGCGCTCCCTGTCCATCGGAACAGTTACAGCGGAGCGACGACAGTGCTGTTGCAGGCGATGGCGTTGGCGAAGCCCGTCGTCGTCTCACGCACGGACGCGATCTCGGCTGGTTATGCGCTGGAAGACGGCGTGAACTGCCGACTCGTCGAACCCGGTGACGCGGACGCCTTCGAGCGCGCACTGCTCGAAACGCTTGCCGACTCGCGTTCCCTCGGCAGCCGCGCCCGGGAAACGGTGGAGCGCGATTTCTCTTGGAAGCGGTACACCGACAAGCTGTGGGAGATTCTGTCCGTCACGTGGACGCGCGATTCTTCGTAAAGAGCCTGTTGCAGCGAGTCAAGACGGAGCGTGACTGGATCACGTCGCGGCGGGATGTAGCCGACATCGCAGTGTTCCACGAGTTTCACGCGCCGCCTTACGGCGGCGGGAATCAATTTCTGATCGCGCTCGTGCACGAGCTCGAGCGTCGCGGCCTCACCGTCGAGGCGAATCGTCTCTCCGGTGAGACCCGCGCCTGCCTCTACAACTCGTTCAACTTCGACTTCGCCCGCCTGCGGCGTTTCGCTCGCTCTGCCGTCCGGATGGCGCATCGCGTCGACGGCCCTGTCGGCGTGTATCGAGGCTTCGACGACGGCACGGACAGGCGGATTGCGGCCATCAACAATCTCGCTGACGTGACGATCCTCCAGTCGGAGTTCAGCCTCGAGAAGCACGCCGAGCTCGGGCTCGAGCTTCGCAACCCCGTCGTCGTTCACAACGCCGTGGATCCGGCGATCTTCCATCCACCGGCGACGCGCGAGCCTCCGACCGGCAGGCGCGTTCGCGTGATCGCCACCAGCTGGTCCGGCAATCCGCGCAAAGGCGGCGAGGTGCTGGCATGGCTGGACCGGAACCTGGACTTCGATGTGTTCGAGCTCACGTTTGCCGGCAACACACAACAGAGGTTCGATCGCATTCGGGTCGTCGAGCCCGTACCGTCGGCGACACTCGCGGAGTTGTTGCGGGCTCATGACGTCTATCTCGCCGCGAGCCGCAACGATCCCTGCTCGAACGCCCTGCTCGAAGGGCTGGCCTGTGGTCTCCCGGCCGCGTTCCTCCGCTCGGGTGGACACCCGGAGCTCGTCGGCGACGGCGGCATCGGCTTCGACGAAGCCGAGGAGCTGCCGAGCGTCTTCGTGCGCCTCCGTGACGGGCTCGACGAATATCGCTCGCGGATTCGCGTGCCCTCGCTTGCGGACGTCGCCGACCGTTACGTCGAAGCGTTGAAGCCGTGACCCGCGCGTACTCGCGTCTCTTCGTCGTCGGCGACCGGCTCGGCTGGTCGATTGACGACGACCGCGTCCGGCTCGTCGCAACCGCACGCCGCCTCGGGTACGACGTTGCTGCCAACACGTTCGTTCGGCTAGCGCGGCGCCAGTCCGTCTTCCAGCACAACCACTTCAACGCGTTGCAACCGCGCTGGCTCGAGTCGTCCCATCGGGTCGGCCTGAGCTACTTCCACGGACGCCCGGGCACGGAGGGCTATCCGGAGTTCGACCGCGCGTACGACGCGCTGCGCAGAAGCGCCGCGCGCGTCGACCGCGTCCAGGTCACGCACGCCGAGATGGAGGAACTGGTGCTCGGCGCGGGCGTCCCGGCGAACAAGGTCTTCAAGATCCCGATCGGCGTCGAGCTAGAGCGCTTTCCCCTTGCCGCCGAGCGCAGGCGTTCGTACGACACTCCCGAGTCGGCGTTCGTGATCGGCTCGTTCCTCAAGGATGGCGTCGGGATGGGCGACGGGCTCGAACCGAAGCTCCTGAAGGGGCCGGACACATTCGTCGCGGTCGTCGCCCGCCTGCGCGAGGCGATCCCGGAGCTGTTCGTCCTGCTCACCGGTCCTGCGCGAGGCTACGTGCGCCGTGAGCTCGAGCGCCGCGGCATTCCGCACCGTCACGGGTTGCTCGCGTCGCGGGACGAGCTCGCGCGGGCGTACGGGACGGTCGACGTGTGCCTGGTGACGTCGCGCCAAGAGGGCGGGCCCAAGGCCGTGCTGGAGGCGATGGCCAGCGGCGTGCCGCTCGTAACGACACGCGTCGGGCAGGCGTCCGAGCTCGTCGTCGACGGCCGGAACGGGCTCATGGCCGAGGTCGACGACGTCGAGGGAATCGTCGCAGCGGTCGAGCGCGTGCACGACGACGCGCAACTACGCTCGCGGCTGCGCACGTCCGGTCGCGAGACCGCCGAGGCCAACGCCGAGGAGCGACTTGACCCGCTCTGGGCACAACTGCTCGAAGGCTTCGTCCGCCGTGCGGATTGACCGCGCGCGCATCGGCCGGTACACAAGGGCGGCTGCGCGGTGGGCGCGCCTTCTGCTCCCGCGGCCGCGTGCGCAGGGCCTTCGCGTGTTCTACGGCCACGACAAGATCCCGGCCCCCGGCGACGCCGTTGCCGGCGGCTCCGGGAAGTTTCAGCGGCTCGCCCACCGCTTCCCGAACAGCCCGGCTGACTTCTCGCTGCTCTATCTCGGCTCGACCTGGCTGCCACGGGATCTTGCGCCGCTGCTGTGGGTCGCACGCCGCCGGCGCGCGCCGATCGTTGTCAACCAGAGCGGTGTCGCGTACCCCGGTTGGGCGGGGGCGGACACCGATCGGATCAACAATCAGTTCCGGCGCGCCCTCCTCGCTGCCGACCACGTCCTGTACCAGAGCGAGTTCTGCAAGCACTCGGCGGACGAGTTCCTCGGCGCGCCGCGCGGCTCCTGGGAGATCCTCTACAACGCGGTTGACGTCCAGCACTTCGCGCCGGGCAGAACGCGCGACGACGGCCCCGTCCTGTTGCTCGGCGGAGATCAGACCCAGGCGTACCGGCTGGAGGTTGCGCTTCGGACGCTCGTTCACCTCCCGCAAGCGAAGCTGATCGTCACCGGCAGGCTCGTCTTGGACCCGCAGCCAGCCCTGCAGGAGCTCGGTGTCGCCGACCGCGTGGAGTTCGCCGGCCGCTACGCGCAGAGCGAGGCGCCGGATCTGTTCCGCCGGGCGCATCTGCTGTTGCACACAAAGGTGAAGGATCCGTGTCCGACCGCCGTGATCGAGGCGATGGCCTGCGGGCTACCCGTGGTCTACGCAGCGAGTGGAGGAACCGTGGAGCTGGTCGGCGACGAGGGTGGCATCGGCGTCGCGCATCCCGAGAGCTGGCAGCGGGACGAACCGCCCGATCCCGAAGCGCTCGCCGACGCCGTGCGCAGAGTGCTTGCGGACCGCGATCGCTACGCGGCTGCGGCGCGGCGTCGCGCAGTGAAGCGCTTTGCGCTGGAGCCGTGGCTCGAGCGGCACGCAGTGATTTTCAGCGAGTTGCTCCAAGGATGTGGGCGTCCCTCGAAGCGGCCTAGACGTGGCGATGCTTAGTCAAGACGGAGGCGCGAGCGAAGCCCGCGCCTCCTCTATGCGGCTTCGGCATGCGAAGCCTTCACGGGCGACGCGCCTCCAGAACGAAGGTCTCGTACGCGTTGAGCTCGGGCGTCTCCGCGAGGTGCCGCTCCAGCCCCGCAAGCTCTTCGTGGCTGCTCTCGCCGACGCGGCACTCTTCGATGTCAACGAAGCCGACGGCCGTCAGTGCATGGCGCAGCGTCTGCGGGTCATAGATGAAGCGATGGCCCCAGGAACGGAAGAAGTTGTTGATGACCACGCCCGGTAGGCGCGCGTCCGTCTCAGGTGCGAGCGTGTCGACGGCCCAGCCGACGTAGCGACGCTGCAGCTCGGTCGGCTCTCCGTGGTAGAGGGCGGCGAGGCGCTCGAGGGAGGGAGTCGCGACGCGGATCCGTCCACCGGGCCTGAGGACGCGAGAGCACTCTCGCAGGCAGCGCTCGCCGTCGGCGTAGGTGAGGTGCTCGATCATGTGCTCGGAGAAGACGAAGTCGAACGATGCGTCGGGGAGCGGGAACTGCTTGCGGGCATCGAGATACAGGAGCTCCTCGCCGCGCCCGTAGCCGTGGAGGTCGGTGTTGAGCCAACCGGGCCGTACGTTTTCTGCCGCCCCCAGGTGCAGCTTTCGGACGGGGTGCCGCTCGAGGTAGAGCTCGACTTGCTTGCCGCGGCGGAGCGAGCGGCGCGCGCTCTGTAGCGAGTGCGCCAGCTTTCTCACGAGCGGTAGCCGCGCAGCCGTCCGCGGAGCGTGTCGAGCTGAAAACGTGCGCGCTCCGTGTCGCGCTGTGCAAGAGCAACGATCACGCCGCCGGCAGGCCGGATCAACATTCGTGTCACGGTGCGCTTCGGGTACTCGTGCTTACGCAGGATGTAGCCCATGCTCGCGCCCTCGCGCGCGCCGAGGGAGTCCGTGACTGCCTTCTCGTCATGCGTCACGGTCAGCGCCGGGTCGTACTCGATGCGCGCTCCACTTGCCACGGCGCGCACGAGGAACTCGGTCTCTTCCCCCGACGACCACGGCGTTCCAGAACCGAGCCCAAGCTGCTCGTCGAACTCGCCGACCTTACGCACGACCGCGGTCCGAAGGAAGACTGCGAACGAGATCGCGCGATTCCACAGGTTGTCGCGGGTCAGCCGAGCCGGCTCTGCGGCCCAGGACGAGGAGGATCGACCCACGTGGTCGATCGCGCGTCCCGTCAGACCGTCGAGCGCAGGCTCTGCGGCGAACCGTCGTGAGACCCGTTCGAGCAGGTCGGCGGCGTACACGCAGTCGTCGTCGGGAAACGCCACGAGCTCGGCTTCCAGGTGAGCCAACGCGGCGTTCCGGGCGCGTGAAAGCCCGCGCGGCGTACGGAGGCGCTCGATCGGAAGCGCGCCATATGATCGGATGACGTCGTCGAGGCGGTCGTCCTCGTTCTGATCGACGAGCAGGACGCGAAAGCGCTGATGCGTCTGCCCGTCGAGCGATGCAAACAGGCGGCCGAGTTGGTCGGCGCGGTCGACGGTGGCTACCACGAGATCGAATGATGGAAGCTCGGCGGCGGCCATGGTCGTACGCTAACGCCATGCCCCTCGTGTCCGTCCTGCTCGCTGTTCACAACGATGAAGCCTTCGTGCGCGCGGCCGTGGAGAGCATCCTCCGCCAGACGCTCGGCGACCTCGAGCTGATCGTCATCGACGACGCGTCGACCGACGCGACGCCGGCGGTGCTCTCCGGCCTGTCCGACGATCGCGTCGCCGTGATCACCAACAACGAGCAGCTGAGTCTGGCCGCGTCGTTGAACCGAGGCCTGGAGCGTGCGCGAGGCCGGTACGTGGCGCGACTCGACGCGGACGACGTGGCGTTCCCGGAACGACTAGAGGTGCAGGTCGCGCGGCTCGCCGGCGACGCACGGGTCGCAATCGTGGGCTCGGCCGTGCTCGACATCGACGAACAAGGGCGTCCGGGCACGCTCCACCGAGCTCCGATGAGCCCCCACGCCGTGCGCTGGTTGGCGCTCTTCAGTTCGCCGTTCTTTCATCCAACCATCATCGTCGACCGCGACCAGCTCGCGGCGCACGATCTGTCTTATGACGCTTCGTACCTCGAGAGCGAGGACTACGACCTCTGGACGCGGCTGTTCGAGTTCGGCGAGGGCGCCAACGTCGGCGAGCCGCTCGTCCTCAAGCGGGTGCATGCGCAGCAGGCGTCGCAGCGCAGGGGTGAGATCCAACAGTCGTTCCAGCAAGAGATCGCCCTGCGACAGCTTGCGGCGATTGCGCCGGAGCTTTCCTCCATGGAAGCGGAGGGGGCGTGGGCGGTCGGCAGCGGACGCGGGCGCGGAGATCCGGAGGCATTCCAGCGGGTGCTGTCGGTCTTCGAGCGTCGGCACGGCATCGACGCGGAGGTTCGGGAGCTGGCTGCGCGTGCACTCCTGGCAGCAGGTGCGAAGGGGAGGGCGCTCGCGCTCGGCGTCGCGCCACTCACCAGGCTCGCGGCTCGCAGCGTCCAGCGGCGCGCAAGTGAACGAGTTGTTCATCGGCGCGCCCGGTCGTGGCTCGCCGACCTCGAAGGGGCCTCTGCCGCCGCGCGCGTCGTCTTCGTGTCGCCGGAGCCGACGCCGTATCGCGCGCCGCTGCTCGACCGCATCGCAGCGCATCCCGAGGTCGACCTCACCGTCGTGTACGCAGCGCGCACCGTCGCCGGTCGAACGTGGTCAGTGGATCTGAAGCACCAGGCGATGTATCTCAACGGTCTTCGAGTTCCGGGCCTCCAGCGTGTGTTCCGGCACGACTATCCGCTGACGCCTGGAATCCGGCGCGCTCTCTCCCGCGCTCACCCCGACCTGGTCGTCATCTCCGGCTGGAGCACCTTCGCGTCGCAAGCCGGGACGGCCTGGGCACGCGCGCATCGTGTGCCGATCGCCCTGCTCGTCGAGAGTCATGACCTCGGTCCTCGTGCGGGTTGGCGCCGGCGGGTGAAGCGCGCAGTGGTGCCGGCCATGGTGCGCGCGGCCGATACGTATCTCGTCGTGGGCTCGCTTGCGCGCGAGTCGCTCGTCTCGTACGGAGCACCTGCGCGGCGTGTTCGCGTGTTCGCGAACACCGTGGATGTCGATGCGTGGGCCTGGCGGGCGACCGAGCTCCGCGACCGGCGTGCTGACCTGCGCGCGAGTCTGGGTGTCGAGCAGGAGGACGTGGTCGTGCTGTCCGTGGCCCGCCTCGGTCGGGACAAAGGGCTCGAGACGCTCGTACGGGGAGCTGCCGCTACTGGTGATCAGCGTCTCGCCATCGCCGTCGCCGGGTCAGGGCCACAGAAGCGTGAGCTCGAGCGCAGGTCCGACGAGCTCGGCGTGAGGCTCTACTTGCTCGGGGACCTGTCCCAGGAGGCCGTGGCGGAGGCGTACGTCGCCGCGGATGTGTTCGCGCTTCTCTCCCTGCATGAACCGTGGGGGGTTGTCGTTAACGAGGCTGCTGCCTCGGGGCTCCCGCTCGTTCTCTCCGATCGCGTCGGTGCCGCCTACGACCTGCTACGGGACGGAGAGAACGGCTTTCTCGTGCCTGCCGAAGACGTCGCTGCGACCGCGGCCGCTCTGAAGCGCCTGGCCGGAGATCCGGCGCTGCGGCAGAGGGCAGGCTCCCGCTCGCAGGAGCTCGTGGCCGGCTGGGGTTACGAGCCGTCGGTCGAGAACTTCCTCGCAGCCGTGCGCGAGGCGACGGCGCGGTAGATCTCTTCCTGCACGTCGGTGACATGGTCCCAGGACATTCGGCGCGCCGCGGACGGCCCGCCGCGTGCAAGCCGGTCGCGCAGCGCGTCATCGGAGAGGACGCGCCGGATTGCGGCGACGACGGCTTCTCGCCCATAAGGCACGATGAGGGCCTCGTCGTCGCGGAAGAATCCGGCGACCCCGCACCGGTCGGAGACGATCACGGGTGTACCGGCCGCTGCCGCCTCCGCGGCAACCATCCCGAAGCTCTCGCCTGCAGAGGGCAGCACGAAGACGTCGGCCTGCGGGTAAAGCGCGCGGGGCGGCTCGTCGGTCACCGGCAGCGTGTGCACCCTCGGCGCCTGCGTGGAGACTCCGTGACGGTCGTCCGGGCCCGCGATGACGAGATGGGCGTCCGGAATCTCGCGCGCCGCCGCGAGCAGGTGCTCGATCCCCTTACCCGCGGCGATGCGTCCAACGTAGAGCACGAGCGAAGCGTCGGGCGGTATGCCGAGGCGAGCTCGTAGGTCATCTTTCGCGGGTGCCTCCACCGGATCCGGAAACCCGTTGCCGCGGACCTGCACCTTCGCCGCGTCGATCCCGCACGCGACGACGTCGCGCCGCTCGCGCTCCGATGCGACGACGACGGCAGCAGCGCCGCGGCCGACGCCGCGATAGAGCGTGGCGTCGAGAGCACGCTTCAGTAGGACCTTGCGCAAGCGGGGCTGGAACATTCCGAGCGGCTCGAACACATACGGGATCCGTCGCAATCGCGACCACGCAGCTGTTCCCGTCGTCACCGGGTCGCGGAAGCCGAATATGTGCACGACGTCAGGATGCGGGATCCGGGCGAGCACAAGCGGCAGCGTCGGCGTGATCCCCATCCACCGATAGCGCATCGGCGTCGAGAGGTACCGCACGTTCGCGCCGCCCACGATGCCGGCGGAGGAGCGAAACGCGGGCCGCCGCTCGAGGTCGAGAATCGTCGTTGTGAGCACGTCGACGTCGTGTCCGCGGGCGACGAGGCGACGGACGAGCTCATTCGCGGCGACGACGGGGCCGCCGAATGCGCGCGACGGCGACCAGGCAGGCGCCGCGAACAGGATGCGCAGTGGTCGATCGCTCACGGCACTAGGGTAGTGCCCTAGCCTTCAGGCCGATGTCCGGCCGCGCGAAACCACGCCTGCTCGTCCTCAACCAGTACTACTGGCCCGGAGTCGAGGCGACCGCACAGCTGCTGACGGAGCTCTGCGAGGCCCTGGCCGAGGATGCCGACATCACCGTCGTCACGGGCGTGCTGCACGGTCACGAAGGCGAGCCTCGGAAGCTCGTCCGCAACGGCGTTGAGATCGTTCGTGTACCGTCGACGTCGTTCGAGCGTTCGCGCCTGCTCGCGCGAGCTTCGAACTACGTCACATACCTGTCGAGCGCTCTCTTGCGAGGCCTGCGCCGAAGTCGACCGGACGTCGTCCTCTGCATGACGGATCCGCCGATCGTCGCAGACGTCGCGTTGCTCGTCGCGCGCCGGTACCGCGCACCTCTCGTCGTGATCAGCCAGGACGTCTTTCCGGAGATCGCAGTGCAGCTGAAGCGGCTCGAGAACCCGGTTCTGATGAGTCTGCTGCGAGGCCTGGTCTCGGTCTATCTCCGCCGTGCGGATCGGGTGGTTGCGATCGGGGAGACGATGCGAACGCGGCTCGAAGCAAAAGGTGCACGCCCGGAGCGGTTGCGCGTGATTCCGAACTGGGTCGACACGAAACGTCTCGAGCCGCTCGGCAAGGACACGCAGTGGGCCCGCGGCTGGGGCTTCGCCGAGAGGTTCGTCGTTATGCACTCGGGCAATGTCGGCCACGCTCAGGATCTCGACTCGCTCGTGCGCTCGGCGACGTTCGTCCGGGATCTGGAGGATGTCGTGATCGCGATCATCGGCACTGGCGCGCGTCACGCGGAACTGGTGGCGTTGGCAGAACGCCTCGAAGTGGAGCGGGTCTGGTTCTTGTACTACCAGGCGCGACATTTGCTGCCCCAGTCGCTCTCGGCAGCGGACATCCACGTCGTCGGGCTCGCGCCGGGTCTGGCGGGCTATGTCGTGCCGAGCCGGCTCTACGGCGTCCTCGCGGTGGGAAGACCGGTGATAGTGGCGGCGGACGCCGAGAGCGAGACCGCGCAGGTGGTCGAAGCGGTCGACTGTGGCATCGTCGTCCCGCCGGCACGGCCCGAACTGCTTGCGCGTGCGATCAGGGACGCGCACGACGGCCGGTACGACCTCGAGGCGATGGGAGCCCGCGGCCGCGCATGGGTCGAGCGGGAGGCCGACCGCTCCGTCGCCGTCGCGCGCTACCGCGACCTGCTCCTCGAGCTTGCTCGCTAGGGTCGTCGCAGCGGCGCTCGTCGCCGCGTTCGCGCTCGTCGCCGGGTGGAACGCGTACAAGTACCCGAGCGGGGGCGGGTACGACGTGCGGCAGCACCGCGAATACGCCGACCTGCTCATCCATCACGGCGAGATTCCGGGGCCCGAGACGCGGAGCGAGTACTACACGCCGCCCGGGTTCTACGCTCTGGCGGGAGCCGCGACCGTGCTGGGGGAGCACGTGCACTCCGGCGATCCGCACAAGCTCGGGCAGGTGCTCAACTGGCTGGTGTTGCTGGCGACTGCCGGTGCGCTCTGGTTGCTCGCGCGGGAACTTTTCCCGAGGCGTCCGTGGGTGCAGGTCTTCGCGCTCGGCTTCTTCTGCTTCCTGCCGGTCGTCGTGCGCGTCGGAGCGATGTTTCATCCCGAGCCGCTCTCGATGTTGCTGTCCGCCGTCGCGCTGCTCCTGACGGCGCGGATGCTCGGACGCCGCGACTATCGCTGGCAGCTCGCCGTGGCCACGGGGCTCGCGCTCGGGCTCGGGCAGCTCGTGCGGGCATTCTCGCTCTGGACCTTCGCGGCGGTCGTCCTCGCCTTCCTCGTCGCACGGGCATGGCGTCCCCTCGCGGTCGTCGTCGTTGCCGTCGCGGTCGTGGCTTCGCCGTGGTACATCCGCCAGGCGATCAAGTACGGCGACCCGGTGTTCGACAGGCCCACTCCGCAGGAAGCGATCTGGGAGCGGAGACCTGCGCGGTTCTACTTCGGGCTCGGGACGCCCGAGGTCTTCACGGAGCCGGTCCGTCCCCACTTCCGCAACGAGGCGATCCCGACGACGTACAGCGAGGTCTGGGGCGACTACTTCGGCGTCTGGAAGGGGAACCGGGAACGCCAGAGCTTTCTCGGCCTGCTCCCGACCCTGCTCGCCCTGGCAGGCTGGATCGTGCTGCTCGTGCGGTCCCGCCGCGTGCCGGCCCGGCTTCCAGTGGCCGCGCTGCCCGGGCTTGCGCTCCTCGGATATCTGTACTTCACCGTCAGCTACCCGACGCCGGACGGGGACGTGCTGAAGGCGAGCTACATGCTCACCGCGGCGCCGGCGTGGGCGCTCGCGTTCGGCTATGCGGTCGAGCGGCTGCCGCTGCGGGTCCGACTCGTCGTCGGCGCAGTCCTCACCGCCTCGGCGCTTGCGAGCCTTCCGTTCCTCCTCTACTGACTCCGGCCAGCTGCAGCATCAGCTCGAGTGACGACTGCGGTCCGGGCCAATGCTCGGCCAGCAACTCTCCGCGGTTCCGGCGCAGGACGGTTCGCAGCACGACCAACACCAGGATTGCGTCGTCCAGCTGTCCGGCGACAGGGATGAAGTCGGGGACGAGATCGAACGGCAGCGCCAGGTAGCCGACCAGCAGGCCGAGCAGCAGCTTGTGTCGACGCGGTACTCGTCGATCGCGAAGCAGTCGCCCGAAGAAGACCGCGCAGTCCGGCACGAAGCCGGCCACGGCGCGAGCGTCCTGCCGCCGCCCCAAAAGCAGCAGCAGCGCGACGAACGCTGCGTAGACCGCGAGCGTTCCCAGGGCGACGAGGAGGATCAGGGTCAGGCCGGCGACACTCCGGCCGGCCATGGTATTCCGTTCCTGCTTTACTGATCCGC
>Ga0137375_10003580_pt1 | contig 18456 bp, 17 predicted proteins | sample SagtaG_24_FD_104936 | JGI IMG/M metagenome (GOLD analysis project Ga0137375, IMG submission 104936) | Vadose zone soil microbial communities from Sagehorn Ranch, Mendocino, California, USA - Sage1_R_113_16 metaG | ecosystem: Environmental > Terrestrial > Soil > Vadose zone | place: USA...
AAGCTCCATGGCCTCCCGCGGAGAGTCGTATCCAACTGAGGACCGCAGTTTGTCGCCACCTTCATGAAGGAGCTCTTCCGAATGCTTGGGATAGAAGCCGCGACATCCACCGCTTACCACCCACAAACCAACGGGCAGACCGAGCAGGTCAATCAGGAGCTAGAGCAGTACCTGTGGATCTTCGTCGGAGAACGACAGGACGACTGGCTCCCGCTTCTTCCCCTTGCGGAATTCTCCTATAACAACCACATTCATTCCTCCACGCAGCAGACACCCTTCCTTCTTGATACTGGCCAACACCTGCGGATGGGCTTTGAACCGCACCAACCTCCGTCCCAAGTGGAAGCAGTTAATGAGTTTACGGATCGGATGAAGGACACACTGGAAGAAGCCAAGTCGGCGCTCGCTAAGGCAAAGGATGACATGGCACAATACTACAATCGCCGTCGCTCCCCAGTGCCAACCTTCTCTCCTGGTGACAAGGTCTACCTTGATTCCGAAGATATCCAGACCACCCGCCCCTCGAAGAAGCTTTCGCACCGCCGCCTCGGCCCCTACCCGGTGGACAGACATGTCGGAAAGTATGCCTACCGCCTGATCCTCCCTCCGCCTATAAGACGCCCCCATCCGGTCTTCAATGTCGTGAAGTTAACCCTCGCTTCGGATGACCCGATCGTCAGAAGGCGTCGGAACCCACCACCTCCACCAGAACTTGTCAACGGAGAAGAGGAATATGTTGTGGAAAAAGTTCTGAACAGTAGGATGTTCCGAGGAAAACTTCAGTACCTGGTCAAGTGGGAAGGCTATGGTGTAGAGGGGAATACTTGGGAGTACTGGGAGAATCTTGGTAATGCCCAGGAGAAAGTGACAGAGTTCCATGTTGGAAATACAGCAGCCCCACGCTGCATTCGCGCCTTGGCCTTTGGTTCAATTCCCTTCTGGCCTATCTCTGCTACCCCCACATCGAGTCAATGCTGTTCTAGAGGGGGGGTGATTGTAAGGGGAACCCCCTTCCACCAGACAGTCTCCGCTCCGCTTCCAACATCCCGCAACATTACGCCAGCTTCTGCTCTCACTCCAGCTCGCATCTCTGCTTCCGCCTTCCGCTCGCCTTCGCCTCCCACTCTCGGTTCGCCCCTTGCATCTACCGCTCCCAACCCGCCGTTATTTTCGACTCACTTTCTGTTAGTGCCACGCTGGCGTGCCACGTAACTCGGTACCTTACACGTACTGATACGTATTTATTAATTTTCTTATATTCATTATTAGTATATTAGACCATGCCTGCAGGCAGATCCTTATCCTTTCCTCTTCAGATCCCCTGCTAGGTATGCTTATGTTTAGATTACTATTACATAATAATCTAATCAACTTCGGATCCCCTGCTAGTACCACGCTCTGCTCCGCACCTGCTCTGCATCCCGCCAGACCGCAGTCGCCCTTACAGGAACTGATAAAAGGTTTTTTTCAACGTAAGAGAAGGGCAGTATTACTGAGTATTTAGGGTGTTGACTCTGCTCCTTGCGCGTGACAAAGTGTGATGCGAACACTTTCCCAGTGGCCTCACCATGAGAACTGTGAGATTTCCTCGGGTGATTTTATCTAGGCCCGTCTTGTTGTATTCTTTTTGGACTATTCCTCTTTCTTCAGAGGCCTTGGAATGCGAACAAAACGTAAAGTTTTCAAAAAATGAATACAGCCTTAAATTGACCTCTTTCAGGACGACAAGGTCAAGTTGGAGAAGGCGACGAAGGAGATGATGAGTATCTCAATGATCCAGATTCATCATCATCTACACCAGTTTCTGGAAGAAAACCCCAAGAACTGATGAAGAAGCGCAAGAAACAGAGCAAGAGTTGAGAGGATCATTTTGAGCTGCAGTACCAATGGCTTCCAAGGGCAGAGAGGGGTGGCAACATGGTAGAAGTTCATCTCTCATATTGTTTACTGGATTATACAGTTGCTGACTAATTCATAGTTGTACAGCTGTCTCTATGAATTCCAGAATGGCAAGAAAGAAGACCTTGATTTTGATGGTGCAACCTTCAGTCCTATTAACTACACCATCATGGATATTCTTGAAAAGCTTCAATGAGACCACCCTTTGGAGTTCCATGAGAGGATTCAAGATCATCATGTTAGTGTACTTCTATCTTGATTATAATCTGGTCTAAGCTTTATCCAGTGGCCAGTCTACTTCCATGCTCAGTGAAGGTGTTAAACCTGGGGCTATGAAAAATCATTGATTTTTGATACTATTTCTTTGCACTTTTGTTTTTGTTTCAAACAGATAGTTTCATCTACTTTACTGTCAGTCAACTACAATTAGCCATTAGATAACAAAATTAATATGACACTTACAACCTTCCCAATTTAAACTAATTATATAAAACATCTAAAATAATATATTTTCAGCCAATCCAGACTAATTCAGACTAATTTAGCAGGTTTTCCTTAAATTATATTTGTTCTATTTTCCTGATAGATGGGTCTCAAAAACTGGAAGAATATCAAATGCCCAACATCATGAAGGGTAGTTCTTTCTCTCCCTTGAACTGTACAGAGTGTACTGCACAATAAATGTGTCAGAAGCATGCATTGGAGGGCAAAGTTGAGAAATTGACGAATAGTGATTGACTGAATGTGAAACATGGAAACAGAAGGATCTTAGATACAGACTCTGGGAGTTACTGCACCTGGCACCATTACAGGACCCTGTGTTTCAATGGGATATAAGAACAAATCCCATAAATGGGACTTGTAATAAGCAGTCTGGTATCCACATAGAAGCCTTCCTATTGTTTTGACTTATACACACATTCCTTTCTATCATCAAACTGACTTTTGCATTGAGGTTGTTGACTTAGAAGAGCTCAACAATCTTGTTAGCCATTCGAAAATGCACAGGTTGGATTCTAGCTTTTTCAATTGGACAGCTGGTCATGTTGGTACCTGTCAACATTTTTATGTGTTTCAGAATATAACTTTTTCTCCAACATATTGTGATTATATGACCAACTACCAAAGACATGCCATGAGTATTGTCTATTTGCAATGTGCTGATTTTTAAAAACTTCTTTGAGAATTAATTGAAAAGTTAGTATGCAGCTGAAGAAGTCCACAAACTCAGAAAATGCTGCAAGTCTCTAAAATTGCCAAAAAAAAGGTGAAGTTTACCCAGATGGATTTTGTGATAATGATTGCCACCACTGTTAACAATGGCTGTAACAATGGTTTGGTGGAATTTTTAAATCAACAATAGACTTTGGCACACAATTAATTCTGAAATAGCTATAAAAACAGTAGATGAATATTATAAAACAGTTGCAATGAAACAGTAGATGTGAGGATGTTATAAAACAGTTGCTATAAAACAGTAGATGTAATGTCTAAACACTAGGTGAATCGTTAATTCAAAATAACATAAAAAATCAAGAGGAAGCAGGGGAAACTTTGAGACCAGACACATAATTAGTGTTAGACAGTAGTCATCTTGAGGCACTAAGAAATAATTCAGTGGAAGCAAACAAAATTAATAGAAATTCATACAAGATTCCACCAATCCTTATACAGTTTCTGCAGGGCTTCTTGTTGTTCAGCACTTTTCAGGCCTGCCAAAATGGTTGCACACATAGCCTTATCTTCTAATGCACAGAGATCCCTTTGAATTAGTTGACCTGTTGACCACTCCTTAAGGCAACTGTAAATCTATTATAGATCCAGATCAATAGAAAAAGAGAAGAGGAGATCCAAATTACAAGTGTAAAAGCATAGGCAACATGCTCATATGTGAAACAGCCTCCTAAAAGTAGAGAGACATGCCGACATTTCTGATTTTAAAAAAAAATCAGTTGAAGAATTGACAAGCCACACAGATGGTTCCAATAACCCAGTTGGTTCTATAAAGGTCTATTGTAAGCTAATTCCCAATAGAACAAAAAGTACTCACAGTGCTATCAGCTGGACCATTCATAAAGGTGGCATTATGGTTGTCGGTGAACTGTAAAAGTTCTGTCACTTTTTGACTTATCTCTATAGAACTTGCAGATTCCATCAAGATGACATATTGAGCCTGGATGATACCCCTGGCATCCTTCTTGGAATTGCTCCTTTTCGAGCAAAGGGCACCATGAATCTTTAGAATGGTGTCAGAAAGAGAGGAGATCAACTTGAGTATTTAAAACCTACAACTTCCATCAGGCCATTATCAACTTGAAGTTTGACTTTAAATTCAATATTTGCCAGAGCAATGGCATCTTCAAGAGGTGGATACACTGCGGCATCGCTAACAGAAAGAAAAAAGAAACCAGCACGAAAACAGAGCCCTACAAAGTAGGATTTAGCAGCACAAATTGCCTGCCATTGAACTGAACCACGATCTGCCAATGTGTGAATGCAACGTTTTGATTTTTTACTTCTTTTTGAACCAGCAATAGATGAATGGGGAGAGAAATTACCCATCTAGATCCAATCAGAATCAATGTTAAAAATGGAAAAATGGTTTACTTGAACTGGATTAAAATTTCCAAACTCGAAGAGACTCTCTGGAGGGCTTGGAAGTTGGGAGTTTGGGTCCAACTGAGGAAAGATTGATAATGGCCCTAGTCCAGCGGAGAATCCTTCTGAAGGTGGACAGTCCTGCAGTAAAGTCTCAGAGTATATGTTATTCTAGAACCAAGTATCATCTGAATAGAAACAAAATCAATGAAAGATAATCGCTTACAATACTAATTTGGCCAAACAGGTCCTGTCTTTCAGGGAAAACAGCATCAGCAGAACGAGGCAATTGCAGGCATTCATTTGGCGAGAACATTGGAAATGGTGGGCCTAGGTTTGCGGACAGTCCTGCAGTATTCCCAGTGTACGTATTGTTCTACAATGAAATATCATATGAATAAAAGCAAGACCAATGAACGGTGAGAACTTACGGTGCCAAACAGGTCCTGTCTTTCAGGAAAAACAGCATCAGCAGAATGAAGCAATTGCAGGCCTTCGTTCAGTGAGAACATTGGAAACGGTGGGCCTAGGTTTGTGGACAGTCCTGCAGTATTCCCAGTGTACGCATCGTTCTGGAATAAAATATCATATGAATAAAAGCTAGACCAATGAACGGTGACAGCTTACGGTGCCAGATAGATCCCGTCTTTCAGGGAAAACAGCATCGGCAGAATGAAGCAATTGCAAGCCTTCGTTCGGTGAGGACATTGGAAACAGTGGAGCTAGGTTTGCAGACAGTCCCATAGTATTCCCAGTGTACGCATCGTTCTACAATAAAATATCATATGAATAAAAGCAAGACCAATGAATGGTGACAACTTACGGTGCCAAACAGATCCTGTCTTTCAGGAAAAACAGCGTCGGCAGAATGAAGCAATTGCAGGCCTTCGTTCAGTGAGAACATTGGAAACGGTAGTGCTCCCCCTCGGATGAAAAGGTCCTCTGTGGGAGCCAGATTGCTCATTGGCATTTTTGTAGGATGTATTCCTCTTCTTGTGGAACAGCGCCAGTTATGATGGGGGGAGTAATGAAGGATTGAGATAGGACTACTCACGCAGACGTCGGATATTTTTCGATGCGGCAGCCGACACATGGAAAGCACTATAGAATATGCAGTATGGCATGTAGCACCTCTGTAGCAAAGTGACACATGTCCATCAGTTACGTTGGGAGGATACAAACAACTTGAATGTTGGAACCGAGACTTTCGAATACCTGTACTTTGTGGAGGACGAACAGGAAGTGGAATATAGGCAGTGCACAGGAGGGCGAACAGGAAGTGGAATCTAGGCAGTGCAGAGGAGGGCGAACAGAAAATGGAAAGTCTCATGCGACTGACGGGACAAGACTGACATGACCAGCTCTTGAGTTGCTATGTGGCTGTGCGCTTGTTGAGCATCCGTTGATAACTCAAATTGCCCTCCCATTCTCAGTTCCCACACCATCAACGATGTCAACTAGGTCACCATGTACCTCCTTACTGCACCATCCGACGCTCCTGGAAGAAGAGGGTGTTGGTGGGCCAAGTATACATATCCCGGTCAAGCCCTCTATGTTGCTGAAGTCTCCTATGACTCTTAAACCACGCGAGGTAATGCTGTTCTTCTATCCTGCAGACCACCATTCTAATGCAATAAGAAGTCTTTGTGTGTGCATCGAGACAAAAAAATCCGTTTAGCCTCTGAGGAATATCAAATTCAACAACGACGCGACTTCAAACAACTTTCTCGCAAACGCCTGTCAGCTGAGGAGATTCAAGTGGAGAAGGAGCATGCCGAAATAGTGTTACTGATGCATGCCGCAGATAAAGGACTGAGCTATATGGCCCTTGGTCCCCAGGACGCTCTTCTCCTTGCCCGAGCAGCGCGGGATGTGGTCTCTGCAGAATCTCGGAGTGCAGATCTCCGCGTGAAGGAGTGCGAGTTGCTCCTAGAGACACTCAAAGATGCTGCTGAGCAAGCCCGTACAACGTGGTCCGAGGCAAACGACCAAGTTGGCACAATTCTTGCTTTCTTCGGTCATCAGGATATTCGCGTTGACCTACCGTATCCTCAACTTGTTCCTCCTGTTTGTTATACACCTGATTGCGACTCATTTTCTTCTCTCTCATCTGATACTGATTCTGATGAATCTTCTTCTGATGGTTAACTGTTCCCCCCTCAGGCTCCACAATGTTCACTGTTGTTTAGTAGTTGACCTTTATCTCATTCTCTGCCCCTTAATCACAAGGTTGTAACTCTATAATGTACAATCTAGAGTTCTTAGCGGTGTTCTAACAGTCGTATAAAGCGCCTCCCTCAAGCCCAAGAACGGGCATGTGAAATGCCTGGGCATCTAGACATAAGTCAAGCTTCAAGCCCAGTGAAAATGCACGTTAGCCAAATTGAGCGAAAACAAGCCAAATCAAACTAATTTTATTTGGCTGGATAATATAGACTTTGTCCAGTTTGGCTAAGTCTCATGCTGAGCTGGACTGAGCCAGAATGAACGCAAATTAAACTGGTATTCTATTCTAATCCAGCCGTAGTAAAACTCAACTATTGATGATCCACATCGAGCCAGGGGAAAACGACGCTTTCTGGGCTATTGAACCAAATTGAGCCAGAAAAATCGTATGACACCTGTCCGTCACAAAGGGCCAAATTGGAATAAGGGAATGACTTACTATAGCACAACTGGACCCACCTGAGCCGAATTCAGCCAAATCGAGAGCAATTATGCTGTGAAACGTAGCTTGTAAGTCCGAAATGTCACTGGTAAGATAAAGGGCGAAAACATACAGTAGAACGATATAGAGCATAGCAAGTGAACAAAGTAAAGCCAGCAGCATGCGATACAGTGGGACAAAGCAGAGCAGAAGTGAGATTGCCAAGGAAACGAGGCAGTGCGCCGGTGCCAGCGGGAACGGATTTCAAGATGAGCAAGAAGAGAGGGATTTGACGAAGAGAGTAACCATTCTAGCGAAGACGTATACAGTGCGAGTTTCAGAGCCCAGAGAAGCTGTTTTTGATCTGAGAATCTGTGAGATGAAGGCGGCGAATCACAAAGAAAGCAGCAATATAATTGGGGACGTACCTATTTAACCACTGGCATCGTTGGGGTTGTCCTCGCTCGCACCCAGTTCCTTGTTGGACTTGCTGAGGTTGTTCCATTTTCGGACTTCTTCCTTTGACAACCCCTTCCAATACGTGTCGAAAGCAGCGGGCGTCAGAGGGTTGTTATGTTCGAGATATGCCTTGTACCACAGGTTTCTAAAAAAAAATTAGTAAAATAGATGATGGAAGAGAAAATGACTCACTTGGGAGCGTTATACTCTTCGTTACTTTCTTGAGATTACTAGAAGCGGATGGGTTAGTGCTTGAATTGGCTGTATTTTTATCTACTGGAATGATCAGCACTTTCGATTTAGGCTATTGGCCCTTCGCACCATTCGCTGAGCTCTTCGAAGCGGAAGCCTGAGTTTGGGCCTCGCGAAGGGTTTCCAATCGGTTGTTCGGAGCTGGTGGTACTCCAAAGTGCTTCGTCCTGCAACAGAATAAGACAGGTTTAGAGAAGGATAATAAACATACAGAGGGTTTACGATCCCTGGCCCTTTTGCCTTGCCAGCTGTAGCATGTAAGTCAACATTGGGCTGTTCGGCTCCAGAATGTGGTGGGCTGGATTGTACATCTTGCGGAGGCTCAGCACGAGAAACTGATGCTAACGCAGCCTTTTCATTCTGACCATTACATGTTGCCAACAAGTCCATTGGCTGTTCGTTGTCGGAGCGGTGTGAAGGCTGTGCTGAAGATATGGATGTGGCCCTGTCATTTGGACTGGTAACCGTAGCCAGTATGTCCATCCCTGGTTGTTCAGCTGGCGGCTCGGTTTGTGGACCTTTTCGAGGCTCTCCGGATAGTGCTTTTACGGACTCAATGTCGTTAGACGGTGGGTCGGAAGGAGTCGTGGAGGTAGAAATCGAAAGTCGTGGGCGTTTCATAGCAACCACGGTCTCGGTCTCAGGGCTTGCCTTTCGCTTGGTGGCTGCGTTCGCGTCCAGCGTCGACCCTGCTTCGTACTTGACTTCCTCCTCTGACTTGACAGCAGTCATCTCAGCACGAGCGGCCTCTCGTTTATGGCGCTTGTTGGTCGTGGAGCGGAATGAAGACAGTGCAGCAGAAGGGATCCTCTCTGCTTTCCAGTCGTCATGACACAACAGGAGATACGGGTAGGCCTTGTATACCTCGTTGAAGATATATTCGCGGTCGATGTTTCCCACCTGCCGCCACTTCTTGGGTAGACGCACTGCCATTCCGTTCAAAATGGTTTGCAGGCGTCTCCGAATAGCCTCGGCAACATGCCCATCTACGACTTTCCCATCTTCCTCCTCAACGAACTTGTAGGCGACGTTTTCGCCCTGCTTCGCACGTGCATTTCCACGTTGGGGTTTCTTCTCGTCAACCTCGAGAACATCAGATGTTGAAGCCCGTTCTTTCTCCCAATCTGAAAACTGCTTTGCGGTCCAGAAATGAATGAATGGGAAGCGTGTGGCCGCGTTTTGTCGAGTCAAGCCTTGATACCTCTCAGGCGGTGAGAAGACCACTGGTAGTGCAGACGTAGTTGGCTGCGTTTGTGGAATTCCGGTTTCAGTTCCAAGACGTTTCCCAATGGCCTGTGTAAGAGAGCCGTGAGCGCTTCGTGAGCGCTTCTGAAAGGCAAGTGTTATGAGTCCCAGATCTGCAAAAACGAAAAAAGTACACACCGAAGGTCTGAATACTTTGAGAACAGCTGATCGTATTTCCTCTGGAGATCCTCTCGAGCTTGAGTTTGTCCTCGAAATGTTCATCACGTAGACGTGGATACTCCAGAACACTCTAAAATAACATGCATATATTCAGTGTTGTAAATATAGATAGAATCTTTTATGTGATACATACTGGTTTGAACCGATAATCGTGATCAGGATCCGGAGTACGGCTGCGATGGAACGTAGTATCATTCTCAATGTGTCGCTAAAAGAAACATGTACATTCAACTCATGTAGTTTATGCAGAATAAGGCCGAGTACTTACGCGCCTGGAAGGGTAGTCCGTCTCATATGAAGGCCTACTGTAATGAGAACGGGATTTCAAGTCATTTGACCTGCCATTCCAAGACTGAAAAGCAATAGCAGGAGATCCAGATGCTGAAAACTGTGATGTATGGGAATGAGAACGCGCAATGGAACGAGAGCCACCAAAAGACATTATTAAAGTTTGCGGATATTGAGGTGGTAAGGAAGAAAGAAAGCACAAGGTAACTTTGCAAAACCCATAAACGTGTCTGCATCACATCGCTCACGTGCAGTGACGTGCTTACTACATTACTCGTACTACTAGTAGTATGATACGGACTGTACATAGACACTGTCAATAGAAAAAATTATGCGTCAGGATCATCAGGATCATCAGGATCCTCCTGACTGCCGCCAAGGTGTCCTATCTCGAGACCCATCTTCTCACATACAAAAAATCGTCCATCTGGTGGTTTGGTGAAGGGGACCATGGCAACACATGTTGCAATCGTTTTGATTTTGATAACCTTCAAATTTTCATCACCTTGATATGGAGATACCCATAGCGCATTGCTTGAGTCATGGAGAAGTGCTCGATCAGGTGGGCCATAGACAGAAACAAGGGCAAGCCCCTTTGTCTGGTTTTCGGCAGTGGTTGCACGGAAGAAAAACTGAACCTCCCCAAAGTTTGTTGTTTGCTCTCCGTTAATGACTTCAAACCACTATAAATATGCAGTGAGAAAGTAGAGTAGACTTGGACAATGAGTCTGACTGGACTTACCATAACATTCCGGGAGGTACGGACTGATTTGGATTGAGATTTTTCTTTCCAGGCTGTACGAACAATTTGTTTGTTAGGAAGTTGTACCCGTGCCCAGCGCTTGAAGCATGGAATCCAGTTTGGAGAGAAAGAGATCGTAATATCAAAAACGTGTCCAATACGGTCGGTCACGTTGCATTTTGCCGTTAATAGAGCAATTAAGACCCTGTGAATCAGAACTCCTAGTGTGGTGGGGTCAATCTCTTCATCGAGTGGCGCCGACATCAGAAACTCGTAAAGCTCGGTTCGTGATTGTTGTAGACTTTTTGTGAACGGGATTCTTATATTTCCTGGCAGCTTGTGTCCTTGGTCATATCGTAACTTCAAACGAAGCAGAAATGCGATTAAATGCAGGAGCGGGTAATAATAATGGTCATAAGTTGCATCCGACAATTCTCGATACTCAGAATTTGTGCTACAAACAGTATTGATTAATTAAACATAGAAATTTAAGTGCTCAAACTTACCCTGCGGTTATGTTACTTCGAAAGCTAACCTCACAAAGATTGACGAAAGCATTGCTATCTTCAAGATAACGCCGAAGGAAATGTTGAACTTCATATAATCCTCGTTCCAGAGTTTCTTCAGGGTCATCAATGTCGCTGTCATCTGAATCGGAGAAGGGTAAAGAACTCGGAAGCAGGCAAAGCTCATGGAGGGCTTCGGCCATCGGAATTGGAAAATCGATATTCCATTTGCAGATTCCGACATATTGCTGTGACAAAGGATCGATTTCCGGGTTCGTCGGATTCGCAGGTGCACTTGGCTCTTCAATAAAAGACTCGTCGGTGGGTGCTGCTTGAGGAGTCTCTGGGCTCCAGCCAATGATCTCCACAAAAGGAATGTGTGATGCATCACCCAGGCCCGTGCTTCCGCAAGGACGTTGTCCATAGGACTCTTTCAGAGCTGGTCTCACGGATTCAGGAATTTCGAGTAGCCGAGCACATTCGCTGTTGGGTTGCCGCAAATGCCGCACAACAGCTCCACATTTCCAACCCCCCTTGCCACTCCGATTGAGCCACATCTTGCACGAGGGGCACTGAAGATAGATTCGAGGTTCTTCCATATATGGAATAGGCTTCAGCAGTTTTTGCGTATCAGGGCCTTGTGAATGAAACGTTTGATCGAGCGGGAGGCCAAATGTAGATGCAACATGGGCGAGAAATGTGTCAACGGTGTTCATCCCAAAAGAGCCAGTTATTATGCCGGTATGTCTCTGTCGGATTTGAGAAGAAGTAATGTATCCCCGTAGAGAAGATAGGCTGTCGTTCTTTGCAGGCCCATCCCCTCCACCCTCGCATTTGCCAAATCGAGCACACAGGTGCTCGGTTTCGCAAATCCGAGTGTCCCTGCCGTCGCCCTTCACAGGCCCACCCCCTCCACCCTCGCATTTGCCAAAACGAGCACCTAGGTGCTCGATTTGGCAAATCCGAGCCTCACCGCCCTCATTTTGGTAGGCCTAGCTACACCCACCCCGTTTTTTCCTTCTGCCATCTTTTTTGCATAGTCCTACTGCCAGGCTGAGTGTTATTGCTAGTTGTACCAGTCCTGTATCTATACTATTCAATATACTGGTTATTAAAAAATCAAACTGGTTCAGCTTCCAAATATGGTATATTTGAGGCCAAGTAACTACTGATAACTAAAGTCTGGTAAAGACTATGTAGTGATATAGGACACCTAAGTAGCAGTCTGTAGCACTGTGTATTATTATTAGAGTGCTACTGTGAGCTACATACTTATGGTAGAGTGCTACATATCAAGTAACCCATTCTACAGCACTACAATGCTACAGAATGCTACAGAGCAGTACGTACCCGGACCAGGAAATGCTGATGCGAGAGAGGGGAGTTCAGGCTTTGAGCCTGGTTTGGGAACCGAACAAACGCCCGGCAAGGCCTGAAGGCTACCCCCAGTTGTCAAGCAAAGCCACCGAAAGACGCGCCCCTGTGAAACAGTGGCAAAAGCCTATCAGGCTAGACGCCTCTCGCGGTTCGTGCCAATCTGACACGCCTACACTTAAGCAGGCTGAAGGGGGAAAAAACAACGTCACCAAGGAACTTAAAAACCCGACGCGATCGAAACCGTTGCTTTTAAAGAAACTCGTCACACTGGGGACAAGTCACACTGGGGACCAAAGAAGTTATTGTGACGCGGATGTGACTCCAAAAATCGTCCTTCTCTGTTCAGCTTTACGTCGTCTTTTACTGTTACTATATTATTTGACTTCGCTGGTGGCCGAGATCGCTTACTTCCCTTCTTAGGTCTCCCAATCACCAGAGATGTTCACTGGCACATCCGAAGTCGTCGATAAAACTCACACACAAGTTCCGCGAGAAAGTACCCACCTAACTCTGGTGAGTGTACGTCCGCCTTGTGTAATCACTTTCAGCTCTCATTCAATGCGGTTATTACAGACTTTCACCGTTGAACGATCAATGAGTTCAAGCAATATAGTGTCGCGTCAGAGATTCAACGTGGAAACTGAATAAGAAGACGAAGTTATAGAAGACGCTGAAGAGGAAGAAGAGGTATGGTCGAGATGCGCTCGTAGCATGCACAGTCACTCACTGAAATATTTCAAGGAACCACGCCCGGGTCTGCCTAAACAAAAAAGATGCGACGGTCGACAGGCAAAGGAAGCGGCAGAAGAGAAGAGAGGATGGAGATCAGAAGGCTAAGAGCAAAGGTGTGCCCATCTATCGTCTATTGTACTTATCTCATCACCGCCTTTCTTATAGATTGCTGATGCAGCATGCCATGAAACGCTACGTATCTCCTGGCCAACCCGAACTCTTCTCGACGTTAAGGTAACGCCAACCCACTTAATTTTAATTTTTCATTTCTAACTCTTCCAAAGAGGGCGTCTCAGTCTAACCCCAAATATGCTGCCGTTATGGACTCACAACCTAAACCGAAGGTGTAATCTACGATTTTCCTTTGTTTAGAGCTTCATTCTATAATCTAGCGGTCGTAGTACTCGCCACCCCGAAAGGGGAAGACGAGGAACTGTTAAAGGACGGAGAAGTGGGCATAGCTGGGGATAATCAACCGTTGGCCTTCCTCGCCGATGAAATGGTAGGTTCCGACGCAATTTAATCAGGGTCTATGACTTACAATGTGCCTGCAGGGCCTCAGACTCATAGCGCCCCTCCTCTTGGGTGCCACATTGGTGATTTTACATCACGTTCCCGGAAAGCACCTTTCGCGCAAGCTTGTTCTGGCTTAGACCTGCGTAAACTCACGATACTAGGACCTGTAAACCGGGACTTGCCGCCTCGGGTCGCGCGCTATGATCGAAAGTGGGGCCTTCGGGCATCTCCGTCACGCCCTCTTTAGATAAAGTCCCCAAATAGGAAGGTAGAAATTAGCAGAAAAATCGAGCCTCATTATGATTAACTGTACTCTTTGTCTCTCTCTCTCACCTGTAATTTCTCTCTATAATGGATGGTGTTTCTGTTCCTAGTCTCAATGGGATCCTGGCTTCATTGCCAACACTCAAAAAGAAGCTTGACTATATCCGTAATTGCTCTGCAGAAGATATTTTGTGTCTGATAACAGCTGTAATTCCTCACGACCGGCCTGCCTCTTCAATACCTTGAGAGCCTTTCTAATGGAGATAGGACCATCTGCTATCGGGCTGCAATGACGTGCTGGGCTGTTACTGGGTCTACTATGGTTCCTCGAGAAATGCAGTTCCATACTGTACTTTCGGACTTCCAAGGAAAAGATTGTTTAATTGCTGCAGGAACTGGGAGTGGGAAGACTTTACCTATCGCACTATGTATTCTTCTTGATAACCCTGTGACCAACTCTGTCACCCTCACAATCTCTCCTCTCAAACGTCTTCAGGTTACCCAAGAATCAGACTTTAACTCTCGTTTTCAAATACCAATTGTTACAATCAATGAAGACACCCCTCGCAACATGGATTGGTGGAATGTGAGTAAACCTATATAACTTCTGCACCACGCAGCAGCTAATAAACTATGTAGGACAACGTACATAATGCGACTGATCATAAACCCGGAACTGCATCGCATCTCATTGTCACTGTCGAACAGTTGTTCAAATCCTCAGCTGGACATTTTGCACGACTTGGGTTCTTGATACGGAAGTGTAAATCATTTCGGCGCAGGATCAAACGGCCCACGGGTTGATGTTGATGAAGCCCACTGTATCCACACCGCTGGCCTGCCCTTGTACGGTTCGAATGCCTTTTGCCCTGCCTGGGGGATGCTAGATGAACTTAAGGCTCTTCTCCCAAGCCACATTATGTGGAAAGTATTCTCAGCCACCTTTCCGCCTCACATTTGACCCAGAAGGTACTTAAACCAAACTATGTAACGATCCACGTCACATCAAATCGCCCCAACACCATGTATGCGACCCACCAAGTACACAGAAGCATCGAAGATCCAAGAAACTACATATGCTTCATTCAACAACCCTTCGACTTCAACCGACAACCTCATGTCCTTATCTTTTTCGATGACAAAGATCTCACAAAAAAAGTTGCTCAATACCTCGACGCGCAGCTGCCCCTCGAGCACCGTGGACGAGGGATCATTCGCCACTATCATAGTGGAATGTCAGAGGCATTTTTGAAACAAGTGCATTATTCATTTGTCAGTGAGACTGGGATGTGTCGCATTCTGGTTGCGACTTCAGGCGAATCTGTGGTAAGTTATATCTCTTTTGTGGCTATAGTGTTGCTGAATCGTTATAGGGGGTTGACTTCCCAAATGTGAAGATAGTGTGCACTGCTGGGCTTCCATCTACAATTGTCGATGCACTGCAACGGGGTGGACGTGCCCTTCGCATATCCAACGACTCAGCCCTCTTTGTTTTTTTTATAAGACATGGGTGCTGACCATTGATGAGAAGGAATATGCTGGAGATGTACTCGATCCTGACTGCCCTCGCAAAGATCTCCGTATTTCATCCCGACGTGCAGAGAGAGCACCACTCTCTGGAATTCGGCTTGTACAATCAAAAGCCTGCTTACGCCGATTTTATACCAACTATCTCAATAATACATCACCTGAAGGTCCTGATTCCTTGCTTTCTTTTTCCACTTACTGACCATCCTGTGTAGCTTTTGACTTTACAACACCTTTCTGTTGTGATCGTTGTGATCATGATGGAAAGAGTTTCAAATTAGAAGACTATTTGCCAGGCAAGCTATTCCAAAACACAGTCTTTGCCGCACCATTAGAATGAAAAGCTCCAAATCATTATCGTCCAACATGGGAGTGCCATGGACTCGATCTCCGACTTATTGCTTGGGTTGAACATGAACATTCTCAAGACCCATGTTCAGCCTTCCATTCGCCATATGACATCCTGTCGCAAGCTCAATGTGACATGCTTGTGCGCACTCTGTTTTCATCGATTACCTCTGCCTCTAGTATCACTGAGATCCTTGATGAGTCATCGGAATGGGAAGAAGAATGGGCAGAGAAAATATATAAGGTGATTTGTGATTACCAGACTGTCCGGCCACTGAAGCCTCGCAAAGCCTAAAGTTTTAAATCCCTATTTTGTAAGTAGAGTACAAATTGTATTCAATCAATGTCGTTAGCTGTAATCTCGATATGGAAACTGGGACTGGAAATATCATCTGTTTCTCCTTCAGCCGGATTCCCTGCTTTGAGATCCTGTATTTTTTTGTTGAACGTTGCGAGAGATGAGCTCTCAAATTTCTGCCATCCAATCCCCTGGAGGTCAGTGATGGGTTTGGGCTGCACCCCATTTCTTTTGGTTATCTTCGTTTGGAGTTTTAACTTGCGTACTTTCTTCGCTACATGCCAGACAAGATTTGACGTATCGGGATCTGTATGCATTGTGCCTTGGTAACTCGCCTTCACAGACTTGCTAACTTGTTTTTTTATGAACTGTAGATGATTAACACAGGCGGAGATGTTGCCCAAACGATCCCAGTTTGCATAGATTCCTTTTGCTGCAAATAGTTCCTAGAATACGTGCCTCAAAAATCAATATCAATGGCTACAGGTATACACAATGTGTTCGCACCTTGAGGTGACCAATAAGGTGTTCAATATTCATGTCCATTGGCATGGCATGCCCTTCAAGGCCAGATGGATTCACAAGCATGTTATTTCGAATAATATTTCTAGTGGGTGAAGACAAATTCTTATTATTATTGGAATGAGAACTTGTGATCACTCATGCAAACCCTGTGGTCCAAACCTCCTTGAAGTTGAAGATAAGGTGTAGTACCTCATTCGAATAATTGTTAGACCTAGCACCATGGAACAGGCATGCCAAGTCAGGGAGGATGTTTTTGACTCGGCCAAAATCACCAGATGATATTGCGTCGATAAGTTCTGCAACATAGAGCAAATCCCAAGTTAGTAAAACTATATTTGCATGGGCAGTATCAAGCTCTGGCCCAGGGTTGATATGAGACCTGGCATCCTTCTCTTTTGGTGGATGGGTCAATGCTTGTTTGCATTCTGGGCTTGTGTACTTGTTGAGAATGACGCGCGCTTTCTCGAGAATGTCCTTTGGACTTGGACTTAATTTTGCGTACTCATCTAGTGACTCAAATCCACACTTGGTTCGCCAAGCATTTAATAACAGCCCTTCCAAAATTTGCATCAATGTCGAAAGAAGAGTGTGGTAGTCGGGGTGCTCTCCTCCAAGGTGAGTCTTCTCAAGAATTAGGAAGAAATGTGATAAACTTCCAAGGTCGTTAGTGGTACCACAATGACACTGGAGCAATGCCCATATCAGGTTCATGATGAGGTGAAAGGCGCCGAAGGATATCTGGAAAATTTGGCGTTGTTCCCAAAAGGAAACATCTTGCGCTCTCATAGCTTGAGCACCCCGAATGCAGGCATTTGTGAGTTGGTCATTAATGGTTGGAATTGCATAAGTGTTGATAATAGGGCTGTCTGCGTCGAGCTTGAGTTGAATATGGTAGACATTGTCATGAACAAGAATATTGCCTTGAACACTTGCCTCTTCAATAGTGTTCGCACGGAGACAATAGTATTTCATTTTGTGTCCTTTTGGAAGCGCTTGTTGTTCAGGATGTTGCAGCAGCAGATCGTCTTTTATGTAGTCGAAACCTTTAACATGTTTTAAAAGAGTGTTCGTCACATTGATGGCGGAATGAGCAATGAATAATTTGAGAGATTTTTTAGACAGCCGGAGGTCAGACATCTTGAGCAGGGATGAGTTCCTAAGGTGTGAAATCATAGGTTCGAGCTTCATGTCATCCAGGTTTGCATTCAAGAGTTTGTTATGAGTCCCCTTTAGGGTACTTGTTCTTTTAAAACCTGGCCTCTGCAATTTAAGGCACCATCAAAAGTGAGCGAAATTTCCTTATTTGTATGTCAGATCAAAAGTGAGCAAAAATATTTCCGAATTTAGCAGTGGCTGTGCATTCCACACTTTGTATTGGTACTCATAAATACAATATAACATTTAGATATCATTTATCTTTTAAAATGAAAGTAAATATATTATATTACACTATATAACACATCATTTCCTTAAAAAGATGGACTTAATTGGTTTTTAATCAATAATAAAATTTACTATTTACTCTAATTCCTATATGAAACCAAGTACACCCCCCTACTGTTTTGACAGGTAGGAGCACTGAAAACATGTCTATCTGGGCATGGTTTTAATATTTGGGAAGTAGGAAGCTGATAGAGACCTGCAGAATATCAAAAACATGTATAGTTTTAATTAAAAATGTACCTGGGAAAATGAGTGTACTTCACCCATTTCCCCTACTCCCTCCATCCCCTTCCTCATTGTGGGTTCATTTGTATTGTGTTGGCAGTGTGCTTGGCAGCATAGGTCAAATATGTCCACATACACAATGGGATCACTTAAGGAATGGTTTGTAAGTGACTTTGAGTTTTCAATGTGCTAGTACACTCCAGTGTATTGATTTTCAAAGTTTTTGACATGGTGAGAAGTACTGGCATACTCCAATATGTTGATTTTCCAGTTTTCAATGTACTAGAAAGTGCTAGCACATTCCAACACATCAATGTTCGAGTTTTCAATGTACTAGAAAGTGCTAGCACATTCCAACACATCAATGTTCGAGTTTTCAACCTAC
>Ga0137375_10003585_pt1 | contig 18434 bp, 19 predicted proteins | sample SagtaG_24_FD_104936 | JGI IMG/M metagenome (GOLD analysis project Ga0137375, IMG submission 104936) | Vadose zone soil microbial communities from Sagehorn Ranch, Mendocino, California, USA - Sage1_R_113_16 metaG | ecosystem: Environmental > Terrestrial > Soil > Vadose zone | place: USA...
ACGAGGCATCGAGGTCGACCACGTGAGCATCTACCGGTGGGTCCAGCGGTTCGCGCCGGAGTTCGCCGAGGCGGCCCGCGCGCGCCGGCACATGGTCGGAGATCGTTGGCACGTAGACGAGACCTACGTGAAGGTCGGAGGGTCTTGGCGCTACCTGTTCCGGGCGATCGACCAGTTCGGCCAGGTCATCGACGTCTTCCTCTCAACCCGCCGGAACACCGAGGCGGCGAGGCGCTTCTTCGCCCAGGCGATCGGCCGGACCCGGATCTCACCCGCCGAGGTGACCACCGACCGGTACCGCATCTACCCCCGGGTGCTCGACGAGATGCTCTCGGCGGCCTTCCACCGCACGGAGGTCCATGGCAACAACTCGCTTGAGACCGACCACGGACGGCTGAAGGCTCGACTCCGGCCCATGCGGGGGCTGAAGGGGGACCGCAGCGCAAGGGTCGTCGTCGCCGGCCACGCCTTCGTCCAGAACCTCCGCAGGGGCTTCTACGACCTGGGGACCGACGTACGCCCGGCCTTCCGTCTCGCCGACGCGTTCGCCGAGCTGGCTCTCGCGATCTAACATCGACCCAAGCGGATGGGTCCACCGCGCCCCCGCTTCAGACAATGCAACAGTGCCTCTGGCGGTTGTAGAAGACCTCGATGAACTCGAAGATCGCCTGCCGTGCCCGGGTCCGAGTGGCCCGGGGATGGCGGTACACCAGCTCCTCCTTGAGGGTGGACCAGAACGATTCGGCCACGGCGTTGTCCCAGCACTGCCCCGGGGCGGCCAGGCTCTGGCGCATCCCGTGGCTCCCCAGGAGAGCTCGGAAGGACCCCGAGGTGTACTGGCTGCCGCGATCGGAGTGGAAGACCAGCCCCGCAGCCGGCCGGCGGGAGTGGACGGCCATGGCGAGCGCGTCGCACACGAGGGAGGTCCGCATGTGATCGGCCATCGCCCACCCCACCACTCGGCGCGATCGCACATCGAGGATCGCCGCGAGGTAGAGCCACCCTTCCCACGTGCGGACGTAGGTGATGTCGGAGCACCACGCCCGGTCGATCAGCGTGGCACCCGGTCCGAAGGCCCGCTTGAGCAGGTCGACCGCCGCGGCCAGGTCGGGATCGGCGATCGTGGTCCGCTTGAACCGGCGCTTGCGTCGCCCGGCCAGGCCCTGCTCGCCCATCAGCCGGGCCACCCGCTTGGTGCTGGTGGCCACGCCGTCGCGCCGCAGCGCCGCGTGGACCCGGGGCGCCCCGTAGGTGCCCCGGGAGGTCTGGTGGATCTCGGTGATCCGGGGCTTCAGGGCCCGGTCGTCGAGGTCGTGCTTGCTGGGGATGTGGCGTGCCCACTGGTAGGAGGCGGCCCGGGAGACCTCGAGCAGCTCGCACGCCGGCTTCACGTGGCACTGCTCCGCCCTCTCCGCCTCGATGAACGGGTAGACGCTCACCGGGTCTCCTTGGCGAAGAAAGCTGTCGCTCGCTTGAGGATGTCCCGCTCCTCTCGCAGGACGCGGTTCTCCCTGCGCAGGCGGGCCAGCTCGGCTCGCTCCTCGGTGGTCAGGCCGCTCCGGCGGCCGGCGTCGACGTCCGTCTGGCGGACCCACGCCCGCACGGCGGTCTCGGTCAGGTCCAGGTCCCGGGCCACCTGGCCGATCGAGCGATCACCCCTTCGGCACAGTTCGACGACCTAGCCTTGAACTCCGGCGTGAAGGCTCGTCGCGGACGCTTCTCTCTGCTCTCCATGACGGCATCCTCCCCGGGGCGGTGCCCCAGATGGTGGATGTCCGTCAGATCGGGTCAGGCCCATAGACCCGCCCTGCCGCTTCGAGGAACAGCGCCACACCGGCAAGCTAGGCTGACGTCACAGGACTGGCAGGGCATGATTGCGACATGCATCCGTCACAGGTGACGCGAGATGATCCGGACGGCTCTAGGCTGCGGCTCTGTCAGGGAGGAGGAAGGCGCGCATGGCAATGAACTCCGCCAACTTACCGTGTGGCCCAGCTAACCCGTTTGCCAAAGGCCCCAGGGATTCGAGGTATGTCGAGAACATCATGGAGCACGCGTTCCTATCGGAGGTGCTCCAGCATTGCTGGTTCGTCCTGCATCACCGTGTCGAGGTGATCCGACCGGACGTCGACGCCGGGGGCTACGACCTCGTCCTCGAAGCAAACGAACGGGTCCGGCATGTCCAGTTGAAGAGCCACTCGGCGGGCGGGGCGAAGGGGGCTCCGAAGCTAATCAACTCCCGGCTCCGAGATCATCCAGACCCGTGCGTCGTACGGATCTCCTGGAAAGCCGATCCTGCGACGTGTCGGGTCGCCCTTCGATACAGGTACTCGGAGAAGGCGAACTGGCCTCCACCAGTGGATGGAGCAACGACCTTCGAGCTCAAGGGGGCGCACTTCGTTCCGAGCACTCCAGCCTTCTTTGAGACTCCAGACTTGGTCGACCAGCTATTCGGATTAGCCACCCCCTAGCTAGCCTCAAGCGAGGGGAGGGACCGCTAGAGGGCAGCCCCGCGGACCCGCTGGCAGTCCCGGCCGTTTCCGTCAGACCCTCGCCGTCCGCCGACCGAGCTCGCCAGACGCCCGACCTCTCGATCCGCCGAGAGCGCACCATATGCGTACACCAAGGATGGGATTGTCGTGCCCTTACACGCTGGAGCGCGCCGCGCGCGGCCGGGCGATTGCCCGGCCGTCAGCCTGTACCATTTTCGGAAAGCGCGCTCGCCTTGGTAACCGGGCGCGTCGATCCCAGCAACGCAGAATGGAGGCCGGAGCCGTGGGTGAGATTCTAGGCATCGCTCGGTTCAAGTTCCACGAGGGCAAGGTCGAGGAGTACAAGCGCTTGTCCGCTCAGGCCATGGAGATCGTGCGGACCAAGGACAGCGGAACGCTGCAGTTCGACACCTACTTCAACGACGACGAGTCCGAGTGCATGGTCATCGAGCGGTACAGGGACTCCGCAGCGGCCATCGAGCACTGGGAGAACCTTCGCGACCTGTCCGAAGCTATCCTTGCAACGGTCTCCGTGGTTCACGGCGAGGTCCTCGGCGAGGTGAGCGCAGAGTTGCGAGCGAATCTGGCGGACGGCCCGGTCCAGGTCTTCACGCCGCACCAGTCGATGTAGATACCGATCGCCGGGCTTGGGCGAGGGTGCTCCGACCGCAATCCGTTAGTGGCACACCAGTCTACGCGCCGGGGCGCGTGACCAATTAGAGCCCATAACGATAGATGTGGCACTCACGGGCTGGAGTGGAGGACGTTAGCAGCCCAGTGCTGTCGAGGAACAGCACGCCGTGGCACCACAATGAGCGACCTTCCCACCTTGATGAAGCATGATTAGGCAGGATGAGGGCGAAGGATCAGCAGGGCGTCGGGCGGCGAGCCGGGGTGTACGCCCGCATCTCGACGGATCGGTACGGGAACGAGCGGTACCCGAGGATAATAGTTCTGAAGTGAGCCGGAGGGTGACCTGATGGCGCTGGAGTGGGAGCAGGTCATCGTGGACGCCGCCGATCCCGGCGCGCTAGGCCGGTGGTGGGCGGCTGCCCTCGAGTGGGTCGTGGTCAACGACGATCCCGAGGAGTTCGAGATTCGGCCCGCGCCGGAACGGGTGCCGGGACTCCTGTTCGTTCGCGTCCCTGAACCGAAGACCCTCAAGAACCGTCTGCACCTCGACTTCCGGCCCGACGACCGAGACGCCGCCGTCGACCGCCTCCTTGGCCTCGGCGCGACTCGTGCCGACGTCGGCCAGGGGGAGCAGTCATGGATCGTTCTGAGCGATCCGGAAGGCAACGAGTTCTGCATCCTTGCGCAGGCGGACTGAGTGCGAGCTTGACTAATCGCCCCGACCGCACCTCAAGTTCGGCGCTTCTAGGTACACCCGCCATCCTTCTCTCATCCGAGTGTGACCTCTCGGGATCCACAGGCCCCAGATTGCAGTGCGACAACGTCCCTTGTCTTGTGTGCGCCTAAGCGGCTCCTCGTGCTGGGGCGCGAGAGGCCGCCCTCAGCGGTACCGTCCCCCATCCACTCAATCCGCCGCATTCGCTCCACGTAGACGCCGTCGAGACCATTCGCCAGGATCGGTTGCCAAGAGAACCGCCTGCTGGTAGGTCGACGGCAGAGCCGATCATGGGCACTTTCGGACTCGTATCCCCTTGTGGCCCCCTTTGGCGCCCATGGGCGCCCATTGGCTCCACAAGGCGCCGAACCCCTTCAGGTTCTCCCCGAGGTTCGCCAGCAACTCGTCCCAGACCTGCACGAGTAGCCGTTTCCCGGCCAGGGCGGCATCGGGGTTCACGAGAGCTTGGGCCCGCCAGCGAACCGCCTCCTTCTGCGTGTTGAATTCCTTCCTATGCTGCTTGCGACCGGGATCCCTGAACGTGGCCAGATACCTGCCACTTGCCTTCAGATAGACGCCCTCAGCGACACGCACACGTTGCTTGCCAGCCGGAACGACGCTTCGCCTCGTCACAGGCTCACCTCCGAACGGTGACCCGGCCCGTTGACCAACTGTTGACTAGGCCGCTCGTCTCGAATACAACAGGGTCGTGGGACGCGCAAAAGCCGCTGGTGACCAGCGGGTTTGGGTTGTGGGCGCTGGAGGATTTGAACCTCCGACCTCTTCCGTGTCAGGGAAGCGCTCTCCCCCTGAGCTAAGCGCCCGGACTACACATTCTAGGGGGAACCTCGCGCGGTCGCCCGGTGACTCAGAACTCCAGCCCGCAGTTCTCGCACAGGAACAGGTGGGCCTTCACGTTCAGGCTATGGCCCCCGCACCGGTAGCAGCGACGGCACGTACCGGCCACGGCGCAGTCGATCGGATCGGTCGTCTCGCCGGGCTGGTCCCACGTGGTGGCCCCCTCTGCGGGCCTGGGGAGCTGCATCGACAGCAGCACCAGGCCCCCCTCGCCGCTCAGGAAGCCGTGCGGGTGCGCCGCCGCCCGCCCGATCATCAGGGCCTGGGCGAGGGACAGCGGGGTATCCGCCACGAACGCCTCTCCCCCACCCTTCACCGCGACCACCCATTCCTCCGAGTCAGGATGGGTGTGAGCGTAGGCGATCTGGTTGGAGGCAAATCCCTGCAGTGACAGGTAGAACCCCTCCCCCTGAGCGATAGGGACCCGGCGGAACCCCGAGGAACAGATGGCGATCAGGTCATCAGGTGAGGACATGAACACGCCGAGGTTGTCGAGGACTTCGGCCAGGTCTCCGGGCTTCCGCTCGATCCTCACGAAGTGAATGTAAGCAGTGCCGCACCCGCTCCCGCAACCGGTCAGGCAGCCGGTCGAAGCGGCCGATAACTAGAGCAGCGACTCGGTCGCTAACAGAGAGGGGAACAGGTGTCATCTCAAAAGAACGAAGGCCGCAGGCCGAAAGTGCTGCTTGTCGACGACGACGCGGAGACCTGTGCCCTGCTCAGGGGCCTCCTGGAGGACGAGGGCATCCAGGTCGTGGGGGCCGCCGCCAACGGCGCGGAGGCCCTGGACCTGGCGGATTCGATCCTACCCGAGGTGGTCCTCATGGACCTTCGGATGCCCCAGATGGATGGATTCGAGGCCACCCGCCTGATCAAGGCAAGACACAGTTGGATGCAGGTGGTGATCCTTACCTTCTACGACGACCTCCTGCCAGACCGCAGTCCGGAGGAGGTGGGCGCGTTCGCCTACCTCGTGAAGGGATGTTCCGCCAGGCTCATGCGGGACATCATCTTCAAGGCTTGGCGGGTGGCCCTGGAGACACGCTGGTCCCGGGCGGCGGGAAGCGCCTGATCTGGGCGGGCCGGTCCCTCAACCCTTCAGGAGGCGGAAACGAACTCCTGACTGCTGCTCTCCTGCCAGGTCCGAACGGTGGGACGCGCGGTCGTCGGGGGCGCGCCGGACAGCGGAAGGCTGAAGGAGAACGTCGCGCCGAGCCCGGGTGTCGACTCGACCCATAGCTCGCCCGACATGGTCTCGACCAGTCGCTTCGAGATGTACAGCCCTAGACCGATCCCCCCACTGCTCCGTGTGAGGTGTCCTTCGATCTGATAGAAACGATCGAAGATGCGAGCCTGCTCCTCGAGCGGGATCCCCTCCCCCTGGTCGCTGATCGAGACGATCGCTCTGCCGTCGGCCGTGCTCACCGTGACGTGGACCGGAGTCTCGGGCGTCGAGTACTTCATCGCATTCGACATGAGGTTGCTGATGACCAGTCCAACCGGGGCCAGGTCGGCGATCACCTTGACCGTTCCGGTTTCGTCGTGGAAACGCACCATGCGGCCGGGATGGCGGTCCGAAACGGACCTGATCTGTTCCATGATGCAGGGCGCGAGCTCGATCTCGTACCGCTGGAGCAGCGGCTCCTCGGACTCGACGCGGGAGACTTCCAGGAGATCGGTGATCAGACGCTCCAGGCGGTCCGTCTGCTTGAGCATGATCCGGTAGTACTCCTGGCGCGCCTCGGCCGAGTCGTCCACGCTTCCGATCAGCAGCGCGGACAGGAATCCCTTGAGGGGAGTCAGCGGGGTCCGCAGTTCGTGGGAGATGGTGGCCACGAAGTCCGACTTGAGCTGCTCGGCTTCGCGGATGGCCGTCACGTCGTGTACGACGATGACGTCGGCCCGCACCTTGCCGTCCCGCGTGTTGATCGCGTTCGAGGAGTATTGGACCCACGCCACGGATCCGTCCTTCCTGAGCACCCTCACCTGCGGCCTCACCCGACCCGACGATGATGCCGCGTCGCTCCCCTGACCTCCCGATCCTGTCGATCCAGCGGACCCGAGGATGTCGTCCCGCTGTCGATCGATCACCTCGTCCGAGGAGTACCCGGTGATCCGTTCCATCGCCGGGTTCCACGAGAGGATCCTTCCGTCGGATGCCACGACGAAGATCCCGTCCGAGGCGTGCTCAACGATCAGGTTCCGGACCCGGTCCCCCTCTCGGACGCTTCGTACCAGGGTTCGGTAGGCCAGCAGGGCCAGGAACAGCGGAGCGCCGAGGACCGGGAGGTACAGGGGGCTGGCAGCCCAGATGACGGCGATCTCGAGGCCGATCGCGGTGTTGCCGATGAAGTGGATCGCGTTGGCCCCGAGGGGTGGGATGAGTACGGTCAGGAGTGGCTTTCTCCCAACGATGGAGATGACCTTGGCCACGAGTGTGGCGTTGACGACCGCATAGGCGGCCATGGCCAGCGCGGCCGCCAACCACGCGTTCGGCCCGAGCGCAGTGGGCGGTTGGATCGAGCGGTAGATCACCTGGGCCACGCTCAAGGCGATGAGGAACTGGCCCACGTTGAACGCCATCTTGTACAGGGGCACCCGGCGCACGATCTGCCCGGCGGTGATCCCGATGGCGACCGACAGCACCAGGACGCCCGGTCGAGCCAGCATCAAAGCTCCGACCCAGACGGCCTCCGTCAGGGAAAAGTTCAGGGTCTCTGACTGAAAGCGAAGTGGGACAGGGAACTGCTCCGTGATCGTGATGCCGATGACCAGGGCGATGAAGGCGAGGAGGTCATTGGCATTCCATCGCCCGACCTCCGGGGCTCTGACCACCACGCTGGCTGCGCCGCCGAGTACGACCGCGAGGATCAGCAGCCGGGCTCGGGTGGGAAGTGGCGTCGAGTTGTCCATGGCCTCAGCTCCAGGCGTTGCCACTCCAGGAGCTCCCGCTCCAGGAGTTACCGCTCCACGAATCCCCTGTCCAGGCGTTACCGCTCCATGAGTTCCCGACCCAGCAGGTACCGGACCATGAGTTGCCGCTCCAGGAGTTACCACTCCAGGAATTGCCTTCGAAGACCAGCGAGGCCCAGGAGTTCCCGGTCCAGGAGTTCCCGGTCCAGCTGTTGCCGAGGGCGTCGATCTCTCCAGTCACCAGGTCAAGAGATCCGTCAAGGTCTTTCGCACCGAGGCCGTCATCGGGAAGGTCCGCGTGGACGTGGTAGGACCCGCGGCTGGCCTCGAGCGATCCCAAGCCGGTCGAGGGCATCAGGCCCACGTTGGCCGGTTTGGTCAAGAAGGTGTTGAACGCAGCCGCGGATGCCGCCCCATACGCATCGATCAGACCCTGTCCGGCACCTGATTGGCTGGAGAAGTTCTTGAATGTCGTCCCCAACAGCGTGGCTTTGGCCACGTCGGGGGTGAGGGCCGGGTTTGCCTGGAACATGAGGGCGGCGACCCCGGAGACCACGGCCGCTGCCTGGGACGTACCGGTACCCTTGAAGTAAGAGTCGCCCACCCGGGCGTCAGGATGAAGTTGGTCGATGGTGGTTCCCACTGCCCGGTTGGACACGATGGTCACGCCCGGAGCCACGATGCTCGGTTTGGCAAAGCCGTCTTGGGTCGGCCCCCGGCTGGAGAACGAGGCCACCGAGTCGTCGCCCCGATCGATGGTGTTCTTGAGGTCAGCCCCACCCACCGTGAGGACGAATGGGTCGTCGCCGGGCTTGTTGATCGTGCCGGCGTCCGGCCCACGGTTCCCCGCCGCCACCACCACGAAGATCCCGGACGCCCATACGCGCTCCACCGCGTAGTCCAGAGGGTCGATGAGGTAGCTCTGCTTCGAGTCGGTCCCGAACGAGAGGTTCAGAACCCGAATGCCGTAATCGGACTTGTGGGTCAGGATCCACTGCATCCCGGCGATCACAACGGAGACATCGGTCGAGCCGTCCGCCCCGGCCACCTTCACGGAGACGAGGTTCGCGCGTGGCGCCGCCCCGGACCAGCCGCCTGCGGAAAGGGCTCCATCTCCCGCGATGATGCCTGCCATGTGGGTACCGTGACCGTACCGGTCATAGCCATCGTGATCGGGAGTGAAGTCGACCCTCGCGAGCACGCGATTCCCGAGGTCGGCGACCTGGCTCACCCCCGTGTCGAGCAGTGCCACGGTCACGCCCGCGCCGTTGAAGTAGGTCTGGGCCTGTGGCAGGCGAATCGACTTCTGCCAAACGGTGTTGGGAGCCCAGGAATCGAACTGCCCCATGTCCGAGCTCATGTGGACACGTCCGTCGCCCCAGACCTTGAGCACGTCGGGCGAGGCGGCGAGGGCAGAGAGCTGCTCCCCCGCGAGCCGGGCGGAGAATCCCCGGATGATCGGGAGCTCGTGGCTGACCTGGCCGCCGAGCGCCCGCACTGTTCGCTCTGCGTCGTAAGAGGCCGGATTCGTCTCCCATACGATCACCGAGAGCGTGGACTTCGGATGGGACGCCGCCATGCCGGCGAGGGCCGGGTCAGTCTTGGAGAGGGGAGAGAGATGACCGGCCCCCGCCGAGACGACCAACGACGCAGCGACGATGAGCGCAGCCCACAGCGCCGCGGCCTTGATGGACCTGCTCGCCCGAGGGAAGGAGGTCGTGACTTCCCAGGAGCGCGCGCGGACCTCGGTCATCGCAGGCTCACCGAGAAGGAAATGTCCTGTTCGGGTTGCACGTGTTGTTTGTCCCACGCGATGGGGGATGGATGCATCGCCCGGATGGCTCCAATGGCTTCCCCAACCGGGCCTAACTTGACCGCGGCTCCGGGTGATGCATCTCCCCCCTCTAAAGGGCCAATCGATGAAGCCTTTCGGTCTAGTTCTTCGGTCGAACGAGGCTGTGACCTTAGGAAATGAACCGCTTGGCCGCGCAGGGTGGTCGGCCACTGCCCGCGAGGAGACCTACGAGAGCGGGGGCTCGTCCTTGCGCCGTCGCCGGACCCCGCTCACCAGCATCCCCGGCCGGCCGAGCGACTGCCCGTCGAGCTGGCGGTTATCCGGATGGCGATATCCCATCCTGACCAGGCGCCGGGGTCGATCCGTGCGGTTCATGTAGGACCCGTGAATCGTGTTGATGTTGAAGCAGACGACGTCGCCTCGCCGGGCAGGGACTGCCACTGTGTCCTCCAGCCGGTACTGGTCAGTGGGGAGATGTGGATGGCAGGGGTGGCCGTCGGAATCCTGAACGATGTGCTCCAGAGGTCCGCCCTTGTACGAACCGGCCAGCAACCGGATCTCGCCATTGTCGTGAGACGTGTCATCGAGGTGGAGCAGCACGTCGACGTAACGGTCGTCGGCGTGTGGATAGAACGGGTAGTCCTGATGCATGGGAAACGGCGCTCCCCGTTCGGGCGGCTTCACGTGCATGGTGGTGTGGTGGAACTCCACGGCCGGACCGAGCAGCGTCCCGAGCGCGGCTGCAAGCCTCGGATGGACGATGGCCCGAGCCCAGGCTGCGGAGTAGAGCTGCAGATCGTGGAGCGCGGAGAGCTTGATCGTTCCGGCCAGCCCGGGGTCGAGGTACGCGTCCCGCCAGGGGCCGGTCCACGCGGCCTCGAAGCTCCAATCTTGAATCAATCGGTCGAGGTCCTCGGCCAGCTCGTCCATCTCCTCGGGGCTGAAGACAGCGGGGACGCGTAGGTACCCGTTCTCGCGATAGAAGTCGACCTGCATTTCAGGACTCATCTGGGCTAGCAAGCTATCGCCGGGAACCACCCCTATTGGGGGCCGCTAACCCCCTCGATTCTTTCTGCGACGGGTTCCTCATGAGGCACCGCTGTCACGGCCGTAGCCAGATGAAGCTTCGCCTTGAGTTCCGTGTTCTCCTCCTCGAGAGCCTTGAGCCCTCGCTTCAGGCCGCGCCGACGGCCCCAGCTCCCTCTCAGCAGACCGAGCCCGAAGCCGAGGAACAAGATGGCAAGGATCCCCAGGACGGCTGCGGCCAGCACCAGTTTGGGTGTGGATAGCTCGAAGGAGTGACGGAAGAGCATGAAAGCCTGATCCGGCGCGGTGGTCAGGTGGTTCTCCACAACGAAATCGGCGACGATGCCCGCCGCCACCATGCCGACGAGAATGAGGAATATCCACATGACCCTCGCCTCCTTGACCCGTACTCATACCATGGGTCTCCGAGGGTCGGAAAGCGCTGATTCCGAGGCCGATCAGGATTCCCTGTGCCCAAAGCGTACCTAGATCCCAACAGGCCCCGAGGTTGCGACTGCCCGGCGGTCCGGTTGGGACCTCGCTAACTGGGCCGCACGATCTTCATTCCGGGCCTCGACCCTACCTTGTCACCGGGGCACGGAGCGGCGCACCCGACGTTTCCGGAAGCGCCACAGTCAGGGTTGATCTGCACGCAGACGGAGCCGGGGGCGAAGAAGGCGCAGTCAGAGTCGCTCGCGCAGATGGGTGGGCCGGGAGGATTGTTCCACCCGATGGCGGGAGAGCAGAAGCAATGGCCGTTGATCCTCTCCACGCAGAAGCTGAAGCACGGCTGCTGGCAGAACTGGAAGTTGTTGCAGTCGAGCGGGGCGCATGGACTACATGGCTCCCCTGGTGACCCTTGAGCCCATGCAGGAGTCCTCACGCTCGTCAGCACCGGTGCCGTCCACGCGATCGCCGCTCCTGCGCCGATCCGCTTCAGCATCCTCCGGCGGGGGATGCCAGCCTGCTGAACGGTCTCCGGACGGTCCATTGCTTGCCTCCTTCTGAAGCCCAGTGGCTCATTCACCCAACTCCGATCGCGGGCCAGAGGGATGCTCCTTCTGCGGTAACTTCGGAGCGCCGCCTACGTAGATTCGCTACGGCTGGCTATTGGGCGTCGCGAACGACCCCAGTCGAGGTCACCCGAGTTCGCAGTCGGACCACCGGACGGGATTCCAGGAAGATAGCCTCGATGCTTGTCTCAGGCGGTCGGTGAGACGTTTTCTTGAGGCGGGGAGCGGAATTGAACCGCTGTGCGAGGTTTTGCAGACCTCTGCCTAACCACTCGGCCACCCCGCCGCACGGGCCTCCAACGAGGAACCCGCGTCACGAGTCTACGCGAGGGTCCACTCCTCGCCATCACCGCAGATGGCCTTGAATAACGCCAGCGCGAATGCTCCAGCCAGACGAATGGGCCGCCTAGGATCGGCGCGGAGGGACGGATGCGGATTCTGGTCGTCAACGCGGGATCGAGCAGCCTGAAGTTGCGCGTTCTCGACAACCTGGATCAGGTCCTGGCGTCACGCAACATCGAGGCTCCTTCGGGCCGAGCGGACCCTGCAGACCTGCGGGCCTTCCTGAAGGAGGCTCCGGAGGTGAACGCGGCCGGGCACCGGGTGGTCCACGGCGGGCGCGACTTCCGGCAGAGTGTCCTGGTCTCCGACGACATGCTCACGCGCCTGAGCCCCCTGGCCGACCTCGCGCCCTTGCACAACCCCCCCGCCCTCATTGCGCTCGAGATGGTCAGGAACCTGCTTCCGGGGATCTCCAACGTGGCCTGCTTCGACACTGCCTTTCACGCCACCATCCCCGATGAGGCGGCCCAGTACGCGCTCCCCCTGCAGTGGAGGGAGAGCTGGGGCATCCGGAGGTTCGGCTTTCACGGGCTGAATCATGCGTACGCGAGCAGACGTGCGGCGGAGCTGCTGGAAAGGCCAGTGGAGGAACTCCGTCTGGTGACCTGTCACCTGGGGGCGGGCGCTTCGCTGGCGGCCATCGCCGGGGGAAGGTCAGTCGATACCACGATGGGGTTCACGCCTCTGGAGGGGCTGGTGATGGCCACCCGCTCGGGATCCGTTGACCCGGGAGCCGTCCTGTGGGTGCAGCGCCACGCCGGCCTCTCCTCCGAGGAAGTCGAACGGATCCTCGAGCACGAGTCGGGCGTGCTGGGACTCTCGGGCCTGTCGGCGGACATGCGCCTGGTGCAGCAGGCTGCGAGCGAAGGCGAACCTCGGGCGACGATGGCCATCGACGTGTACGTGCACCGGCTGTGCGCGGGCGTCGCAGCAATGGCGGCCTCGCTCGGAGGCCTGGACGGGCTGGTGTTCACCGGAGGGGTAGGCGAAGGATCCGCCGTGATCCGGGCACGGGCGTGCGAACGGCTCGGGCTCCTGGGAGTGGAGCTCGACGCCAACAGGAACGAATCAGCCGGTTCGGATGACCAAGACCTGACAGCAGCCGGCCGGCGCGTCCGGGTCCTGCTGGTGCAGGCTCGGGAGGACCTGGAGATCGCCCGGGAAGTCCGGCGCGTGGTCGGCTCGACCCCTGAGCTCGGCTGATGTCGACGCTTTGTCGTAGGCCGACCAGCCCGAAAGCCGAAATCCCCGGATCCCTGCCCGCCTCGAGCGCACTCGGACAGCCGGTTATCGGGTAGGCGCTTGGTCCCTGAACTCCTTCAGGGCTTCCTCGAGGAGAGGCTTCTCCGGTGCGTGTCGCGCGAAGTTCGTCATGGTGGACAGCACTTCCTGGCAATTCCTGCAGACAGCGTCGGGAGTGAGATCACCGCAGTACCGGCAGCGGATCAGTTCCTCCATGGGAGAACCGCATGCCATGCAGACGGCATCGAGTGGCGTCGGCGCGCCACACCAAGAACACGGGACTTCGGGCCCGATGTCCTCCGCCATCTTCCTCCACTCTCCGCCTGTTCGGGGATGGTGCACTGGCCCCCTCACCTAGAACGATCGGGTGTTCCGGGCTTCGCTGTAAATACCCGGAACCGGGCAGTCAGTGAAGTCTTTGCTGCCCGGCCATTCGCACAACGTCAGTGGCCCGTCTCTGGATCCCACCAGGGGGAACCAGCCGACCGGTCATGCAACCGTTGATGCAGCTGCCAGGCTGCCGTGTCGTCCTCAGGCGGATCCTTTATCCCGTGGCCGAGCTGCAAGTGATCACGGAAGCCCGACAAGCCAATCAAGACCTCCCAGTGGTACGAGTGGTCCAAGGGACCTTCATCCTCCACGCTCCTTGAATCGTGGGATCGGCCGCTTGCCAGGCGCGACCTTCGTACCATTCGCCAGGCCTCAATCGGCGAGCGGTGGTGCCTGGTTGGTGCGAGCGTCTTAGCCCATCATGCGTATCGCTTTGACAGTGGTGACGTGTCCAGGCCGAGACGGGTTTCGTCCATACCGAACCGACCAGAGGACTGCGCTCGTCCTGACCAGGGAAAGTGGGTACTTCGGGAATCGCCAAATGAGGTCGTTCTCGTCTACCCACGCTTCCCAGACGCGCCCAATGTCGAGCCAGGCCCGCACAGAAGCGGGGGTGAACCTCTCGAAGGGAGGCTCAGCATGGTCAGTCACCGGCTCGGCATTTCGTTTCCGTCGCGGCTTCGGGCAATCCTGATTGCTCTCGCCGCGGCACTGTCCATCGCGATTCCGGCACCGGCGTGGGGAACCTCGTCGCACCCGGCCCCGCGTGAATTCACCGCGATGACCCAGAACCTCTATCTGGGAGCCAACCTCGTACCGCTGTTCGGCCTCAAGGGGAAGGATCTGATCGAGGCCGCGGCAAAGGTCTATGCGCACATGGAGCAGACCAATTTCCCGGCCCGGGCCGAGGCCATAGCCCGGGAGATCGAACAGAAAGGTGGTCCAGTGGCGGTTGGTCTGCAGGAAGTGGCCTTGTGGCAGCAGGGCCCCGACCCGGGGCATCTGGAGCCGACGTACGACTTCCTGGAGATCCTGCTCCAGGCGCTCGCCGACCAGGGCCTGCAGTACAGGACGGCTGTCAAGGTGGAGAACTTCAGCGGGGCACTTCCGATCAAGTTGGACCTCTCCCTCTGGGCCAGTTTCACGCAGCGGGACGAGATCATCGTGCGCTCCGACCTCCCCCTCTCGATGCTCAAAGCCTCCAACCCGACCGCACAGAACTACGAGGCCAGCTTCTTCGTGCCCCTTGGCGACGACCTGGTCAAGGTGCAGCGAGGGTGGGTGACGGTGGATGTGAAGTTTCGTGGGAAGTCTTACCAGGTTGCCGACACGCACCTGGAGGCGTTCGACTCGCGGGTGCGCAACGCTCAGGCCATCGAGTTGAGGGACTCGCTGGCGCAGTCCCCACTGCCGGTCGTGCTCGTTGGCGACCTCAACTCCCAGCCGGACGACGTCACCGGCCCATACGGGATCCTGGCGGATGCGGGGTTCGTCGACTCTTGGACGGAGACCATGGGGAACGCACCGGGTGACACCTCGGGGCAGCCCGATGACCTCGACTGCACGCTTCCGTCGACGATCGACCACCGCATCGACTACGTGCTGCACGACGCAGACGGGTATGTGGACGGCGTGGTCGGAAGTGGCGACGTCGTGGGCGAGGAGTCTGGCGACTGCACCGACACCGACCCCCCACTCTGGCCTTCGGATCACGCTGGCGTCGTCATCACGCTCACCATCGCCGCGCCTTAGTCACGCGTGAAAGCTGGGGGAGGGCCGGAAGCGGCGTGGGCTTCCGGCCTCTCCGCCGGGATGGTCTAACTGTCAGATCTTGCTTCGTCGTTGCGGGCGAGATTGGGCTGAACGGCGGATGCCGCTTCTACCTACGGCAGGAATGACGGCCTTCCGGTTCAAGATGGGTCCTTTTCCGTCTTCCCCGGACACTCCTGCGTCCTCAGTCTGGTCCCATGTGGAAGCTCTGGACGAGGGAAGACGGGGACGCAGTCCGGCTGGGCGAGTTCGAGCCACGGTACAAGCGGGGACCAGCGGATCCATCCGAAGACCCGGCCGCGCGTGCGGGATCTCAGGCGCGCGCGACGCAAGGCGTTGAGCACACTTGGACCGGCGATGATCGCGGAGCGGTGGCCCCAGAGAGCGCCAAGAGACACCGTGGCGGGCATCCATGGACCTTCTGGTTGACTCTTCTCGCCTTGTTACTGGCCATTGTGGGGGTGATCACGAGCTATCTACGTGGCCGGAAGAGTGCTGTCCTCGGGGCGGCCGCAGGAGCCACGGCAGCGGGCAGCCTGATCGGGGCCGCCACCACCTTCAAACCGGTCGATCTAGGTGACCGGCTGGAATTCGGGCTCTACGTGGCACTTGCGGCTTTGGCTACCGCCACCCTCATACACGGGTCCGGATACTAAGGCCAAGGATCGACTCTCCCCGGGACAGGCGGGACTGATCGAACAACAGGCCGCTCCCCCGCGGGCCCGGTTGCCAGCCATCCCGCTGGAAAGAAGGAGGAGTCCCAAAGTACCCACCAAGAATGGGGATTCTTGGCCTCGGAAATGGGAGAGGGTCCGTCTGTTCAGCTGCCTGCTAGGGGCGGACTATTCAAGGCTACTCGAAGGGAGCGCCGTCATGAAGAACCTGCGCATCGATACAGAGAGGCAAGCTGGGCCGGCAGCAGAGGCAGGACTGGCTCGAGGACCTATGTTGCATCGCCGGATGCGACGTGAAGGAGGTCGGATGAACCCGCCGACTGACCTTCTGCCAAAGGCGAAGTCGGCCCTGGCGCGCAAGACGTTCGCTGTGATCCTCGGGGTACTGGGCGGGGTGCTGATTCTTGGCGTCATCAGCACGATCCCCACCGAGGCAGTGAACGATCCCGCGGGTACAGTCAGCGGAACGGTGTTCGGACTGGCGCTCCTGGTGGGGGGGATCATGCTCTACAGGAGTCCCCGGAAGCAGTTTGTCATGCAGCAGCCAGCTGAGGATCGCTCCGGCCTGCCGCCGATCCCACCCCCGCCTCCACTTGGCAGGCCACCATTCAATCGACTAGCTGTCTGGAGCTTCATTCTGTCCCTCTACCCCATCGCTACGCCATACGTACCCATCATCCTGGGATTTGTAGCGAGATCACAGATTAAGGAAAGGGCCACCTACGGGCGTGTGGAACGAGGAGGTCGCCTCGCAGTCTCCGCGATCGTTGCTGGTTTCGTCTGGACTGCTTTGTTCGTCCTTTGGGTCGTACTTCTGTCCATGGGAATGTAAAGCGGGCCGCGATCACGAAGGACGTCCGCTCCGAGCGTGGTCGCCGGTCGCGCATTCAACGATAGGCAGTGCGCACCGTGACCGAGAGTGGGCGATGGTCCGACGTCGTGTGCTCTCCGATCACGAACGAGGCGAACGACAGGTCAGGGGTTCCGAAGATCCAATCCACCCGGTCTCCCCGAAACTTTGGCTTGGCTGCGGTGCTCAAACCGCCCTGGCCAGCGAGATCCTGAGCGCTTGATAAGCCCGCCGAGTCGTACAAAGACCGATTCGCGTTGTCGGGCTGCATGTTCAAGTCGCCCGCGACCACCATGTTGGGTACACCAGCCAAGCCATCGAGCAGGCTCCTGGATTGAGTCCGCTGGAGCGCTTCTCCGCCCTCGAGGTGCGCATCGACGACGGTCACAAGGTGGCCTTTACCGATATCGATGACGGTCCGCAAATAGCTACGGCGCATCGCGGCAGTCGGCTTCGGCAACAAGATCCCGTGGGACTCGCGGATCGGGAGCCGGCTCAAGATCACGTTCCCGAACTGGTCATCGGCCGCCGGCGCGTACACATACGACATCCGTAACCGATGAGAAAGCCACTGGGCGAGATCGATGCCCCCCGCGCCCGGCCAGCCTCGCACGACCTCCTGAAGGGCCGCCACATCCGGGCAATCCCCTTCGACGACTCGCGCGACCTCTTCGAGATCGAGCTGTCCATGGGAGTCGATGCCGAGGTGTGCGTTGTAGCTCATCAGGCGAAAGCTGCTCCCACTTCCCGTCTCCCTCAACTCACCGGCTCGCGACAGCAGCATCCCAGCCGGGACAAGAAGCAGGACGAGGGGTACGCCGGCCAAGAGGCGCAATGGCGTGGGTACCACACCCGTCGAGGCTGCAGGCGCCCTGAGTCCTCCCAAGGCCAGGAGCAAGGCGGCTACGGGCGCCAGCACGGTGTTCGGGAAGGGAAGGGCCACCCGGTAGGCGATCTGATACAGCACGAGGAAGAGCATGAACGCCAGCATCCCCAGGCCGAATGCGGTCGAAGTTCGCCAGGTCGTATCGCGATCGGGCCCAGCAGGGCGGGCCAGGGTCGTGGCCAGGAACGCCGCTGCCAGGGCGTGGCCGGCCAGGACCACGGCGACGAGGGCTCCTCGGTCAACCTCCCTGAGCAGATAGGCCAGCGCGACCATGGCCGCACCTGCGAGGAATCGAGAGCCCGCTGAGAAGTCTCTGCCAAGGATCAACAGGGCGACGATCAGGCCGATGGCGTCTCCCACCAGAACCACGGTTGTGGCAGTGGGAAGCGAAACGTGACCAGAGGAGCTGATGAACGCGACGTTCTGGAGGAACAGCACGTGCAAGAAGAGGAATGGACCCACCAGCGCTGCGACCCTGCTCTTCCCATGCCCGCCCTCTCCGCGTGCCGACAGATCATTGGCCTGCCTGGCAAATGCGAGAAGCAGGAGCCCACCGAGGCCAACGGCCAGCAGGAGCGGGACCGCGCCCGACTGCCAGGCGTAGTCCCACGACCAGTACGCACTCCGGAGCCCCGTGTCGATGGCCAGTGCCGCGAGGCTACCGAGAGCGAACTCATGTCCTCGTGCGGTGCCTTCGCCGCTCTTCATGGCCACCAGGAGCAGCGTCAGATTCAGCAGAGCGACGGCCATTGCCACCGTAGAGAGCCACAGCGGAATCGGGTGGACCAGCTGGATGACGACTCGGAGGCCAGCCAGCGTCGACAGCGTCGTGACGAGCGCAGTCTTACCCCCCAGCGACCTGGGGAGGACGGGAGCGATCAACGGCGCCAGGAAG
>Ga0137375_10003588_pt1 | contig 18428 bp, 11 predicted proteins | sample SagtaG_24_FD_104936 | JGI IMG/M metagenome (GOLD analysis project Ga0137375, IMG submission 104936) | Vadose zone soil microbial communities from Sagehorn Ranch, Mendocino, California, USA - Sage1_R_113_16 metaG | ecosystem: Environmental > Terrestrial > Soil > Vadose zone | place: USA...
GGCCCGGCCGCCGAGCAGCACCAGGCCGCCGCTCGCCAGGACGTAGGCGGTGACGACCCACTGCAAGCCCCCCGCGGGGAAGCTGAGCGACCTGGCGATGGACGGCAGCGCCACGTTTACCACAGTGGCATCCAGGATGACCATGAACTGGGCCACGCTGAGCACAACCATCAGCAACCACGGCCGGCGCTCGCGGTCAGGTGTCCCCAGTGCCGCCGGATTCTGACCCGCCTCCGTCGTGGTGACGGGCCGCGGTCGGCGCATTCCGTGCATTCGGTCCTCCCAGCGAGACCCTCGCGATGGTTGACGGTGGTGTCAACCATCAGGCTGCGGCCAGGCTGAAAGGTTGTCAACTGTGTAAACCCGTGGCTCCCGAAAGCCTGAATGCGCGCCCATGCCGTCGAGGCCGCCGGAATTCGGCTACCACACCATGACACCTGCACGCGGCAGAACCCGGCGGTGGACAAGATCGTTCAGCGCCTCCAACGCATCAGAGCGTCACAAAGCCTGCCCGGCCTCCAGCACCGGCCAAAGGCACAACCCGCTCCCGTCCCAGGCACTGAGCATCTTCGCCCCGGCCACCTGCCCAGCATCCGGCGACTTCGCCGGCTTCCCGGTTGACGCAGCGTCGGCAGCCCGGGTCCGCGCACCAGCACGGGGCGGTCGTCACGGCGCACGATTGACATCAACGCTCGCAGCGCTTCCTGAAACGAAGCTTGAGCTCGATCTCGCCCTCCACCTCGCAATCGGCCCAGGGGATCTTCAGGCGCCACAGGTGGGGATCGAGGCCACCTCGCTAGAGGGTTATCCAGGTGGTCAGCACGCTCACCCCGCTGGTGATGTGACAGTGCAGCCGGAACGGGGACTCGGGCAGCGGCCGGATGATGAAGCAGCCGATCTCGTCGATGCTGGCGGTCAGCGACGCCCCACTGGCCGGGCAGGCGTCCACGTGCCCGGGCTGCGGCGGCACGATCTGCCCGATGATCTCGTCACGGCCGATTTCCACCTCGATGATGAGGTCGGTCGCGGTGAAGGTAACCAAACGCGGGCTTGCCTCCTCCGACCGCACCGCTGCAGCCATGGCCCCGGTGTCCGAGTCGAAGGTCAGCGCGGCCAGCTCGGCGTCGATGCGGTGCCAGGTGAAGGCGGCCTTTGCGGCTTCGATGAAGGCGGGGGGAACGTCACGCTCGGCCCGGAAGGCCCCGGCCAGCGCGGCCATCAGCTGATCGTCATCTGCCCACTGCTGGCTGGCCACTCAATTCACCTCCGCGGTCAAGGCCCCGGCGCTGATCAGCGCGGCCACCGCCGGGTACCGGCGGAGCCGCTCCAGGCACCGGGCACGGGTTGGGCCGATGCTGCCGACCGGGATGCCCAGCTTGCCGCTGATGTCAGCGTACGGGACCGGGGGGTCGGCGATGAGCAAGCCAATCAGCTCCTGGCAGCGCGGTGGCAGCTGGCGGACCGCCTCGCGCAGCACCGCGTTGCGCTCGGCCACGAGTACCTCGGCGTCGGCCGCCCCGGGGCTCGGGTCCGGCATTTCCGCGACGTCCTGCGCGTAACCGAGGATCTCACGGCGGCGGGGCGCGCTGACCAGGCGCCCGCATTCCCGCCGCGTCGTGGTGGCGATCCAGCCAGGCAGCGCCGCCGGGTCGCGGATCAGCGGCAGCTGATCCACCAGCCGCAGCCAGACGCTCTGCCCGACATCGTCGGCGTCCGGCCGGTCCAGCCGGTACCGGCGGCAGATCGCCCAGATGAGGGGCGCGTACCGCTCCACGATGGCGTCCCAGGCCTTCTTGTCGCCGTCCCGGGCGTGGGCTACCAGTGCGGGGACGGACGAGTCATCGCTCATCTCGGTCCCGCCCCCTCCAAGCGTAGGCCGCAGCCGCGCAGCCGGCCTCGATATGCCCTGCATTCTACGGGCACTGCCTAGGCCGGGCACTGTCTCCATGAGTTCGCGCCTCCGATGTCCGCCGGGACGGCCGGCGCGCTGTGCGCCCGCGGCACCAGACCGAAGGGGACGGTTCACTTAGACGGAGCCGCACAGCCCGCGCTTGATACATGCCGCAGCCAGTTTCGGGGTATCAGGCGCTGACCGCACGGCTCTGTACGGGATGAAGGCCGGTGCTCCCCACCGGCCACCCGGCCCGGCCCGGGCGCCGCCTGGAGGGGGAGGCGGGCATCCGCCCGGGCCGGCTGGCCCAGCAGGGCGGGGCGGAGCCGCCGCTCAGCCGGCGCCCAGGGCCGTCAGGGACAGCGCAGTCCCATGCTGGATGGGATCTGCGGTGCTGCCGCAGCGCACGTCGCGCATGGCTTCGGCGAGGGTCTGGCCCCCGCGCAGGTGCCGGTGCAGATCCACCATGAGCGGCACCACCGCGTGGTCGTTGAGCGGGACCATGCTGGCGATGATCCCGGCCGTGCCCAGCGGCAGGAGGCTGCTCACCAGGCCGAGCAGCTCTTCTGCCCCGGCGGGGGCGAGGACGCCGGAATCGCAGCTGGACAGCACCAGCCGGTAGGGCGCACGGTGCAGCTGCTCGAAGTCGTACACGGTCAGCGGCCCGTCATGCATGCGCAGCGAGGAGAACAGCGGGCTGTCAGCGCGGAACCTGCCATGAGCGGCGATATGCGCCAGCCAGGCCCCGTCAAGCGCGGCCAGTACCCGGCCCGCGGTGGCATCTGCGCCGGACAGCACGGTGGCGCCGTCATACAACTGGGCCAGCACGGGTACCTCGGCGCCGTCGGTGACCAGGCCTGGCCCGCGGGCCAGGGTGACAGGCCGGCGGCTGGGCGGTCTGGCCGCGTGGGCCCGCAGCCATGTGCTGGCCGACGGGGCGACGGTGAAGGCGCGCTCGGCCAGGACGGGAAGCAGCGCCCACGGGATCGAGTGCAGGCTGCCCGGCGGGACGATGACCACTGGCCGGTGCCGGTCGCCCAGGTGACCGGTCGCGGGACCGAGAAGCGCGTCCTGGAGCTGCGGCCCGGCCGCCTGCACGATGGCCTGCGCGCTGTCCACGTCGTCCCCGGGCCGGCTACGGGCCAGGCGGCGCAGGGCGAAGCGGGAGAGGTCGACCGCCCGGAGGGCATCCGCGGTGCGGCCTGCCGTGAACTGCCGGACCCGTCCCGCCCCGCACACCAGCACGTGCAAGGTGCCATCCACATCGACGATCTCGATGAGCAGGGCCGGGCCCAGCTCATCCAGCAGTTCCGCGACCTGCACGGCTGGGCCAGCCGAATCGGCGCTCCCCGGGGCGCGCAGCGAGCAGCCGCGCACCACCTTCTCCAACCGCCGCTGTTCCCGCTGCAGGGCGGCAGGCCGCATGCCCTGGCGCTGCGCCTCCTCCAGCTCGCTGGTGACGTGGCGGAGCGCGGCCAGGCTGGCGCCAAGCTGCGGGTCGGTCGGCGGCCGCACCGCCGGGACCGCCAGGGCGGTGGCCCGCCACCGTTCACTCCAGGTGAGCAGCAGCCGCGGCCGGTGCGCGTGCGCGGCATGGCGCTGGGCCAGCATGGCCAGTTCGGCACCATGCGCGGTGGCCTGGGCCCGCAGCTCCGAGGCCCCCAGGGTGAACCGGTGCTCGTCCAGGACCTGAAGACCGCGGCGGCAGGCGGCGAGCAGGTGGCGCGGATTGCCCGCCGCCTCGGCCCGCAGCGCTTCAGCGAGCCAGCCGCTGGCCCGCGACATGGGCGGGCCACGCCGCCGGGCGCGTGCCGCGGCGCTGAGATGACGATCGGCGTCGTCCCAGCGGCCCAGGTCCAGCGCTATCCGCCCGGCCAGCAGATGCGCCAGTGCGGCCTCGGCCGAGCCGAGCTCCTCCAGCCGGGCGGCGGCCTGGTCTGCTGTGCTGAGCAACCGGGCCGATACCTGCCCCGCCCGGTAGCGGGACCGGATGAGCACGAGCCCGGCGTGAGCCTGCCACCAGGCGCTCTGCTGCGACCGGAACAGGCGGTGGGCAGCCTGGGCCCGGTCCAGGGCTGCCTGCGGCTGCCCTGCGGCCAGCGCGCAGGTGGCCGCCATCAGCAGCAATTCGGCTTTCTTGGTCGGCCAGCCATGCGCCTGCTCGATATCCCGGACGGCCGCGTCCGCCTCGGCCAGTGCCTCACTGGCCAGCCCGGCTGCCAGCAGCACGTCGCAGCGGTCGAAGCTGAGGAAGGGCGTGGGCACGTTCAGCGGCCGGTACCGAGAGGCCGCTTCATCCAGGAACGACAGCGCGGCGGGCAGGTCTCCTGACCGGAAGGCGGCCACCCCGCGGTTGAGCACCGTCTGGATCGCTTCGAGTTCCTGGCTGGTCTGGGCGAACAGCCGCTCGGCTGCCACGAAATCATCATCCGCGCGGGCCGGTGATCCGAGGGCCAAATAGACCAGCCCGCGGCCGCTCAGCGCCCGGGCCGTCCAGAGCCGGTCCCCGGCGCGCTGCAGCACGCTGACCGCACGGCGGAAGTCGTCCAGGGCCGCCGCGTACCGGCCGAGGGTCCACAGCACCACGCCTCGGCGGTGCAGCACCCGTCCCAGCAGCACCCCGGTGGACAGCTGGGCAGCGCGGTCAAGGGCGGCGAGCCCGTCCGCCGTCCGGCCCGCGTAAACGAATGCTCCGCCCAGGGATCCCAGCACATCGGCCTCGCGCTCGGCGACGCCCGTCCGGCGGGCCAGGCGCAGCGCGCCGCGCAGCTCCTGTACGCCGGCGTTGACATCGCCGGTATCACGCAGGACGATCCCGGCCGCCTGATGAGCGACTGAGGCCTCGTAAGGATCTGGGCATCCCTCCAGGACCGCGCGAGCCTGGGCCAATGCCTCATGCGGACGGGACAGGGCCAGCGGCAGCAAATCGTCTACAGCCCGCCGGCCAGATCCGGCCGCAAGCGCGCCCTCCGCCACGAACCTGATGTTAAGTCCTCGTATTCTGACGGTCCACGCAATATCTTCTCCCTATACGCCTAATCCCTTTTGGCAGTCGACTACTTTAAGTCATCGTGACTTACGGACAGTGATACCGCCGGGCGGGCGGTTGCTTGCAATACCCGCCCGGCAGAGGTATCAGCGCGGCAGGTGCTGGCTCCGTATATGCATCGAACCTGAGGGCACAGCCGTGCCCGCGGCAGGCTGCGAATGGCCCGCTCGGGCCCGGCCCGGGCAGAGTCCATGTCGTTCAACCATGGAGGACAGCATGACCGAGCCACGCGATTGGCGAAACGGCCTGCAACCAAGGGTCGCCGATGAGGCTGAGTTCATAATCTCGGCTTTCCGCGATCCCCCGCGCCAGGAACACGCCGAGCCTCCCCGCGGAAAGGAGGTCAAGGTCGTTCCGACCAGCGACGGCGGCATTGAATACATGTACATCGAAGGTGAGATCCTGGTCCGCGACGAGTACCTCGAGCGGGTCCTGGAGATCCTCGGCCACCCCACGCGGTCTGAACTGGAGCAGGCCGAGACGAACCCGCTCCAGCCGGTCATCGCCGGGGTCACCCGGCTCACCGCCCTGGGCGACCGGCATGCGCGATCGCTGTCCGCGCTCGACGCGATTGACGAACGGCTCGGCTGGGGAATCGCCACGCCGAATCACGTACTGACCGCCGCAGGAGGGACGGCCAGCCACTGCCCGGCCACCGACCCCGAAGAGGTATACGACGACATCGAGCCCTACCCGTCAGTGTGCGACGACAACGGCGGCGCGGGGGTGCTGGTCTACCTGGCCGACACCGGCCTCCTGGAGAATGCGACGTCTCACTCGTGGCTGGCCGGGGTGACCGGGGATCCGGATCCCGGCGAGCCCCACCTCGTCAGCGGCACGCTGACGATCCCGCCCTCCGTCGGGCCCTACGCCGGGCACGGCACGTTCACCGCCGGCGTCGCCCGGTGCATGGCCCCGGCCGCGGAGATCATCGTGGCCAATGTTTCGTTCGCCGCCGGCAGTGTCACGGAATCGGACCTGATCCCCGCGCTCCAGGCGGGGCTCGGCCGCGGGGTGGACATCTACCACCTGAACCTTGCCTGTCTGTCCAGGCATGACTTCCCGCTGATCGCCTTCGGGCAGTGGCTCCGGCGGCTGCGCGAGTACGGCGGCGCGGTGTGCGTCGCCCCGGCAGGCAACAGCGGCGTGCGCAGGCCTGCCTGGCCGTCCGCGTTCGCCGAGGTGGTCTCCGTTGGCGCGCTGGGTGCCGACTGGCGCGGCCGGGCCTCGTTCAGCAACTTCGGCCCGCAGGTCGACGTATATGCGCCCGGCCGGGACCTGGTCAACGCCTACGCGACGGGTACGTACACCTGCTCGGTGGCTCCGTACACGAATGACATCCGGGACTTCTACGGCATGGCGAAGTGGAGCGGCACGTCCTTCTCCAGCCCCATCGTGACCGGGCTGATCGCCTCGCGGATGTCCCGCATCGGGGAAAACGCCGAGCAGGCCACGGCGGCCGTGCTCGCCGAGGCGCGGTGCCACTCCATTCCCGGCGTCGGCCCCGTCCTGCTGCCCCGGTGCCGCGGCGAGCGTTCGGCCTGCCCAGCCGAGCCCCACCGTGAGGGATGCCGGTGCCACCACCATGGGGGGTGCCCGCAGTGCGGCTAGCGTTAGCCGCGAGGCATCGGTATCCCCATGATCGCCGTCACCTGCTGTATTACTACTTGCAAGGGGTACCGATCGGCCGAGTGGCTGCGGTGGGCTACCCCTGTGGTGCTCTTATTGCCCGAGCGGGTGGCTTGTGAGGGGTGTGAGTTGATGAATGTCGTGGCGACGCCGTAGCGCGCTGCTACTCGACCCCGACCAGCGCCGGCACATCCGTGGCCTGGCCGGTCTCCGCACCGCGACGGGCAAGACACACACCGACGATGCGCTTCCCCGGCTGCAGCGGCTGGTCAATGCGGCCGCCCCCAATATCGCCTCCGTCTATGACATGCATTTCGATTATGTGGTGTGGAACGAGCCTTACAGGCGGCTCCGGAATGACCCTGCGCTGCTCCCCGCCGAGTGGCGCAATCTCTTGTGGATGATGTTCAACGACGTGGAGAACCGTGCCCGTATGGTCCGCTGGGAACAGGCCGCGCGCGCGGTGATCAGCCAGTTCCGAGCCGCCGCCGGCCAGAGACCCAGCGACCCGCGATTCGCCGCACTAACGGCGGAGTTTACCGAGGCCAGCCCGGAATTCCGCGAATGGTGGGCGGAGTACGCCATCCGCGACTTCAAACCAGCAGCGATCGGGATTGATCACCCCGAGATCGGGCGGCTCGACCTGGAGATGTTCCAGTTTCGCCCGGTCGAGCACCCCGATATGCTCATGGTCCTGCAAGTACCATGGAGCATGGATGATCTCCAGCGGGTCACTTCTCTGCTTGACGCCCCGGACCGGAGCCGATGACCTAATTGCCGTGGACAGAATTCGGGCGCCAAACCGGTGAGCGTTCACCCCTGAGGGGCATTCGGAGGGGCAAGATCCGCCGGAAGCTGATCGTCTGACCGGCGATGACGCAGAGATCGTGTCACCACTCCGGGTGCACGGAGCCTTCGTGATGTGTAAGAGGTCAACAGTCCCTTGCGCGGCAGTCTCCCGGTGCGGCCTAACACAGCGCGACCGCCGTCGGCGTGACACTGGTGGTGCTGGTCTAGAGGTCGTTGCCGGCGTAGGAGAGGTTGAAGCTCTTGTTGGCGAGGGGGAAGTCAGGGACGATCGTGCCGGCGAGGGCGACGGAGAGCGCGGGCCAGTTCAGGAACGATGGGTCGACGATCTTGCATCGGGTGAGCGTGCCCGCGGGGCTGACCTCGACGCGGTGGATGATGCTGCCGCGCCAGCCTTCGGTGATTCCGAGCCCGGTGCCGCCGCTGCGGGGCGTCTGGGGCGCGGTGGCGCTGAACGTGCGGATATCCCCGGCGAGCTGGGTGATGAGGTTCAGGGACGCCCGTACCTCGCCGGCCCGGACGGAGAACCGCGCCATGACGTCCCCGCCGTGCTGTCCGGTGTACTGGAAGGCGCTCCCCAGGTCGGTGAAGGGATGCGCGATCCGGGCGTCGAGGGTGAGCCCGGAGGCGCGGGCGACGACGCCGAGCGTGCCGATGGCGAGCGCGTCCTCGGTGGAGAGCACGGCGGTGCCGGTGAACCGGTCCATGACGACGGTGTTCGCGGTGGCGAGCCCGATGATCTCGTCGAAGCGCCGCCCGATCTCACTGAGCTCGCCGGGGGCAGGCAGCCGCTGGACCGATGCGTGCCCGGGACGGATCGCGCTGCGGAGCAGGCGATGGCCGGTGACGTCGGCGTTGAGGCGCAGCAGCTTTTCGCGGAGGGTGAGGGCACTGGCCTGGGCGAGCCCGAAGCCTACGTCGTTGCACAGGGCGCCGATGTCGGCAATGTGGTTGTAGACACGCTCCAGTTCGAGCAGCAGCGCGCGGAGCCTGGCCGCGTCCTCGGGGACGGAGAGCTGGGTGGCGTCTTCGACAGCGAGGCAGTAGGCGAGGTTGTGCGCTATCGCGCTGTCACCGGAGATGCATTCCGCGAGGCGCACTGCTGCCTGGGTGTCCTGGCCCTCGAAGAGGCGCTCGATGCCGCGGTGGGCGAACCACAGCCGGGCCTTCATCTTCAGGATCGTCTCCCCGACGACGGAGAACCGGAAGTGGCCCGGTTCGATGAGACCGGCATGGACGGGGCCGACCGGGATCTCATACACGCCGGGTCCGTCGACCTGGACGAAGGGGAATGGCCCAGCATCTTCCTGCATCGGGGGTGGCGGCCCGGCGTCATGGCGCATCGGGTGCCACCCTGGCGGCCAGTGCTGATGCAGGACGAGGCGGCGCAGGAAGGGGTGCCCGGCCGGGATGATGCCGAACAGGTCGCACATCTCGCGCTCGAACCGGCTGGCCGGGAAGGAGAGATGGGCCAGGGAGGGTACTTCCGGCCGGGCGGGATCGAGCCGCACCTCCAGTTCGGTCCGCCGGTCCGGGGGGCCGGCGCAGAACACGTAGACGACCCGCAGCGAGCGCCGGTCATCGTGCGCGGCGACGGCGGCGAGACGCTGGCCCCCGGCGAGCAGTCGTGCCGATTCGGCGGGCAGCTCGCCCGCCGTGATCTGGAACGTCTGGCGGGCCAGCTGGGCGGCCCTCGTTCCCGCGGGCGGGTTCATGACACGACCCGGGCCGCCGCGTGCAGGAGCGGCTGGAGGGGCCAGGCGGACACGCCGATGACGGCGCAGGCGATGAGGCCTGCGGCCAGGGGAACAGCGACGACCCGCGGTGTTGCCTCACGCCGGCCCTGGGGGGCCGCGTCGCCGAGCAGGAGATGACGGCCGTGCGCCATGACCGCGGCGAAAATGACCGCCATGCAGATCAGGGCGATCGCGGCCGCCCAGCCGAGGCCGGCGGCGAACTCGGCGCGCACCATGTTGAGCTCGCTGGCGAAGAGGCTGAACGGCGGCAGGCCCAGGAGGGCGATGAGGCCGAAGCCGAAGATCCCGCCGAGCACGGGCCGGCGGGACAGCAGGGCGGGGATCTTCGCGATCTCGCTGGTGCCCTCGGCGAGGAGGATCTCGCCGGAGGCGAGGAAGAGCACGCCCTTGGCGAGCCCGTGCCCGAGGATGTGCAGCAGGACCGCCGCGATCGCCAGCGAGCTTCCCGCCGCGGCGCCGAGGGCGATCAGGCCCATGTGCTCGATGCTGTGGTAGGCGAGCATGCGCTTGTAATCCCGCTGGGTCAGCAGCAGGGACGCGGCGACGGCGAGGGAGGCGAGGCCGGCCGCGACGAGCAGGGCCCGCGGGTAGGCGGGCCCGAGCGCGCCGTCAGCGATCGCCTTGAACCGCAGCAGCGCATAGAACGCGACCGTGAGCAGGACCCCGGACATGAGGGCTGAGACGGGCGCCGGTGCCTGGCTGTGCGCGTCGGGCAGCCAGCTGTGCATCGGCGCCAGGCCGACCTTGGTGCCGTACCCGAGGATGAGGAGCCCCATCGCCAGGCGTACGACTCCCGGGTTGAGACGGTCGGCGGCCGCCATCAGCGAGGTCCAGTCCAACGACCCCGCCGCATGGCCGGTGGCGTGCTGGGCGGTGAAATAGATGAGGACGGTACCCAGGAACGCGAGCGCGACGCCGACCGAGCAGATCACCATGTACTTCCACGACGCCTCCAGCGCCCCGCTGGTCCGCCGGTGGCCGACCAGGAAGGTGGTGGCGATCGTGGTGGCCTCGACCGCCACCCACATCACGCCGAGATTGGCCGCCAGGACCGCGACGAGCATGCAGCTCACGAACCCCTGGACCAGGGCTGTGTAGAGCGTGGCGTGACGGCCTGTGCAGGCCCCCCGCGTGATCTCGGCGTTCAGGTAGCGGGCTGACTGCCAGGAGGCCAGGAGAGCGATCGCGCCGATGACGACCACCATGAACGCGCTGAGCGCGTCAGCGCGCAGGACACCGCCGGCCACGACGGGCAGGTGACGGCGGGTGGCCGCCGCAGCGAGCGCGATGCCCAGGATGAGCACGGCACCGTTGGCCGCGGCCGCGGCCCAGCTGACCGCCTGCCGCCACGGTATGACGGCGGCGCCTGCCCCGGCGGCGATCGGCACGGCGAGGACAGCGTAGATGAGCATCAGTCGTGCAACTCCCGCAGCTGATCGAGGTCGAAGGGGCCGAGGCGGGCCCGCATCGTCGTGGCGAGCACCCGCAGGACGACGACGACCAGCAGGACGTCCAGGGCCGCGCCGAGCTCGACCAGGAGCGGCACACCTGCGGTGAGCAGGAACGTGGTGAGCGCGATCCCGTTGTCGATCAGCAGCAGCCCGACGATCTGGGAGACCGCCTTGCGCCTCGTCGCAAGCATGAAGAAACCGATGAGGACGGTGGCCAGGCCGGCCGGCGCCAGCCGGGCGGCGGTGCCCGGGGCGAGGGCCGTGAGCTTCCCCCCTGCGAGGTAGGCCATGACGATGAGCGCGGCGGCGGCGATGAGCGAGGCCGGCACGTTGACCAGGGGAGCTGTTTCGCGGCTCCCGGGGTCGCGGCGCACCAGCCGCCTGAGCAGGCCAGGGACGATGAGCCCCTTGGCGGCCAGGACGACGGCGGCGGTGATGCCCAGCCCGATGTCACGGGAACCGGCGGCGAGCAGCGCAGCGGTGATACCGAGGGCGGTGCCCTGGACGGCGAGGACCGAGACGATCGCGCGCAGGTCACGGCGCCACAGCGTTACCACGGCACAGGCCAGCACGGCCCCGGCGGCCAGGCCGAGCGGCCCGGAGTAAGCGGATCCGGTCATGGCGTGACGGCCAGGCCGGTGATGACGGCGAGCACGGCCAGGACGAACGCGGCCGAGAGGATCTCGGGGACGCGGAACAGCCGCAGCTTGGCCATCGAAACCTCCAGGAAAGCGATCACCCCCGCGAGGGCCGCGGTCTTGGCGGCCAGCACGGCGAGCCCGACGGCGAGCCACAGGACGCTTCCCGTGGCGGCGATGCCCCACGGGAAGAACAGGTTCGCCACCAGCGACAGGAGCAGCCCGAGGCGCATCGCTTCGCCGAGGGTGACGAGCGCGAGCTCAGGCCCCGCGTATTCGAGCACCATCGCCTCGTGGATCATCGTGAGCTCGAGGTGAGTCGAGGGATTGTCCACCGGGATCCGGCCGGCCTCGGCGAACACCACGATGACGAGGGCGAGGAGGGCGAGCAGCCGTTCCGGGCTCGCCGCCCACTGCGGATGGGCCAGGGTCGCCGAGACGAGCCGCGGCAGGTTCGAGGTCCCGGCCTGGATGGACAGGGCGAGCACGGCCACCAGAAGGGCGGGCTCAGCCAGCGCCCCGATCGTCATCGCCCGGCTCGCCCCCATCCCCCCGAACGCGGTGCCGGTGTCGAGGCCGGCCAGCGCGACCGCCACCGAGCCCAGCAGGAGCAGGAACACCACGACGAGCGCATCGGAGGTGCGGCCCAGCGCCGGCCGGGTCGAGATCAGCGGCGCGATGGCCACGGCGGCCGCGGTGGAGGCGACCAGAACGAGCGGGGCGAGCGGCAGGACCACGCTGGAGTGCCCGCCGTGGATATGCTCCTTGCCGGCCAGCTTCCGCAGGTCGAGCAGGGGCTGGCGGATGGGCGCACCGGACCGCCCCTCCGCCCGGGCCCGCACCTTGGCCATGAGGCCGAAAAGAAGCGGGCCGCCGGTCACCGCCGCACCCAGCTGGATGACCGAAACCCCGGCCGCGGCGAGGGGCGAGGCGGTCATGCCAGCACGACCAGGATGACGATCAGGGCAGCGAACCCGTAGGCCAGGTAGCGGTGCATGCTCCCGTTCTGCGCCCGCCGCGCCACCTCACCCCAGCGGCCGGCCAGGCTGATCAACGGCCGGTACCAGCCACGCTCGACGGCGTCGTCGATCCGGCTGTGGTACCGGAGCGCGTCCTCGAAGTACCGCGACTCGGCGAGGTGGCTGACATCGAGGTCGCGGTCGGGCCGCAGCACGTCCTCGAAGACGCGCTGGAGCGGCTCGGCGAAGGAAGTCGCGGTGTACTGCATCCGCGCCGTCTGCAGTTCCCGGCCACAGCCCCAGGCCTCGGCACGCCGCGCCCGGGCGCGGGTCCGGATCCGGGCCAGCGCCCAGGCCAGCGCGAGCCCGGCGGTCAGCAGCAGGGCCAGCAGCGCCGGCTCGATCACATCGGTGCTGCCGGCCAGGCCCAGGCCGGTCCCGGCCCGGACCGGATCGGGCGGCGGGCCGCCCAGGGCGGTGCCCGCCGCCCTGGCCAGCAGCGGCATGACCACCCCCGGGATCACGCCGAGCACCACGCACGGCACGGCGAGCAGCGCCATGCCCGCCACCATCGCCGGGGCGGCTTCATCCGCGGCCGCGGCCGCCGGTGTGCGGGGCTGGCCGAGGAAGCCGATGCCGAACGCCTTCACGAACGCGGCGGCGGTCAGGCCCCCGGTGAGCGCCAGCGCCGCCACGCCGGCCAGCAGAGCCGCCGCCGTTGCCGCGCTGTGCGCGGAAAAGCCGCGCAGCAGGCCCTGCACGAGCAGCCACTCGCTCGCGAATCCGCTGAACGGCGGCAGCGCGCAGATGGACAGGGCGGCCACGCCGAACAGCGCCGCGGTCGCCGGAAGGCGGCGCAGCAGCCCGCCGAGCTGGTCGAGGTCGCGGGTGCCGGCCGCATGCTGGACCGACCCCGCCCCCAGGAACAGGCATCCCTTGAACGCCGCGTGGTTCATCATCTGGAACAGCGCCGCCACCATGGCCAGCGCCGCGAGGGCGTCGTGCCGGGTGACGGCGAGGGCGCCTGAGGCGCCCACCCCGATCAGGACAAGCCCCATGTTGTCTACCGTCGAGTACGCGAGCAGGCGTTTGAGATCCGAACTCGCCGCGGCATGCAGCGCGCCGAACAGGGCCGAGACGACACCGATACCGGCCACCATGAGCCACCACCACAGCTCACCCCCGCCGAGCAGGACCTCGCCGGTCCGGATGATGCCGTAGATGCCGAGGTTCACCATGGCGCCGGACATGAGCGCGGAGACCGGGCCGGGCGCTTCGGGATGGGCGCGCGGCAGCCAGACGTGCACCGGCACCGCCCCCGCCTTCGAGGCGAATCCGGCCAGGGCCAGCAGGAACGCGAGGGAGCGGACGGTCGGCGGCAGCCCTCCCGCATAGGCCCGGATCGCGGCGAAAGACTGACCCCCGGCGTGCGCGCCCATCAGGACAAATGCGAGCAGGATGGCGGCGGCGCCCGCGTGGGTCATGACCGCGTACCACTGCGCCGCGTCACGGGCCTCGCGGCGGCGGTGCCCGGTGAGCAGCAGCAGCAGGGACGACAGCGCCATCAGCTCCCACGCGGCCATGAAGGTCGCGATGCTCGCCGCAGCCGGGACGAGCAGCAGGCTCGTGATGAACAGCGGCAGCAGCCCGGCGGCCGGGCGGCTCTTCATGCTGCGGGCCGGGTAACCGGCGGCGTAGCAGCTCACCGCCGCGCCGACCAGGGCCGTGGTGAGGACGAAGACCGCGCCGAGGGGGTCCAGTGACAGGGTGACCCCGGTTAGCGGCAGGATCTCGGCCGAATGGACCGTGACCGGCTTACCGGAGGTGAGCACCCCGGCCGCTGCGGCGCAGGCCACGACGCAGGCTGCCCCGGTGAGCACAGCGGCTCCAGGCACCCGGGCCCGGGCGGGCAGGACCGCGCCCGCCGCCGCCCCGCCGCCCCCCAGCCCCAGGCCGGCGACGAGAAGGGCCGCGCTCACCGGCCGGTCAGCCCGCGCAGCGCCTGGGCGATAGCCACCGGGCCCGGCGGGCAGCCGGGAATGGCCACGTCAGGCTCCTCCAGCGGCCCGGCGCCGTCCGCCACGCCGTAGCCGCCCGCGAACGGCCCGCCGCCGAGCGCGCAGTCGCCGCAGGCCACGACCACCTTGGGGGCCGGAACTGCGTCGAGGGTCTTGCTGAGCGGAACGGCCATGTTCCGCGTCACCACCCCGGTGACCAGGACCCCGTCGGCGTGCCGGGGGGAGGCGACGAGGCGCGCGCCGTACCGCTCCGCGTCATAGACCGGGCCGAAGGCCGACGCGATCTCCAGCTCGCAGCCGTTGCAGGACCCAGCGCCGACGTGGCGGAGCTGGACCGAGCCGGGAAAGCGCGCCGCGGAACGCGGGACCGGAGGCGGCGGAAGCCGCTCAGTAACCGGGCGCGCGAACAGCGACCGAAGGGGGGGCAGCCATTGCACGGTTGATGAAGTTATCATGTCGTCAGGTAGCTGGTTTGCCCCGGGTTGTGACCAGGAAAGACGACGTGAGCCGCTGACCGCACCGCGACAGCGCGGACGGCGGGGTCCGGCCGAGGCGGGAAGCAGGCCAGGCAGGCGGCTCAGCTGCTCTGCTGTCCGCCCGGGGGAACCCGCCGCTCAGCGAACTCCAGCGTCTGGAGCTCGGCGAGCAGCTGGCCCGACCCGGCGAGCGAGCTTGTCAGGATCGCCTTGGCGACCTCGAGGAGCTCGAAAATGCGCGGATCGGTTACCGAGTACAAGACAGCCGCGCCCTCCCGGCGCACTTGCACGATGTCCGCCCGCCGCAAGATCCCGAGCTGCTGCGACAAGTGGGACGCCTCGATGCCGACGCCTGGGATGAGCTCACTGACCGGGCACTCCCCGTCACGCAGGAGCTCCAGAACCCGGATCCGCGCGGGATGGCCCAGCGTCTTGAAGAAATCCGCCTTCACCTGGTAAATGGGCCGCGTCACGAGAGCTGCCCCCTTGCCCGGCCCGGCCCGGCGCATCGGCCCATGACGTGCTCATCCCGGTCCCGCCAGCCACCTGAGAAGAACATCAGGTGGTCAATTTACCAGCTGGCCACGGGCACGATAAAGAAGCGGGCGTCCCGGCAGCGGCGGCCGAGGGCGTTCATGCAGGCAACCCCGCCGGGCACGAGCCGGTGAGCAGGTATCTGCCCAAGCCAGGTACGCCGGGTAGCCCCGCCACGGGTTGTCCGGACCGCCAGGCCCTGCGGCCCTTTATGCCTGGGAACGTCCCTGCTCGCCACCGAAGTCGTCAATCGCTAAAATGAGCACTTGATAAGGACGGATGGAGGCGCGCAGACGTGCAGGTCAGCGGCTCCTACGATGCCCGTCACTGCCATGGCCTGAGTGGCATCGCCATGCCGGGCTCGCCGGGCAGCCCCGCGTCGGCGACGATTTCCGCGTAGATGCGGTCCACGCCGACGGCCGCCGCAAGCCCTGGTAGCCCCCCACGCCCCCGAGGGGGGCTACCAGCTTCCTACGGCCCCCGGGACCCGGACGCGCGGGCATCGTGATGCCGTGGGTAACGGGTCTGCCAGCATTCCCCAGTCAGGCGGGCAACAGGGCCGGCTCAGGCCGGGCGGAAGAGGGGGCATGGGAGATTTCCCGGACGAACTGCGGGTCAGCATCGACGATGCCACACCCGCAATGGTTCAGCGCACCTTGAATTACTTGCGGCCGTCGATCCGCTTCAGCCCCGGCGCCCGCGCCTTCTACGACCACCGCCGCGCGCCGGGAGGGATGCTCAGGACCTTCGGCCCTCAAAGCCGTAGCTGGATCACGCCACCATAGGTGCAAGCACTGCGAAGGGCACCACGGGCAACAGCCACGAGCCGACGTCGGGGTCAGCTCACCGTCAGGGACCTCAGGGTTCGGCCCCCCAGGGGAACGATGACTTAAACATGCTGCGACGTGGAGTAGGTTGCCGACGCCTGAGGACAGGCGGTCTCGGAAAGTGACCCGGCGACCTGGCGAAGAGCCTCAGCATTCTCACCGGGCGCGCCTGGTTGTTCCGCTGGCCGCCCAGCTCGAAATGAACTCACTCAGCACAAAGAGCCCGCGTTGATGCCCCCGTACCCGATGATGTGGTGCAGTGCCGCATCGCGAGCCGGCGACCCAGACCCGGGAGGGTGGCGTGAGCACAGAGGCCGAGCCCAGCGCCTACGCTCTGCTAACCGACGGCACCACGATCGAGATCCGGGCCGCGCGGCCTGACGACTTCGACGCGGTGCGGGACATGCACGCCAAGATGTCCCCGGACAACCTCTACCTGCGTTTCTTCAGCATGAGCCCGCTGGTTGCCGAGCAAGAGGCGCGCCGGATATGCCGCGCGCCCGCCCCGGACCATGCCGCGCTGCTGGCCATGCTGGACGGCGAACTGGTCGGCTGCGGCACCTACGAGCAGGCCGGCGCCGGGTCCTCGTCCGCGGAGGTCGCCTTCACGGTCGCCGACGACATGCAGAACCGCGGCATCGGCATGCTGCTGCTGGAGCACCTGGTCTCGCTGGGCCGCGGCCGGGGGCTCCGCGCCTTTACTGCGGAGACACTCAGCGAGAACGCGCGAATGCTGCGGGTGTTCGCCGACGCCGGGCTGCAGGCGCAGCGCTCCCTGGCAGACGGCGTGTACGATCTCAGGTTCCCGCTGCCCACCGACGAGGCCGACGCCGCCCTGGGCACCTACCGCGATACGGTCGCCGTGCGGGAGCAGTCGGCCGACGTGGCCAGCATGCGGCACGCGCTGATCCCGGCCTCGGTCGCGGTCATCGGCGCGAGCCGGCGCAGAGGATCGGTCGGCCGGGTCATCCTGCGCAACATCATCACCGGCGGCTTTAGCGGCCCGGTCTACCCGGTCAACCCGGGCGCGGCTGAGCTGGACGGCATCCCCTGCCTGCCGTCGGCGGCCGCGCTGCCCGAGGACGTCGACCTGGCGGTCATTGCCGTCCCGGCAGCGGCCGTGCTCGGTGTCGCCGAAGAATGCGGGCAGCGGGGGGTCAAGGTCCTCGCCGTGGTCGCGGCGGGACTCAGCGGCCCGGCCCGCGCGGAGCTGCTGCGCATCTGCCGCCGCCACGGCATGCGGATGGTCGGGCCGGCCTCCTTCGGCGTGGCCAACCCCAGCACCAGCCTGGATGCCACGTTCGCGGCCCGCCATCCCGCGGCGGGAAGGGCTGGCCTGGCCCTGCAGTCGACCGGCGGCACCGGCTTCGTGCTGGTGGAGCACCTGTCCCGGCTGGGCGTGGGGATCTCCTCCCTCGTCTCCTTCGGCGACAAGGACGACGTGTCCGGCACCGACATGCTGCAATGGTGGGAGTCCGACGAGGCAACAAAGCTGGCCCTGCTGTACCTGGAATCGATCGGGAACCCGGCGAAGTTCGCCCGCACCGCCCGCCGTGTCGGCCGCACCATGCCGGTCCTGATCGTGCTCGTAGGCCGGTCCGCGACGGGCAAGCGCCTGGCCGGGGCCCGCGCCGCGAAGGCAGCTACCCCGCTGGTCACCAGGCAGGCCCTGTTTGCGCAGGCGGGCGTAATCGCCGCCGCGAACCTCGGCGAACTGCTCGATGCCGCGGCGCTGCTGGCATCCCAGCCGGTGCCCGCGGGACGCAGGATCGGCGTCGTATCCAACACCCGCGGCGCCGCGGTGCTCGCCGCCGACGCGTGCAGCGACGCCGGCCTGGAGGTCGCCAGCCTGGCCGCGGACACCCGGCGGGCGCTGCGGGACATGCTCGGCCCTGCGGCCGTGGTGGCCGGGCCGGTCGATACCACCGTGCTGGTCGCCCCCGGCAGCTTCCGCCGGTGCCTGGAGCTCGTCGGCGCCGACCCGGGCGTCGACGCGGTGCTGGCGCTGACCGCCACGACCGCGGCCAGCGACCCGGTTCCCGAGATAGCTGCCGCGCGGCTGCCAGTGCCTATCGCCGCAGCCGTGCTGGACCAGCTTGAAGTGGTCCGGCTGCTGCCAAGCCCGGGCGGGGACTCCCCTCCCGTCCCCGCCTATGGATACGCCGAGTCGGCCGCCCGCGCCCTCGGCCACGCCGCGCGCTACGGCACCTGGCGGGCCACCCCGCCAGGACGGGTTCCCGACCTGGACGGCGTGAGCCAGGACCGGGCCAGCGACCTGGTCACCGGGTTTCTCGCCGGCCCGCCCCGGGGCGGCTGGCTGGCCCTGGACCCCACCGTGGAACTGCTCAGCTGCTACGGCGTGCCGCTGGCCGACAGCATCGGGGTCACCACC
>Ga0137375_10003607_pt1 | contig 18377 bp, 15 predicted proteins | sample SagtaG_24_FD_104936 | JGI IMG/M metagenome (GOLD analysis project Ga0137375, IMG submission 104936) | Vadose zone soil microbial communities from Sagehorn Ranch, Mendocino, California, USA - Sage1_R_113_16 metaG | ecosystem: Environmental > Terrestrial > Soil > Vadose zone | place: USA...
CAGGCATGGACTTGGATTGGCATCAGGTGCATCCTTCTGACGAGATTCTTGTTCAGCCATTGTAGATCAGGTCGAACCGTCAGGGATCAATCTGCGGAGTTATATTTTGACGAGTCCTTAGCTAACACGCAGTTGGCACGCGCCGCCCGGCTCAAGGACGAGTTTCTCGCGAGCATGAGCCACGAGCTGCGCACCCCCCTCACTGCCATTCTGGGCCTGTCCGAGGCGCTGCAGGAGCAGATCTACGGACCGCTCAACGCGGAGCACCTCAACGCGATCCGTGGCATCGAAGAGAGCGGTCGCCATCTGCTCACCCTGATTAACGACATCCTCGACCTCGCCAAGATCGAGGCGGGAAAAGTGGAGCTTGATCTTGACTCGGTCACTGTCGCGGCTGTCTGCCAGAGCAGCCTGCGGCTCATCCAGCAGACCGCGCTTCAGAAACGGATCACCGTCACCGCAACCATCGATGACGCCGTGACGACGATCCAGGCCGATGCGCGTCGCCTCAAGCAGATCCTGGTCAACCTGCTCGCGAACGCGGTCAAGTTTACGCCCGACGACGGGGCGATCGGGTTGGAGGTGCTGGGGGATCCCGTGCAGCAGGTCGTGCGGTTCACCGTCTGGGACACTGGTATCGGTATCGCGCCGGACGACCTGGCACGGCTGTTCCAGCCATTTGTCCAGCTGGACGGCCGCCTCGCACGTGAGTGTATCGGCACGGGCCTGGGGCTGGCGCTGGTCAACCGTATGACCGAGATGCACGGCGGCAGCGTCTCGGTCGAGAGCGCGGTCGGGGTGGGCAGCCACTTCACGGTCACGCTCCCTTGGCACAACCTGGCCCAGGTCGGCCAGTCAGATGTGCTCGCGGTACCCGACCAGCTGAGCGTGCCAGGCCAACCGGCCCTGCGCCGCGCACTGATCGTCGAAGACTCGCCCTCCGCCGCCGACCAAGTGCGCCGCTATCTGGGCGAGCTGGGCGTCGGAGCGACCATCCATCCGGGGAGCAATGGGGTCATCGCCAATGCGCTTGCGGTGCAGCCTGAGCGGATCGCGCCGGCATGGGTGGAACACGCTGCGCCACCAGGGCTGGTGCAGATGTTTGACCTGACGGGCGCGAGAGCGGCGCCGACCATTCTCCTGGTAGAGGACAATGAGGCGAATAGCACCACTGTGGCCGATTACTTGCTGAACAAAGGGTATCAGATGGTGGTCGCGCGGAGCGGGCTGGAGGCGATCGTGCGCGCGCGGGAGGTGCGGCCGGACCTCATCTTCATGGACATCCAGATACCAGGCCTGGACGGGCTGGAGGCGACGAGGCGCATCCGCGCAGATGCCAGCCTGGCCGACATACCGATCATCGCGCTCACGGCGCTGGCCATGCCGGGCGACCGCGAGCGCTGCCTGGCAGCCGGCGTGAACGCGTATCTTAGTAAACCGGCCAGGCTCAAGGACTTGATCCTGGCGATCGCGGCGCATCTCCAGCGCGACCGGCAGGAATAAATCACGATGATGGCCCATGGCCAGGGTTTCGCGCCACATGCCACGATGGACATCAGGAGTGAGATTCCTGTCTACACGCATGGCACTGGTATGCTATGTAGCACGGAGGAATCTCGTAAAATCAGCGGTGGCCCGCACAGCGCCGAGGGCACCAAAACCCGGATGGCATTGACCAGCCTGTTCGAAACCTGGCAGGCACGCGGGCTCAATCCCCTGGAAGAATGCCGCAGGGTGCTAAGTCACGCAACGGCCTCCTAAAAACTGTGTTACCCCAAATCTGAACAGTTACACAAAAGCGGAGTACGGAGAATTGTACAAATGTACGTTTTGCGGTACAATGAAAAAACGATCATACGCGAAATCGGATAGAAAGATGCTGTCATGTCGCTCGACCAGACTCGCGCTCAGCTCCAGGAGCTATTGCGCCAGATCTTCCAATTTGATGCTGCCGCAGAGCTGGATCACGGTATCTATCGCGTCATTCGCCAGCGACAGGAAGATGTCAAGGAATTTATCGAGCAATCGCTGCCGTCGACAGTCGAGCGCCTGCTGGCTGAGCGACGTGATGAGCTACAAGGTGACATGCGTGCGAATCTGGAATCGTTGCGCCAGCGCGTAATCGATACCCTGGGCCTGGATGCGCTGGACGCAGCGGGCGAACTTGAATCCACCTATCACCAGTCGCGCATTGGCAAGGATTACCGAGAGGCGCGCCGACGCGTTGCCGCGATCAGCGCGGGTGAGCAGCGCGAGATCGCGCTGTACTTCCGCACGCTGCGCCGCGATGGCCGCAGCACCCTAGCGATCTACGCCGACCTGCCGCGGCGGATCTTCGATGCCCCGGCGCCGCAGCCGCTGCGACTGCTGGATCTCAAGCGCGCGCCGGGCGAGATCGGCCTGCAAGCCGGCGATAACAGCCAGCCATTCGGTGTGATCTATATTGGTGACGCGCCGGCGTTCCTCGACCTGGCCAACACGGCTGGGCTACGAGTCGCCCCCGATCGCTTTACCGCATCGCTGTTAATGTTCGCGATTGCCTTGAGCTAGGATGCCTCTATGTGTGCTTTTGCCAATTCACACCTGATCAGCGACCTGGCCGCAATCGTCTCAGAGCAGCATGTCACCGCCGACCCAGCCGCGTGCGCCCTTTACGCCATCCAGGGGATCGTGCCGGCCTGCATGGTCGCGCCCGGTAGCTTGGAGGAGCTATCGGCCGTGATGCGCGTGGCCTACGAGCGGCGCGCGGCGGTTGTGCCCTGGGGCGGTGGCACCCAGCAAAACATCGGCGCGCCGCCGGCGCCTGTAGATCTGCTAGTGCGCATCGAGCGGCTCAATCGCGTGCTCACCCACGAGCCAGATGACCTGACTATCTCGGTCGAGGCCGGCATCACGCTCGGCGCGCTGCGCGAGCTGACGACGCAGCACGGCCAGATGCTGCCGCTCGACCCGCCATTGGCCGGCCGCGCGACGATCGGCGGGCTGCTGGCGACGGCGGCCGATGGCCCGCGCCGGCTGGGCTACGGCACGCTGCGCGAGCTGACGATCGGCATCGCGGTGGTCGAGGCCAGCGGGCGAATCTCGCACGGCGGCGGCATGGTGGTCAAGAATGTCAGTGGCTTCGACATGATGAAGCTGTACCTGGGCAGCCTGGGCACGCTCGCGATCATTGCCAGCGCCAACTTCAAGCTGCTGCCGATCCCGCGCGCCGCCGCCACGTTGCTCTGCACGTTCGGCGATCCGGCCGCCGCCTTCGCCGCGATCGAGGCGATCCAGCTGACCCAGCTCACCCCTACCGCCGCCGAGTACCTCAACAGTGGGGCGCTCAAGGCGCTAGATCGATCGGGAAGCTGCGCGCTGGCGCTGCGGTCGGAGGGACTGCGGCAGGCAGTCGAGCGGCATATCGCCGAGCTGTCGACGCTCGCGGCCCGCCACGGCGCGGCCGACACGCGGCGGCTCGATCGCGAAGACGACGCCGCACTGTGGGAGCGGATCGCCGATCTGCCCCAGGCGGCCGAGCTTGCCCCCGACGAGGCGCTGCTCAAGCTGACCACGCTGCCCTTCGAGATCGAGCGGGTAGTCGCGCAGATCGAGCTGCTGGCCGCGCGCGCCGCGGCGCGCGCGACGATCAATGCCCGCGCGCTGAACGGGGTGATCTACGCCCGGCTGCGGCCGGTCACCACCGATTCACTGAACGCGCTGCTGGCGGAGCTGCCCGGAACACAGTGGATCGCCACAGTGCTGGCCGGCGTTCCGCGCTGGGGCGCGCCGCCGCCGGGGATGGATCTGATGCGGCGGATCAAGGCCGAGTTCGACCCGGCGGGGATGCTAAATCGGGGACGATATGTCGAGGGGATTTAAGGGGCCTGGAACGTCTTTATCATCCAACGGCAGGCTAAAGCTGAATGTGCTGCCCTGGCCCTCCACGCTTTCGAACCACAGCTGCCCGCCATGCAGCGCCACCAGCATCTTGGAGATCGCCAAGTTGAGCCCGCCATAGCGGCCTTCCTTGAGCGGGCTTTCACCGCGAAAGAATGGCGTGCAGATCATCGGCTGATCGACCGCGCGAATGCCCACGCCGTTATCCTGCACATCAACACAGACCAGCCCATCGCACGCCCGAACGCGCACGGTCACCTGGCCGTCGGCCAGACTGTACTTGCAAGCATTCTCGAACAAAGCCACCAGCACCTGGCGCAATCGTCGGCGGTCGGCATTCACAGCCGGCAGATTCTCGGGCAGATCGAGCGCCAGCCCGATCGCGCGCGCCTGGTAGCGCGCGGCGAACTCGTGCGCCACCTCGTGGAGCAGCCCTTCGATATGCAGGCGCTCCGCATTCAGCTCAATTAGGTTGGCCTTGAGCGCATAGACATCGAAGATATTGCTGAATAGATCGCCCTGACGCGACGCGTTTTCCTTGATCGTCACCAGGAACTCGCGCTGCTCATCGTTGATCGGGCCAAACCAGCCGCGCAGCAGCCCCTCGGTGGTTCCGCCGATCGCCTGCAACGGCACACGCACATCGTGCAGGGCGCGCGAGACAAAATCGTACTGCGTGCGCTTCCTGGCCAGCTCGCCGGTGAGATCATGCAGCATGATCAACGCGCCGACTACGCTGTCGTGCCCATCCTCGGATAGCAGGGGCGCGCTGGAGTAGCGTAGTGTGCGCTCGCCAAGCTGGATCTCGCCCACTGTTTCACCGCGCGCATCCGCGAACGCCGCGCCGCTGGGCAGATCGGCCAGGCGCATTCCCAGTAGCGCAGCGGCCGAGATACCCAGCAGCGCCGCCGCAGCCGGGTTGGCCTGGCGCACCACGCCACCCACGTCGGCGATTAGCGCGCCGTCGGATAGAGCGCGCAGGAGCTGCGCGCTGCTCGCAAAGGAGCGCTCGAATTCAACCTGCGTTGCTGAGGAATAATTCGACATACTAGCACTCTCCACTTACGCACTCGCCACGATCGATGCCACATAGCCTGCGGCAGCAAGGTACTTAACAGCGACCGGTCACATTGATCGCGACGACTAAAATATAGCAGAAAACCGCCGCGCGAGAATGAACAAGTGATAACAAAATTACGCCTGTGGCTGGCGCAGATCCTTGATGTTGAGCTGAAGGTTGCGGCTGCCATTCCACTCATTCGCCTCCAGAGTGTAGGCGATATCGATCACGCGCGGCTTGGCGAAGTGCGGGGCAAGCTGGCCCAGCCGGAAGGCGATCGCATCGTAGCTCGGGCCGCCGGCGCCATCGTCGAGCCGCAGCTTGAGGTGCTGGCCATCGGCACCGGTGGCGCGCGAGCTGATCACGCGCACGCGCCGGCTGATCAGCACCGGCTGGGGATTGGATTGACCGAATGGCTCCAGCACCGCGATCTGCTCCAGCAGCGCCCAGTTCAGCACGCCAAGCGGCACGTCGGCGTCGATCTCCAGCGCCGGCGTGAGCATCTCTTCCGGCAGGTGCGTCGCGGCATAACCCAGCAGCCGGGCCTCCAGCTCGGGCAGACGCTCGGTGGCGATCGTGAATCCGGCGGCGGCTGAGTGCCCGCCGTAGCGCACGAATAGATCGTCGCAGGCGGTCAGCGCTTCGATCATGTTGAAGCCGGGGATGGAGCGCGCTGAGCCGCGCGAGGTTTCGGGGCCGCGCTCCAGCAGCAGCACCGGCCGCGCCAGCTCCTCGACCAACTTCGCCGCCACCAGGCCGACCAGCCCAGCCGGATAACCTTCGCCATCGAGCACCACAATCCGATTCGCTTGTTTGCCCAAATCCTGAACTTGCTGGCGGGCCAGGCCTTGAATCTCCTTGGTCAGTTCCTGACGGTGCCGGTTGGCCTGATTGAGGGTGTCGGCCAGCGCGCGCGCCGCCGCGAAGTCGTCGGCGAGCAGCAGCTGGTAGGACAGCAGCGCGTCGTCGATCCGCCCGGCCGCATTCAGCCGCGGCCCAAGCATAAAGCTAATATCGCCGGCGCTGATCTTGCCCTGCACCAGGCCGGCCACCAGGATCAGCGCTTTGAGGCCCGGCCGCTGCGTGGCATTGATCGACTCCAGGCCGGCCTGAACCAGCACACGGTTCTCGCCGTTGAGCGGCCCCATGTCCGTCACCGTGCCCAGCGCCACGACATCCAGCAGGTCGCGCCCGCGCAGCGGCATCTTCACGCCCAGCCGCGCCAGCGCCTGAACCAGCTTGTAGGCGATGCCAACACCAACGAGCTGCTTGTAGGGATACTCACAGCCCGGCTGCTTGGGGTTGATCACCGCATAGGCTTCCGGCAGCACCGGCGGCGGCGTGTGATGATCGGTCACGATCACATCAATGCCGCGCTCCTGGGCCTGGGCCACTTCGCGCACGTTGCTGATGCCGCAATCGACCGTGATCAGTAGACGCACGCCCTCGGCCGCCAGCTGCTCGATCGCCTCGGTATTCAGGCCGTAGCCCTCGCGCAGCCGATGCGGAATGTAGGGCCGAATGTCGCCGCCCATCGCGCCGATCGCCTGCATCAGCAGCGTCACCGCCGTGACCCCGTCGGTATCAAAATCGCCATACACCGCGATCGGCTCGCCCTCCGCGATCGCGACGGCGACACGACGAGCGGCCGCATCCATGCCCTTCAGCAAGAACGGGTCGTGGATGCCGCGCTTGTAGTCGGTCGAGAGAAACGCCGCGATGCTCGGCTGGTCGCGCAGGCCACGCTGGTACAGCAACGTCGCGGCAAGCGACGACCGGTCGTGCAGTGAGGCAATAAAATCAGCCGGGGCTGGGTCGCGCAGAACCCAGCGCTTCTTGCGAGCAGACATGCAGCCTCTTATCGATTGCAAATTGCAGAGAGCAGGTTAAGATTTGTGCCGAATGAGCAGGAGTATAGCATTTGCGCGGGGCAGGCACAAACGAAGTAACCTAACCCGATGGCAATTCGTCGTGGATGAAGACGCGCGTGTTCTTTCACCCTACGAGGTGGTTATGCCGGCCAACCCAGGCACCTGTTTCGTGATCGCCGTCAGCGGGCCATCCGGGGCCGGAAAATCGACCACGGTTCGTAACCTATGCGATTGCCGACGCGATCCGGAACAAGCTAGCTCAGGTAGGCATCTGAGCAGTCATTCGAGCCGCTTGTCACGAATGACGCGTCTCGTCACGCTCCGCATTCAGGCGATCGAACGGCAGCTCGACTACTTCGCCCCGCACATTCGCGCCAGCGATGCCGACGCTGCCGCCCGGCGCGGCGTGTGCGCTACGAACGTAGGCCAGGCCAATCGGGCCGAAGCGCGGCGAGACGACCACGCTGGTCAGGTCGCCGGCCTCCTTGCCATCGACTTCGAGCTTCATAGGCGCGACGAAGGACGAAAGACCAAAGACCAAAGGATCACCTTCGGCAGCGTTGGTCGTTCGTCCTTCGTCGTTGGTCGTCAATTTCAGTCCGCGCAGCACTTTCGCCAGCCGGCCGCGGCTCTCCATCCGCGCGATAATCTCCTGGCCGACATAGCAGCCTTTGGTGAAGCTGACCGCGTCGAGCAGACCGGTTTCCAGCGGAATATATTCCTGGCTCAGCTCACGGCCAAACGCGCCGTAGCCGCGCTCGACCCGCAGAATATCGAGCGTGCCCGCATCGAGCGGCGCCACGCCGGCAGCCACGAGCGCATCGCGCACGGCATCCAGCTGCTCTGCCGGCAGGTATAGCGTAAAGCTTGCGCCGCCGATCGGCTCGCGCCGCGCCACCAGCACCGGCACGCCGGCCAGATCGATAGTCGCCGTATGCTGCGCACGAAGATCGCTCAGCGCAGCGCCGGATACCTGCTCAAGCAGAAAAGCGGCAGCCGGGCCATACAGCGCAAGCTGGCCATGCGAACGGCCGGCCGCCTCCAGCGACACCTGGTCGTTGAAGAAAATGTTCTTCTTCAAATGTGCCCAGACCGGCCCGCCTTGGCCGGGGCTACTAACGATCAGCAGTGCATCCTCCAACGCGTGGACAGTCAGGACATCAATGATCCGGCCGATCGGCGTGGTCAGCACCGTGCGCGCGCCCTGGCCTGGCCTGAGCCGTGCGATGTCGTTGGTGGATAGCCGCTGCAGCAGTGCCACGCGATCCTTCCCGCGCATGAACACGCGGCCCGCGCCGCCCTCATCCGCTAGTGCGGCGCCGTTCAGCGCGGCATAGTAGGTAGGAGAAGCGGTATCTACAATAGGATTCAAGATAGCACATCCTTATGGAATGCAGATGAACTGCTGCTCTGCAAAATGTTCATCAAATGCAAAAGCTGTATCAATGCCAAGCTGACGCATCACCTGGAAGCTGGTACAATCGACCAGGCTTAGTTGGCGGCGGTTGGCGGCAAGTAAGGCCACGACGCCCAAGGCATGGATCGATGCATCGACCCACTGAATCGACAACACTGGCACCGCCGAAAGTTGGAAGTTTTGAACGACCGGTATTCCGTGCCGCTGCCGCGCCAATGCGATTGTTTCCAGTAGAACATAGTTCGTTACTATCAGCTGCTCCTCACGGAGCAATAGATTTTCCCACATTGCCGCAGCGGGCTGATGATTCACATCATCTGGATTAAGAACAGCTAGAAACGCAGATGTATCGACAAACACTCTCATGCTTTGTAGGCTTCCGCGAGATACTCATCGTGGTTGGTGCTGAGATCGGACACATCTGATCGGAACATGCCGACGATCGATAAGGCACGACGTTTACGCTCCTCGCGGTCGGTTGTTTCGGGCGACTCCAACAACGCATCGACGCTCTGGCGAATCAATTCGGCCATCGACACGCCGCGCTCCGCCGCCAATACCTTCAAGCGCTGGGTCTGCCGTTCGGTCAGCTGGATCTGCGTCCTAACCATGCCACCCTCCCTGAGCTTAAAGTGATTAGGACTTCCGCTAACCACGAATTTCTCAACTTTGTATGTCGTTTTTCGCCCTACGGGGCGAAAAAACGACATACAAAAACGGAAAGTACCATGCTGCCGTACATCCTGAGCCTGCCAGCCCTGAGCTTGCCTGCGCTGAGCCTGCCGAATGGGTCGAAGGGTCGAAGGACAGGCTAAAACGGCTTTGTGCGTAAGTCCTAGTGATAACAGATCGACCAGTATGATAACACTTCACGGATGATCGCGCAATTGGTGTATGATGCTGCCGCAGGTAAGAAAGGTAGACGGAGATCACTCGATGGAAACCGCCCAGCTCAGCGCGCCCAACGCAAAGCTCAGAACGCAAAGTGCTGTGCTGGCGATGGCCGGCGTCAACATTATCTGGGGCGCGGCGTTCCCGCTAACCAAGCCGGCGCTGGAGACGATCCCGCCGTTTACATTCGCGCTGCTGCGCTTCACGCTGGCGCTGGCGGTGCTGCTGCCGCTGGCGCGCGGCCAGGCGCTGGCGCTGCTGCGCGGCCGCGATGGCCGGCGGCTGGCGATCATGGGCCTGCTCGGCTTCTGCATGGCCCAGCTGGCCCAGACTCTGGCGCTCTCGCTCAGCCCGGCCTCGGATATCGCGCTGCTCTCGACGGCCTCGCCGCTGTGGATCGCGCTGCTGGCCTGGCTGTGGCTAGGCGAGCGGCTGGGCCGACGCGGTGTGCTTGGCTTTGGGCTGGCGATCGGCGGGCTGGCGCTGATCCTCTGGCCACACGATGGCGGAACCGCTGGCGTGGGCCAGCGCCTGCTTGGCGATACGATCTTTCTGGTGAACGGCCTGACCTGGGCCTGCTACAATGTGATGGGCAAGGATATGATGGCGCGCCACGCGCCGCTGCCGGCCACGGCCGCAGCTGGGCTGGTGGGCATGGCTGGGTTGCTGCCCTTCGCCGCCGGCGAATGGCTGATCGGACGGACGCCTCAGTGGACGCTGGTGGGCGCGGCAGCGGTGGCCTATACAGGGCTGCTGGTGACGGTGCTGGGCTTCCTGGTGCTGTTCTGGGCCTACAGCCGTGTGCGTGCAGCTCAGGTGGCGATCACCATGTATCTCCAGCCACTGGCGGGCGTGCTGGTGGCATGGGCGCTGCTGCACGAGCCGCTCGGTGGCAGCTTCCTAGCCGGCGCGGCGCTGGTGTTTGGCGGGGTCTGGCTCGTGACGACGGGTAGGAGCCTGTAGCTCTATAAGGCACGGAGGTTATGTTATCCGGTACGCGCATTCTACATCGTAACCCAACTATCCATCAGCTCGAAACACCAGCGTATAACACCACGCGCTGCCATAGCGCGCCCGCAAGGAAAAGCCGGCCCACCGGCACCACCATTCGGTCACACACGCCGGCACATACTCTGGCTCCAGCAGCTCCTCGCTGACCGCCAGCACGCCACCCGGCTTCAAGACGCGCCGCAGCTCCGCCAGTGCGCGCGGCTTGTCGGCCAGCATCGGCAGCACCGCGATCAAGTAGGCCAGGTCGATCGAGCCGCCGGCCAGCGGCAGGGCCGACGCATCAGCCGCGTATAATCGCACATTTGCCAGGCCGGCCACGCCAACCATCCGCTGAAGCGGCAGCAGCATGGCCGGCTGGAGATCGAGGCAGAGCAGCAGGCCCGTGTCGCCGAGCAAATGTGCCGCGGCGGCGGTGAACAGCCCGGCGCCGGAGCCGAGATCCAGCACGTGCATGCCTGGCTCGACGCCTATCCGTGCCAGCGTAGCCGGTGGATCGCGGTAGCGCCGGCGCACGCGATTGTTGAGCAGAAAGCGAAAGATTGGCGGCGTAGGGATCGGATGCAGCTGGATGGCGATGCTAAGCGCCGCCTTCACCAGCACGACGATGCCCGCGATCTTCAGGGTGCGGCGAGCACACCGTGCCGCCGCGATCAAACATTTCAACCTTCAAACCTTCAAACGCTCTTCAAGTCCAAGATCGCTGGTAGTAGCGCGCGCGCACGCGCTCAATCAACAACTCGTCAGCACACTCCCAGCCCCACTCGGGCCGCAGCCGTGGGCGTTTGTGCGGCGTCAACACCAGCAGCGCCGTACCAATCAAGCTCAGCTGTGCCGCCAGCGCCGGCAGGCGCGAGAGCGCCACCAAATGCATTGCGAAGCTACAGGCGATTGTGCCGTAGCTGCGGCCAGCGAGCGCACCGGCTGCGATCTGCTCGAACGTGATACGTTCGGCCGCATGGCCAGTGCGCTCGGCGTAGGCCTGGTGGGTGTACGGGTCGATACCATCGATCGCGGCACAGCCAAGCTCGCGCAGCGCCAGCGTGATCTCGCCGCTACCGCAGGCCAAATCGAGCACACGATCGAGCGGAAGATCCCAACGCGCGATCGCCGCCCGGAGAGTCGTACGGATCACGTGCTCGTGCGGGTTGCGGTAGCTATCGCCAAAACGCTGATAGAAGCCCTCGACACCATACTGCTCGTAGGCGGCACGAATCGCCGAATCGTCCCAGTTGGTTGGTTGTTGATTGATGGTACTTTATTTCCTTATGTAGGTTCTTTTTTCGCCCTGCGGGGCGAAAAAGAACCTACAAAGAGTAAGAAATCCGTGGTTTGCGTAAATCTACAATCTGCAATTAGGCTAGAGCGTGACCACCGGCACATACTGGCGCGGCGAGAGTGGCGGGCGCGGGCCAGTCGGGGTAGGCGTGGGATCGGGTGGTGATCCGTTCGGCACGCTGACGGCCGGGGCGAATGGCGAGGTGTTGCCATTGCTGTCGGTATGCGTCGCGGTGACATGCCGGCCCGGCTGGACGGCAGGCGCAATCACCTGGCTGAACAGGCCATTGCTGCTGGCGGTCGTCGCGCCGAGGAAATCCTTGCCTTCATCGCTGGTATCGGTAAACACTTCGACCCGGCAGAGCGCGCAGGCGGTACCACTGACCATGCTAATCGTCACCAAGCCAAGCTGTGGCGGCGCGACGCCATTGTTGCCGCCGCTCATCAACTGGATTCCTGCGCTGAGGTTATCGCTGATGCTGTTGGCAAGAATGCGATTACCCATCCCGCCGTAGACAACCACGCCGACAGCGCTGTTATCGAGAATATCGTTTTCGCTCACCAGCGTGCCATTGGTTCCAGTGATCACAATACCGGCGCGGATCGCGCAATCCGGCCAAACGCTGCCGCCGCCGCCATTCGACTGAACCAGGTTTCCGCGCAGAGTGTTGTTTGGCCCAGCCACACAAATACCCGAGCGCGCGTTGGCCGAGAGCGTATTGCTCAGAACAGTGGTAGCCCCGCCGCTGAGCATAAGCCCGGATTGCTGGTTGTAGGCGATCGTGTTATCCGGGCCGATTGTGTTATTGTCGCCGCCGACGCGCACGCCGTTGAGCTGGTTCCCAAGCTCAGTCACGCCGTCGGCGCCAATGCCGATCAGATTGCCAGCCACCTGATTGCCGCTGGAGTCGATCCGGACGCCGCCCAGCCCATTATAGCCGATTACATTGCCTGTGCCGGGAGCTGTCCCGCCTACAAGAGTATTTTGAGTACCCGGCCCGATCAGTATACCCTGACGATAGTTGCCGGCCGGCTGATTGCCACTGGAGTCCACGCCGATGTAGTTGCCCTGAATTGTATTGTTCATAGTGAGTGCATTGATCGGCACGGAGGCAAGATAGATGCCCTGGCCAAACTGCGAGCCGGCCGCGCCATTGCCGGAGATGATATTGCGCGCCGCCGCGCTGGTACCACCGATCAGGTTGTCGTGCGCGCCATTCAGCAGCCAGATACCGCCGCCGTCGTTCGCCAGCGGTGTGTGCCCATCGGCGGCCAGCCCGATCGTGTTGCCGGCGATCGTCGTGGCGCCCCCGCCATCGATATAGATGCCGGTTTCGTTGCCCGAGAGCAGATTACCCTGACTCGCGCCACCGATCAGATTATCGTGCGCACCAGCTGCCACCATCACGCCAGCGACTGCATTTTTCAGCGCCGCCTGCCCGCTCGGATTCACGCCGATCCAATTACCGGCGACGGTGTTATTGTGTGTGGTGGCATCCTGAATCATGACGCCAGAGTGCGCGTTACCGGAGATCAGATTGCGCGCGGCCGGATCGGCGCCGCCGATCAGGTTATCATGCGCGCCATTGCGTAGCTCGACACCGAAGTAGCTTGGCTGCACCGCAGCGGCGCCATTTGCATCCGGGCCAAGGTAGCAGCCGGCGACCAGATTAGCAGCCGCATTCGGCCCGCTGATCAGCACTGCGTCGTCGTAGAAATTCACCAATGTCAGGCCTCGAATACTATTGTGATCGGAAGTGATTGTTATGCCGTTGCTCAAGCCGGCAGCCTCGTTGACATTGTAGCCATCCATGATGATCTGCGGGTAGCTGGGGCTGCCGGGCTGAGTTCTGCCATCGATCGTCACATTGCCACGAGCGAGCGCCGGCAGCGCCTGCGCGCCCAGCGCGATTGTCCAGGTAGATTTGGCCGCATTGTGGCCTGGGTCGCTATTCGGCAAATTGAAGGCGATCGTCAGGGCGCCCAACGCAGGCGTGGCGTTGGTTGCCAGGATCGCCTCGCGCAGCGAGATTGCGCCGTCGGCTCCAGGCTGGCTGGCCAGGGTAGCAAGTGAGGACACATTGCCGTCCGCCACATCCGAGGAGGTCGTAACTGTAACAAGCGTCTCAGCGGACGCGGTAATGGACCCTCTTTTCAGATCGGAGGGTCGCAAAGGGCGCTGCGCGGACGCAGGGGCCAGGCTCGGCCCAAAAAGAAGGAACAACATATATAAGAGCAGAGCCGGACGGCTCACGCTCCCATGTAGTGAATGCCTCGCGGTCATGCGAGTCTCCTTGCGGAGCACACCGTGGCGCGTGTCGCGAGGGCCAGGAAGCAAGCAGAAAAATGACTGAAAAATTGCCTGAACAAAGAAAAAGAGCCGATCGCCATTGTCTTCACAACGACGTGGCGCTACGCTTCCTTCCCCGCCATCAACCAACCGGCTCTATTATAACCCGCCCGAACGCGATATTCAAGTTAAAATCCGGTTGTGGCGTGGCAGCAGTGGCGGGGTGAGGGCCACTGTCGCCACACCGAGCAGATTCATTGCCGGGAGTGTGATGGTATAATAGCCCGGTGGTAGGGCCGGCGCACCGCACAGCCTACTGCACCACACAGTATCGCTCTGTTGATATGTTTATCTGGCGCATTCCACAGCACTAAAGGAGAGATCATGACTGCGACGGGCTACTCAATCCCGGCCGGCGAGCCGGTGACGATCCAGGGCGGCAAGCTCAAGGTGCCGGATCGCCCGATCGTTCCATTTGTCGAAGGCGATGGCACCGGCCCCGATATCTGGCGCGCCAGCGTGCGCGTGTTCGATGCGGCGGTGGAGCGAGCCTATGGCGGCAAGCGCCAGCTCCAGTGGATGGAAGTGCTGGCCGGCGAAAAAGCCTTCACGCAGACTGGCAGCTGGCTGCCCGATGCGACGGTCGCGGCGTTCCAGCGCTATCTGGTAGGCATCAAAGGGCCGCTGACTACCCCAGTCGGCGGGGGCATTCGCTCGCTGAACGTCGCGCTGCGCCAGATGCTCGACCTATATGTCTGCCTGCGGCCGGTACACTATTTCCAGGGCGTGCCATCACCGGTCAAGCGGCCCGAGGCGGTCGATATGACCATTTTCCGCGAGAACACCGAGGATATCTACGCCGGGGTCGAGTACCGCGCCGGCACATCCGAAGCTCAGCTGATACTGGATTTTCTGAGCGAGCACTTCGCCAAGGATTTCGGCAAGATCCGCTTCGGCGGAGCCGATAAGGCTGGCGAATGGCTCCAGGCCAGCGGCGAAGCGGCCGCGCCGGCGGTCGAGGTGGGCATCGGCATCAAGCCGGTCAGCCGCCTGGGCAGCGAGCGCCTGATTCGCGCCGCGATCGCGTATGCGATCGAGCAGAAACGCAAGAGCGTCACGCTGGTTCACAAAGGCAATATTATGAAGTTCACCGAGGGCGCGTTTCGCGACTGGGGCTACGAGCTGGCGAAGCGCGAGTTTGGCGCGGCCGAGATCGATGGCGGGCCATGGTGCAAGCTGCCCAACGGCATTGTGATCAAGGACTCGATCGCCGATATCACGCTCCAGCAGGTGCTGACGCGGCCAGATGACTTCGACGTGATCGCCACGCTGAACCTCAACGGCGATTACCTGAGCGACGCGCTGGCCGCGCAGGTTGGCGGCATCGGCATTGCGCCGGGCGCGAACATCAACTATGTGACTGGCCACGCGATCTTCGAGGCGACCCACGGCACCGCGCCAAAGTACGCCAACCTCGACAAGGTCAACCCCGGCAGCGTGATCCTCAGCGGCGAAATGATGCTGCGCTACCTGGGCTGGAGCGAGGCGGCCGACATGATCATAAGCAGCCTGGAAAAGGCGATCGGCGCCAAAACTGTGACCTACGACTTCGCTCGCCAGATGACCGGCGCACACGAGGTTAGCTGCTCGGGCTTCGCCGACGCGATGATTACGCATATGGGTTAGGAGTTAGGCGTTAGGGGTTAGGTTCTATGCACACATCGCACGCACTGAAATCAATGGCGTTAACCCTTAACCCCTAACCCTTATTATCCGAGCAACTCGACTGAGTTCGGGTTTGCGTTGGCATTGATCAGAAAGGTTGCGGCGCGCTCGAAGTACTCCTGCAATACACTGCGGGCTGGCTCGACAAAGCCGGCCTCGTCGATCGCCGCATGCATGTGGCCAACCCAGGCATCGCGCTCGGCCAGGCCGATCGTGAAGGGCGCGTGGCGCATGCGCAGCCGCGGGTGGCCGCGCTGCTGGTTGTAACGCGCCGGCCCGCCGAAGTATTGGGTGATGAACAGAAACTGGCGCTCTTTACCCGGCACCAGGTCGGCCGGAAACAGCGGGCGCAGCAGCGGGTCGCGCTCGACACGCGCGTAGAAGCTATCCACCAGGCGCCGAAACGGTGCGTCGCCGCCGGCAAGCTCGTAGATGTTTGGTTCTTGTGTCATACCACTATTATAGATGACAAGATGACAAGGTGACAAGATGACGGGCCGATCGTTCATCTTGTCACCTTGTCACTCTGTCACCTTGTCACTCTGTCACCTTGTCAGGCCGGCCGCTCCACCACCACATCGCCGCTGCTGTACAGCGCATAGACCAGGCCCATGACGTTGTTCTTCTGCTCCAGGTACTCGCGGCGCATATCCAGCAGCAGATCACCCAGTGGCTGACCGCCGGCCGCGAAGCGCCTGATAAAATCCTTGGCGAACTCGGCCGCGAACAGCGCCGGCGTCTCGACCTCGGTGCCAATCATGCCACGCACACCACGCGCGATCATGAAAGGCATCAGGCCATCGTACAAGTAGGGGCTCAGCTCGGCGCTCTCGCAGGCGTTCAGGAACACCAGCGGCGCTTTCAGCAGCGGGGGCAGCGATGTGCGCACTTTGATCTTGAGATCGCGCAGCGCAATCTTGGCATCGGTCAGCGCGATCTTCGAGTCGTCGACCCCGCCATCCTCACCGGGGAACTTGCTGACCGCGTGGCAGTAGAAGTAGATCAGCGGCGGGGCGTTGGGATCTTTCATCAGGTTGATGAAATCCTGGGTGTTGGCGTAATCCTTGACGCTGACGCCCGGCAGCGCATTGAAGGCATCGCGCTGGCCCTGTACGATCGGCGCACCAAACTGGGTGTCGATGCCATTGTTGCAGACAAACGCTATATCAAGCGTGTCGCCGATCTCGATCGCGGGGGCGAAGCTAACCGGCGTGGGCGAGCTGAACTCGGGCATATACTCAATCACATGCTTGAAGCCCCAGAATTGCTTCGGGTTGGGATTGTCGGGGTCGTCGCCGTCGTACAGCAATGACCAGGGGAAAAAGAAGCGCTCGGCGACTATCTGCACCTGAAGCTGGCGCTTGCGCGAAAGCTCCTTGAGCAAATCGCCCATCGCACGCGCATCGGGGCCACTGTTGCCGTAAAACAATTCGTCGAACAGGAAGATCCCGGCTTCGGCCAGCTTCTTCAGCGATGACGTATGGATGTCGGGGGCGATCGTGGTGTTTGCATCCTGGTAGAGAAAGTTGCCGTTCGCATCCTGAAGGTGGACGATATCGTGGAGCACGCCGCGCGCATACTTGAGCCAGCCGGCGATCTCCTCGGCGCTGATCTTCAGGAATGCGCGCGCCACGCCGCCGCCCTGGACGATCACCTGGTAGCCGGCGTCTTTCGCCAGAATCATCACGTTGACCGGCTGGCCGTGAGTATGGATCGGCTGAGCCGTGGCGCTGGCCATGGTCAGGCCGGTTGCCTCAGCCCGCACGGCCTTCTCACCCTCGGCCACTTGCCCGCCGACCTGGATGATCCACTCGACCTTTTGGAATAGTTTGCCATTGACGTAGAAGATCGCGTTGAGCTTGTTGGTGCCCTCTTTCTTAGCCTCAATCGTAAACGTTACGGTATTTTTCGATGGCGCGTTGGCCGATACTGGCATGACAAGCTCTAGCGAATCGACACCATAAAGCGTGAAGTCACCGGGATCGAGCACTACGAGTACTGTCTTTAGCTCCTCGTCTCCGGCGGCCTCCTGGATGGCGCGGCCGATCCCGCCAACGCTCACAAGCGCATTGGCGCGCTTGGGGCCGACATCAAATTTTAGCTCGTAGGGTTTACGCACTTGCAGCGGCTTATCGGCGCTATGGCCTTCGATCCAGCCATTGATCACTCTCGTGTCGACCACCGGGCCAGGCGGCGGAGTCGTGGGAGCACCCGCGCTCGGCGGTGGCATGGGCGCCTTGGGCGCCGCCGCTTCATCCTCGATTCCCAGCACAACCGGCCGCTTCGGCACAGCCACGAATGGGTCGGGCGGCAGCGCATCCCCGCTGAGAGTCTCGTTGGTCAGCAGCCCGATCGGCTGGCCGTTCGAAAGGATCACCAGGCGCTTGCCAGGCTGCGCGTCGCGCTCCTCGCGCGCCGCACTGATGCCCATGCTATCTTGCTCGATCCCGATCACCGGCTTGGGCAAGCCTTTGAGCATACCGATCGGTGTGCCGCGAATGTCCTGCCCGCCTGCTGCGGCGATCTGCTCGATCTCCAGCCAGCGCGCCACGATGTAGTTGCCATCCGGTGTGTCGAATACAATGTACTTGTAGGCGCGCACCTTGCGATCGGCCGGCAGCTTGGCCTGGATCTGCCCGACGGTCTCATTCGGCGCGACCCAGAGCCAGTTCGTGTTAATGTCCTCTTGCGGGATTGGCATGGTCACCTCCATCAAGTATGCGAGATATATGTTTAACGCCACAGCAGCAGTTTTTAGCGCAAAGACGCGAGGGGGTTTAACGCAAAGGCGCAAAGACGCAAAGGCGCAAAGATACTAGATCTACACTTCAAATTTATTCTCTCCGCGTCTCCGCGTCTCCGCGTTAAAAGCGCCTCGGCTGGGCCTTTAGCGCGCCAGCAGCTTCTGAAATTGCGCCCACGGAAATCCGGCCAGGCCGTCGGCATCATGCGGGTCGA
>Ga0137375_10003609_pt1 | contig 18375 bp, 17 predicted proteins | sample SagtaG_24_FD_104936 | JGI IMG/M metagenome (GOLD analysis project Ga0137375, IMG submission 104936) | Vadose zone soil microbial communities from Sagehorn Ranch, Mendocino, California, USA - Sage1_R_113_16 metaG | ecosystem: Environmental > Terrestrial > Soil > Vadose zone | place: USA...
AAAAACATCGACACGTTTACGTGGGAAATCACGCTCCGCAAGGATGTCAGGTTCCACAACGGCGAGCCGTTCAACGCATCGGTGGTGAAGTTCTCCTTCGAGACGATGCTCGACCCGGGGGTGAAATCGCCGTCGAAGACCAATCACACGTTTGTGCGGAGCGTCGAGATCATCGACGACTACACCGTTCGCATCATCACGCGCGAGCCATTCCCGACCACGCCGGCCCAGCTCACCTTTCTGCACATGCTGCCGCCGAAGTATTTTGCCGAGGTCGGCATCGACGGCTATCGCCGCAGGCCGATCGGCACGGGTCCTTACCGGTTCGTCGAACATGTCCCCGACACCCGCATCGTGTTGGAGCGCGTCGACGGGCATTGGCTCGGTCCGCAGCGGATCAAGACGATCGTCTACCGGCCGATCAAGGAAGACGCCACACGTGCCGGCGCGCTGCTGGCCGGCGAGGTCGATCTTGCGCTCGACATTCCGCCGGAGCTGACCGCGATGGTGATGCGCAGCGGCCGGGCGAAGATCAAGAGCATTTCCAGCACGCGAGTCTTCGTTCTCGGGATGAGCAATCTCGATCCGTCGCTGCCGACCGCCAAGGCGCCGGTACGGGCGGCCATCAACTATGCCATCGATCGTGAGGGCCTGAACAAAACGTTGTTCGGCGGCACATCGCCGCCGGCCGCCTGGATGAATCCCGGAACCTTCGGCGCCAACCCGGCGCTCAAGCCGATCCCGCACGACCCCGAACGGGCGAAGCGCCTGCTGGCGCAGGCCGGGTATCCGCACGGGTTCGACGTCGTCCTCGATGCGCCGGACGGCAGATACCTCAAAGACCGGGAGCTTGCGGAGGCCATGGCGGGACAGCTTTCGTCGGTCGGCATCCGGACGACCGTCAAGAACTACGAGTGGGGACTGCACACCAGGCGCATCTTCAGCCACCAGACCAGCCCGCTCATTCTTTACGGATGGGCCGATTCGAAGGGCGACCCGGAGTCCCACAATCGCTTCGTGATCAAGAGCGGCGGTTCCTGGTCGCAGTTCAGCGACGGCAAGCTCGATGCTTTGATCAATGCGATCGACGTTGAGATGGATCGCGACAAACGCAGGCAACTGATCCACGACCTGCAGGACTACCAGCGACAGATTTTTCCGGTCGCCTATGTTCTCCAAATGGGCGCCATTTACGGCACGTCAGGCAAGCTGGACTGGTGGGAGCCCCGTTCGGACGAAAAGGTTTGGCTGTTTCGAGCCGGGCCATAGGAGCGGCCGCGCAGGTGCCAATCGCGACTCAGGAACGTTCGATATATATTTTGCAGATACCAGCGTGAGAGCTCCCTGCTCCGGTGCGGAAGGAAATTTGGCCGTAAGCAATTGAAGTAGTTCGCGCACTTGGCTCATCAAAGACGCCCGTGAGCGCTGGATTTTGTAAAATGTTCCGTGAGCAATGTTACGTGAGCAATGTTCCGTGAGCAAGGTTCTGTGAGTAAGGGGGGCAACGGCTGGCGGCCAAACTCATGCACACTGGCCGTGCGCCGTCGCCCGCCCTTGGAGGGCGCATTGCTTGCATCCACGCGTGATCAGCAGTGCATCCGGCTCGGATACGCGCTCGACGCACTTTCCTCGCCGCGGATGCAGCGATTCGGGGCGGCGACTTGGCCGTTCTCGACGTTCGGCTGGTGGGCGCGCCACCAATCCCGGGAGTTGGTCTGCGCGATCGCCGTCGACCCGAACGTCGCGGTCAGAACGACAGCGGCGCCGAGCGCAATCATGCACTTGGTGAACATCATCGCCTCCTGCTTGTTGCTCGCACCGTGTTGGTGCGCGATGCCATCCTGTTGACCCCACGTGGGCGGGTAAATCAGCCGGACGTCCTGGCGATTTCGCAATTGAAAGGAGCGGATGACGCGAAAAGTCCAATGGCAAGGGCCTTCCTTTGCTTCGCGCAGCACGGCATGGCGATGCATGAATCCTAGGACTGAAGTATTGTTGCAGTCAGGCCGCCGCAGGGTGCCGGGCAATCAGTTACAGGCCGGTCTCTCGCCAAAATTTGCGGATATCAGGTTATTGAGGTGGCTCTTCCAGACTCTCGGTAATCTGATCTTCAGATTGCTGGCCGGAACACTTCCGAAAAGGGCCATGAGCGAACCTTGCCCCCTTCCAAAGAATTGCGAAGGTGATGTACACTCAATGGGCAAGGTCATTGGGAAGAGCTGAAGTACAATGTTGAGGTGGCGTCGACCAGGTGATGCCCAAGGTCACCTGGAGGCACGTGAAGTAGCGCTGAGACGAAACCTTTGGCTCATTTCGTATAGATCGCATGAAACTTCCACGCAGACAATTACTACGTCTGTCCGCAGGCGCCGCAGCACTGCCGGCCCTCTTGCGCATCGCGAGGGCACAAGGCTATCCGGCTCGGCCAGTCCGCATCATTGTCCCATATGCCCCTGCTACCTCCCCTGACATTGTCGGACGCCTACTGGGTCAATGGGTATCGGAGCGGCTCGGCCAGCCGATCATCATCGAGAATCGACCCGGCGCCGGTGGCATTATCGGCACCGAGGCGGTCGTACGGGCACTCCCAGACGGATATACGCTACTTTATGTTGTTACTGCGAACGCAATTAGTGCGACGCTTTTCAGCAACCTCAATTTCGATTTCGTCCGCGACATTGCGCCGGTTGCGGGCATTATCCGGGTGCCCAACCTCGTTTCGGTAAGTCTATCAGTCCCAGTCGAGACGATCCCGCAGCTTATTGCTTATGCTAAAGCCAATCCGGGAAAGCTTAACTTTGGAGCGCCGACCGCCGGAACGACTCTTCTTTCCGCCGAGCTGTTCAAGTTGATGGCCGGAGTCGATATAGTTCATGTGCCCTATCGCGGCGGGCCGACTGCGCTCACCGACCTGCTGACCGGTCAAATGCAGGTCAGTTTTGATGCCATGGCAACAACTATCGAATATGCGAGGGCTGGCAAGCTGCGCGCGCTCGCGGTTACTACCGCGACCCGCTCGCCGGCGCTACCGGACATTCCGACCGTGGGCGAGTTCATGCCAGGCTACGAGGCAAGCTCGTGGCATGGGCTCGGTACGCCTAGGAATACGCCGGCAGACATCGTGGAGAAGCTCAACAAGGAGATCAATGCAGGCCTTGCCGATCCAAAGCTCACGGCGCGGATTGCGGATTTGGGTGGCGTGCCGATGCCGATGACTCCAATGGAATTCGGCAAGTTCGTTGCTAACGAGACGGTGAAATGGGCGAAAGTGATCAAGTTAGCGGGCATCAAGGCGGAATAATCGCAGACAATACCGCAAGCGAGACTCAGCGTAAGACGGATTCGTAGCAGAGATCATGCTCTCACGAGCTGGGTGAATGTCGTGGGTTATTACGAAAAGGAGACGTTGCCATGGCGAAACGAACGAAGAGAAAAGTCGGATTTCTTAACAGCGCCACCTCTACCGAGCTGGCGGTCCCGGTCGCTGCGTTCCTTCGCGGGATGAAGCAGGCCGGCTTAGAAAAAAAAGACGTCGAGGTCACCTACAAATTTGCAAAACACAGGCTGGGTGACCTGCCTGATCTGGCGAAAAGATTGGTAAAGGCCGATGTCGAGGTACTCGCCGCGACCGGCGGCATCGCATCGGCAGAAGCAGCGGTGGCGGCGGTCCAAGCAGCCAACATGCCCATTCGAATTGTCTACATCAGTGGCGATGACCCGGCCGCGAACAGGATGTTGGCATCGAGCGGCCATACCACTGGCGTGATCACTGCGACTACCGAACACCTTCCAGAACGTCTGGAGCGCGCCAGGGAATTACTGGGCAGTAACAAACAGATCGTCATTCTTGTCAGGCCCAACACGAAGGTGGGCAATTTAGAACTTTCAGAATTGAAGAAGCTTGATAAGAGCTTTTCTACGGTCGCGGCGGATTCGGATGATCAGCTCGAGGCGAGGTTCCGCGAGGCCAAGAACAAGGGGCAGGCGCTTCTGGTCAGTTCAGATCCGTTCTTTACCAGCAGACGCAAGAAGATTGTGAGATTGGCAAAAGAAAATAAAGTGCCGGCGATCTACGCATGGCGCGAATACGTCGATGCCGGCGGGCTGATGAGTTTCGGCTCCAATCTTTCGAACGCCTATCGTCAAGCCGGCGTGTATGTGGGGCAGATTCTCGGCGATGCCAGCTATCAACCGGCGGCGCTGAAGCAAAGTAACTACGAGCTTGCAATCAATGTGAAGGCCGCGGCAGCACTCGATATCAAGGTGTCCCGCGAGCTGCTCGCAAGGGCGGACTACGTTCTGGATTGATTTCGCTGCTGGTGCCACCAGCCGCTGCTGAACCTTAAATTGCGGCGAGGAATCCGCGAATGAGCGACGGCAGGCTGCATTCGCTGGTGGGGAGCACGCCGCTGGCCAGCGAGGCGAGGTCGACTGTGAATGGCCTGTAACCGAGTGGCATGATGAAAGGCCATGCAGAGATAGGCGGAGCGGGCATCGCCGGGTTGAGCTGCGCCATCATGCTGGCCCGGCGCGGGTGGACCGTTCGCGTGCATGAGCGGTCGCCGGAAATCCGAGAAATCGGTGCGGGGATTCAGCTCAAGAACAACGCCATCGAGGTTCTCGAGGAAATCGGAATTTTCGATCGTCTCGCTCCACTTGGAATTCAGCTCGAACGCGGGCGTATCCGCGATCCGCAAGGGCGCATCAAGCAGGAACGAATCCTCACCGGCAAGTCGCGCGTGCACGTGTTCCTTCGTCAGTCGGTGATCGAAGTCCTGTGTGACGCGGCTTTGGAAGCCGGCGTTGAAATCCTCACGAGCTCGATGGCGGTGGCAGCCGATCCCGCCGGCGAACTTGTGCTGGAAAATGGTCGGCGGATGCGGGCCGATGTCGTGGTCGCCGCGGATGGAGCGCAATCGAAGCTGCGGGCGTCGCTCGATATCGGCGGCAGCTATCGCTGGTTGCCAACGGTCGTCAATCGCTATCTGGTACCGTCGCGAGAAGTAACGCCCGAGCTGGTCTCGACCGAGCACTGGTCCGGCCGCTGTCGCATAGGCATCATGCCGTGCGGCGACAACATGTCATTTCTTTTTCATGTCTCGCCTGAATGGGATAGAGCCGCCACACGGCTGCCGATCGACGTTGAGTACTGGTCGAGGGCATATCCCCGCCTGGGACGAGAGATCGAATTGTTCTCGCAGGGGAAAGCCATCCGCCACAACTTTGTCATTGTGCGATGTCCTCATTGGCATAAAGGGCGCGTCGCGATCATCGGGGACGCTGCGCACGGCCTGCCTCCGACGCTTGGACAGGGGGCCGGACTCACGTTTATGAACGCTTATGCGCTCGCGATTGCGCTCGATCGTAACCCGTCGGTCCAAGAGGCCCTCCGGGCTTGGGAATCCTCGGTCCGCTTCATGAGCGACAAGACTCAGCGTTGGGCCTTGCGATACGACTTTTTGTCGCGCCAGTGGCCAGAGACTTTGGGATTTGTTCGGAATGCTATTATCTGGGCGTTCCGGCTTCCGGCACTCAACAGACGGATGAGGATCGCCGACCACGGACTGAAGTTTTCCGAGATGCAGTCGCTCAATCGAGACTTGAAAATGCTCGTGTAGAGCGATGTCAGGACTTGGGCTTCTCGGTCACTCTTGTTCATGTTAATGTATGCGACCTGTTTGGCCGATGATGCTAACTCGGTACCTAAGATGATTGGGACAATGCAGGAGCGATTTTTCATAGCGCTCTTTGTCAGTATGGTTGCGTGCCCGCTTGCCGCCCACGCGCAAGCGCCGACGCCAAAGCCCGTCATCGGCTTCCTCAATAGCGCGTCGCCTGGCCCATTTTCGCCGCTCGTGGCCGCGTTCCACGCGGGTCTAAAGGAAGGTGGTTATGTCGAAGGGCAGAACGTCACCATCGAATACCGTTGGGCGGAAGGCCAATATGATCGCCTTCCAGCGCTGGCGGACGATCTCGTTCGCCGTAAGGTGTCAGTGATCACCGCCACAGGGGGCGTCGTTTCCGCCCGGGCTGCGAGAGCCGCCACTTCGACGATCCCGGTAGTATTCCTCGGCGGTACAGAGCCGGTAGGCGAAGGCCTCGTGAGCAGCTTCAGTCGGCCTGGCGGCAACGTCACCGGCGTAAGTACCTACACGTCTGAAGTGGCGGCGAAACGCGTCCAGCTATTGCGCGACCTGTTGCCCAATGTTGGTAAGATCGCGGTTTTGACGAATCCGGAAAACCGGACCGGGAACGACTTGCAGGACATAGCAGCGGCGGTAAACACCTATAAGCTGCAGATGGTTGAGCTGAAAGCCAAAGCCGAGAGCGAGTTCGAATCGGCGTTCACGGAGGCCGTCAATCAGGGCGCACAGGCGCTCCTCGTCAGCTCTGATCCATTCTTCACCAGTCGGCGCGCTCAGATCGTTGCGCTCGCGGCTCGCCACAAGATGCCCGCTGGCTATGCGTGGCGCGAATATGTGCAGAGCGGCGGCCTGATGAGTTACGGGACTTCCCTTCCGGGAATGTACCGCCAGATCGGGCAGTACGTCGCGCGGATCCTTAAAGGCGCAAACCCGTCAGACTTGCCTGTACAGAACCCGACCACGTTCGTGTTCGCCGTTAATCTCACGACCGCGAAGGCGCTAGGCCTGAGAGTGCCCAGGATTGTGCGCGCACGCGCCGACGAGCTTGTCGAATAGGCCGGCTTTCACGTGGCAGGTCTAGGCGCGATGAAGCCTGTCTCCACCGCGCTCAGATGCAAACCGAGGGGTGCGGGCGTTCGCTTAGAGTGAAAAGGTGGCTTTCGTTCTGCTCAAGCTTACGTCTGCGTTGCACCGGACGATCATTGCCGCACAAGATTTTCACACCTGAATTACCTCTTAATACGACCTCGAACCGGTCTCAGTGCCTTTCAACCGAGGGAGAGCTGCGCCCCGCGGGCGATGGGATTTCATCGCTGCCGTCTGCGGCGGGGCGGCCGCTTGGCCGCTGGCCACGCGCGCGCCGCAACCCAACCGAATGCGGCGCATCGCTGCCACACAAACCTTGAATCCGGCGCCCACAATGGCCTCCGTTAGCGCGACCGTCGCGATGATCGCGAGGTCACCAGTTTAGAAGAGTTCTTCGGCTAAAAAAGCCCCCGTCGTTTTCGACGGGGGCAGTCACTGGGAGGAACGCGAGCCCCGAGGCCCGCGCGCAGGGTTTGTCGCTCCAACCCGCCCATTCGGTTCACGGCGCTAGCGCATATTCCGGAGAAGTGGGTCCTGGTTCTCCGGCAAGGATCTGCGCCACGCTCCCGGCCGGTACTTCAGTCCTGGGACCAAGGGACTGGATCGATGCCGCCCGGAAAGACGGTAAAAGCTTCAAAATCTCAACGATCTCAAAGCCATCGGTCAATCGAATCCCCGTGCCCGTCTCCAGACATCCGGATGATTCTCCGCGCGGACTTGCTCGCGCACAATCCATCTCGACGAACCGAGAGGCGGTCGATCATCGATCGGACTTTCGATTCCAAGGAGGCGTCGATGGGAAGTCTTGTGGTTGACAAGCAAGCCGGTTGGCGCGTGGCCGCGGCCGGATTGTTCTTGGCCGCACTGCTCGCGGGGCCGATCGCGGTCGTTGCGACGATGGCGAATTCTCCGCCGAAGGATGATTTGGCGGCGCTACAGGAAGCCGCCGTGTCGACGGGAGTGCCGATTGCGTATCCGGCACTGACTGACTCCGGCGACCTTGGGCCCTTTGCCTTCGGCTACGTGGAATTCGACATCGATCCCAGGCGGCCGGGCGGTGTGCCGGGGTTCGATTCCTGGCCGCCAGGTTCTCCGCGCCGATAGGGCGCATCAGGAGTGTCTGGCGAGACACAAAATTCCTTCTCATCGGAGCCCATGCAATGAGCGAGATGCGCTTGCCCGATTGTAGGCCCCCGCGACGCGACGACAGCGTCACATCTGCATCATCGCATCCAGAGCTGATCAGCGGAGATTTCACCATGCGACCTCGACTTCATGCTTTACTCACGCCCGCTGATCGCGCTGCAGTTTCCACTTGGTCGCGGCGCCTGGTCGCGGGTTGTGTTTTTGTCGCCGGCGCCCTGTTGCTGTACTCGATTTTCTCTCAACAGTCCGAGTCGAAGGCGCAAACGGCCGGAATGGGCGGCCAGACGCTCGCACCGTCGTGCGTGCGGTGGCATCAGGCTGCGAGCGCGGCCGTGGCGCGATTGGTAGAGAGCACGCGCGATTCCGATCTGCGACAGGTCAATGATGCGATCTTTCGCATGCGGCGCGCCCTCAGAAACTGCGAGGAAGGCTGGTTCAGCCTGGCTTGTCAGGACTACCACTGGGTTGCCCGGAATCTACCCGGCCATCCCGAAACGAATGAAGAATCGTTATTCGCCTGTCGACGTTCTGCCAGCTAATCGGAGTGGCCGCGTCAAAATAACCAACATCCTGCGGCCGCTAGGGAGGGGGACCTAGGCGCCTTTGCTTTGATGCCAACAGTCGAACACTCGTTCCTTACCGGACGTCATGTTATTATTGAATGGTATTGTCGCGATCCGGATCGGAGCGAGCCTCCATCGCGATCAAAAGAGCACCGCGCTGACGATCAAGTCGCAAAGCGGCCAGTATTAGGCTCGGCCCTGGTCCTTCTCGCCCCCGATGCGGTCGTGCGATGAGACGACGTGACCTCCTGGCGCTTTTCGCTTGTGGCGCGGTCCAGCCGCCACTTGCCGCTTTTGCTCAGCAGGCCGAACAGGTCCGGCAAATCGGCGTGCTGATCGGTCTTTCGGAGAGCGACCCGGAAGCTCCATCCCGCGTCGCCGCATTTCAACAAGGCCTCGAGGCGCTGGGTTGGATCGACCGGCGCAATATCCAAATCACCTACCGCTGGGCTCCTGACGAGCAGCGGATCAGATCGTCCGCACAGGAACTGGTCGCGCTCCGGCCGGATCTCATCGTCGCCGGTAGCTCGCTGGTCGCGTCCGCGCTCTTGCGGGAAACCCGCACCACGCCGATCGTGTTCGTCACAGCCTCCGATCCTGTGGGCGACGGTTTCGTTGCAAGCCTGGCGCGGCCTGCAGGCAACGCAACCGGCTTCACGAACAGCACCGCAACAATGGGCGGCAAGTGGTTGGAAATGATCAGGGAGATTGCGCCTGACGTCACACGGGTTGGCGTCATGTTCAACCCGGAGACAGCGCCGGCCGGCGGCGCCTATTTCCTGCAGGCGATCGAGGGCGTTGCCGTATCGGTAGGATTGCGAGCGCTCGCAACGCCGGTGCGCGAGCCGGCACAGATCGAAAGTGCGCTCAGGGACATTGTCCGGGAGCCGGGCGGCAGCTTCATCGTCATGCCGGACCACTTCACGACCAACCACCGCAGCGTGATCATTGCGCAGGCGGCCCAACATCGCCTGCCCGCGGTCTACCCATTTCGTTACTTCGCGACAGAGGGTGGCCTGATGTCCTATGGTGCGGATTTGGTAGATCTTTACCGTCGGACCGGTACCTATGTTGACCACATCCTGAGAGGTGTCAAACCAGGTGAACTGCCCGTGCAAGCGCCCGCCAAGTTTGATTTGGTGATCAACCTGAAGGTAGCCAGGCAGTTGGGCTTGACGATTTCCCGTATTCTGCTTGTCCGGGCTGACGAGGTGATCGAATGAGTATTCCGGGACAGCAACCCGGGGCGGCGGAGCAAGTACGCGCGCCCCCGACCCCTCGGGGCCGGCTGTTTCGCAAGTATGTCGCTTTGTTTGTCGCCGTGGTGTGCGCGGCCCTCATCACCAATGGACTGACGGACATCTGGTTTTCGTTTCGAGAACAACAGGAATTGCTCATTCGTATTCAGCGTGAGCAGGCCGAAGCGGCGGCGTCACGAATCGTCCAGTTCGTCAAAGGGATCGAAGGACACTTGGGTTGGGCGATTCAGCTTCCCTACAACAAAGACAATATCGATGAGTGGCGGTTCGATGCGGTCCGCGTCATGCGTCAGGTGCCGGCGATCACCGAGCTTGCTCAACTCGACGACTCGGGCCGCGAACTCATTCGGATGTCTCGGCTCGCCATGGACGTCGTCGGTAGCCAGCAGGACTTTTCGAACGATCCGAGCTTCATCGGCGCCATGGCGAACAAGATCCATTATGGGGCGGTCTATTTTCGTCGTGAATCCGAACCGTATATGACCCTGGCGGTGGCGGGCGCACGCCGAGAGTATGGCGTCATCGTCGCACAGGTGAACCTCAAGTTCATTTGGGACACCGTATCCGAGATCAAGGTCGGCGAGCGCGGCCAAGCCTACGTCGTCGATGATCGGGCTTACCTGATTGCGCATCCGGACATCAGCCTTGTGCTGCGCAACACCGACATGTCACACCTTGCGCAGGTGCGGACGGCTCGATCTGGGGCGCCGCCAAAGTACGAGCCGACTGAGAATCTCCAGGGCGTCAAGGTCTTGTCCGCGCATGCGCCGGTCGCGCCTCTCAACTGGCTGGTCTTCGTTGAACTGCCGGTCAACGAAGCCTACGCCCCCCTCTACACGTCGATCGTGCGATCAAGCGCGTTCCTCGCGGGCGCCTTGATCGTCGCGGTTTTTGCCGGCCTGTTTCTGGCCCGCAGGATGGTGATTCCGATTCGGGCGTTGCGTGATGGTGCGGCACGCGTCGGCGGCGGTGATCTCAGTCAACGCATCTCGATCAGGACCGGCGACGAGCTCGAGGCGCTGGGCAATCAGTTCAACCGAATGGCGGCCGAGCTTCAGGAGTCATACGCGACCCTCGAACGCAAGGTCGAGGAACGCACGCGCCAGCTCGAACACGCCAACCTTGCAAAGTCGCGTTTTCTCGCAACGGCAAGCCACGATTTGCGGCAACCGGTGCACGCCTTGGGTCTGTTCGCCGCACAGCTGCGTCAACCCATGAACGCCGAGCAGCGCCACCGGGTCGTCGAGCGCATCAATGCGGCCGTTGCCGCCATGAATGATCTTTTCAAGGCGCTCCTCGACATCTCGAAGCTCGATGCCGGCGCGCTGGCCCCGTCCATCGCCAACTTTCCGATAGCGCATGTACTCGACAGGATCGAGTCTACGTTTGCCGAAGCGGCTCACGAAAAGCATCTGTCGTTGCGGATCGTGCCGACCGACGCTTGGGTGCGCAGCGATCCAGTCTTGCTCGAAAGGATCATGCTCAACCTCGTGTCCAATGCGATCCGTTACACGCGCGAAGGCGGCGTGTTGGTCGGCTGCCGGAGGCGGAGGGATCAATTGCTGATCGAGGTATGGGACACCGGCATCGGAATCCCGGAGGAACAGCGCGAGATTGTGTTCAGCGAGTTTTACCGATTGGGCGATACGCAAGGCGATCAGAACGCGGGCCTTGGCCTGGGCCTTGCGATTGTCGATCGGCTCTGCCGGCTGCTCGGCCATTCGATCGAACTGGCTTCGGTTGTCGGCAAGGGATCCCGGTTCACAGTCGGCGCGCCGCTCGTTCCCCGACAAGCCACGGCGCCCGAATCCGCGGCTCCGATCCAGACCGCGCTCGACGCGTCGAATGGCAAGCTCGTCGTGGTGATCGACGACGATCCGCTGGTGCTGGAGGGGATGGGGGGCCTGCTCCGAAGCTGGGGCTGTCGTGTTGTCAGCGGCGGCTCGATTGCCGCGACACTGGCCAACCTCGACGGACAAGACCAGCCGCCCGATCTCATCATTTCCGACTACCGTCTTGCCGAAGGACAAACGGGCATTGCAGCCATCGAACAGCTGCGCAGCAGGTTCGGAGCGCCGATCTCGGCCTTTCTCATCAGCGGCGATACTAATCCCGAACCGCAGCGTGAAGCCCGCGCCAGCGGGTACCATTTGCTGCACAAGCCTCTGGACCCGATGATGTTGCGCGCGATGATCACCCAGATGCTCAAGAACAAGGCCTTCGAAGTCCGCCATTAGAGCATGATCTGGCAAAGCGGAAACGGGTCTTCCGCAGGGCATGTCCTCGGGCTTGACCCTGAGGGATCATGCTCGAATGCCAAGACGGCGAGCCGCGCATGATTCAATCTAAACGAGTCAAACCGTAGCGGTGGGGACGTCCCCGCGCTCCTTCACTCAAGGGACGCGCGCGCGTGAAGTCATCCTTCTGTCCTGAGACTCAGGTCTTGTCTGGAGGAATGGCGCCCGCGGCTGGAAATCGCGGTATTTCAAGCGATTAGCGCCCTTGCGCTAACCCCCGCTCAATGCGGCGGCAGTACCTGAGGCTGATTTATCGCGCGCTCAATCAGCAACAGATTGGCGGCCATAACGCAGGCTCGGCAGCCTGCTCAGAAAACGGGGGCCGTCATGCAATCCATCCTGAGCCTATCCAGCGCCTGCGGAAGGCACCTCATCTCGTCGGCCCAGAAGGTGCCGGATGAGGCTCTGATTGTCTCCATCGCGAAGGGCGACAGGCGAGCCGTGGAGCTGCTGTTCGCGCGGCACAACCAGCGGGTCTACCGCTTCGTCCGCCGCTTGACCGGCAATCCCTGGCTGGCCGAGGAGATCGTCAGTGACGTGTTTCTCGCCGTCTGGCACTGCGCGGAATGCTTCAGGGAGCAATCGCGAGTCTCGACCTGGCTCTTGGCGATTGCCCGCCACAAGGCTATTGCGGCGCTCAGGCGAAAAAAGGACGAGCACCTGGATGATGAACATGCCGCGGCCATTGCGGATGATGCCGATGATCCCGAGGTCACGGCTTATCAGGCGAGCCGCAGCGCCATGATCCGGAAGTGCCTCCAGCGGCTCCCGCAGTCCCACCGCGAGATTATCGATCTGGTCTATTATCACGAGAAGACGGTGATCGAGACCGCTCGGATCGTCGGAATTCCGGAAGGGACCGTCAAGACCCGTATGCTGCGGGGGCGCCAGCGGATGGCCAAACTCCTGAAGGACGCGGGGATCGATAGCGTTCAGGCATGCTGAGCCGGGATTGCACCGGGGACTGGTGTCCCGGGGCCCTAGTCGCCGCTGCGGCATTCACTTGGTAACGGTCGGCAGCTCCCATCCCAGTTCGCCGGCGGCGATCACGGCCTCGGTCCGGTTGGTCACCTTCAGCGCCTTGAGGATGGCGGTGACGTGGTTCTTCACCGTCGGTTCGGCCAGATCAAGCACGCGACAGATCGCCTTGTTGCTCTTTCCCTGCATCATCAGCGCGAGCACGTCGAGTTGGCGCCCGGTGAGGCCGAGGTCGGCGGGTGTCGTCCCCTGGCGTAGCCGTCCCGGCGCCGGCTGTGACGGCTGATCTGTGCGCATGAGAATTTCTGGCGGAATGTAGATGCCGCCGGCGAATACCAGCTGCAGTGCGCTCACCATCACCTCGCGCTGGCCGGACTTCGGGATGTAGCCGAGAGCCCCGAGGTCGAGAGCCTTGACCACGCTCCCTCGATCCTGTTGGCCCGACAGGACCACAACTGAAATCGCGGGGTAGTGCGCGCGCAGCTCGGCGAGGACCGAAAAGCCGTCTCGATCCGGCAGGTTCAAATCCAGCAGGATGAGGCCAAGGTCGGCATGCTCCGCGATGACCGCCATGGCCTGGCGGCTGTCGGAAGCCTCGAACACGGTCGCGTCGCGCTTCAGCTCCGTCAGGACGCCGCGCAATGCCTCCCGTATCAGCACGTGATCATCGACCACGAGGATTTTCATAAAAGTCTCTCACGCCTCAGCCTCGGGGCAAGAATACTTGAGTCCCGAGACCAAAGCATCACCCTCTTCGCACCGTGTTTGCGGGCCGGAAGCCCTTCTTTGACGGCCATTTCCTGTGTCACGGCGACGCCTCCACTACCAGGGGTGGCAGGACATCCGGCTGATTTACCTGGCGAACTGCGGCGAACTAGATGCAGGCGCACACCGGCAAGGTGTGAGCGCCAATCGGAGACGCGACCATGTTCACGAAGACCGCAATTGTCCTCGCTCTGCTCGCCGGCACCGCTTCGGCCGTACTGGCGGCGCCCAGGGCGTACAGCACCAACCCCGCCCATGACGTGTACGACACCCGCGGCCGCTACATCGGCTCGGATCCGGACCCGACCGTCCGCTCCATGCTGCAGCGGGACGTCGGCCACTAAGCCCGACGATGAAGCCCTGGGTGGCGGCCGGTCCTGCGACCGGCCGTTTCACCGGGTTACTCATTGTGGTGATCACGGAGGACCGACATGCCCATCTATCTGTCCAAACACTTTGCCCGATTCGCCGTTGCGGCGGCCTGTCTGATCGCGACCATCGGCGACGGCACGGCCGCCTCGTTCACGCGGACCTGTGCGGCACGTGACCTGCAGATCCTCATGTTGATCGAGGCGCACCAGAGTGCCGATGCCGTCTCCACACAGAAATTGAACGATGCGATGCTCACGATGACGCATGCACGCATGATCTGTCATCAAGGGCAAGTCGTGGATGCGCTTGCGATCTACGACACGATCGCTCAGGCCCTGACATCCGATTCCATCTTGTTTCGCCGGATCAAATGATGCGGAGCATGACGATGAGCAAGCCCTCTTACGAAGGACTGATGGAGCGGGCCAAGGATGAGCGAGCCGCGTTCGTCTCGCGCTTGCTGGCCGGGCTGGCGAACTCTCTCAAAGCGCGGTTGCGCCGGCTGACCATGCTCGCTCACGCGAGTTCGGTCGAGAATCGGGTGCCTAGCCGAATTCACCGCTCTACTCCACCAGGGAACGTGGAGTAGCCGCAGCCTGGTCCATGATCCGCTGCTGGATCTCCCACGACAGCGGCCGAAAGGGCAGATTCCGTTGTTCGAGCGCCGCCGCGAGTTCGGGATCGGAGATCGTGGCGGCGACCGCTTTGCGCAACGCGGCGAGGCGATCCTCCGGAATGTCGGGCGGCGCGATGAGGCAACGCGACAACGCGCTGAACGAGGCGACGAACGCAAAGGCCTGCCGCGCCTTGTCGTCGGGCGCGAGATTTTGCAACAGCGGCGCGTCGAGATCGGGCTCACTGTTGTAACCGACCTGCAGCAGGATGCGGCCCTTGTCGTTCTGGAGCGCCGCCTTCGTTCGTTGCTCCTTGATGGCCAGCCATGACGTGAACACCCCGTCGACTTCGCCGCGCTCCATCGCCAGCGTGGTCTCCGCGATGCCCTTGTAGCCGGTGATGACCTTGAGCCGCGTGCCGAGATAGCGGTTCATCATCTGGGGAATGACATATTGGTACGAGGAGGTGTCGGTGGCGCCGAGTGTCAATTCGGTGCGTTTCAGCTCATCGGCGGTGCGGACCGTCGTCCGTTCCGACACGGTCAGCACGGCGTTGAGCTGCGCGTACAGGCCGAGCGCGTTGAGCTTGCGTAGGTCGTACCTGACGTGCTCGGGCGTGAGCACCTGAATGATGCCGGCGGTCTGCGAGAGCATGCCGATCGTCAGCCCGTCTCTGGCTGGCACGTTATAGAGGAAGTTCGTCGCCTGGATGCCGCTCGGCATGAACTGCATGACCAGGCTTGGATTGCCCGGGATGTGCCGGGTAAGCCGGTCATTGATGATCGAGCCGTAGAGCGCATAGGTGCCGCCCGGGCCGGTCGGCAGGATCACCTTGATCGACTTGCCGCGATAGAACTCTTCCGCGGGCTGCGCGGACGACGGCGACGGCGCTGAGGCGGCTATCGCAAGCAGCACCGGCAGCATGACGCGAGTCATCGTCAACATTGCGGTTCTCCGAATGGTGGATGTCGCGTTTCCGTCCCTCGTGTTATGCAGTGAAGATCTTGCGGCCGGTGAGCTTCTCGATCGCGCGGCCGAAACGGAATTTCAGCTCCGGCCCATCGAACGCCGCGGTGCGCACCTCGCGGGCCAGGCGCTCCACCTCGAGCACGATAAACGTATGCCCCGGCGTCAGCACGGCCTCGCCGAACTGCTGCCTGAAGGCGTCGAGATTGTCGAACGTGAAGACCCGCGCGATGCCAACGCCGCGCGCGATCGCGGCATAGTCGGCGTGCCGCGCAAATGGAATGTCGACCTCTTCAGTGGAACCATAGCAGCGGTTCGAGATCATGAAGTGCTTGAGGTTCGGCAGATTGAGCCGCCGCTCCACGAACAGCATGCCGGGATTCATCACGAAGGCGCCGTCGCCGGAGAATGCCCAGACCGGGCGATCCGGGAAGCCGACCGCAATGCCGGCGGCGAACATCGAGGACAGGCTCATCGACGCGGTCAAATAGAACGCGCGGTCGGTGTTACGGGTCACGTCCCACCACGTGCCGGAACTGTGGCCCGCCGATGTGACCAGGAGCGTGTCATCGGTCCATTCGCTCGCCATGAATTCGAAGCAGGTGCGCAGCTCCATGGCTTCAGGCCTCCCCGCGCAGCACGTCGCGTGTGAGCGCGACGACGACCGGCCGGTTGATCACCCGGGTATGGCGATAGGCGCCGCGGATGACGCGAAGCTTGTCTCGGCTGTCGACCACCTCATAGGGCAGGTTGATCGATTTGAGCAGCGCATCGAGGTAGAGGCCGTTCGAGACCTGATACTTGGCGGAATCGCCCATGGCGCCGCGCAGCGAAATCATGAACAGCATTGGAATTTCGTAGGTGTAGTTGACCTTGGTGATCGCATAGACGCAGGTCATGAGACCTGACGCGCCCATGAGCGCGAGCGAGGACGTGCCGCTGAAGAACGTCCCGGAGCACAGGCCGACGGCGGATTCCTCGCGATTGACCGGGACGTGGATAAACCGCGCGTCGGCGTCGAGGGTCTTGATCAGCTCCGCGATCCAGTCATCCGGCAGGCTCGCGACCAGCTTGATCTCGGCCGCGGCCAGTTCGTCGGCGATGCGCTTTGCCGCATCCTTCGCTTTGTCACTCAACGTTCCAGTCCCCAAGCAATCCTGCTGCCGCAGCTGTCACCGTAGAGGGCCGTCAATTCTCCGACAAGAGCAAATGCGGCGGCGCGTTGTCATCGTTGCGGCGGGATGCCGCGCTCGCCGAGATCCCAGAACAATCCAGCCATCAACCCAAGCCCTTCGCGCGCGATCGGCGCCAGCAGATGCTCGTTGGGTGCGTGCTGCGAACAGCCGGCGTAGGAATGCGGCACCCAGATCGTCTTGAGGTTGAGCACGTCGACGAAGATGTCGTTGGGCAGCGAGCCACCGATGTTCGGCAGGATCACCGGCGCGTGCCCGCTCGTGCGTTCGAGCGAGCCGGCGGCGAAGCCGACCCAAGGATCGGCCGGATCGAGGCGGCTCGCATTGAAGAAGCCGCCGGTGCCGCGGCGGACCTCGACCTTCTGGAAGCCGTGGCGGTCGAGATGCCGGCGCAGCGCCGGGATGATGTCGTCGACGTCGGTGCCGACCACGTAGCGCAGCTGGCAATGGGCGCGCGCCTTGCCGGGAATGGCATTGACCGGCCGCTCCGGCGTGCCGGTGGTGAAGGCGAGCACCTCGAACGAGTTCCAGCCGAACACGCGCTCGGCCGAGGTGAGACCGGGCTCGCCCCAGTCGTGGTCGATGGTCGGTCCGTCCTCGCCGCCGTCGACTTCGACGCCTTGCAGCACGCGGCGCACCGGTTGCGGCAGCGGCGGCCGCCACTCCGGCACCTGGATCGTGCCGCGCGCATCGGTGATGCAGGCGAGCGCGTGCGCAAGCACGATGCCGGGATTGGCGAGGAGCCCGCCCCAGTTGCCCGAGTGATGCCCGCCTTCGCGGAAGTCGACAACGAGGTCGATCAGATGGCCGCCGCGCGCGCCGAGAAAGAGCGTCGGCCGGTCGGGCGCGATGCGCGGCCCGTCGGAGGCGATCAGCAGGTCGGCCTTGAGCAGGCCGTCCTTGTGTTGCTCGCACAGTTCGCGCAGTCCGGCGGAGCCGACCTCCTCGCCCATCTCGATCAGCAGCTTGACGTTGAAGCCGAGTTTGCCGCGCTCGCGGATAACCGCGGCGAGCGCCGCGATATTGACGCTGTGCTGTCCCTTGTTGTCGGCGGTGCCGCGCCCGTAGATGCGTTCGCCCTCGACCGTGATCGTCCAGGGCGAGAGGCCCGCGCGCCACAGGTCGTCGAGGCCGCGGACGGTGTCGCCGTGGCCGTAGATCAGGACGGTCAGCAGGGCCGGGTCCTCAATGCGCTCCGCCACCAGGAACGGCGGGCCGCCGCTGCCCGGATTGTCCAGGATGCGGCTGGTGAAGCCCATTGGAGCGAGCGCCGGTACGATCTCATCGTTGAGATAGGCGCGCAGCGCCTCGGCGCGGCCCGGTTCCTGGCTCGAGCTTGGGATCGCAACGCGACGGCGGAGGTCGGCAAGGAAGCTGCCGTCGTCGAAATGGGCGTGGGCGCGGGCGATGGCGGTGGCGCGGGTCATCACGCTCATCCCTTGCGCGGCAGCTCGGCTTCGACCAGCCGCGCCCAATAGCTCGCGCCGAGCG
>Ga0137375_10003614_pt1 | contig 18364 bp, 15 predicted proteins | sample SagtaG_24_FD_104936 | JGI IMG/M metagenome (GOLD analysis project Ga0137375, IMG submission 104936) | Vadose zone soil microbial communities from Sagehorn Ranch, Mendocino, California, USA - Sage1_R_113_16 metaG | ecosystem: Environmental > Terrestrial > Soil > Vadose zone | place: USA...
CCGCTCCCCACGAAGGAGCGCGAGCAGTACGACAACGCGCGCCACCTGCTCGTCCACGAGATCGCGGTCTCGCTCGGCGTCCCCGCCGTCCTCGCCGAGGACTACGTGGACTACGCGCTCATGCCGCCGGCGGGCGTGAAGTTCGACCTGAAGCCGCCGCCGACGCCCGTGCTCCTGCCGTCTCGTCCGAAGAAGCGCCGCCCGGTCGTCGCGGACGAGGACGACCTCGGCCTCTCCGACCTCGGGATCGACATCGACCTCGCCGGCGCGCTCGAGGGCGCCGCCGTGCCGGGGGCGGCCGACGTCGAGGTGCCCGCGGGAGAGGCGGCGGAGGACGGCGAGGGGGCCGCGCCCGCCGGCGAGGGCGCGGAAGAGGCCGAGGAGGCCCTGCCCGCCCCCGTGCGGCCCGCCGCGCGCCCGTCGAAACCGGCGAAGCCCGCGAAGGGCGAGGGCCGGGGCGCGAAGGAGAAGCCCGCCCCGAAGAAGGCGCCCGCCCCGAAGAAGGCGGCGGCGAAGAAGCCCGCGCCGAAGAAGGCGGCCGCGCCGAAGAAGGCCGCGAAGCCCGCCGCTGCGAAGCGCGGAGGGAAGAAGAAGTGATCCGGATCGTCACGCTCGAGCGGATGGACCCATCCGACCTCGCGTTCCTGACCGGGACGCTGTACCGCGCGTTCGGGGTCGGCACGGAGCACGCCGGCGAGAAGCCGGTGCCCCCCGAGGCGGAGCGGAAGGACGGTCGGCTCGACGCGGTGAAGCTCCTGCGCGAGGTCGCGCCGATCCGCACCCTGCCGGACGACAAGGTGCTCTACGTCACCTCGGCGCCGCTCGCGCTCCCCGAAGGCCCGCTCGGCGAGCCTCCGTGCTGGGGCTTCGCCGACTTCGGCGGTGAGCGCGCCGTGATCAGCCTCTCCCGGCTGCCGCCGCGCGGCGTCACCGAGGCGTCGATAGAGGCGTGGCGCAAGCGGCTCGCGCGCGAGTCGATCCACGCGATCGGGCACACCTGGGACCTCCACCACTGCTACGACCCCCGGTGCGCGATGCACCCGTCGTGGTCGCAGGGGCTGCCGGCGAGCCCCGAGATGGAGCTCTGCACGTTCTGCCGCGAAAAGAGCGAGCGGAAGATCCGCCTCGCGAAGACATGAGCGAGGTCACGCGGCTCGTTCGCCGCGCGGCCTCGCTCGCGCGCGATCGGGCCGCCACGCAGGTCCGCGAGGGGCTCTACGGCGCGCGGCACGCCCTCGCCTGGCTCTGGTCGCACCGCCCGCCGCCGCGCCGCGCCGCCGCGCTCCTCTTCGCCACGGCCCTCGCGCTCGTCTCTGCCGCGTCGGTCCTCTCGCAGGCCCGGCTCCCGGGCCGCCTTCCGACCGCGCTCGACTGGGCGGCGGTCCGCGCGCTCCTCGAGCGCGACGCCCGGCCCGGCGACGCCGTCGCGGTCTCGCCTTCGTGGGCGGAGCGGGCACGAGAGCTCCTGCCCGCGTCGGTCCCCGTCCTCGCGCAGGCGCGCTACGCGGGCGAGGACCTCGTGGGCGTCCGCCGGGTCTGGCTCGTCTCCCTCGCCGACGCGCCCGGGTTCCGCTGGGACACGGAGATGGACCTCGCCGAGCGCGCCGCGCGGTCGGAGGCGCCCGCGCGGCTCGGCGCCATCGAGGTGACCCGCTACGACCTCGCCTTCCCGATGCTCCCCCTCGCGTTCCTCCCGGACCGGCTCGCCCAGGCGGAGGTGTCGCTCGGCGGCGCGCGCTGCGCGCCGGAGGGCTCTGGGCGCTTCCGCTGCGGCGCCGGGCCCGGCGCGGTGGAGGTCGAGCGGGCCGTCCGCGAGGTCGCCGGCGTCCCGCGCCCTTGCCTCTCCGCGGCCGCCGCGGCCCCGTTCGACGCGCCGCTCGTGGTCGCGTTCCCGAGCGCGCGCATCGGCCGGACGCTGCATGGCCACGCCGGCCCGGCGGGCGGCGCCGGGGTCGCCCCGGTCCGCGTCGCGGTCCTGCTCGATGGCGAGGAGATCGGCGCCGCGGAGGTGGTGAGCGCGGGGTGGGCGCCGTTCCGCATCGACCTGACGCGCGGCTCGGGCCAGGCGCGGCCGCTCTCGCTCGTCCTCACGAGCCCGGGGCGGCTCGCCCTGTGCCTCGACGCGGTGGTGCTGCCGTGAGCCTAGCCGGGGCCGTCGAGCGCGGGCGCCACCTCGCGGCCTGGATCGCGGCGCGGCGGGGGCGCACGGCGCTCGCGTGGGCCGCCGCGACGTTCCTCGTGCTCGCGGCGCTCGCTGGCGGGCCGGGCGTCGCCCGCGACGAGGCGCGCGTGCTCGAGCGCTCGGACGCGGCCCTGCGGGCTCCCGGGGCCGTCCCTGCCGAGGCGCCGCCGTTCGCGGCCGAGGCGGCCGCCGCGGCCCGCGCGCTCGCGGTGCCGCTCGGCCTCTCGCACCTGCGCGCGGCGCGGCTCGGGACGGCGCTCCTCGGGGCGCTCCTCTCCGCCGCGCTCGCCCTCCTCGCCTGGGACCTCGCCGGTCCCGCCGCGGCCCTCCTCGCGCCCGCGCTCTTCTGGGCGGCGCCGCGCCACCTCCACGCCGGGCTCGTCGCGACGCCGGATCTCGCGCTCGCCGCCCTCGCCATCGCGACCGCGCTCGCCTGGCGCCGCGCCGTCGTGGACCCCGACGCGCGGGCCCGCGTCCGCGCCTCGGCGCGCGCGGGGCTCCTGTTCGGCGCCGCGCTCGCCGCCCGCGCCGACGCGTGGGTGCTCCTCGCCGCGCTCGCGCTCCACGCCGGCGTGGCTCGCCTCTTCCGCGCGGCCCCCGCGCCGGGCGCGCTCGAGGCGCGGCTCCGCGGCGCCCCGCTCGCGCTCGTCTCGACCCTCGTGCTCGGCCCGCTCGTCCTCCTCGCCGCGTGGCCCGCGCTCCTCTTCTCCCCGCTCGCCCGCGCAGCGGCCCTCGCGGGCCCGGGCGCCGCCGCGACCCCGCTCGGCGCCGCGCTCTCTGGCGTACCGGCGTCCCTCCAGCCGTTCGTCGCCGCGGCGCTCACGCTCCCCGCGGCGCTGCTCGTCGCGCTCGCCGCGGGCGCGGCGCACGCGATGCTGCGGCTCGCGCGCGCGCTGCGGGGGAGCGCGCCCGCCGAGCAGGCCGCCGACGAGGTCCTCCTCCTCGCCTGCGCGCTCGCGCCGTTCGCGGCCGCGGCCGCGGGCATCGCGCCGGCGTCCGGCGGCGTGCGCCCGGTGCTCCACGCGATGCCGTTCCTCGCGCTCCTCGCCGCGCGCACGCTCGTCGCCGCCGCCCGCGTCGCGTGGCCCTCGCGCGCGGCGCCGCTCGTTGCCTCGCTCGCGCTCGTCGTCCTCTGGCCGGCGGTCCGCGCTGTCGCGCACTTCCACCCCTCCGGCGCGTCCGCCTGGAACGAGCTCGTCGGCGGGGCGCCCGGGGCGGCCGCGCTGCGGCTGCCGCGGCAGGACGGCGGCGAGGGGGTCGTCCGCGTGCTCGACGCCGTGAACGCCCGGGCCCGCGACGGCGCACGCGTCTGGTGGCCGTCCCTCGCGCCCGCGGCGTTGCGCGCGCTCGGGCGCGACGGTCGGCTGCGCGCCGATCTCGCCGTCGCGGACGGTCCCGACGACGCGGACCTCGCGGTCGTCGCGCTCGACGGTACGGGACGCGACGCGGAGTACCGGGCCTGGAGCGCGTTCCGCACGGCGCGGCCGGTGGCGGGCGCGTACCTCGACGAGGTGCCGCTCGCCCTCGTCTACGCGCGCCCGGGCGCCTGGCGCTAGGTCCCTCCGTTCGCCCTGTGAGCGTAGGGCCGGCGCAGCCGCCCGATGCCGAAGGGCTCAGACGAGCAGCCGGCTGTTCTCTCTGCAACCGCGCCGCGTTAGCTCAAACTGACGCGATGACTCGACTTTCTGCCCCCGTGAGGGGTGAGACAACCCGCACCAGATGTGCTTTCATCGATTTGCGCGCTTTTTGCGCGCACGAACTGCGCATGGAGGGCCCCATGTCGAACGGCCCCGCGATGCTGGTCCACCCCGTGGCCCGAACACGCGAGCGCCCGTCCGCCGGGGCGCGCGCGGCCGCGCTCCTGGGCCAGCTCGCGTTCGCCGCCGCGCTCATCGTCGGCGGGTCGGTCGCGCTCGCGATGGTGCTGACGCTCGTGTTCGTCGCCGCGCCGCTCGCCGCCGCGCTCGTCTTCTGGATGATCTGGCGTTCGGGAGACGCGGCGGCGCGCCAGACGCGCCGCCTACGCGCGCGCGTGCGGCGCCGGACCCACGCGCTCGGCCTCAGCGTGCTCGCGGGCGCGCAGCCCGCGATGCCGCTCCGGCTCGCGGCCGCGGCGGCGACGCGCGAGCCCGAGCGCCGGCCGCGCGCCGTCTAGCTGGGCGTCGATCCCCCTCACCCCGACCCTCTCCCCCGCTTCGCGGGGGCGAGGGAGACGGTTCTGCTCTCGCCCTCCGCTTCGCAGGGGGAGGAAGACGATCACCCCCTCTCCTCCGCTTCGCAGGGGGAGGAAGACGATCACCCCCTCGCCCCCGGCAACAGCCGGGGGAGAGGGCTGGGGTGAGGGGGCGGGCCTACGCGGCCATCAGCGCAGCCTCACTCAGCCGCGGCGCGGACGTGGGGCACGGGCTCCGCCTCGGGCTCCTCCTCCTTCGCCGACTTCCACAGCAGGCCGCGCAGCGAGTCGACGAGCGAGTACACGACGGGGACGATCCCGAGCGTCAGCACCGTGGACGTGACGAGGCCGCCGATGATCGCGACCGCCATCGGGACGCGGGTCTCGGCGCCGTCGCCACGCGCGAGCGCGACCGGGATCATGCCCGCGATCATCGCGACCGAGGTCATGAGGATCGGCCGGAGCCGAACAGGGCCGGCCTCGAGGAGCGCGTCGCGGGTGGACTTCCCTTTCGCCTTGAGCTGGTTCGTGAACTCGACGAGGAGGATGCCGTTCTTCGTGACGAGCCCCATCAGCATGATGAAGCCGATCATCGCCATCATCGAGAGGTACTGGTTCGCGATGAGGAGCCCGCCGATGCCGCCGATCACCGCGAACGGCAGCGACATCATGATGGTAAACGGGTGGACGAGGCTCTCGAACTGCGCGGCGAGGATGATGTAGACGAGGACGATGCCCAGGAGGAGCGCCGCCCCGAACGCCTTTCCCGTCTTGCCGAACTCCTTCGCCTGGCCGGCGAAGTCGTGGTGGACGGTGGGCGGAAGCTCGCGCTTCGCGAAGTCGGTCAGGAACGTCGTCGCCTCGCCGAGCGAGTAGCTCTTCAGATCCGCGAGCATCGTCACCTGCCGCAGCTGCGCCTGGTGCTCGATCTGCGCGGGGCCGAAGGTGGGGGTCACGTCCGCGAGCGTCCTGAGCTCGATGAGCTGCCCGGACGCCGCGCGCACGGGGATCGCGCCCAGCGCGCCCGGGTCGGCGAGGATCGCGGGGGGCAGGCGCACCTTGATCTCGTAGGTGTCGCCGGCCTCGTGGAAGTCGGCGACCTTGTCGCCGCCCATCAGGGCGCGGACGTTCTGCCCGAGGACCGCGGCGGGGATGCCGAACGTCGATGCGCGCTCGCGGTCCACCACGACGTCGAGCTGGGGCTTCCCGAGACGCCAGGTGGTGTCAACGTCGACGAAGCCGGGGTTGCGCTTCATCGCGTCGCGCGTCTTCTCGACGGCGGCGATGAGCGCCTCGGGGTCCGTGCTCCGCAGGTTGAACTGGACGATCTGCGCGCGGTTCCCGCCGCCCGCCATGGCGTTGTAGTCCTGGACCCCGACGACGGCGGCGGGGCTCGTACGCAGGTTCGCGCGCAGGTGCGCCTTGAAGTCCTGCTGGCCGTAGGCGCGTTCCTTGATCGGAACGAGGCTCACGGTGATGTCTCCCTTGTTCACCTCCTCGAGCTGGCCGCCGCCGGCGACCGCGAACGTCTCGGTCACGCCGGGCACCGCGCGGATCTGCCGGGCGAGGTCTGAGAGCTGCGCGCGGGTCTCCTCGAGCGCCGTGCCGGTGGGGAGCTCGAGCGTGACCTTCACGAGGCTCATGTCCTGCTGAGGGAGGAAGGTCGCCTTGAGCTGCGTCGCGAGCCCGAACGTGAGCAGGAGGACGACCGTCGCGCCGACCATCGTCCAGACGCGATGCGAGAGGACCCAGCCGAGCGCGCGACGGTAGACGTGGTCGAGGCTCCCGAGCGCGCGCTCGATCGCCGCGAACACCACCCCGTGCGCCTGGTGCTCGCGCAGGACGCGCGCGGAGAGCATGGGCGTGAGCGTCATGGAGACGCCGTACGAGATGAGCACCGCCACCGCGACCGTGACGCCGAACTGGTAGAAGAACCGGCCGATGATCCCTTCCATGAAGGCGACGGGGACGAACACCGCCACGACGGCAAGGGTCACGGCGAGCACCGCGAGCGCGATCTCGGAGGTCCCCTTGCGCGCGGCCTCCCACGGCTTCTCGCCGTGCTCGAGGTGCCGGATGATGTTCTCGATGACGACGATGGCGTCGTCGATGAGGAGGCCGATCGAGAGGGTCAGCGCGAGCATCGTGATCACGTTGAACGTGAACCCGAGCGCGCGCATCACCGCGAACGTCCCGATGATCGCCGTCGGGAGCGCGACCGCCGAGACGAGCGTCGAGCGCCAGTTGCGCAGGAACAGGAGCACGACCAGCACCGCGAGGAGGCCGCCGAGGATCATGTCCTCCTGCACGGCGGAGATGGACGAGCGGATGAACTGCGCGCCGTCGATGACGACGGCGATGCGGCTCCCGGGCGGCAGCTGGGCCTCGATCGTCGCGAGCGCCTCCCGCACCGCACCCGCCACCTGCACGGTGTTCCCGCCCGACTGCTTGCGCACGATGAGGCCGACCGCGCTCTGGTCCCCGAGCTGCGCGCTCGACCGCGCCTCCGCGGGGCCGTCGAGCACCTGCGCCACCTGACCGAGCCGGACGGGGACTCCCCCGGGGCTCGCGACGACGAGCGCGCGCAGCGCCTCCACGGACCGCGCCTCGCCCGCGAGCTTCACGGAGCGCTCGACGCCGGGCTCGAGCGTGCGCCCGCCCGGGACGTCGATCGACTGTCCGCGGATCCCCTGCACCACGTCGGAAGGCGCGAGCCCGTAGCCCTTCGCGAGCGCCGGGTCCACGACGACGGTGATCTCGCGCTTCCGGCCGCCGATCACGTCCACGGAGCCGACCCCCTGGATCTGCTGCAGGGACGGCTTCACGACGTCGTCGGCGATCTTGGTGAGCCGCTCGATGGGGAGCTTCGAGCTGAACGCGAGCGTCACGACGGGGATCGCGCCGATGTCGAACTTCTGGACGACGGGGCTCTGGATCTCGCGCGGGAGCTTCGCGAGCGTGGCCTGGACCTTGTCGCGGACGTCCTGGGCCGCGACGTCCACGTTCCGGCCGAGGTCGAACTCGATGATGATCTGCGAGACGCTCTCGACGTTGAGCGAGCGCAACGTCGCGAGGCCCGGGACCGTGTTGAGCGCCTCCTCGAGGGGCTCGGTGACGGTCTTCTCGATCGCCTCCGGATCGGCCCCGGGCAGGATCGTGAGGACGGTGACGATGGGGAAGTCGACGTCCGGGTACTGGTCCACTCCGATGCGCGGGTAGGCCACGATCCCGAAGACGAGGACCGTGAGCGCGAGCATCCCGGTGAAGACCGGGCGCGTGATGAAGGTGCGGATGGGGTTCACGTGCGCTCCTCGATGCCGCTAGTTCGCGAGCGCGACGATTGCGTCGCCCGCGGCGAGCGCGCCCGGGTCGACGACGACGTCGGCGTCCGGCGCGAGCCCCTGCTTCACGACGACCGTGCCCGGGTGGACCGCCTGGACAACGACGTCGCGGCGCTCCGCCTTGCCGTTCGTGACGACGAAGACCCAGCTCGCCTTCCCGTCGGTCCGGACCGCCGTCGCCGGCAGGAACACGCCGCCGCCGTCGCCGAAGTGACCGAAGTCGGTGGTCACGAGCGTGCCGGGGCGGAGGCCCTCCGCCGCCATGACGTCCGCGAGGACCTCCACGGTGCGGCTCACCGGATCGACGATCGCGCTCTTCACGCGGACCTTCGCCTGGAAGTGCCGCCCGCCAGGCGTGGTCGTCCCCGCGACGGTCTGACCGACGGAGATGGCCGGCTCGAGCGCCTCGGGGACGGTCAGCCGGATCTCGAGGTGCTCGACGTCGGTAAGCGCCACGATGGGCGAGACGGGCATGAGCGTCACGGTGTCGCCGGCGTTCCGGAACTTGGCGGTGACGATGCCGCCGAACGGCGCGGTGATCGACGCGTCCTGCACCGCCTGCTCCGCCTGGCGCACCGCGGCGCGGGCCTGGTCGAGCTGGGCCGCGGCGATCTCGCGCCCCGTCTGGACCTGGTCCCACGCCGACTGCGGCATGCCCTGCCCCTCGAACAGCATCTTCCCGCGCGTGACCTCGCGCTCCGCCTCCGCGAGCCGCGCGACCGCGAGCCGCTCCATGGCGCGCGCGTTCTGGAGGCCGATCTGGGCGTTCGTCGAGTCCATGTCGGCGAGCACCGCGCCTGTCTTCACGCGGTCGCCCACCTGCACGCGTACGCGCCGGATCTGGCCGGTCGCCTTCGCGGAGAGGACCGCGTCCTCGCGGGCGCGGATCGTGCCGGTCGCGCGGGCGAGCCCGGTCTCGATCGTCCCTGCGGGACGGATCACACGGACGGAGCGGGCGGCAGGGCCGGGCTCGGGAAGCGACGCCTTCTCGGCGTGCCGCCCGCACGCGGCGGCGAGCGCCGCAGCGAGCGCGAGGGAGAGGGTGCGGGTGGGGCGTTCCATGGGTTGGCTCCTCGCCGGCGTCCGGCCGGCGCTGCGAGACCTTCGAGTGCGAGCGAGACGACGAGCCGGTGGCGCTCTCCGCCGCACGGCTCCCCGTCGTCCTGGGGGTGGAAGGAGAAGAGGATGGCGGCGAAGACGCGCGCCGCGATCGCGGGCGGATGGCGGAGCTCCTCGCGGGCGGCGTGGCGGCGGAGCCACGCCGCGAGGCGCTCCTCGTAGAAGGCGAGCCCGGCGTGCGGGGACCCGAGGAGGCGGACGTCGGCGGGCGCCCCGGGGCCGGGGTTCCGCAGGACCGCGAACACGGCGCGCCGCGACTCGGCGAGGCGGTACTGTCCGGCGAGGAGCGCCTCGAGCCGGTCGGCGAGCGGCAGCGACCGGTCCACCGGCGCGTCGAACGTGGCGCCCATCTCGCGGCGCAGGAGGTCGACGATCTCGCGGAACAGCTCCTCCTTGCTCGCGAAGTAGCGGTAGAGCGAGGGGGCCGCGAACCCCGCGGCCGACGCCAGCTCGGCGAGCGTCGCCGCCGCGTACCCGCGGCGGGCGAAGACCTCCGCGGTGGCGAGGAGGATGTCCTGGCGGGCTTGCGCGCGGGCCCGCTCGCGCCGCGTGGCCGGACTGCGAATCGACATTCGCGGCGGTTTAGCACGCGTTCGCTCGAGCGGGCAAGCGTTCAGTCCCCGCGCGGGACGGCCGCCACGGACCCGTCCCGAACGGGCGCTCCCCCGACCGTCCCGCGCGGGCGCTCCCCGTAGGACCGCGCGGCGCGCCCCGGCCAACCGGGTTACGAGCGGCCCATGCGCATCCTCGTCGCCGACGCGTTTCCGAAGGAGCAGCTCGCCCCGCTCGCGGCGCTGGGGCTCGAGGTCGACCACCGCCCGGAGGTCGCTGCGCGGGAGCTCCCCGCCGCCGCCCGCGGCGCGTCGATCCTCGTCGTGCGCTCGAAGCAGGTCTCGGCGGAGGTCTTCGAGGGGGCGCCTGCGCTCTCGCTCGTCGTCCGCGCCGGCGCCGGCGTGAACACGATCGACGTGGCCGCCGCGTCGCGGCGCGGCGTGTTCGTCGCGAACTGCCCGGGGCAGAACTCGATCGCGGTGGCGGAGCTCGCGATCGGCCTCGTCCTCGCGCTCGATCGCAGGATCCCCGACGCGGTCGCGGCGCTGCGCGCCGGGCGCTGGGACAAGAAGGGGTTCTCCGAGGCGCGCGGCCTCTTCGGCCGGACGCTCGGCCTCGCCGGGCTCGGCGCGATCGGCCGCGAGGTGGCGCGCCGCGGCCTCGCGCTCGGGATGCGCGTCGTCGCCTGGTCGCGCTCGCTCGACGACGAGGGCGCCCGCGAGGCCGGCGTCGAGCGCGCGCCGGACCTCCTCGCGCTCGCGCGCGCGTCGGACTTCCTCTCCCTCCACCTCGCGCTCACGAAGGAGACGCGCGGCCTCGTCTCGCGCGAGGTGCTGTCGGCGCTCCGCCCCGGCGCCGCGCTCGTGAACACCGCGCGGGCGGAGATCGTCGACCAGGACGCGCTCCTCGAGGCCGCGCGCGCCGGCCGGATCCGCGTCGCGACCGACGTGTTCGCCGGAGAGCCGGAGAAGGGTCAGGCCGAGTTCGACAGCCCGCTCGCGAAGCTCCCGGGTGTCTACGGCACGCACCACGTCGGTGCGTCGACCGAGCAGGCGCAGGACGCCATCGCCCGCGAGACGGTCCGGATCGTCGAGACCTTCGTGCGGACCGGGCAGGTGCCGGGCTGCGTGAACGTCGCCCGGCGGACGCCGGCGCGCGCGCGGCTCGTCGTCCGCCACTTCGACAAGGTCGGCGTGCTCGCGAACGTCCTCGGCATCGTCCGCGAGGCCGGCATCAACGCGGAGGAGATCCGGAACACCGTCTTCGAGGAGGCGCAGGCGGCGTCCTGCGCGATCGATCTCGACGAGCGGCCCCCCGAGGCGGTGCTCGAGCGCATCCGCGGGCGGAGGGACGAGGTGCTGTTCGCCCACTGCTTCGACCTGTGAAGGAACCCGCGTGCGCGCCATCCGGTATCACGGCCCCCTCAAGCCGCTCCGGCTCGAGGACGTCCCCACCCCGGAGCCCGGGCCGGGAGAGGTGCTCGTCCGCGTCCTCGCCGCCGGCCTGTGCCACACGGATCTCCACTTCACCTCCGGGCTCCTCGACCTCGGCGTCGCGCCGCTCACGCTCGGTCACGAGATCGTGGGCCGGATCGAGCGGGCCGGCGCGGGGGTGCCTGCGGAGCGCATCGGCGAGCGGGTCGTCGTCTACTACTACACGGGCTGCGGCCGCTGCCGGCGCTGCCTCGCAGGAGACGAGAACCTGTGCGACGCGCTCCGCGCCGAGCACGGGTTCGTGACCGACGGCGGGTTCGCGGAGTGGGTGCGCGCGCCGGCCCGGAACGCGATCCCCCTCCCCGCCCACGTCTCGGACGCCGCGGCGGCGCCGATCGGCTGCGCCGTGACGAGCGCGATCCACGCCGCGGAGCTCGCGCGGGTCGGGCTCGGCGACTGGGTCGTCGTGCTCGGCGTGGGCGGCGTGGGGTACGGGCTCGTGCAGGTTGCGCGGCTCCGCGGCGCGCGGGTCGTGGCGGTAGGGCGGAGTGAGGCGAAGCTCGAGCGGGCGCGCGCGCTCGGCGCCGACGCCACCGTCCGCGCCGGCGCGGAGGACGTCCCGGCGCGCATCCGCGCCCTCACCGGGGGCGGCGGGGCGGACGTCGTCTTCGAGCTCGTCGCGACGCGCGAGACGATGGGCTGGTCCCTCGCCGCCCTCGGGAAGCGCGGGCGGCTCGTGTTCGTCGGCTACTCCGAGGACGCGCTGCAGGTCCACCCGATCCAGCTCGTCATCGGCGAGCAGGTGGTGACCGCGTCCGTCGGCTGCACGCTCGCGGAGCTGCGCCAGGCGGTCGACCTCGTCGCGCAGGGGCGCGTCCGGACGGTCGTCGACCGCACGCTGCCGCTCGAGCGCTTCCAGGAGGGCGTCGACGCGCTCGCGGCCGGCGCGCTCGTCGGTCGGGCCGTGCTCGTGCCGTGAGCAGGGCGCGCTACTTGATCCAGACCGTCTTCACGTTCACGAACGCGCGGATCCCCTCGAGTCCGAGCTCGCGACCGTAGCCCGAGCACTTCACGCCGCCGAACGGGAGGCGCGGATCGCTCTTCACCATCCCGTTCACGAAGACCGCGCCCGCCTCGATGCGCGGAACGAGCCGCTCGATCTCCGCGGCGCTGCGCGTCCAGAGCGAGGCGCCGAGCCCGAACCGGGAGTCGTTCGCGATCGCGACCGCCTCGTCCGCGTCCCGCGCGCGGATCACCACCGCGACGGGGCCGAACAGCTCCTCCCGCGCCGCCACGTTCCCGGGCCTCACGTCCGCGAGGACGCTCGCAGGGTAGAAGGCGCCCGGGCCGGGTGGGATCTCGCAGCCGAGCACCGGCCGGGCTCCCTCCGCGATCGCCTGCTTCACCTGGCCGTGGAGCTCGTCGCGCAGCTCGCGGCGCGCCTGCGGTCCGATCTCCGTCGCCGGATCGGTCGGGTCGCCGACGCGGACGGTCTTCATGGCCGTGGCGAGCCGCTCGAGGAAGGCGTCGTGCACCTTCGCCTCGACGATGAAGCGCTTCGCGCAGATGCAGCTCTGGCCCGCGTTCATGGTCCGGGCGACCGCCGCGGTCTTGGCGGCGGCGTCGAGGTCCGCGTCGGCGAGCACGATGAAGGGATCGGATCCCCCGAGCTCCATCACGGATGGCTTCAGCGCCTCGCCGGCCGCAGCGGCGACCTGACGGCCCGCGGGCTCGCTGCCGGTGATGGTCACCGCCGCGATGCGGTCGTCGAGGATGAGCTTGCGCACGCCTCGGGCGCCGACGAGCAGCGTCCGGAACAGATCCCGCGGGAACCCGGCCTCGTGCATCACCTGCTCGATGGAGAGCGCGCACTGGGGAACGTTCGACGCGTGCTTCAGGAGCCCGCCGTTCCCCGCCATGAGGTGCGGAGCGATGAAGCGGAACACCTGCCAGTACGGGAAGTTCCAGGGCATGACCGCGAGCACGACCCCGAGCGGATCGAAGCGGACGTAGCTGCGTCCGGCGTCGCTCGGCTCCTCGCGCGGCGCGAGGTGGCCCTCCGCGGTCTCCGCGTAGTACTCGCAGACCCAGGCGCACTTCGTGACCTCGGCGGCGCCGTCCTTGAGGGGCTTGCCCATCTCGAGCGCCATGAGCTTCGCGTACTCGGGCGCGCGCTCCCGCAAGAGCTTCGCGACCGTGCGCATCGGCGCGGCCCGCGCGGCGAAGGAGGCGCGCGCCCAGGCCCGCTGCGCGACGGTCGCGGCGCCGAGGATCCGGTCCAGCTCCGCGGCCTCCATCTCGGGGAAGGTCTTCACGAGCTCGCCGGTGGCGGGGTTCAGGGTCTCGATGGCCATGGTGTCCTCCGTGAGGTGGGGTCGGTCGATCAGCCGTGCGGCAGCAGCACCTGCCGGACCGCGGCGCCGGCGGCGAGCGCCTCTAAGGCGTCGTTGATCTTCTCGAGCGGCATCGCGGCGCTCTGGAGCCGGTCGACCGGCATGCGGCCGGACTTCCAGAGGGCCATGTACCGCGGAACGTCCCGCTGCGGCGCGGCGGATCCCATGTACGACCCGACGAGGGTCCGCCCCTCCCCCGCGAACGCGAGCGCCGGGAACGTGACCGTGCGCGACGGGTGCGGCAGCCCCATCGCGACGGTGGTCCCGCCACGGCGGGTGGACCGGAACGCCGCCTCGAGCACCGCCGGGACCCCGGCGGCCTCGAAGCCGAAGTCGACGCCGCCGCCGGTGAGGTCCTTCACCGCCTTCTCGGCGTCCTCCGGCGCGAACGCGACCGTCGCCCCGAGCTCGAGCGCGAGCGCGCGCTTGGCCGGAACCGGGTCCACGGCCACGATCGGCCCGGCGTTCGCGACGGCGGCCCCCATCACCGCGGCGAGGCCGACGCCGCCGAGGCCGAACACCGCCACCGATTGCCCCGGACGGACCGAGGCGGTGTTCAGCACCGCGCCCGCCCCGGTGAGGACGGCGCAGCCGAAGAGCGCCACGGTCGCGAGCGGCACGTCCCGGGGGACGACGACGGCCGACTCCCGGGCGACGACCGCGTGCCGCGCGAACCCGGAGACGCCGAGGTGGTGGTGGAGCGGCTTCCCGTCGTGATCGCGCAGGAGGGAAGGCCCGTGGAGGAGCGCCCCGGCGCCGTTCGCGGCCGCAGCGGGCAGGCACAGCGCAGGCCGCCCGGACGCGCACTCCACGCACAGCCCGCAGCTCGGTACGAACGTGAGCACGACGTGGTCGCCGGGGCGCACGTCGCGGACGCCCGGCCCAACCTCCTCGACGACGCCCGCCGCCTCGTGCCCGAGCGCCATCGGGAGGGGGCGGACGCGCGAGCCGTCCACCACCGACAGGTCAGAGTGGCAGACGCCGGCCGCCTCCACCCGGACGAGCAGCTCGCCGGCGCGCGGCGCGAGCAGCTCCACCTCCTCGAGCTGCATGGGCGAAGAGTCGGTGTATGGACGGCGATCGGTGACGGCGCGCAGCACGGCGGCGACGGTCTTCATGGCGGGGCTCCTCGGGTCAGGGCGCCCGGGCAGGCGCGACCTGACCGCGATCGATGGGGAAGACGACGTCGAGCAGCTTCCGGGAGTGGGAGAGGTCGGACTCCGAGAGGATCACCGAGACCCCGCCGTCGCGGAGGAGCGCGACCACCTCGGCGAGCCGGCGCGCGAGCACGGGCGCGACGCCCTCGAACGGCTCGTCGAGGAGCAGGAGCTTCGTCCCGGTCATGAGCGCGCGGCCGAGCGCGACGAGCTTCTGCTGCCCGCCGGAGAGCTGGAGCCCCTTGCGCCCGCGGAGCACCTCGATCTCCGGGATCATCCCGTAGATCCGGGCGAGGCGCGCCGGCGCGTCCGCCTGGTGCGTCGCCCACGCGGGGAGGAGCACGTTCTCCTCCACCGTGAGCTGCGGGATGATGCGCCGGTCCTCCGGCATGTAGCCGACCCCGAGCCGGGTACGGGCGTGGGCCGGAACGCCGCCGAGCTGCTTCCCGTCGAGCGCGATCGTGCCGGCGGCCGGAGCGAGGGCGCCCACGATGGCGCGCATGAGCGTGGTCTTGCCGGCGCCGTTGCGGCCGATGAGCCCGGCGAGCTGGCCGGGGGCGAGCCTCATCCCGACGCCGCGCAGGATGCGGACCGACTTGATCGCGACGTCGAGCCCCTCGATCGTCAGCACGTGCCCTCCGCCGCGTCCGGCGTGACGTCGCCGACGACGAACCGGCGCACGCCCGCATCGGCGAGCACGGCCGCCGGCGCGCCGTCCGCTATGACCTTCCCATCGTAGAACGCGACGATCCGCTGGGTGTAGCGGCGCACGATGTCCATGTCGTGCTCGACGAACAGCACGGTCACCCGGTCCGCCCTGATCGCGCCGAGCACGAGATCCATGAGCGCGAACTTCTCGTCGGCCGACACGCCGCTCGTCGGCTCGTCGAGGAGCAGGACCTTCGGCTTCACCGCGAGCGCCATCGCGATGTCGAGGAGCTTGCGGACGCCCTCGGGCAGGACGCTCGCGGGCGCGTCGCGGTACTCGCGGAGGCGGAACCGCTCGAGCATCTCCTCCGCCACCTGCTCGGGCTCCTGGTCGCCGAGGGCGCTTCCGACGAAGGCCTTGCGCCCGAGCGCGACGATCCCGAGGCCCACGAGCAGGTTCTCGTACGTGGTCAGCGAGTCGAACACCTGGGGGATCTGGAACGAGCGGCAGATCCCGAGCCGGGTGATCCGGCGCGGCGCGAGACCGGTGATGTCGCGCCCCTGGAACCGGACCGTGCCGGAGGTCGGCGCGAGGTAGCCGGTCACGAGGTTCAGGAACGTGGTCTTGCCGGCGCCGTTCCCGCCGATGAGGCCGACGATCGAGTCCTCCTCGAGCGCGACGCTGATGTTGGACGCCGCCGTCACCGCGCCGAAGACCTTGGTGAGACCGGCGGTCTCGAGGATCGTGCTCACGCGCGGGCCCCCTTCCGGCGCAGGAAGAGCGACCAGAGCCCCTCGGGCAGGAACAGGATGACGGCGAGCATCGCGCCGCCGACGACGAGCTGCCAGGTGTTGGGGGCGTGCTCGTACGCGAAGCTCCGCAAGAGCTCGAGCAGGACCGCGCCGGCGAACGGCGCCGCGACGCTGCCGGTGCCGGAGAGGATCGCGACGAACACGAACTCGCCGGAGGTCGTCCAGTACGCCATCTCGGGATCGATGTGGCCGACCGTCAGCGCGGTGAGCGCGCCACCCATCCCGGCGAGGCCCGCCGCGACGACGAGGTTCAGGTGGACGACGTTCCGGACGGACGCGCCCATGTACTCGACGCGCAGCTCGTTATCCCGCACCGCAGGGGCGAGCCGGCCGAGGCGCGAGCGGAGGAAGCGATCGAGGCCGAGCGCGGCGACGAAGGCGCACGCCGCGGTGAGGCCGTAGGCGCCGAAGCGGCCGACGGGCCCGGCGACATCGAGGCCGAGCACGGTCCGGGCCGCCACGTTGAAGCCGTCGGTCGAGCCGAGCGCCGGCGTCCGGACGAGGAGTCCGTAGAGGATCATCGAGAACGCGAGGCTCAGCATCGCGAAGAAGATCGTCCGGTATCGCGCGAGCAGGAGCCCGAGCAAGGCCGCCACCCCGGCGGCCGCGGCGGTCCCGACGAGCACGAGCGGGAGCGCGTCTCGTAGCTTCAGGACGTCCGCCGCGGTCCCGGCCGCATAGGCCCCGATCGCGTAGTAGAGCCCCTGGCCGAAGGACACGAGGCCGGTCCGCATGAGGAGGAGCAGCCCGAGGACGACGAGCCCCTTCGCGAGCGAGATCGTGACGAGGAAGAGGGCCCACTTCGGCAGGATGGGCGCGAGCGCGAGCGTGGCGACGAGCGCGGCGGCGAGCCCGCCGAGGGTTTGACGGGACGGGGTCATATCTTCCTCGCCTCCGCCGCGACGAACAGCCCCCGCGGCCGGAACGCCAGCACGAGCGCCATCGCAAGGTAGATGCTGAAGAGCTCGACCTGCGGCAGCAGGTGGACCGCGCTCGAGCGGACGAGCCCGACGATGAGCGCGCCGAGGGCCGCACCGGGCATGCTCCCGAGCCCGCCGATGACGACCACCGCGAAGGCGAGGACGATCACCTCGACACCCATGCCAGGGACGACCGAGACCGTCGGCGCGGTCAGGGCGCCGCCGAGCGCCGCGAGCGTGGTGCCGAGGGTGAACGTCACGAGGTACATCCGGCCCACGTCGATGCCGAGCGTCGCGCTCACCTCGCGATCGTGGATGACCGCGAGGAGGAGCTTGCCGTAGCGCGTGCCGTAGATGCCGAACCGGAGCGCGATGCCCACCAGGACGGCGACGACGACGAGCACCGCGCTGTAGGTCGGGTACGTGAGGTCGCCGAGCTCGATCGTGCCGAGGAGCCCGTACGGCTCCGATACGAAGTAGGACTCGACTCCCCACACGAGCTTCACCGCGTCCTCGAGGATGAGGAACAGCGCGTAGGTGACGAGGACGAGCACGACCTCGTCCCGCCCGTAGGCGAACCGGAGGAGCCCGCGCTCGATCACCGGACCCACCACGACCCCGACGAGCACCGCGGCGAGCACGAGGAGCGCGTAGCTGCCGAGCGGCGGATGTCCGCCCCGCAGCCACGCGCCCACGAGCGACGCGGCGACGTAGGCCCCGAGCGCGTAGAGGCTGCCATGCGCCATGTTGAGGATGCGCATGACGCCGTAGATCATCGTGAGGCCCGCGGCGATGATGAAGAGCCACGAGGCATAGATGATGCCGTCGACGAGGATCGCGACGAGCGTGCTCACGGCGTGCCTGCCTCTCGCGCCCGGAGGGCCCGGGTGACTACTTGCCTGCCGGCTTGAGCGACGTGCGGATCCAGTCGGCGCTCTTCACGCCCTCCGGGGGGTTCACCTGGTCCGCCGGGTAATGCTTTACCTTCACGAAGGTGAGCTTGCCGCCGACGGTCTTCGCCATCCCGTACACGGTCCCCTCAACCGCCTGGTGACCCTTGCCGAGCGCCATCCTGATCGTGCCGCTCGGGGTCTCGAAGGCGAGCCCCTCGAGCGCCGCCACGATTCGGTCCTGGGTGGTCGCCGCGCCGCCCGCGGCCTTCTCGTAGGCGGCCTTGAGCCCGAGGATCGCCTGCGACATGTGGTAGGCGGGGTAGTTCGGGAACAGGGCGTAGCGATCCTGGTAGGTCGTCCGGAACCAGCGGTTCAGCTCGTTGTCGGGCGCGAACGCGCCGTGCGGCCCGCGCGCGCCGATGATCGTGCCGTCCGGGATCTGGCCGGCGAGCTTGTGCGTCGCCGTCTCGCCACAGGTGAGGACCGCCGTGCTCTTCTTCAGCGCGCCGCGCGGCACCGCCTGGAGCACGAACGCGTCAAGGTCGCCGCCCCAGAAGCTCGAGTGGATGACGTCGGGCTTGCCGCCCATGAGCGCGGAGATCTCGGCCCCGTACTGGCCGGCGAGGAGCTTCGGCAGCTGCGAGGTGGTGACCTCGACGCCGGGCCGCAGCACCTTCATCGCGGCCTCGAAGTCGTTCCAGGAGTCCTGGCCCCAGGCGTAGTTCTGGTTGATGCCCGCG